>Ga0310811_10014453_pt1 | contig 10297 bp, 9 predicted proteins | sample YCmetagenome_FD_207642 | JGI IMG/M metagenome (GOLD analysis project Ga0310811, IMG submission 207642) | Soil microbial communities from experimental microcosm in Duke University, North Carolina, United States - YC | ecosystem: Engineered > Artificial ecosystem > Soil microcosm > Unclassified ... | reverse complement strand
ACGTCGAGGAGCACGGCGTTGTCGTGGTGGTGGGCGGCGCCCTGCCACTGCTCGCCGATCATCGCCAGGTTGGCGTCGTTCTCGGCGACCACCGGCCACGGGAGGGTTTCTTCGAGCTCGGTGATCACGTCCCGGGTGCCCGCCCGATACTGGGCGGCGGTCGAAGGGGCGTACTCGCGAGACTGGACGGGCGCGGGGATGCTCACGCAGACCTGCCACACCAAGCCAGGATCGATACCGGCGAGTTCGACGAGGTCGTGGGCGATCGACGGCCCGTGGACGGCTGCCTGTGATCGCAGGCTCGGGTCGGCGGCTATGTCGCGCGACAGTTCGCCGCAGATCCCGCCGGTCAGGTCGGCGACGGCCCCCGTGACCCGGCTCTCCCGGATGTCGAGGGCGAGGACGAAACCGGCGCGGGGGTTGATCTGATAGCGGCGGGCGGGGCGGCCCGGCTGCGCGTCCTGGACGAGATCGATGATCACTTCGGCGACGAGGCCCTGGGCGATGAGCCAGTCGCACGTCGTGTGGACGGTCGGGCGTGACAGGCCGGTGGCCGTCATGAGATCCCCGGCAGTGCAGGACTCCCGCGTACGCATGGCCTCGTAGATCGCGGCGGCGTTGATCCAGCGGATCTGCGCCGCCGACGGAGTGCTCATGCGCCTGGACACCGTGTTCCCTCCTTGCTCCGGCCTGGCGGCAGGGCGTGTGAGTGCGTGGGCGCACGCGGTCAAGTTGCCAACGACCCAAACAGATCCCCGGGCTCTGACTACTACAACTTCGGCAGAGCCGATAGATCACTGTGAGCCCAAGCTGCCGAAGTCGCTGTACGCGGCCCTGGTCGGATCGAAGCCTTGCGCTCGAGTTCTCGCATTGATCGCAAAGGATGCCTTTGTGATGATAGTTGATAGGGGTTCGGTCGAGCCCAAGGCTGAATGCGGCCGTTGACCGCAGGGTGGGCCGTCAGAGACCTCGGCCCATTGGCCGCCGACGACGCCACAGCGCCCTGGGGATGCTCACCCCGGTCGGGTTGATCGGCGTGACCGGTCGTCGTCGAGCTGGAAGCCGCTGGTCAGGGCTGGAGCACGTAGCGACCGCGGACCCCGCTCTTCGCCACGGCCCGGTGGGCGTCGGCGACCTGGACCAGCGGCACGACCGTGTGCACTCGGGCCGGCAGTTCGCCGGACGCGGTGCGGGCGAGCAGGTCGCCCAATCGCGGGCCGTCGGGGTGCGTCACCACGGTGGCTACGGTGATCCCGCGCTCCGCGGCCGGCACGGCGTTCGGCCGGACGCCGACGAACGCCCCGCCGTCGCGGACCAGGGCGAGACCCCGCTCCTGCAGTGCGGCGCCGTCGGCAACCGCGTCCCAGCCCGACTCGGCTCGCGTGGTGAAGCCGGCGCCGAGGCTGCGGACGAACTCCTCGTCCTCGGCTCGGGCCAGGCCGGTCACCCGCCAGCCGCGGTCCTGCGCGAGCGCGGAGACGTACCCCCCGACCGCGCCGGCCGCCCCGGTCACCAGCAGTCGGTCACCGCCGGTGGGCGCGTCGCCGAGCAGGTCGACGATCTGCGCCGCAGCCAGCCCGTTGAGCGGCACCGTCGACGCCGCGACCAGGTCGAGCCCGTCGGGCACGACGGCGAGGTCGGCGGTCGGCACGACGAGCTGCTCGGCGTAGGTGCCGAAGTCGCGGTCGAACCCGACCACCAGACCGGCGACCCGGGTACCGACGGCCAGGTCCCCGCCGCGGCCGGTGGCTACGACGATGCCGGCGAAGTCCCACCCCAGGCCGGTACGCTCCGGCTGATCGATCAGCCCCATGGCGTGGAAGAAGCCATCCGCGACCCCGAGGTCGACGGGGTTGACCGGCGCGGCGGCGATCTCGACCCGGACCTCGCCGGGCCCGGGCTCGGTGACCGGAACGTCAATGATCTCGATCGAGCCGGGTCCGCCCGGGGTGCGCACGACGGCGGTGCGGAAGGTGGACATGCTCATGGGTTCGCTCCTTGTGGGCTTGTGTTCGATGGTCATCCCACATCACTATTGAGGGGTAACTCTCCATGAGGAAGTACGCACCTCGGAGTGCGTAGGGCACCGCCCGGTAGGAAGGAGCAGTCGATGCCGACACTGACGGCAGCCCAGAAGCGGGCACAGGCGCAGGCAGACTACGACGCGTTCCTGGCACGCTGCCCCAGCCGCCAACTACTCGACCGGATCTCCGACAAGTGGGTGACGCTGGTCCTGGCGGCTCTCGGCAGCGACGGCCCGCACGCCTCCGGCGGCAACCGTGTCGGCGAGCCGCGAGCGATGCGCTACTCGGAGCTGGCCCGCCGGCTGGCCGGGGTCAGCCAGAAGATGCTCACCCAGACGCTGCGCTCCCTCGAGCGCGACGGCCTGGTCACCCGCACCGTGACGGCGACCGTGCCGGTCACCGTCACATACGAGCTGACCGGCCTGGGTCTCTCGCTCCACCACATGATGCGCGGCATCAAGGATTGGGCCGAGGCGCACATGGACGAGGTGCTCGCCAATCGCGAGGCGTACGACACCCGCGTCGCCTGAACGCTCAACCGGCTAGTCGGCGACTTCCTGGCGCGTTGCGCGGATCGCAGACGGCGGACGCGGACGATCGCGTGCTCCGCCGTCCACGCCCGCACACCTGGAAGCCGACCCGAGTGTCAGGCCGGGATGGCGCCGAGTTGCTGCATCATGGCGACGCCGTCGAACTGCGTCCAGATGTCGGTCACGCGACCGTCCTTGAGGCGGTAGAAGTTCATGCCCTCGACCCTGATCGTCTGGCCGGCGGCGGGGATCCCCATGAACTCCTGCTGCTGAGAACCGGTCACGACCCACCGGGTGGCGACGGTGTCGCCGATGGCGACGATGTCCTGCAGGTCTTCCTTCAGATCGGGGAAGATCGCCTTGAAGCCCGCGACCTTCTGCTTGAAACCGGTCAGCGTCGGCTCATGGTCGGGTGCTGGATTGTGGTCGACCAGGCCCAGGTCGCAGAGCTCGTCGATCGCCGCTTGGTCGGCCGCGCGAAACGCGTGCTCGAAGCGCGTGATGATCTCGATGTTGTCGGACGAGGCCGGCCACTCTCCATCCGTCGATGCTGACGGCTTCGCGTCCCATCGGCTGATCTCGCCGGCCGGGTAGGCGCCGAATGCGCCGGTCTCGGCGCCGGTCTTGAGGCTGGTGAGGTAGGCGCCCCAGTTGGTGCTGCATCCGCTCATGAATTCGCCGGCCCGTTGCCAGCCGGAGTGGGTGAACAGAAGTGTCGTGCCGCCCTGGCCGGCGGGTCGGAGGGAGAAGGTGATCCGGGTGTCGATCCAGGTGTCGGGTCCGTCGGTGACCCGCCACACCACTTCGTCCGGGGTGTCGGTCAGGACCCGCATGACGGCGGCGGGCCGCCCGGCGTCGCCGAAGTAGACACTGAAGCCGGAGCCGATGGTGTGTTCACCGGTGAGCGGCCGCCCGGTCCACCAGCGGGCGATGCCGTCGGTGTCGGCGATGAGGTCGTGTACCCGCTGCGGCGGGGCGTCGATGCTGATGCGGTGCAAGATGTCAGGCATTGTGGGTCCCTTCGGTCAGGCGGCGACGAGACGTCGGCCCGGGTTGCCGCCCCCCTCTCGGGGGGATCTGCAGCACTGACGAACGGCCACGCGCCAGACGGACACCACCGCTGGGAGAAATCGGCCGGCGGTTGCTGTCCGTCCACGGCGACGCTGTTCGTCTGATACTTGACGCGGCATCGACCCGTGACAGGAGGACTCATGCAGTACGCGTTGTTGGCCTACACCTCGGCGGAGGAATCGGACCGGGCGACGCGCCCGATTTCGGGTGCCCTTGCAGCACAGCTCGACCGGCCGCACGTCACCGGCTGGGCACGGCTACACGCTGACGAGTCGGCGACGACGCTGCACAACGAGGAAGGACAGATGCTGCTGACCGACGGACCGTTCATCGACAGCAAGGAGTACCTCGCCGGCCTGTTCCTGATCGAGGCCGACAACCTCGACGGGGCACTCGCCATCGCCGGGGAAATGCTCCAGGAGACCAGGCCCGGCACCGCGATCGAGGTGCGACCCATCATCGACGGACGCTTCTGTGGCGCTTGACGCCGTCTTCCGCGACCAGTGGGGCCGCGTGCTGGCCACACTGGTCGGGATCCTCGGCGACATCGAACTCGCCGAGGAGGCGGCCGCCGAGGCGTTCGCCATCGCCGCCGAACGCTGGCCACACGACGGGGAACCGGCCAACCCCACCGGCTGGCTGATCACGACAGCACGCAACCGCGCCATCGACCAGCTGCGCCGCCGGCAGGTCCTGGCCGACAAGACGAAGCTGCTCGCCCGTGACATCGAGACCGGGCCACAGCCCCCGGAGGCACTCATGGATGACGCCGCCACCATCCCGGACGAGCGGCTGGAGCTGATCTTCACCTGCTGTCATCCGGCGCTCGCCCTCGAGGCGCAGGTGGCGCTCACCCTGCGCACCCTCGGCGGCCTGTCCACCGACGAGATCGCGCTGGCGTTCCTCGTCCCGTTCGAGACCATGAGCAAGCGACTGACCAGGGCCAAACACAAGATCCGCGACGCGGGCATCCCGTTCGCCGTGCCGCCCGATCACCAGCTGCCCGACCGGCTGGCGGCCGTCCTCGCCGTGGTCTACCTGATCTTCAACCAGGGCTGGGGCGGCGGCCGCGTCGACCTCGCCGCAGAGGCGATCCACCTCGGCCGGGCGCTCGCCGACCTGATGCCGGACGAGCCTGAGGTGCTCGCGTTGCTGGCGCTGATGCTGCTGCACGACGCGCGCAAAGCGGCCCGCCTGCGCGACGGGCGGATCGTCCCCCTCGACGACCAGGACCGTGCCCTGTGGGACGAGCGGCAGATCGACGAGGGCCGGGCGCTGCTGCGGCGGGCCATGGCACGAAGGTCCACCGGGCCCTATTTGGTCCAAGCGGCCATCGCCGACCTGCACCTGCACGAGCCCCGTGACTGGCGGCAGATCGCCGTGCTGTACCAGACCCTCGCCAGGCAGACCCGCTCTTCGATCGTCGAGATGAACCGGGCCGTCGCCGTGGCCGAGATCGACGGGCCCGAAGCCGGCCTGGCCATCCTGGACCGTCTCGACCTCGACCACTACCGATACTTCCATTCCACCCGCGCCGAACTCCTGCGTCGCGCCGGCCGCGACGGCGAGGCCCACGACGCGTACCGCCGGGCGCTCGACCTCGCGCAGACCGAGCACGAACAGCGTTTCCTTCAAGAGCGGCTGGCCGAGACCACGCCCTCCGTGCCACGAGGGCCCGACCGCACCACCACATGATCGGCGTCGCCACAGTGATCAGCCGGAGTGCGCGTCGTCCGCGAAGTCGAAGCTCAGCCACCGGTCGGGACGCGCGGTGAACAGCACGAAGGTGCCGGCCGGGTCGGAGGTCTCGGCCTCGGCGAAGGCGCGGGCGAGGTCCGGCGGTAGGTAGCGGGAGGTGATGGCCGTCACCTCCTCGACCGAGGGCGTCCCGTCCTCCTCCACCACCGTGCACTCGACCGTGACGTATTTGTAGGGGAACTCGGTCTGTTGCACGCAGAAGCTCAGGGTCCCCGACCGCTGGAGCAGCCGGGTCTTGCGTGCGACCCGGCCTTGAGTGCCGGTGAAGAAGGTCAGGTTTCCGCCGGGCGTGTAGGCGTACCATACGGGCACGGTGAGCGGGGGACGGCCGTCGTCCGCGGCGACGCTGAGGACGCCGACGTGCGACAGGGCGAGGAAGTGCTCGCGCTCGGGGGCGGTGAGGGTGCGTGCCATGGCTGCCTCCTGGGCAAGCGGTCAGGGATCGCGGTTCGAGGGCGGGAGGGAGTCACGGCCGCGGCGGTGTGGGGTATTCGTCGCGCGGCCGGAGCCAGCTCATCGTCGGGTCCTGCGGCCAGCCCTCGGGGGAGTCCTCCCACTCTTCCTGACGTCCATAAGGCGTGAGGTCGAGCAGGTTGAAGTCGAGTCGGAGCCGATCGACCCCGCGACCGCTGGTGTAGTAGGTGCGGAAGACCTGCGCGCCGTCGCGTAGCAGCACGCTCAGCCCGAAACCGTTGCCGAGCCCGAGGTCGTCGTAGAAGTCGTCGCCGGCCGAGTACCAGGGCACGGTCCAGCCCGTCCGCCGCCGTAGGACGTCGATCTCGTCCTGTGGCGCGCGGGACATCATGATCAGCCGGGTGTGGCGGGCGTTGAGGTGAGACTGGTCGGCGATGTTGTCGGTGAAGGTGGCGCAGCCGGTGCACAGCCAGTCCTGCCCCGGGGCCAGCATGAAGTGGTAGATCACCAACTGGCGGTGCCCCTCGAACAGGCCGGGCAGATCGACCGTCGAGCGGTCCGGCGCGGTCATGCGGTAGCCGTCGGCGAGGCGGACCATCGGCAGCCTGCGTCGTTCCGCGGCCAGCGCGTCCAGTGCTCGGGTCTGCTCCTTCTCCTTGACCAGCAGCGCCTCGCGCGCGGCCTGCCATTCCTGTGTCGACACGACAGGGGGACGGTTCACGCGAGCTCCTTGTGCGTCTCTTAAGGGAACTTACGACGGCCAACGCTAGCAGAGGTCCGTCTCCTCAAGGAACCCTCTCGGTTATCATCGAGCTCATGCAGCGAACCCGGTTCGGCGACATGGCCTGCTCGATTGCGCGCACACTGGACGTGATCGGCGAGCCATGGTCGCCGCTGATTCTGCGCAACGTCATGGTGGGGATCGGCCGCTTCGACCACCTCCAGCAGAGCCTCGGCATCTCCCGGAAGGTGCTGACCGAGCGGCTCAGATGGCTCGTGGACAACGACGTGCTGGAACGGCGGCAGTATTCGGAGCGGCCGCCCCGGTACGAGTACGCGCTCACCGTCAAAGGGACCGAGTTGTGTGACCTGCTGATGGTGATGGTGCGGTGGGGCGACCGCTGGACGGCAGGCGAGGCCGGGCCGCCGGTGCTGTACCGGCACCATGCCTGCGGGGAGATCGGCCACGTCGAGCTGCATTGTTCCGTGTGCGACCGTCCCATGGACGTCACCGGCATCGACATCCTGCCTGGTCCGGGAGCTGCCATCACCACCTGACTCGTCTCCGCGAGGTGCTTTGGGGCCGGCTCAGCAAACAAGTGGCGCGGCGGGGGGCTTGATCGTCAGGATCGAGTCCATGCTTGCAAATCTGTGGCCCCAATACGGCCTCACCATCTTCACGCCCCGACTCGAGCTTCGCCTGCCCCGTGAAGAGGAACTGGCGGAGCTTGCTCACCTCGCCGGCAGGGGCGTGCACCGCGCGGACGAGCGTCCGTTCCTGACACCGTGGACCGACGGCAGCCCCGAGGATCGGGCCCGGTTCGTGCTGCAGGAACACTGGGGCAAGCTTGGAGGCTGGAGCGTGGAAGCGTGGCGGCTCGGACTCGGCGTCTTCCGCGGCGGAGACCCGCTTGGCGTGGTCACGCTTCGAGCGCGTGACTTCCCGGTTGTTCGGGAGGTCACGACATCCGCGTGGCTGGGAATCGAACACCAGGGCAAGGGCTATGGAACCGAGGCTCGGGTCGGCCTGCTGACGCTGGCCTTCGACCACCTCGACGCACGTGCCGCACTCACCGAGGTGTTCCAGGACAACCATGCCTCTCAGGGCGTGTCCCGCAAGCTCGGCTATGAGTACGACGGAATCTCAGTTGATGCCCGCGGCGACGAGGCTGTCGTATCCGACCGCCTACGGCTTACCCGGGAGAGGTGGATTCAGGAGAAGCGGCCCGCCGTGAGGGTGGACGGGACGGCTGCCTGTCGGCCGCTGTTCGGCCTCTGACGGCATCCGCTCATGCCGCGGAGGGGATCGTGCCCGGTCCCGCCTCGATCCTTGCGCGGCGGTGTGGCCGTCGTCGGCGGGTCAGCTCGCCGGACGACAAAAGCAAAGGCAAGGAGATCTCGCTCCTTGCCACTTCCAACGTATAGCGCACAGGGGGGCTTGCGGCAAGACCTGGGTCGTGCCGCAGAATCGGCGGCCGGACACAGCGCCGACGAGGAAGTGGGGGGCACGACGTGGGTGTGTTGTCGATGTACGGGGGAGGCGGCGGCCTCAAACCGACACAGCTCGACGCGCCGGTGATTCGATCGGCCGGCGCAGTGCAACGGAGCACGGCTGGCTCGGAGGTGTCGCAATGATCGAGCAGTACGTGTTGGATCTTCAAGAGGTCGACGAGACGCAGGTCGCGGTCGTTGGCGGCAAAGCCGCGCACCTGGGCGGACTGTCGCGGATCGGAGGCATCCGCGTGCCGGCCGGGTTCTGCGTGACGACGGACGCCTTCCGGCGGATCATGGCGGAAGCGCCGTCGATCGACGAACGGCTCGACCGGCTGTCGCGCCTGAACCCGGATGACCGGGAGGCGATCCGCACGCTCAGCGCGGAGATCCGCCGGATCATCGAAGGGATTGCCATCCCGGGCGATCTGGCGGCGGCGATCACCCGCGCGCTCGCCCAGCTCGGCGAGCAAGCCGCTTATGCCGTGCGATCCAGCGCGACGGCAGAGGACATGCCGACGGCCTCCTTCGCGGGCCAGCAGGACACGTACCTGAACGTCGTGGGGCCGGCGGCCGTCCTCCAGCACGTCAGCCGGTGTTGCGCGTCGCTGTTCACCGAGCGGGCCGTGACCTACCGGCTACGGAACGGCTTCGACCACCGGAAGGTCCACATGGCCGTGGTCGTGCAGCAGATGGTCTTCCCGGATGCGGCCGGCATCCTGTTCACGGCCGACCCCGTCACTGGCAACCGGAAGGTCGCCACCGTGGACGCCGGCTTCGGCCTCGGCGAGGCCTTGGTCTCCGGCCTGGTGAACCCGGACGTCTTCAAGGTGCGCGACGGCGAAATCGTCGCCAAGGCGGTCGCCGCCAAACAGCGTGCCGTCCACGCCCTGCCGGCGGGCGGGACGCGGGAAGTGGCGATCGACCCGCAGCGGCAGGAGCAGCCGGCGCTGACGGATGCGCAGGTCGTGCGGCTCGTGCAGCTCGGGCGGCGGATCGAAGCGCATTTCGGCCGCCCGCAGGACATCGAATGGTGCCTGGTCGGCGATGACTTCCAGATCGTGCAGAGCCGGCCGATCACCACGCTGTTCCCCATCCCCGCGGCCCGCGACCGGGATGACCACATCTACCTCTCCGTCGGTCATCAGCAGATGATGACCGACCCCATGAAGCCACTGGGGCTCTCCATGTGGCAGCTGACGGCCATGGCGCCGATGCACGAGGCCGGCGGGAGGCTGTTCGTCGACGCCACCCGGCGCCTGGCCTCGCCCGCGAGCCGCGCCGGCTTCCTGGAGATGGTGGGGAGATCCGATCCGCTGACCAGAGACGCGCTGGAGACCGTCCTCGACCACCACGACTTCGTCCCGGCGCTCCCGGAGACCGACCCCGCCGGGCCGCCGGCCGGGGGCGCGTCCGCCCCGATCGAGACCGATCCGGCCATCGTCACCGAGCTGATCGAGCGCAGCCAGGCCTCCATCGCCGCCCTGCGGCGCGACATCAGGACGAAGACCGGACCGGCGCTGTTCGACTTCCTGCTGGAGGCATTCCAGGAGCACAAGCGAGTCCTCGGTGATCCACTGAACATGCAGGCGATCATGGCGGGGATGGAGGCCACCTGGTGGCTCAATGACCGGCTGCAGGAATGGCTGGGCGAGAAGAACGCGGCCGACACCCTCACGCTGTCCGCCCCCGGCAACGTCACGTCGGAGATGGGACTGGCGCTGCTCGACGTCGCCGACGTCATCCGCCCGAATCCGGAGGTGGTGGCGTTCCTGCGGGGCGTCGAGGACGACGGCTTCCTGGACGAGCTGCCGAAGTTCGCGGGCGGGACCGAATCGCGCGACGCCATCGAGGCCTACCTCGACCGGTACGGCATGCGCTGCGTCGGCGAGATCGACATCACGAGGCCGCGTTGGCGCGAACGCCCCACCACGCTCGTGCCCGTGATCCTCGACAACGTCAGGAACTTCGAGCCGGGCGCCGCCGAGCGGCGCTTCGAGCAAGGACGGCAGGAGGCGCGGAAGAAGGCGCAGGAGGTGCTCGAACGCCTGCGGGCACTGCCGGACGGGGAGCAGAAGGCCGACGAGACCAAGCGGATGATCGACCGGGTCCGGACCTTCATCGGCTACCGGGAGTACCCGAAGTACGGCATCATCAGCCGCTACTTCGTCTACAAGCAGGCCTTGCTGGAAGAGGCCGAGCGCCTCGTGCAGGCCGACGTGCTCCCCGAGAAGGAGGACGTCTTCTACCTCACGTTCCAGGAGCTCCACGACGTCGTACGCACCAACC
>Ga0310811_10014452_pt1 | contig 10297 bp, 8 predicted proteins | sample YCmetagenome_FD_207642 | JGI IMG/M metagenome (GOLD analysis project Ga0310811, IMG submission 207642) | Soil microbial communities from experimental microcosm in Duke University, North Carolina, United States - YC | ecosystem: Engineered > Artificial ecosystem > Soil microcosm > Unclassified ... | reverse complement strand
GCATTTTTTCATTTAGAAGTTGTTAGAGCTCAAAAAATGTTGGGACAAATTTATAATACGATTGTAATATAAAAAAATATTCATTTTTATTAATAAAATTGATGAACCAGAATTTCTTTCTTTTCATTTGTTTTATTATCTTTTTGAATTCCTTTTTTTATGAAGTTATAAAAAACAGAATAAACATCATTGGTTGTATCAGGATCCACTTCAAACTGATTAGATAATTTGATTAGGTTATCAAAACAGTATTTAACTCTAGTTTTTCCATCAATGTAATTGCAATCTGGGCACTTGCGATCATTTTCCTTTAATGAAGTAAGATTAGGATTGAATTCTTCACCACAAGTAATACAAAAATGAAGTTCCACAGATGTTGCCATCCCGATATATAAATTCTTAAATCTAAAATATTCAGAAAAAAATAATTTTTAAAAATAAAGTATTAAATTATTTTTTTCTGAATACCTTTTTTTTTTTTTTTTTTTTTTTTTGATTATTTTTATTTAATAATTTGCTAGAAAAATATTTATTTAAGTTTTTTTTTATTTTCAAATCAAGTTTATTTCAAGATGAGTATAAAATTCATCTTGGATTTCTTTTGTTAGGTCAAAAAGCTACTATAAATATATAGGTACCTCTGTTAAACATAGAATTTTTAACTTAGGTAAACTGGCTATAATTGGAATAATTGAATCATCAATAGGACAATCACTACTATAAAGACTATAGAGATTTTGATGATTTTTAATAGGTGAAAGATCTGATATATTAGTTGAGCTTATATATAATTCTCCCAGATCACTTAATTGCTCTAACCCTGCTAGTGAATTTATAGATGAGCATTCTAAGTCTAATATATGTAATTTTTTACATTTCATAATAGAAGAAATATTTTGAACGTCCGTATGTTTTAAGTAAATTTCTCTAATATTAGTTAGATTTTCAAAAGAAATATTATCAATTGTGGAAAGAGTTTTTCCCTTTATCGTAATTCCACTAAGGTTTAATATTTCAAGCGAAGTTAATTTTTCAAGAAATGATAAATCATTTTGTTCAAAATCACATCCACATATATCTAGTTCGATAATATTTACTTTTTCATATTCATTTAAAGCTTCTTCTAGATTGAAATATTGTTTATCACTTAAATCAATAATTAATTTCATTTTATTCTTCTTTAGGTAATCTCATTGCATTGAGATTTTTGTTTAATTCTTTGATAAAATATTATATTTTTCTTTGTGATTAAGTTTTTAAATAGATTAGAAATTTTGAAAATAATTTAAATTATTTTAATATACGCATATTTTTGTAATTCATTAAAATTTTGCGATTTATAAAATTTCAAACTAAAAAAAAAATCAAATTCAAAATCAAAATCAATAATATTAATTAAAAAAAAAATATCAATTATTTTTATCAATAAAAATCAATATGGATAAAACAGCTCTCAAAGAAAAATGCAAAAAAATTCAAGATGATTGTGCTTTACAAGCTCAGAAACTCTTAGAGCAACAAAGTAATATCTGTAAAAAGATTGATATAAAATCATCAATAAAAAAGAGTTTAGATGTTACTGTTGGAATGTGTGCTGTTGCTGAACTTTTAAAAATAATTGGGAATTTTTCTAAAATGCCTTCTTTTCGTGGTGTGACTGCTTTTGTTTTTATCATTTCTAATGCTATTAAATATAGTCTTAATAATGGTAAAGATGAAGTGAAATATCACAGATCTATGAATCTTCAAAAGGAATTTCATAGTCTCTTAAGTGATATTCGGGTATATCAAGTAGTACAAATTGATCAAGATGAAGGTAAAAAAGCTACCTCAACCGTTCAAAACTTCAATAATCGATATATCGTTTTATGTGGTTCTGTTAAAGATCATTTCCCAGAAATTATGGACAAAGATACTTGGATTTAATCTTATTTGTTTTTTTCTCATAAAAAGAGAGATTTTTTTAAAAAAAAAAAAACCAAATAATATAGAATTTTTTATTTGATTCTTTTAAAAAATAATTAAAAATAAAATAAATAATTTTAAAAAATAAAAATTAAAACTATGGCTATTTTTTGTAAAGTTTGTGAGCTTGATATGTTATCCAATCAAGCTCGACTTATTGGAAAAGATTATTATTGTGAAGATTGCGCAATCAAATTTATTGAAGATTCACAATATCGAGGATCTGATTGTGCTGTTTGTTTACAGCCAACTTGCGAAGGATGTGAAATGCCTGATAATGTATTCTGTAGTGAATGTTTATATTGCCACGAATTTTTTTGTGCTGAAGGCAATATATCTAATAAACGGATTTGCCCTGAATGTTCCAGAAAAAAAGAAATTGATGATTACGAATATGTTTCTTGTGATGGTTGTCCTGGTATTATATTTAGATATAGTATTTCACGTGTTGGTGATTTAAATCTTTGTAAATATTGTCATGACCTTTTTTTTATAAAAAGTTATGGCGTCATAAATCCTTAAAATAAAAATTTAAAATAAAAATTTATTCTTGTGAATTGAAGGTTCTAAAAAAAGAATACTGACAATTTTTTATTATGTCAAAAAAAAAAAACTCATTAACGGTTTTTTCTGTGTTTTTTTTAATAAAAACCGTTATTTTACGATGGATTATTTTACATTTTTTTTTGTGAAAAAGGTTGATTTTTTAAATTCATAAAATATTCATTATAATATAAAAAATTAAATTCATAAGGAAATTTTAACTTAATTTTTTTTTTTAAAAAAAAAAATTAAAATTAAAACAAAACAAAACAAAATATGCCTTACTCTGCAAGATGCAACATCAATTCAAGTATCTTAAAGATACATTTATCATCTAGAGATATTTTCAATATTAAGAAGTGGATATTTGAAACATGTGAGAGCTTTTGTAAAGATATTAGTGAAGCTAGAATTATAGCTTATAATAGTATAGAATGGTGGGAATACTTATTACTTAGTGTAGTAAAAGATAATGAACATATGTTACCTTTAACAGTACCATATGCTCAACTTTATGCTTTAGTTTGTATAAATGTAATTGTGAATGAAAAAAGTCATGGATTAAGTTACAATAAACTTTTGGATATTGTAACTGAATCATTCCAAAAGATTGTTGTATACAAAATACAACTTGATATAGAGGCATTAAATTTACATAAATTAAATATAAAACCATGTTTGATAGAATTTCTTAATAAACTTTTGTTTTTATTACCTCAAAGTTTAATCATTAGAAATTTTTGCATAACATTATTAGATAATTATATTTTAAATTATTGTGGTCATACAACAAATGGGGAAAAGGTAGCTGCATCTATTTTATACATTTCTAGAAAATTTAATTTAGATAAAGATAATGATAATGATAATGAAAATGATAAAGATAATGAAATATGGCCACTCGAATATACTTTAAAGATAAATTTAAAACCATTAGACTTTGAAAATGAAAATTATTTTAAAATTATTTGTTTTATTGCTTGTAATTTAAAAAAAGAATAAAAAAAATAAAAATAATTTCATAAAACCAATTAAGTTGTAGGTTTAGTTTTTGTTCTTTTTTTTTTTTTTAAATGCTTTCTATTGTAACTTCGATACCTCTTTTAATTAATTCATGAACTATTTGATTAGTTATTGAGTTTAAGGTTTGAACTTTTGATACACCATCAATGTAATCACATTTTAAAATTGATAAACTTTTTAAAGTTGGAACTTTTAAAAGAGCTTCTAAATAAGGGTAAGGGATAGACGATTCACTTATCACGAGGGTTTCTAACGAAGAGGGATATTTGATAACATTATTGGAATGAACATTGTAAAGCAAACAACTTCTTATTAAAATATAAGAAAGGGAATCAGGGAGATCATTAAAAATACATTCGTTAAATGTAAGTTTTCTTAATTTTAAAATTTGTAAGTTCAAGGGAAGTTTGGAAAAGGAACCAGGAAAGATCTTGCAATCTTCACTAAAGTTGAGATTTAATATCTTTAAACTTGTTGGAAGGTAAGAAAAGGTTTGAGGTAAAAGGAAACCATTAACAGACATCATGAGTTCATTCAAATTTGGTAATTTTATAAGCATTTCATCTAAAACTATGTGTTTACATTCAACAAGGCGAAAGGTTTTCAAACTAGAAGGTAAATAGTTGAAAATGAAGGATGTAATAGTCGAACAGTGTGAAATAATGAGTGTTTCTAAAGTTTCCGGAAAAAATTTAAGTTGTTCATTGGTAACTTTGCAGTTTTTAATAGTGAGATTTTCTAGTTGTTTGCATTTTAAGAAGGAAAGAGTAAATGAAGGATCCAAAAGATTAGTTTTATGGAGTTCTAATTTTTTAATCAAATGGAAAAATTGAACAGCGGTTGGGCATAACGTGTTTTGCTCCTGGATTGTAATATTTTCGATGGGATGAATCGTTTTATCCATAAGCTTGAGGAAACCTTTAAAAGTATTATTTTCTTCTTCAACAGGAGTGATTGATGGTTTGAAAATAATTTTTTTGATTTTAAAAAAATCATCACCAACCGAATTAGAAACATATTCAAAATATTTTGAAATATTTAAAATATTTAATGAAACAAAAATATATGGTTTGAGCAAGTCTCTAAAACTTTTACAAGTCAATCGTAAAAACTTTAAATCTTTACTAGAAAGATATGGAATAAGGCTTGCAATCATATAAGGCAGAACTTTTTCAATAAAATCTTGAGGTTGTTGATTTCTATTAATGTCGGAAATGGTACCAGATTGCAGGATCTCTTCAGAGATTACATCTTGTAAAGAACGCGAAATTACATTTTGAGAAGAATTAGAAACAATATCTCTTGTTGTATTTTTTTGAATAGAATCCGTATTGGCATTCATGGTCGTTGGTAAGAAATTGTGTTCATGATGTTCTTGTTCTTCTTGTTCTTCTTCTTCACCGAAGATGGCAGAGAATGTGTCTATTAAAATATTTTCTTGATGCGGATTGTCTCCAGATGCGAGATCATACGTTTCATTTGATTCATTTTGAGATACAGGAGGATAAAGGAAAGTGGGTTCAATGGGTTCTTCAGGAGTATTTATTTCAGGTTGTTGTTCCAATTCTTTATCACTTAGATCGATTATAGAAATGTGTTCAGGAGCAGATTGTTGAGTAGGTTTTTGACTTCTTGCTTTCTTTTTTGGAATTACACTATCATGGTTAGATGGTCTACCTCTACCTCTTTTAGGTGGATTACCTATTTTTGTAGACATATTGTTTGTTGAAATAATTAATCAAAATAATGAATACTTTAATTTATTTTAAAAAAAAAAATTGAAGAAGAAACAGGGAAACTAATACTTTTTTTTTTAAAGAAAAAGAAAAAAAAAAATAAAAAAAAAAAATCAAAGTCCTTGTTCACAACCATTTGAAACTTTGATTTTTTTGAGAGTTCTACATTTTGTGAACTTCAATTCCTTCTAGAAGCTTTTTTCACCAAAAAAGTGTGTTAGTTTCTCCAAATTTTTTGTGTGGTCGTGTTTTATCTCGTTTTTTTTTTTTTGTTCTTTAAATTTTTGAGAATTCTTTTTTTCAGCACTTGCAGCGTTTTGATACGAACTCTAATCTTTCTTTCATCGCTTAAACATTATGATCCCTAAACATGTTGGTATCTACCAACTAATTCGCTATTTTGATGTGAATTTAAATTTTTTTTTTTTTGAATTAATTTTTAATTTTTTTTTAAAAAAAAAAAAATAAAAACAATTTAAAAATTTAAAAATTTTAAAATTAAAAAAATACAATTCAATTCTTCAATAAAAAAAAATTAAAAACAATAAAAAAAAAAGAAAGATGTCTTCTTTATTGAAGAGAAAGAATACTGATCTAATCAATGATTTAGTTACTTTTAAAAAAATTAAAACAGAATATTTTAATATATTTAATACATTAGTAGAAAATTTATTGGATCACATATTGAATTTTATAAATGATATAAAATGTTTTTCAGAACTCAGAAAAACATGTAAATTTTTTCGAAATTTACTTTCAAAAAGATGGATTCAGTATATAAGTATTAAGAAATTTGATGATTATATTGAAAATGATATTAAAAAAGGAATTGCAGTTCAACCACAAATACTATATATTATAAACACAGATGAATTAAATCAAGATAATTTTGATTATACAAAAATTTCTTATTTTCAATGTTTAAAAACATTGTTTATTGACTCATGGATCTTAAGTTTCTTTCATAACATTCCTAATACTTTAGAAGAACTAATTATCCCTTATTTTTCTTTTGAATGTTTTTTTTTAATTCAAAAAATTTTATTTGATAGTAATGTTTCAAAATTAACTTTTTATATAAAATTATCACACTTTATTTCTATTCAAAAGAAATTTTCAGAAGGAATTCAATTAATTTCTGATTGGATAATTAATTCTACGTTTAAAAAGAATGTAAATGAGAATTCCTTTCTTATTGGTTTTAAATATCAAATGGATGGTAAAACAAGATACTATAACTATTTCACATTACCATTATATTATGATATAATGTATGATGAAGTTACTCATTATAAAGAAAATTGTTTTACTAGATTTTGTGAAAAACCTTTGATCATAGTTATAAAAAATAATAACCTTAATTTTTTAAAAGAATTATTACTTTCTAAAAAATTTGATGTAAACGAAGCAACTCCTGAAGGCAAAACTCCTTTATATTTTGCTTCAAAATATGGTTATTCAGTAATGGTCAAACTTTTATTAGAAAATGGAGCTATTTATACTGAAGCTATTAAAAATTCTGATTATAGTCCATTACATGAGGCTTGTAGAAATGAAGATTTGGAAACTGTTAAATTACTTACTAATAGTGGTTTTGATGTTAATCACATTTGTAATGGGGAGACTCCATTATATATTACTAGTTTAAAAGCAAATTTGCCCTTAATGAAGTTATTGTTTGTAAAAAATGTTAATGTTAATGATAAGTTTTATTCAAAAAAATTTTTTACTCCATTAACTCTCGCTATTCATAAAAAAAGAGATGATGTAGTTGAATATTTATTACAACAAGGAAGTGATCCCAATCAACAACAGAGTGAAGGTAAATCTCCTTTATTCTCTGCTTGTTCACTCGAAAATACTGAAAAAATAATAGAACTGTTAATTAAATTTGGAGCAGAAATTTCTAATGATGTATTATTTTATTCAACACAATATCAATGTAATACTTTAACTCTTGCATGTCGTAAAGGAAGAATTGATATCGTTAAATTGTTAATGAAAAAGAAAATTAATATTCATGACATGGTTATTCCTTTAATTGAAGCTTGTACTAATCAACATTTTGAAATAGTAGAATTATTAATTTCAAAAAATGTTTTCTTAGAGAGAGAGGATCTTAATTATCCAAGAAAAATAAATGGGAAATCTGTTTTTCATTTCATTTTAGAATCTTTAGATTATGATTTAATTCATAAATTTTTATTAATGGGAGGTGATCCTTGCGTTCCAGATCATTCATGTAACGTAACTCCTATTAATTTTTTTGCTCAACATTCAGCAGAAGAAAAATATTTTTTAATATTTAAATTATTGATAAAATTTTGTTCAAATTTGAATCAAATTTGCCATTTTAAAGGTGAAACACTTTTAATTAGTGCTATCAAAGGAGGTTCTTTACAAGGAGTGAAATGGTTATGTAATTCTGGAGTTGACATTAACTTACAAGAAGATATTGATGGTCATACTCCATTATATAGAGCTTGTGTTCTTGAAAATTTTGAAATAGCTAATTTCTTAATCTCAAAAAAAGCTGATCCAAACATTATAGCTTACGATGGATCCTCTCCTTTAACTATTTCAGTTAAAAATGGCTCAATTGAAATAGTTAAATTGTTAATCGCTAATAATGCAAATATATTTATTTATAATAATGGGAAAACAATATTTAATAATACTCCTAAAAAAAATTATCAAGAAATTTACTCTTTATTAAGAAAAAAATATTTATATTGTGATGAACAAGGGTTATGAAAAAAAAAAAAAATAACAACAATAAAAATTAATAATATTCCTCTTTTTTTTAAAAAATTTGAGATATGTTCATTAATTTAAAAGAATAATTTGGTGAAACGTTTGAATCTTTAATAAACTCATATATTCTTTTATTAAAATCTAATGAACTAAAATATCTTGATTCAAAAAAATATTTTTGAGTATTTTTAATAAATTCACTTTTTTTTTCAAATAAAAAAGTTAATAAATCACCGATGATATCTTGAATGTTTAAAACATCTTTTTCTTCATAGATCATATGTTTATAAGAAATAATAAACAATGTAAATATAATTTTGGTATATATTATAGAGTCAAAATATAAATTTTTACTAAATTCTTCCTTTAATTTTTCTTTAAAAGTTGATATAGAATATAATTTTTTACTCTCATGTAGAATGTCCCAGAAGAAATCTAGTAATTTATCAGACTCCCAAAGATTTCTTATTGAATTTATAAATATATTTTCAAAATGTATTAGTGAATTCAATTTCTTTTTTGTAAAATCTTTTTTTTTGAAGTTAATAATATCATTAACTTTTGTTATTTTTTTAATAGATTCAGGAAGACAATTTGAAAGTGTATACAAGATCATATCTCTATCATCTCTTAGTATCTTTTCAAAAAAAAATTCATTTGTTTCTTTTTGAGATGAATAATAATAAGGTAATGTTTTCAACTCATCATTTTTACCAGATACATCCTCTAAAACTATAAAACAGAATTCTGATTCCATAATTTCTAATGCATTATAATATTTAATTTCGTTACTTTCCAACCTTTTTTGTTCGTTTTTAATCATCATTAATCTATTTTTTTCATTTTTAAATTCACCACCATTCTTTTTTTTAGAATTAATTGTTTTTTTTAATTTCATTATATTAGTATGCAAATTAATAATTTCACTAATATTTGATTCATTATATCTAAGACTACTAACAATATATAAAAATTTTTCACGAATTTTTGAACTAAAAATTTTTAGATTTTTTGGAATAGAAACAACCAATAACTCATTTTCAGAAAGACTTTTGGATTGTGTATTTGCAATCCAATTCATATAAAAATTATCTTTTTTATCAATTTCACTTTTTTCTTTAGATGTAATATCGTAATTTAAATACCCCAACCTTACATGATTATTACATGAAAATAAACATAATCCAAAATCAGAGGTAAGCATTGAAAATACATTATAAATGAACATTGAATACAAAAAACATTTTTTGTTTCCTTGAGTAAAAAAAAAGAAGTTCCAATATTTTTCATCATTATTTAAACCTTTCACTTTGCATACATCGGCTAACAAAGAATATTCTAGATTAATAATATTAATTAACTCCGTAAGTTCTGAAACAGATTTTACAGCCCTTTTTTTTCTATCATTAACGTATTCTTGATAGTATTTTGAACTACTAATTTTTAATAAAAAGAATACCCAATATGATATCCCTTCAGTTAAATCTTTAATAATATTTTTTGAAATTGCATAAGCCATTTGAATTTGAATCGAAGAGGGCATAAGCTCTAAAAATTCTAAACATGATTCATTAAGGCCATCATTGAGATTATTTAAATTGTCTCTTTTGTTGAGAATTAACATTAATGCATCTTTAAAAGAGTTAATATCTACTTCTCTGTAATTGTTTGTATCAATAAACAATTCTTTATTGTTATGAACTTTATATAAAAGTTCATCAATATACTTAGTTTTAAAATATTTATTAAATCCTTCTAAATTAAAAGATTTAATTTTCAAAGTTGAATTACATTGTGAACATATACTCTTTAAATGTAACAGTTGTTTGTTTGAGTTTTCCTTTTCAACGTTTTTATCAATATAACTAAATATTTGTCCTAAAGTTTGTTCATGAGGACAAAGAGGTTGTTCTTTACCATCTTCATTCAGATAATAAAACTTGTAATTAGAATTTGAACTGTTTTTAAGGATTAATTTTTTAAAATTAATATTTTGTTTAAATGAAGCTAGAATATCCTTTTTTATTAAAAAAGGATTCATTTCTCTAAGATGATTAATTTTTTTTTTAATAATTAACAATAGAGCTTTATAAAATCATTTTAAAGTCATATTAAATAAATATACCAGAATTTTGATGTTATATTTCAAAAAAAAAATAAAAAAAAAATTAAATCTAAGTTCAAGCCCAAGTCCGAGCCCTAAGTCCAAATTTATCTTCGTGTGACTGAGGTATCAGGGATCCACTTTGGGGTACGATTTTTTTTTTTTCGAAAAA
>Ga0310811_10014451_pt1 | contig 10298 bp, 6 predicted proteins | sample YCmetagenome_FD_207642 | JGI IMG/M metagenome (GOLD analysis project Ga0310811, IMG submission 207642) | Soil microbial communities from experimental microcosm in Duke University, North Carolina, United States - YC | ecosystem: Engineered > Artificial ecosystem > Soil microcosm > Unclassified ... | reverse complement strand
CGGGTCCCCGCCCCGCAGCATGGCGACCAGATTGGCCGAGGCGAGCGGTTCGTGTTGCGCGGTTACGTTGGCCTTGAGGCGAGAGGGCAAATCGAAACGGGGCATCGGCTTGGAGTCGTCCGCCAGCCTGCTCAACTCGGCAAAGCTGTGGCCGGAGCCTGAAAACAGGATATCCGCCTTGTCGGGGTCCATGCTGGCAATAAAGAAGCCGTCAGGAGCGTCGCGCAGTGACTTGTCGGCCAGATACATGCCGGATTGACGCGCGATAAGTTTCTGGCGCGGCCAGGGGATCTCGGTCTGTCGCGGCGTTGTCAGGCTGATGACGCCCATTACGCCCAGCTTTCCCAGCTGTTCGGTGCGCGCAAAGCGGGCGTTCGATTTCAACGGGCCCGGAATATCGGACGGGCCGCCGCCGATCACGACCGCGATTTTTCCCTTAAGGTCCAAACCCGAGAAGTCGTCATGGCCGTGTTTGGGTATGTGTAGGCCGTAGCCGATAAAGACCAGAGGCGCGTCGACGGTGCCGGGCCGCCGTCCGCCGCCAGGAGAGATCAACAGGTCTTCTCCGACCCTTACGTTTCGGCTTACCCCATCCTTGCCGATAAGCTGCGCCGTCGAATTCGCTTGATCGACGCTCTGCTGCTCGAAAGAGACAGGTTGCAAGAAGCCCCCGGAGCCGGCGGGCTTCAGCCCCAGCGCCTTGAATCGTCCCATCACATAATCCGCGGCGCGATCATAACCCGGCGACCCGGTCATCCGGCCTTCATTGGCGTCACTGGCCAATTGGCTGACGTCTGTCCACCACTGCTTGGCCTCTTGCTTGGCTTCTTGGGCGCAAAGAGAGGACGAAAACAGCATGGCCAGCAAGAACGCGGTGATGCCCCCGGCTCGGCGCAATCCAGGCAGCAAAGGATATCTCCCTTATATGTCTTTAGACTGAGACGTACGAAGCTGGAAAAACCCTATGGCTTGGGACTGATAATCCAAGAATTTCGGTGACATTCAAGAAAGTGCCAGAAAACCGTTGTGAAACAGAAAATTGTCTGCATGCTTTCGGTCATGGAGTTGAATTTTGAGGAGCGTGGCCGCTGGCTGGCAAAACATATTCTGCCGCTCGAGCCGTTGCTCCGGTCGCTATTGCGCAGGAGTCGCCTCGATGGCTTGGAAATCGATGACATCATTCAGGAGACCTACGCCCGGATCGTGTCGCAGCCGTCACTTTCCGCCATCCGCTACCCAAAGCAATACGCCATTCGGACCGCCAATTCGGTTGTCATCGATTATATCCGCCATAACCGGGTGGTTTCCATAAGCTTCATGGGAGAGTTGGAGCAACTCGACATTGCAGCATCGGCGGATGGGGTTGACCGCGTTTTTGAATTTCGGGAGGAAATCGACCAGGTCGCCAGGTTGCTTGCATCTTGGCACCCGATCACACGTGAGACATTGATCTGCCGCCGTATCGAGGGTCTTTCCCAGATCGAGACTGCGCGGCGGCTGGGCGTCAGCGTGAAGACGGTCGAGAAACACATGGCCCTGGGGGTCTTGAAGCTCATGGACGCGTTTGGGCGAGGGGGTAAATGCCGGCTCCGCTCGTCAAAACACATGTCAAACGACACAGCCAGGGACTATGACGAACAGACCTCTTTCTGAACAGATTGACCGCGAGGCGGCGCAGTGGGCCGCCAAGCGGCAATCCGGACCGCTGACGGCGGAACAGGTCCGCGAATTCGAGCGTTGGCTGGGCGCCGACATTCGCAATCTTGGCGCCTATGCGCGCGCCGAGGCGGTGCTGGCGCAATTCGATCGCGTGGGGGCAGCGGGGATAAATGCTCTCAGACCTTCTCCCGCACGCGAGGCTATCCCGATATTCCGGCGCCGAAACGTCCTTGTCGGCAGCGCGGCAGCGGGCCTTTGTCTTGCCGCCCTGGGGGGTGGCATCGCCTGGCGCTATCTCCTTCCGGAGAGTTATTCGACCAATGTCGGGGAAACGCGCCCGGTCCTGTTGCCCGACGGTTCCGTGGTCACGCTCAACACCGATTCCAGAATAAATGTGCGCTATTCCAAGGCGCGCCGGTTCATCTCCCTGGTGCAGGGCGAGGCCCTGTTCGAGGTTGCGAAGAACAGGCAGCGGCCGTTCATCGTCGATGCGGGTGACACGCATGTGCTGGCGGTGGGGACCCAGTTCACGGTCGAACGCTTGCCGAACCGGCCCGTCATCGTCCTGGTCCGCGAAGGCGTGGTGGAAGTATCCCGTCCCAAGGCGCCCGAAGCCAGCCCGGTGCGTCTGGCAGCGAACGAAAAAGCTGTTGCACCCCTGGCGGCGCCTATCAGCGCACAAGAAATGAGCCCATCGCAAGTGATGCGCGATCTCGCCTGGCGGGAGGGCCGCATTGCCTTCGACAATCAGACCTTGAAGGACGCCCAGGAAGAATTCGCCCGCTACAGCGACATCCGAATCGTCATCGACCCGTCGTTGGAGAACAGGACCGTCACCGGCTTGTTCGTCACCACCGATCCGGTGGGATTTGCCCGCGCCGCAGCCCTGTCGCTCGATCTGCGGGCCGAAGTCAGCGACCGGACTGTATACATTCTACCGAAATAATTACGACCATCGCATAGGGTTTCCACCGCGAGTCCCCGTCTTAGACTGCGGTCCGATTGTTTGATCGGATTTTTTGGGGGACTCGAATGGTATTTTCGAGAGTTCAATTGGTCGCCTGTGCTTTAGCGCTCACATTCATGGGTGTCGCATCCGCGCGGGCGCAGGAAGCAAATTTCAACATTCCGCCGGGAGAGGCCGGGAAATCCATTCCCGAATTGGCGCGCCAAGCCGGCGTGCAGATTATCGCGCCAGGCTCCGAGCTTCACGCAGTGGTGACGCCCGAGGTCAAGGGCCGTATGGAATTCAAGGCTGCGCTGCGCACCATGCTGGCAAAGACCAGTCTGGAACTGGCCGCGGAGGATGGAAGGGTATTTGTTCTCAGAAAAGCTGGCGCCGCACCCAATGAGGGTGCGGCGCTTGCGCCAAGCACTGGCGTGGAAAGTGTTATCGTCACAGGCAGCCGCGGACGGGAACGCACCGTGACCGGCAGTCCCACGCCGGTGGACGTTGTCTCCGGATCGGAGATTGCGACCGTCGGGGGCCAATCCAGCACCTTTCGCGCACTCGGCTTGTTGGTCCCGTCTTTCAATGCCCCGCCCCGGACCGGTGGCGCGAGCGCATCCGTCATCCAGACGGGCGGGTTGCGCGGCCTGAATCCCGACCAGACGCTGGTTCTGGTCAATGGCAAACGCCGCCACCGGACATCGCTGATCAATGCGGTGGGAAATCTTTACAACGGCTCGGTGCCGGTGGACCTGGACATGCTTCCCTCCTCGGCCATCGATCATGTCGAGGTGCTGCGCGATGGCGCGGCGGCGCAATACGGCTCGGATGCCATCGCCGGCGTCATCAACATCATCCTGCGCAGCGACTCGGACGGCGCCGATATGAGTTTCAGCGGCGGACAGAATATCGATCGCGCCGACGGCAATTTCTATGGAAGCCTCGGCCATGCCGGCTTCAGCCTGGGCAGCAAGGGCTTTATCAATTTCTCGGCCAGCGCGAAAAACCAGCAGCAGTCCAATCGCGCCATTCCCGTGGATCCCAGTGTCAATCTGTACAATCTCGTCAATGGCGCGCGCGACCCCCGCGAGGCGACCATCAACCGGCTGGTGACGATCAATTACGGCCAATTTCCCGTCACCACGCTGGGCGGGGAATATAATGGCCGGTATGGGTTGGATTCGGGGATCGAGCTTTATTCCTTCGGAACCGTCACCCATCGCCTTTCTCTGCTGAACGCGACATTCCAGGCCCCCAGCAGCAGCAACAAGGTGCTGCCCCAGCTCTATCCGAACGGATTCTATCCCCGCAACACCTATGCCGAAGTGGATTATGAAGGGACCTTGGGTGTGCGCGGCAAGATCGGCCGCTGGGACTGGGATCTCAGCACCGACTATGGCGGGAATATCGCCCATATCTCGGCTCTCAATACCCTGAATCCGTCTCTGGGTCCGACCAGCCCCACAAGGTTTGATGGCGGCGAGCTGGCCTCGTCCCAATGGATGAACAATCTGGATGTAACAGGCGGCTATGAGATCGGCGAGGGACATCTGCAAGTGTCCGCCGGCCTTGAACACCGGCTGGAGCATTTTTCCGAAAGTGCCGGCTCGCCCTTGATGAACTTCAACGGCGGCTATGTGATCCCCGCCGGCCAACCCAATGCCGGGCAGATCCCCGCGCCGGGATTGGTGGGCTCCGCCGGCATCGATCGCAGCGCGGCGGGACATGCGGCGCGCAACAATTTCGCCGCCTATATCGATCTTGCTTACGATCCTTCCGACAGGTTGACCATCGGCGTGGCGGGCCGGGTCGAACATTTCGATGACTCGAGCGGCGACACCATTGTCGGAAAAATCAATGCGCGATATGCGGTGACGCCCTGGCTGGCGGTGCGAGGCGATATCAACAACGGCTTTCGCGCGCCCGCCCTGGCGCAGGAAGTCTATGCCGCCACCACGCCGCAGCAGGTCCCCGGCGCCCCGGGATCCATACTGACCATTCGGGCCTTGCCGGTGAGTGCGCCGTCCGCCATCGCCCTGGGCGCCAAGCCCCTGCATCCGGAAACTTCGCTTAATTACAGCGCCGGCATTGTGCTGACGCCGGCGGACTCCTTCACCGTCACTTTGGACGCCTATTCCATCGATGTTTATGGACACATTGTCCCAACCGGCACCCTGAGCGGGACCGCGATCACCACAATCCTGACGTCAAACGGCCTGCCGCCTCTTTCCAGCGCGACCTATTTCACCAATGCGCTCAACACGCGCACCCAAGGCTTCGACATTGTGGCGACCTACACCGCGGACTTGTCGGATTGGGGCCTCATGCATCTCAGCGCGGCGGCGAATTACAACATCAATACCATCACGCATATCATTCCCAATCCGCCGGAGCTCGCGGCGCTGGGTCCCAACTTCGTGATCTTCGATCATGCCGCGGTGGGCAATCTCACCGTGGGGTTGCCGAAAACCAAAGTCGTGCTCAGCGACACCTGGGTCTGGTCGGATTTCAGCTTCACCGCACGCTTCACGCGCTATGACCATTTTATCATTCAGAACGCCAATCCCGCTTTGGACCGGGCGTACAACGCGAAATGGCTGACCGATCTGGAGATGTCCTGGCAGGCGACGCCGACCTTCAATTTCGCGATCGGCGGCAACAACATCTTCGACGTCTATCCGAGCCGGAACGGAATCCTCAATCCGTTGCTGGGTTCCCAGCAATATGGAGCGACGCCGCTTTCGCCGTTCGGATTCACCGGCGGCTTTTTCTATGGACGCGTCTCCATCAAGATCTGAATGCGCGCGAAGGAGTCTGCACAATGGGTAATCCCGCTATGCTTTTGTCAAAGCCGGTGGCCTTGCGCTGTTTGGTTGTTGTGGCTTTAGGCCTTTTGCTGTCGGGCATCCCGCTGGCGGCACCGGCAAGCGATCATTCCGGAACCTGGCACGCGGTCGAGGCGAAATCCCGCTGGAGCACGGGCGACATGCCGGCCGGCTTCACGCTTGCGATCACGCTGCGCTTTAGCGGAAACCGCATCGCCTATCATTCCGCCAATACCACTCCGGGCTTGAACCTTCCGACATTGGACTTCGATACCACCCTGGATGGCGCCGTCACCAGGATCACCGGACCATTCCGGTTCAACCAGGTTGCGGTGCGTCGCCTGGATGACGGCACGCTGGAGATGCTGGAATTGAAGGATGGGGATGTGATCGTGGGATCGTTCTGGACATTCAGTCCCGACGGACAGTCCTTTGTCCGCAGGGGCGTGGGCAAGGGGCCTGACGGCAAATCCAAGGCCTTCGAAGAATATTTCCAGCGTGAAGCGGCGCGGTGAAAGCGCCGCGCGGCGACAAGAGCAGGCCGCGCTTACTCCGCCGCTTCCGCCAGGTCCGGTGCCGCCTGCAGCACGTCGGCGGCCACATGGGCCTCGAACTTGCGGAAATTGTCCCGGAACATCGCCACCAGCTTCTGCGCCTGGGCGTCATACGCCGCCTTGTCGCTCCAGGTGTCGCGCGGATTGAGGATGGCCGCATCGACTCCCGGCACCTTGACCGGCACGCGGAATTTGAAATGCGGATCGACCCGCATCTCGACATTGGCCAGGCTGCCATCCAGCGCCGCATTCAGCAAAGCGCGCGTGGCCTTGATCGGCATGCGCGATCCGGTGCCGAAGGCGCCGCCGGTCCAGCCGGTATTCACCAGCCAGCAATCGGCCTGGTGCTCGGCGATGAGTTGGCGCAGGAGATTGCCATATTCGGAAGGGTGCCGCGGCATGAAGGGGGCGCCAAAGCAGGTGGAGAAAGTGGGCTGGGGCTCCTTGCCCAGGCCCTTCTCGGTGCCCGCCACCTTGGCGGTGAAACCCGAGAGGAAATGATACATGGCCTGGCCCGGCGTCAGCCGCGCAATGGGCGGCAAGACGCCGAACGCATCCGCCGTCAGCATGATGACATTGCTGGGATGGCCGGCGCGTCCGGTCAGCGAGGCATTGGGGATATAGTGGATGGGATAGGCGGCGCGGGTGTTCTCGGCATATTTGGCGTCATTGAGATCCAGCGCGCGGCTGGCCTCATCCATCACCACATTTTCCAGCACGGTGCCGAAGCGTTCGGTGGTGGAGAAGATTTCCGGCTCGGCTTCGCGCGACAGCTTGATCACTTTGGCATAGCAGCCGCCTTCGATATTGAAGATGCCGTTCTCGCTCCAGCCATGCTCGTCATCGCCGATCAGGGTGCGCGAGGCATCCGCCGACAAGGTGGTCTTGCCGGTGCCCGAGAGGCCGAAGAAGATCGCCGACCTGCCATCGGCGCCGACATTGGCCGAGCAATGCATGCTCATCACCCGCTTGGACGGCAGCAGATAGTTCATGATGGTGAAGACCGACTTCTTCATCTCGCCGGCATAGGAGGTGCCGCCGATCAAGACCAGCTTGCGGGTGAAGTTCACCGCGATGACGGTCTGGCTGGCGCAACCATGCCGCGCCGGATCGGCGGCGAAGCTGGGCAAGTCGATGATGGTGAATTCCGGATCGAAAGTGTTGAGCTCCTCGGCGCTGGGACGGATCAGGAGCTGGTGCACGAACAGCGAATGCCAGGCGAACTCCGTCACCACCCGCACGCTGATGCGATGCGTCAGGTCGGCGCCGCCGAACAGGTCCTTGGCGAACAGCTCGCGCCCTTCGGCATGCGCCAGCATGTCCTGATAGAGCGCATCGAAATGCGCTTCGCTCATCGGCTTGTTATTGTCCCACCACACCTGGCTCTCGGTATGGGCATCGCGCACCACGAACTTGTCGCCGGCCGAGCGGCCGGTATGCACGCCGGTGCGCACGACCAGCGGACCATCAGCGGCAAGCTGGCCTTCGCCGCGCCGGATGGATTCTTCGTACAGGGCAGGGACGCTGAGATTCCAGTTGACGGCTTTGAGGTTGCGGAAACCATGCCGGCCCAGGCCGAAGGCGGTGTCAGTCATCAAGTGCTCCCAAATAATCCCAGCCCGAAAAGTTCCGAAGAAGAATGAAGTCAGACGGTTTCTCTATTGCAAAGCGGGGCGGGGAATCAATGCGCCAATAATGCAAGGCGCATCATCACATGACGAGAAAAGTTCCTGCGATATCCCAAGTTAAACGGGGAATGGTGTCCTAGCGCATTCCGCCCGGGCCGGCGAAGCTTTCCTGCCTGTATCCTTAACCGCTGCGGTGCAGCATTCCGCTAGGGCGTTGAACGGCCGATATTGCGATTCGCCCATTGAATAAACCATTTCATATTGGGCGCGTCGGTATGGCCGCCGTCATGCTGGCGCCAGGCCAGTTGCCCGTCCAGCAATCCCACATTCACGCCCGGCATTTTGGCACTGTGGTAATCGACCGCCGGACCGATTCCCTTCGCGCCCAGCAATTCCCACACCGGCTGGGCTGCGACCGTCGCCATATAGCTGCCCTGCTGGTCCAGCCAATGGGCGTCGCCTTTCTCCGGAACGCCATAGGAGATGAAGGTGAGTCGCGGTGCGCACAGCGCGATAAGTTCATGCGCGTCCACCGGAATGTCACCGGGAGTCTTGGGGCCGCCATATTTGAGGAAGTTGCCGGCCATCCAATGAAACTCGCCGGCGGCGGTGAGGTTTTCCACCGCCTCGCCATAATCGCGGCGATGCGGCTTGGCGCCGCCTTCGCCGCTGGAGCCGACCAGCACCATGGCAAAGCGCGTGTCATAAGCCATGGTGACCACCGCCGCCTTGCCGTAACGCGACACGCCTTCGATGCCGATATGTTTGGCGTCGACTTCGGGCAAACCCGCCAGGTAATCGAATCCCCGGCTGGCGCCCCAAGCCCAGGCGCGCAAGGCGCCCCAGTCTTCCGGCTTGCGCGGCTGGCCCTTGTTGGCGAGCCCGATCACGCCACGCGTCAGCCCGGCGCCATTGTCGGCCTGGATGCTGACCGGATCGATGCGGGCAAAGCCCCAACCGGCCGCCGCCAATTGCCACTCGTTGGGCAAGTCGCCATCGGCATTGAGTTGCGGCAGCACGAACATGGGCGGACGCGGAAACGGCATCCAGGCGGGATGCGACTCGATCACCGCTTTCAATGACGGATCCTGTTTGACCATCGCGGCCTTCAGCGCGGCATTGAGCCGGTCCAATTCCTCTCCCGACGGTTGGGCGGGCGAAGGCGGATCGGCGCGGGTGAACATCATCAGCACGGGCACCGGACTCTTGGCCGCCTCCGGCGTCACCAAAGTCATCTGGATGTTCACCTTGATGGCGGGATAGGCGGCATTGTCGGCGCGGCCCACCAGCTGGCGCACCTTGACCGGCACGCGCCCCAGCATCTCGTGATCGGTGAACAACACTTTCCAAGCGATCTTGGGCGCGTTGGCGGGAACGCGGCCGAGCACTTCGCGGCTGAAATCCTCCATGATCTCGGCGCGGCGTTGCTGCCATTCGGCTTCGGTCGTGACCTTGCGTCCGTTCTTCAAGGTCAGCACATCCGGCCAGTTGGGATAGGGATTGGCCTTGCTCTCATCATAGTTGGCAAGATTGGGGCCGCTATCGGCATTGCGGCCGGGTCGCAGGCTCGCGATGCCCAGTTGGTCCATCATATTCTGGTGATCCTGCTGGGCGGTGAATGTCACCGGCGGCGGATTGTCCGATGAGACAGCGAAACTGGAAGAGGTGAGCAAGGCGGCGATGGCAAGCGGGATGATGTTTCTCATGTCGTCCTCACTGGAACAGAGACAGGGGAATGGCATTGGCCAAAACGCGGTAACCGGCGGGCGACAGATGCAGTCCGTCGCCGGAATCAAAGGCGGCCGACAGATGATCGGGACGCGCGGGATCGCGCACTGCGGCATCGAAATCCAGTACCGCATCGAAATGGCCGCGAATCCAGGCGTTCACCGCGATCCGGTCGGCTTCGGTGATGGGCTTGGGATGATAAGGCTGGCAATCCATGAAAGGGGTGATGGTGGCGCCATAGGCTTTGAGTCCGGCGGCATGGGCTTTCTCGATCATCTGGGCATAGGCGGTCGTCAATTGCCGCACCAAACCGTCATGATCCGCTTTCGACTTGGTTCCTTCAGGATCGAAGGTGCCGATATCGTTGATGGCTTCGAACAGGATCAGCCAGCGCGCGCCGGGCTGCGCCAGCACATCGCGGTCGAAGCGGTTCACGGCGCTGGGTCCCAACCCGTCCAGCAACACACGTCCGCCGCCGATGCCATGATTGAGCACGCCTACATCCAGTCTGGCGGCGGCAAAGCGCTGTGCCAGCGCATCGGTCCAGCGGTCATTGCCATTGGTGGTGGAGCCGCGTCCGTCGGTGATGGAATCGCCGACGATGGTGACGGCGCCTCTGCCCGAAGAAACATCGATGCCGGCGATGGTGAACCAGTGATCGAACTTCGCCGCGCCGGGCAGGGCGGCATCGGACAGATGATTGCCATGCAGCAGGTACGACGTGGTGCGCGAGCCCGGATGGCTGGTCTGTTGCGCCGGCGCCTTGTCGAAATAGAGGCTGACGGCGATGTCCGTGCCTGGGAACGCCACCGGATCGGAGACATACTCCGCGCCGGCAGGAATGGTGACATCGGCCTGGCCGGAAAAGCGCAGCGCGGTGTCGCTTGCGCTTTCGATTCGGTCGCTGCCGGGCGCGGCGCGGGCGATGTGCGCGGCGGCGATGTGCAGCGGCGTG
>Ga0310811_10014450_pt1 | contig 10298 bp, 10 predicted proteins | sample YCmetagenome_FD_207642 | JGI IMG/M metagenome (GOLD analysis project Ga0310811, IMG submission 207642) | Soil microbial communities from experimental microcosm in Duke University, North Carolina, United States - YC | ecosystem: Engineered > Artificial ecosystem > Soil microcosm > Unclassified ... | reverse complement strand
CGCACGACGCCTATTCGCACGAAGTAAGCAGTTGCGGCTTCTGGCCCGGGGGCCTGGGCATGGATGCGATGTTCTACAGCTACGCCTATCCCGAACCGCCAGCATTTGCGAACTATCCCATCGCTCCGGCGGCAGCTACCTACAGCAAGGAGCTGGGAGAATTCATGCTTCCATACGAAGCAATGCGTCAATCGCCCGATCCGGATGCGGCGCTGCTGGAATTTCTGCAGAGCACGTACGACGCGGCCGCGGACCTGGGAAGGTGGGACCGGGCCGCGCTCGAGGTGAATGCCGGCGCGGCGTTCTAGCTTCGATACGGTGGGTCAATTCTCGGAGCCGGTATCGGCTTCGCCTTCCGCAGCCAGCGCGAGTTCCTCCTGGTCCACATCGGCGCGGTCGAGGAGCTTTTTGGGAATTGACTTGGTGGTGCGCAGGCCCAGCTTCTTGAGCATCTCCACCTGGCGGATCAGATTGCCGCGGCCGTCGGCGAGCTTTTTCATGGCGCCATCGTAGTTGTGCGTGCTTTTGCGCAGGCTGTCGCCGAGCACTTCCATGTCGGTTACAAAGCCTACGAATTTCTCGTAGAGCTCCGTGCCGCGGTCCATCACGTCTTTTACGTTGCGTGCCTGACGCTCCTGCTGCCAGAGCACGTTGATGATCCGGATGACATAGAGCAGGGTGGTAGGGCCCACCAGCAGAATGCCCTCCTTGTAGGCATCGGCCCAGAGTTCGCCATCGGCCTGCAGGGCCATGAGGAATGCCGGTTCCACGGGTACAAACATCACTACAAAATCCGGCGCGGCGAGGTCTGGAAGGCGGTGATATCCGGCTTTGGCCAAGCCCGCGACATGGCTTCGTACGCTGGCCAGATGCAGCTTGAGCGCTGCCTTGCGATCGTCCTCGCAGGTGGCGCTCACGCAGTCGGTATAGGCATTGAGCGACACCTTGGAGTCGATGACCAGGTGGCGGCCGCCGGGCAGATAGAGCAGGACATCGGTGCGCAGGGTGCGCGCGCGTTCGCCTTCCGGTTCGACGCCTGTGAACGACTGCTGGAACTTGTACTCTTCCCCTTCGCGCAATCCCGCTTTGTCGAGCAGGTCGCGGAGAATGAATTCGCCCCAGTCGCCTTGCGTTTTTGCCGAGCCCCGCAGCGCCGTGGACAGGTTGCGGGCTTCGTCGGTGAGCTGCTGGTTGAGTGTGCCCAGGGTTCCGATCAATGTTTCGAGGCGGGTCACGCCGGTCTTCGAATCCGCCTGCGCCATTTCGACCTTCTCGCGGAATTCCTTCAATTGGTTCTGCAGCGGCGCGAGCAGGGTGCCCAGTTCCTTCTGGCTGCCTTCAGCGAAGTTCTTGGCCTTGCTGTCGAGGATCTCCGCGGCCAGAGCCTGGAACTGATTGGCCAGCGCCTGCTTGGCCGTCTCCAGCAGGGCGAGCTTTTCGGCCGCACTTTCCTGCTCTTTGCGGAGTTCGGCCTCGAGGGCGCTGATGCGGGCCGACTGAACGCGCTCCGTTTCGATTCTGGTCTGGAGCTCGCGGCGCACGGCATCCCGTTCGGCGGCCAGCCGGGTCGCGGCGGTTTCGCGCTCCGCGGCCAGTGATTCGAACCCTGCCCGGGAGGCTGCGAGCGATTGCGCCTGGGCCAGCTCCGACCTGGCGAGGGTCAGGTTCCCGGCGGCCTCGCCCAGGCGAGCGTCGAGCTGCTGCTTTTCTTTTTTGGCGGACACGCTGCGCAGCCAGAAGCCGACCAGGATTCCGGCCAGAGCCGCGAGTGCGGCGATGAACTCCTGCATGATGGGTTCCCTTCGTCTCTTCGCCTAATGTACGCCTGGATGCCTGTGGTTTTCTGGTACAAAACCCTGAAAGTAACCAAATCGTTCATGTCAGTGCGCGATCCGCTCCGCGGCGAGGCGCCGCAACCCACGCGGGAAATCGCCGCCGACGGCAGAAAATGGGGGGAGTGCTGCAGTTCGTCCTAAGCGCCGGATTCCACAGCCGCAGCAATGCCGGTTTTGTTTGATAGACTTGCACTTCGGGGCATCTCGGGAGTCTATCCCCACGATGAGTTGTGTTCCCCAGCCGCGGGCCGTTATTGTAGGCAGCGGAACCTGAAGCAGGTCTGCGCCCCGAGAGGGTAGCCCTGCCGGGGTTGCGGTATGGCATCAAAGCCCTGAAGAGTACGAAGTTTTTCGACCGATACGAGGAGACACGCGCATGGCGGTGGAAGAGAAAGTCAAGCAGATCATCGTGGAGCAGTTGCAGGTAGACGAGGCCGAGGTGACCCCCGGTGCGAGCTTCCAGGAGGACCTGGGGGCCGACTCGCTGGACGTGGTGGAATTGGTGATGCAGTTCGAAGAGGCGTTCGACCTCGAGATTCCCGATGAGGACGCCGAGAAGATCAAAACCGTGAAGGATGCCATCGATTACATCGAGAAGAACGAAAAGACCGCGAAAGGCAAGTAGCTGGTGAATCGACGAGTCGTCATAACCGGCATTGGGCTGGTATGCGGGGTGGGCAACACCGCGCCCGAGGTCTGGAAGAGCCTGGTGGCGGGAGCCAGCGGGGCTGCGCCTATTCAGGGATTCGATACCACCGGGTACCCGGTCACGTTTGCATGCGAAGTGAAGAACTTCGATCCGTTGCAATTCGTGGAAAAGAAAGAAGCGCGCAAAATGGGGCGCTTCATCCACTTTGCCTTCGCCGCCACGCAGGAAGCCATCACTCAGGCGGGACTCCAGATCACGCCCGAGAATGCCGACCGCGTGGGATGCTTTATCGGCTCGGGCATTGGGGGATTCGAGATCATCGAGCGGGAGCACAGCAATCTGCTGCAGGGCGGACCGCGCAAGCTCTCGCCGTTCTTCATTCCCGCCACGATCATCAACATGGCGGCGGGGCAGTTGAGCATACGATATGGGGCGCGCGGACCGATCTCAGCCACGGCCACGGCCTGCGCCACCTCGGCCAACTCGATTGGCGATTCGGTGCGGATGATCATGCACGGGGATGCGGATGTGATGATTGCGGGAGGATCGGAAGCCGCGGTCACGCAACTCTCGGTGGGCGGGTTCGCGGCCATGCGGGCGCTCTCCACGCGCAACGGTGAACCGCAGAAGGCCAGCCGGCCGTTTGACAAGGACCGCGACGGGTTCGTCATTGGCGAAGGCGCGGGGATCGTGATTCTGGAAGAACTCGAATTTGCCAAGAAGCGCGGGGCGAAGATCCTTGCCGAGGTCATCGGGTACGGGATGAGCGCCGATGCCTATCACATGACGGGCATCGCTCCGGAAGGCGCGGGAGCGCAGCGCAGCATGAGGGCGGCACTCAACGACGCCGGCATCCGGCCTGAAGATGTGGGCTATGTGAATGCGCACGCGACATCCACTCCGGCGGGGGACGGCAATGAATCGCAGGCCATCGAGATTGTTTTCGGCGAGCACGCGCTCAGCAAAAAGCTGAAGGTAAGCGGCACCAAGTCCATGACCGGCCATCTACTGGGGGGCGCCGGGGGCCTCGAGGCCGGCATCACGGTGCTGGCACTGCAGCATCAGGTTCTGCCTCCTACGATTAACCTGGACAACGTCGATCCCGAGTGCCGTCTCGACTACGTGCCCAACAAGGCGGTCCCGCACGCGTTTGACGTGGCTCTCTCGAATTCCTTCGGGTTCGGGGGAATCAATGCCAGCCTGATCATGCGGCGGTGGGATGAAGGCAAGGACTAAAGGACAAGGGAATAGGGATTAGGGAATAGACGAACGGCGCGCAGGCCTAGGTAAGCTGCGCGCCGTTTGTTTTTTCCCACGCTGATTTCAGCCCATCGCCGCGGCCCATCCGACACTGATGATCAGCAGCAGCGCCCACCATCCAAACACCGCGATGTAGCCCGAAGAACGCTTCACCCCGGCCACGGCGGCCAGACCGATTCCCAGCAGGACCAGGCACCATATGGTCGTGAAATCCAGCCAGGTGGCAAAGGTATACAGAGCAATATTCGTATCCTGGGGAGACAAGAACGCACCCAGGCTGGTGGGCGCGGCCGTGTTCAGGTTGAACGATTCCGGAGCCGCTCCCGCATAGAGAACAATCGTTCCCAGGAGGGCGCGGATCAGCCACGGAAGGAAGGCATACATGCAGACCGCGAACACCTTTCCGTATGTCGCCCGGCCACCAAAACCGAAATTGATGGTCCCTAGGAGGATGCCCGCGATAATCGCCGAGAATCCCAGCCCGAATAGAACAGGGCTGGCGGCAAACACATACTCGGTGCCGTAGCGCATTCTGTTCATCTGTTGCGCGCGCTGCTCGGGCGTCAGTTGGGACATCTGTTCTTCCGCTTTGGGATTCATGCGGACCATGTTCTCCGATACTGTTGCCCATCCCACCTTCGACGTGACCGCGAAGAAGAAGAGATAAGTGACCAGCGCTGAAAGAATGAACGGCATCCACCAGCTTTTATTGCCGCGCTTGATGTCTTCAAAGGTTTTCGAGGGAGCGGTAAAGGTATTGGTTAGCCGCTGCATCTGCGAAAGGCCCGGGCCCACTTCGGCCGCGGGTTGAACGCCAAGGTCACTCATGTTTGCCTCTCGGAAGTCCCAGTGAGATTGAGGCGCGCCTGCTCCCGGCCGACATCGACCTCGCAACCCTGCGTGGTGTCGCAATATGCCGGCAAGGCACAGCCCGGAATTGCAAAAAGTGCGAACCGGGCTGGAAGCGCGTTTGCGCGCCATTGTACCCCGGAACGCACTCTCGCCGCATCATTTTCCCGGGTACGCCGGTTTGTCGTCTGATCTTCTCCTTCGTTGTCCCGCCATTCCTTAGTTCCAGTCTCGGGTTCCGGCCGGGTGGGTCTTCCCTGATCTTTCGCCTTGTTCTTCTCAGAAAACTTTTTTCCTGCGGCGGGGTTTCCAATTATCAGACCCAATCGTACCCGGCTAGATACGTGGCAGGAGGGCCGGAACGAATATACTGGACTAGCTCTGATTTCTCCGCTTACTCCATTCATGTTGCGGAACGTGTTTTTCGTTCTCGTGCTGGCAGCACTCGCCGCGACATCGGCCGCCGCGTCACCGGTCGTTCCGGCGAATGCGCGTAAGCTTGCGCATCACAAGGCTGTCCATGCCACCGCGAAGGCCGCTCATCGCAGTGCGGCGCGCCCCGCCGCGCACGTGGCTCGCCGCCGCAGGTCTGCAAGTTCATCCCGATCCCACGCTCGCTCGCGGCAACCGGTTCCCAGCGCCTATCGCACGCGCGCGTTGCGCGGCCGGGCGACACTGCGCCGCGCCTCGCTGGTGCGCCGCCGCTTCGTCTTTCCGCCCTCGCCGCTGCGGGGATCGCTGGAGTCGCTCACCCGGCAGAACGAGCGGATGGAAGCCGACGGGCTGGAGCGCATTCTCGACGAGCAGGATCTGGCCGCGCGCATTGAGCAGAAGCTGCTGGTTCCGCTTCCCGAATCGCCGGGGCTGCTGGTCAATGCCGATTTGATTGAGAACCATCGCTATTGCCGGCCCTGGACCGCCACGTTCCTGACCGACCTGGCCGGCGAGCACGATGCTGCGTTTCACAAGCCGATCGTCGTGAGCTCCGCTGTGCGGACGGTCGAGTACCAGGCGCATCTCATGCATCGCAACGGCAATGCCGCGGCCGCGGAAGGCGACATTGTCAGCCCCCATCTCACCGGCGGCACCATCGATATCGCGAAGTCGGGCATGAGCCGCAAAGAGCTGGTATGGATGCGGGATCATCTGCTGGCCTTGCAGACGGCTGGATTGATCGATGTGGAAGAAGAATTCCGCCAGCCCTGCTTCCATATCACGGTCTACAGGAGCTACAGTCCGCCCGCGGAAGCGGGGCCTGGATCGCAGCAGAATTCCGCTGGAACCACCGCGGCCGTGGCCACAGGCGCCAGCAATTAGCAAAAAACTGGGCAGAATCGATGGTCGATTCTGCCCGGTTTTCATGGTTGGAATCCCCCTAAAAACTTGCTGCCCGGCGACCGGGGAGGGATTGCCGGCTCTCGCATTTGGCCCCGGAGAGACGGTTACACCGCTCCCCGGCTGTTTTCGCGGATGGTTTTGATCTCCGCGACGGGAATGTGAAGGAATTCCAGAAACTCCTGGTGTTCCTCCGGCGCCGAGCGTTCGAATTCAGCGTGCCAGCGGTGCATCTGTTCTTCGGTAAAGCCGCAGCCACGCATAATGGAGACCCATTTTTCCTTGGTAATCATGTCAGCCTTTCCCAGGGCCTGCGAGCCCAGCAGCTGCAGAATGGCGTGCTGATGAGCGCGCAGAGCTTCGATTTCGGCGTCCAGTTCGACCAGGCGCCGTTGGAGAACCTCAGTCGCCTTTCCACCCCGGCCGGGGCGGCTTTGGGACTTGAGGATGGCGCCGATGTCCTCGAGATTAAGGCCCGCGTTGCGGTAGGCGCGAATGCGCCGGAGCCGCGCGGCGTCCTCCTCGGAGTAACACCGGTAGTTCCCGCCCGTGCGCGCGGGCGGGGGCATCAAACCGATCGATTCGTAGTACAGCAAGGCGGTGCGGGATACTCCGCAGCGCCGGGCGAGTTGGGTGACCGTCAACATCGCGCGTATCCATGCCGCGGCAACGGAGGTTCGCGGCCGGGGACATTTCTACTGTGAACCCTCTAGTTATAGACAGGTCAAGAGAAATGCTAAAGTACGCCGCGGCATCAGGCTTTCCCGGAGTATTCCGAAATGGGAAAGCCCCCGCGCGCCGAATGAATCTGTGTATGTCTCGGCTGCATCTTCAATCCGGAGCCGTTCAGAGAGTGGCAGTTCTCTGGCGCGCTCGAAAGCGAGGCGGGGCTTTGTACAAAAGAATCATCACCGCATTGGACGAATCACCGGAGGCCAAACGCGCTCTGGCGAGCGCGATCGATATGGCCAAGCATCTTGGCGCGGAGTTGCGCATTATTACTGTAAGCGAGCCTCTTCCGGCGTACGCCGGGTTCATCGACGCGGAGATTCCGGGAGCACGAGAGAAGCTGGTTGAGGAGCGCAATGCTTTTTATGGCCGGCTGCAAACGGCGGCCGTGGAGCAGGCGGCAACGGCTGGGGTGAAAGTGGATGCGGTGATCGTCGAGGGCGACGAGGTGAAGGCGATCGTAAGCCACATTGGGGAGTGCGGAGCCGATCTCCTGGTCATCGGGTGCAGGCACCACTCCTCGATGTCGCGCCTGTGGGGAGGCACGGTGCACAACATCGCGGAGAAGGTGCGCTGCAGCATCCTGGCGGTCTACTGACGACCGGTAAGTTGATATACGCGGCCGCGGATCGCGGAATGGGCGTCAGGAGCGATCACTTGGCCGCCGGTTTTGCCTTGCCGAGGTCCTTGGCTCCATCGAGATGCTTCTGGAGGGCGGTGAGGGTCTCCTGGGCATAGGACTTCAACGCGGAGTTCTGTGCGTCGGCGGCTTCCTTTTTGTAGATTTCGATGGCCTTTGTGTGCCCCGCCACCATTTCGGCAGCGAACTTTTTATCGAAGCTCGTACCTTTCAGCTTGTACATGGGGGCAATCAGCTTGTTGTGCTCGTCATCGATGGCGGAGGGCACATTCAGGCTGGCTTGTTTCGCGACGTCGCCCAACTGCTTGTAGTCCGCCGTATGATCGGTCGCCAGCATCTGGCCGTAGTCCTTTACGCCTTGTGAGTCGCCCGCGGTGCTGGCCAATTGGCCGAGGTTAGCTTCGACCATGTCGGTCTGCGCGGCAAAATCGACGAACTGCTGATCGGTCATGGGCGCGTTGGAGGCGCCTTTCTTGGCGGCCATAGCGGCGAGCGACACAATGATCAGGCAACAGACAACGGCAAGCGTGTGCTTCATCGGGGTTCCTCCTGGGGGAATGAGTTGTGTGCGCCCGGAGCAGCTCAATGCCTGCCGGTCGGCCCGGCGCGCCGGGTACACCGGGAGGTCGCCGGAGCGCGGAGCGCCGGGCACACTTCCACGCCGTTATGATGCGAGTTCCGTGGCATGTGTGCCTATGTGCTTTACGATGTGACGAAAAGGGAGTTCAACTTTGGCCTTTCCGGTGGCATAGTTCAAGCCTCAGAACCAGCTCGCCGGTAGGGAGCACGACGGCATTGGATCGTGGGCGCCGGTTTGACGTGAGAGTCGAGCGACGACTATCAGCCCGGATCACTCGTACAGGCGCTGAGCGCGTTGGCAGCGTGCTCTTCAGATGCGGGTGCGCGCGTCTCGTGTGGGGGAGAAAGCGCAGGCATGATTTTCCGACCATCCTGACTTTTATCGAAAACTCCTGGATCAAATGAGCGATGGGGTGTATTTCGTCGACCGCGATGGGGAGGGGATGAATTCGTGGCCGTCATCCACAATGCCAGCGAGGCGATGGTGAGTGGGCTGCTCTCGCGCTGCAGTGCGCTTGTGGCGCAGATGTGCATTGCGCTGCCGGATGGGCGCAAGCTCCGGCCCCGTATCTCGGCGGGGGCATCGATTGCGAGACTGGACGACACCGTCGCAGATATCCTGCGCCGCGCCGACGAGCGCATGTATCAGAGCAAGTCCGCAGCAAGAGGACGACCGGACGGTGCTCCGTAACGCGCCGAGGCTGACTCGGCTTCGCAACACATGGCAGACACCTAAGATACGCGTTGACAAGTGTCGAAGCCATGCCTGAGAACTGAGGACTGCGTTTGAAGGCAGGCACAGGCGATGGGCGAACTGAACAAGCTGATTGAAGCCGCGCGGCTGGGTATTGTGGAGGACTTGAAGGTGGTCCTGCATACGCGCCCCGAACTGGTTGGCGAAAAGGACGAGACCGGCGCCACCGCTTTGCACTATGCCGCATTCGGCGGGCATCGCGACGCGGCGCGGCTCCTGGTGGAGGCCGGCGCGGATATCAATGCGCAAGACGAACAGTTCGGCGCCACGCCCGCCGGGTGGGCCATTGAGTATCTCCGCAGCATGGGCGGATTTCTGGGCATCGAGCTTAGCGATCTGGCATGGGCCATGGAGCGCGGGGACGTGGACTGGGTGGCGCGATTTTTGGGGCGCCTTCCCTCCCTGAAGCACGCCCATGACATACACGGAACCTCTTTCAGAGAACTGGCGGCGCGGTCCGGGAACGCGGCGATTGGGCGCCTATTCGACGAGGAGGTCTGAAGAACTCCCGGGGCCCGCAAAAGCATCTTCGTGCCCGAGGGGATCGCGGATTTCATCGATTCAGCGGGCGAGTCGGAAATATCAGACTCACAATCGAGGTCTCGATCAGCGGTTTAGCCGCAAGTTCCATTCATTCGTAGCGCAAGGCGGCCATGGGGTCCTGGCGGGTTGCGCGCCGTGCGGGAATGAAGATGGCCAGCAGGGCAGCTGCCATCAGGAGGACGGCTGCTCCGCCGAGCGCGAGGGGATCGGAGGCGTGCACGGCGAACAGCATGCCGCTCATGAGGCGGGTGAGCCAGAGGGCCAGCACGATTCCCAGTCCGAGCCCCATCGCGACCGTTCCCATGCCGTTGCCGATCATCATGCGCAAAACCTGGGCACGGTCGGCTCCCAGCGCCATGCGCACGCCGATCTCAACCCTGCGCTGGGCGATTCCGTAGGATGTCACGCCGTAGATGCCAATGGACGCCAGGAGCAGCGCGAGGCCGGCGAATGTTCCGAGAAGGATGAGTGCCAGACGGCGGCGCTGCAGCGACTCGCCCATGACTTCGTCCATCGTACGCACGCGATACACGGGGAGGCTTGCATCCAGGGCGGCCACTTCGCGCTGAATTTCACTGGTGAGGCCGGCAGGATTGCTGCCGGTACGAACCGCGATGGTCATGGCGCTGAACGGGACCTGGCTGTGGGGCCAGTAAACTTCGACCCGGGAACGAGCCTCGAGGGTACGGTTATGGACGTGCCGCACCACGCCAATGATGGTGTCCCACTGCGGATCCTTCTGGCCGCGGCCGCCGCGGTGAAGACGCTTGCCGATGGGGTCCTGGTGGGGGAAGAACGTATCCGCCAGGCTCTCGTCGATGATGGCGACATGCGGGGTGGTGGCCTGGTCGCGGGCATCGAAAAAGCGCCCTCGCAGCAGCGCAATGCCCATCGCTTTGAAATAGCCGGCCGTCACGACGCGCTGATCTGCTTCGGGGGTAGTGTTCTCGATGGGCACGAGTTGCGAATCGATGGTAGTGGTGCCGGAGCCGCCCTCATGGGCGAGAGGAAGCCCGGAAACGGCCCCCGCCGCTTGCACGCCGGGCAATTTGCCAATGCGGTCGAGGAGTTCGCTATAGAAGCCGCGAATCTGCTCCGGCTTACTGTAGATGGCGTCAGGCAAAG
>Ga0310811_10014448_pt1 | contig 10298 bp, 7 predicted proteins | sample YCmetagenome_FD_207642 | JGI IMG/M metagenome (GOLD analysis project Ga0310811, IMG submission 207642) | Soil microbial communities from experimental microcosm in Duke University, North Carolina, United States - YC | ecosystem: Engineered > Artificial ecosystem > Soil microcosm > Unclassified ... | reverse complement strand
ATTTTTTTGGCCGCGAGCTTAACGAAAAGCTGGGCGTGACGGTGGGATTGATTGATGCCGACTGGGGCGGCACGCGCATTGAATCGTGGACACCACCGGAAGGTTTTGCAGCCGTGCCGGCATTAAAGGACGAATACGAGATAGTGCAGCTAGGCGATCCGCGCACGGCGTTGCACCATGAACGATTGGCGCAGACGCTCGACACATTTGAGCAATGGGATACCGCTGCCCGTCAGGCCTTAAAGGCTGACACCCTGGTTCCACCCGCGCCGAATTATCCCGATGAATTACGCGCCCCGCATGATTTGCAACAGGCCACCGCGCTCTTCAACGGCATGATCCATCCGCTTGTGCCGTTCGCCATGCGCGGCGCGATCTGGTATCAGGGCGAATCCAACATGGGCGAGGGAATGCGCTACGCCGACCGGATGCGGGCGCTCATCGGCGGCTGGAGAGCGATTTGGAATGAAGGCGATTTTCCATTCTACTTTGTGCAAATCGCCCCGTTCAACTATGGCGACAACGCAGAACGCGAGGCGGAAATCTGGGAAGCCCAAACCGCCGCGGCGAATACCATTCCCAACACCGGCATGGCGGTCATCACCGACGCCAGCAGCCTGCATGACATTCATCCCAAGGACAAACAAGCGGTCGGGCATCGGCTGGCGTTGCTGGCGCTGGCCAAGACTTACGGCCAGAAAGATCTCGTCTGCTCAGGACCGACATTCCAAGCCTTAAAGATTGAGGGTGACACGCTCCGGGTTCGCTTCAACAACGTCGCCGGCGGCTTGCGCAGTCGCGATGGCAAGCCCCTGACCTGGTTTGAAATCATTGACGCCGATGAAGGCGGTTTTGTGAGAGCCGAGTCGCGGATTGAAGGCGATAGCGTGGTCCTCTCGGCACCCGGCGTGAAACATCCGGTCGCCTTGCGCTTTGCCTGGAGCGGTCTGGCGGAGCCTAATTTGATCAACGCCGAAGGCCTGCCCGCCGGAGCCTTCCGCGCTGGAGCGGTTCCCAAACGCGATTGGGTGGGCATGATCGTCCCCGAAGCCAGTCAGTATGAACTGGTTTATGAACTCGACCTGACAAAACTTAAGGCGGGCATCAAGTATGACGTGGACAATCATTTAAAAATCAAAAAGCCCTTTGACCGGATCGCGTATTTTCTGGAATTGCAGGACGCGAACATGAATGCGCAGGACATTTATGTTTCCATGGACGCTTTTACAACTGACGCTGGCAAGATTGGCCTGCCGGTCTTTGGTTCCGGCGCCAGCTTCCAGCAAAATGTTGCCAACCTGAATATTTTTTCAAATGTGAAACAAATTGTGACGGGCACCCATCTTACCGGCGGGAACATCGAGTTTTGGCCCAATAATTACGTGTCGCAAAACGGCGCCAAGGTGCCCAACGCGTCGAATGACATTTTTGATTTCGGCGACCAGATGGCTTTCCCGCCAGATGGCTACGGCTGCATGCAAGTTCACAATCATGACGCGCGTCAGACGTTGTTTGCCATCAATCACTGGCGCGAAGGTGCGCGGGCGGATGTGGGCATCGGCAATCAAACCAAGGAAAATCCGGATTGGACTTTCGCCGGCAACGCCGGAAATTATCGCGCGATGCGGCTGAAAGTTTACGTGCGGTGCCGCTAACTATTGTTCCCCAGCATGACTCTGACCGAACTGCTCGAATCCGTCCGCCGCGCCAGTCATGCACTGGCTGCCGGGCTATTCGTGCTGTTTGCTTTGACAAGCCGCGCGGGAAGCGAACCAACCACGTTGGCTGAACTGAACGCTTGGTATCCGGCAGTGCCCGCCGACCAAAATGCAGCGGTGGTGTATGCGGAAGCATTCGCGCTCTTGTCGGAAAATGCCTCAGACCCGATACCAACTCCGGCGGTGAGCCAGAAGCTGCTGGCCTTGTTGCACCGCGCAGCGGAACTTCCGAGTTGCCGCTACCCCATCGATCTTGCGGCGGGCTATCAGACCAAACTCCCGCATCTGGCCAAGATCAAACAGGCAGCGGAATTTTTGAAGCTTGAAGCCATCGCCTATGCTTCCAAAGGCTACGCTGATTTGGCGGTCCAGTCTATTCAAGCGAACCTTGGCCTGGCTCGTTCGCTGGAGCCAGAGCCATTGCTCATTTCGCAACTTGTCAGAACAGCGGTAATTGCGTTGACCACCATCGGCCTAGAGCGATCACTATGGCAGAAACCCTTTTCTGACGAGCAACTGGCCCAATTACAAATTTCAATGAAGGCGGCTGAAACCAATGACGCTGAGGCTTATAAACGAGCGTTCATCGGTGAACGATGCTGCGGTTTAACTGCTTTTCAATCACCAATTGAATTTTTCAAATTAGGTGCCGTTGAACTTCCAAATTCTGCAAGCGAGGTTACCCCTGAATTTGAAAGCTTGGTGGCGAGCTATGTCAAAGGCGGAACCAACAAGCTGGAACAGATATATTACCTGCAGCAAATGGGGTTCGCAATTTCGATGAGCGAACTCCCATTCCCCGAACGCCTCGACCAAGCAGAAATTTGGCGCGCGCGTGTGTCATTTGAAAACACTAATGGCTTTTTGATCTCACCTTGCCTTTTACCCGCAATGGCTGGGGCTCAAAAAAAATCCGCTGGCGGAGTAGCTGTATTGCGTGTCGCCCAAACCGTGTTGGCTATCGAACGCTACCGACTCGCCAATACGAACGCCCTGCCAAGTTCCCTGACTAAACTAGTCCCCCAATTTATTCAGGCAGTTCCTGCTGATCCATTTGATGGCAAACCACTGCGTTTCAAATTAATTCCAAAGCGCGGCTACATGGTTTATTCCATCGGCTTAGATCGAGTAGATGACGGTGGCATCCACAAACCGGAAAAGCCGCTCGCAGGCTCCCATTACGATCTTGCCATTACGGTATTGAGGAAATAAATCGAAGCGCCCACTGTCATGACTCTCACCGAACTCCTTGAATCCGTCCGCCGCGTGGAAGTCCGCACAAACCGTCTCGTGAATGACACGATGGGCGGCGCGTATTTGAGCGGCTTCAAAGGACGCGGCATGGATTTTGAGGAACTCCGCGAATACATGCCCGGCGACGACGTGCGCGACATTGACTGGAATGTCACCTATCGCCTCGGCCGCCCGTTCGTGAAACGCTTCCGCGAGGAACGCGAACTCACCGCCGTGCTCGCCGTGGACGTGTCCGCGTCGTCCAGCTTTGGCTCGGCCAACCGCACCAAGCGCGAATTCGCCGCCGAGATCGCCGCCACGCTCGCCATGTCCGCCGCCAAAAATGGTGACAAGGTCGCGCTGCTGCTGTTCACCGATGAAGTGGAACTGTTCGTCCCGCCGCGCAAAGGCCGGCGGCACATCCTCCGGCTCGTGCGTGAAATGCTGATGTTCCAGCCCAAGAAGCGCGGCACGGATATTTCCCAAGCACTCGTTTTCTTGAATCACGTTCTGAACCGCCGTGCGATTGTGTTTCTGCTGACGGATTTTCTGCACACTGAAGCCGGTCGGACCAATGGGGGAGCTGGTGGGGCGAGGGTCCCCGCGAGCCGTCGCGACGTCATCGCCGAACTCGGCCTCACGAACACGCGTCACGATGTCGTCTGCCTGCACTTGCACGATCCGCGCGAAAGCACTTTGCCGGATGCCGGTCTAGTCACCATCGAGGACGCCGAGACGGGCGAACTGCTGGAACTCGACTCGGCCCGCAATTCCGTTCGCGAGCGCTTCGCGGCGATCAATGCAGAACGGCTGGCGGAGCTGGACCGCGCCTTTAACCGCACCGGGATAGACACCCTGCGCCTCAAGACCACCGAACCGTTCGCGCCCGTGCTGCAACGCTTCTTTGAACTCCGCCGGGGACGGCGCCGCGGATGAAATGAAGGGAAACATTCAACATTCAACCTTGAACGCCCAACGCCTAGCGCGTTTGTTCGGCGGTCGTCTCATTGGGTGTTCAAGGTTGAATGTTGAATGTTGGATGTTTCTGCTTTTCACATTTTCCGCATTTGCCGACTCTTCCACCAACGCCCTGCCCTCGCTCGCTCCGGCTTACGGCCAGATTCCGCCGACTTTCTGGGACCAGCACGGGACTGCCATTATTATTGGCAGTCTGGCACTGCTCGCAGTGGTCAGCGTGGTTGTTTGGAAACTGCTCCAGCCCAAGCCGCCCGCCGTAGTGCCACCGGAAATTGTGGCGCGGCTTGCATTGAACAAATTGCAAAAGGAGCCGGAAAGCGGAAAAGTATTGAGTGAAACCTCGCAAATTCTGCGCCGCTACGTCACCACGGCGTTTCAGCTTCCAACTGAAGAATTGACCACGACGGAATTTTATCTTGCCCTCGCCAGCAACAGCCAGATCCCTCTCGAACTCGGCGAAAACATCTCCCGTTTTCTGCGCGAATGCGATGAACGGAAATTTTCTCCGGCCACGAATGAAGCACCGATGAATGCCGCCGACCATGCGCTTGAATTGGTTGCTCAATCCGAGAAATTTCTTTCGTCGGTGGAGCGAGCGCCCTCACTAGCCGAATCAAAAACAAACGGCTCGTCAGCAGCCTCGCCCCAACAACGCCCTGTCAAATGAACGGCGAATTTGAATTTCAATACCCCTGGCTGCTGGCGTTGCTCGGCCTGCTGCCGGTGTATGCCTTGTTGTGTGGCAAGATCGGCAAGCTATCGGCGCTGACGTTTTCCAGTGCGGACATTGCGCGAGCAGCGGGCGCGACGGCACGGTCGGCGGCGGGACGGCTTTTGATTTTTCTCCGGCTTTTGGCGGTGGCGTTCACCATTGTGGCGCTCGCCGGGCCGCGTTTTGCCAATTACCACGTCGAGACCGAGACGCCGGGTATTGACATCATGCTCGTGCTGGATTTGTCGTGGTCCATGATGGCGGTGGATATGGGCAAGCCCTCGGAAAAGCTCACTCGCTTCGCCGCCGCCTCGACGGTGCTGAAAGATTTTATCGAGAAACGACCGAACGACCGCATCGGTCTGATCGCCTTTTCCGGCGTGCCGTATCTCGCCAGCCCGCTCACGCTGAATCACGACTGGCTCATCGAAAATCTGGAGCGGCTGCACATCGGCATCATCGGCGAACTCGGCACCGCCATCGGCGACGCCGTCGCGGTTGCCGCCAAGCGGCTCAAGGCCGTGCCAAACAGCAAAAGCCGCATCACGATTCTGCTCACCGACGGCGACAACAATATGGGCAAGATAGATCCCCTGCCCGCCGCGCAGCTCGCCGCCGCGCTGGGGACAAAGATTTACGCCATCGGCATCGGTATCGAACAGCCCTGCAATCTGCCGAAATTCGATCCGCTCACGGGCAAGCTGTCGTTGGATCCAAACGGCAACATCATTCCCACGCTGCTCTTGCAGCCGGCAAACTATTCCGTGCTTGGCAAAATGGCTTCTTTATCGGGCGGCCAGTTTTACCGGGCAACGAATGCGCGCGAGTTGCAGAGCATTTACAACCAGATTGACCGCCTGGAAAAATCCGAGGTCAAGCTGCGCCGGTTCGCAACGTATCAGCCGCTGTTTTTCTGGCCATTGCTCGCGGCGCTCGGCTGCCTGGCGATTGAATTGATTCTGGCGAATACAAGATTCCGACGCGTGCCATGAATTTCTCCGATTTCCATTTCGCTGAACCGCGCTGGCTGTGGCTGGCGGTGATTGCGCCGGTCCTGCTCGCGCTGTTGCACGCGCACGCCGCGAGCCGGCGCCGCGAACAGCTCGCACGTATGGCGTCGCCGCAATTCATGACCGGGCTCACGGCCTCGCACAGCCCGGCCCGACGCCGACTGAAAAATATTTTGTTGTTGTTGGCCTTCGCGTTCGCCGGACTCGCTCTGGCCCGTCCGCAATGGGGCAGTGTGGCTGCGAACCACGCGTGGGTTGGTGAGGACGTGGTATTCGTGCTGGATTGTTCGCAGAGCATGACGGCGACGGATGTCGCGCCGAGCCGGATGCAGCGCGCTAAATTTTCCATCCTCAATTTCGTCCACCGCCAGAGCCACGGGCGCGTCGGCCTCGTGGCGTTTGCGGGCGGCGCGTTCATTCAATGTCCGCTGACGTTTGACACCGGCGCGTTTGAGGAAACGTTGTTGTCCGTGGACGAGAAAACAATTCCGGTTCCCGGCACGGACATCGGCCGCGCGCTGAACGAGGCGTATCGCGCCATGGACAAGAACGCCCGCCGTAAAATGGTCGTGCTCGTGACCGACGGCGAGGATTTGGAAAAGGCCGGCATCGCCTCCGCCAAACGGCTCGCGACGAATGGCGTGGTGGTGTTCGCCATCGGCGTCGGCACGCCGGCGGGCAAGGAAATCCAAATGCTCAACGCCGCTGGCCAGCCGGAGTTGGTGCGCGATGCGAAAGGCGAAATCGTCCGCAGCCGGCTGGATGAAACGACGCTCCGCGAAATCGCGCAGGTCACCGGCGGCAGCTATTATCCGCTCGGCAATCTCGGCGATGGCCTGATGAAGGTGCGCTCGGCAATGCATTCGTTGGAGGTCGCCAGCGGTTTGCGGCAATCGGCAAAAAGCGGCGTGGACCACTTTCATCTGCCCATCGCCATGCTGCTCGTGCTGCTGGTTGTGGAATCGCTGATCGGCACGCGACGAACCAACATTCCGGCCAAGTCATGAAATTCTTCACGAACATGAAAAGTTTCCTCCTGGCGCTCGCGCTGGCGGCGGGGTTCCCGGCTTGTGCCGGTGACACAACGAATTCGATCGAGCCGGTCACGGCCCGGGATTTTTACAACGCGGGGGCAAAGCTGCTGACCAACCGGAAGTTTGATGACGCGGAAAAGATGTTTCAATCCGCGTTGACGACGCAGGACGAAAGCGTTCAGTCGAAGGCGCTCTACAATCTCGGCCACGCGCGGTTTGCGCAGGGCATGGAATTTTTGAAGAAGGGGCCGGACATGCAAAACGTCGCGGCGCAAGGCAATCGCGCTTTGGCGGACGGCGAGCGCGCCCTGGCCTCGGGCGAATCCGCCCTGGCGGAAAAGGAATTGTCGAAAATGATCGGGGCGTATCTTGATGGCCGGGGCGCGCGGCACGAATTGCGCGCGGCGGAAAAAGCCGTGCGCGCAGCGATGGGGGTTTACGGCAAAACGCTGACCAAGTGGCAGCGGGCGGCGGATGATTTCAAGGGCGCCGCCGAGTTGAACCCCGCCGACACCAACGCGACCCGCAACGCGGAGATCACGCAGCAATACATCGCAAAGCTGGTGGACAGCCTGCGGCAAATGCAACAGATGGCCGGAAAGATTGGCAGCCAGAAAGACCAACTCGGGAAAATGTTGAGCAAGCTGAAAGGTCAGATTCCCGGGCTGAATGCGCCCCCGGGCGCTGCCGGCGATGATGAGGATGACGAGGACGGAGTGCAGCCGGATTCACTGGCAGGCCAGAAGGAAGGCGCGGGACGCGAAGGCGATCAGATGCAAATTCCGCTGTCGCCAGATCAAGCGGGGCAGATTCTCGACGGCATGTCGCTCGATGGCGGCCGTCGCCTGCCGATGAGCGATAAAGCGGGAGCCAAACCGAAGGACAAAACCGGGCGTAACTGGTGAGATTGAACATGGAAAACATTCAACATTTAACATTCAACATCGAACGCCGAAGTGTCGCCGGGACGCGCATGCTAAAGCGTTGGGCGTTGAATGTTCAATGTTCAATGTTGAATGTTCTGCTTTCCATGTTGCTGCTCGCACCGCTGCTGCTGCACGCCCAAACGCCGCCAACGGTTCTGCCGGGCAGCCTCATGCAGCTTCAGATCACCCAGCCAGCCGTGGATGTGGCGTCGCCCGTCACGGCCACTGCGACGTTCGATCCGCCGGTCACGCAGGTCGGCGCAAAAACCTTTTATCGCGTGACGGTGGATGCCACCGAATCGTCCATCGAATGGCCGGGAAAAATTCCCGCACCGCTCTTTTTGCTGCCAGGGGCAAAAACACAGGGCCAAGTCATGCAGACCGTAAATGGCCAGGTCCGTCCGCTCACGGCCTTTCTTTACGAGGTGACGCCGACCACAACCGGACGCTTCACGATTCCGGAATTCAAGGTGCGGGCTTATGGTCAAAACGTGACCATTCCGGCGGCGGACCTCGAAGTGAATTCCGAAAACGCCGCCCCGGTCACGCCGCCGCGCCAGTTGGTGCTGGAAGTTTCGGAAACCAACGTCTTCCTCGGCGAGCCGTTCCGCGTGCGCGTGATGCTGCCGTCGTCGCCAGCGAATGAAATCGAGGCCTTGCGGGAAACTCAATTGAACGGCGACGGCTTCATCACCGACAAAACCGCGACGCGGCAATCCGTTCAGACCATCAACTACAACGGGCAGCTCAAGCCCATGTTCATTTTTGAAACGACAGTTACCCCGATCGCAACCGGGCCGCTCACGATCTCGGCACAAGCCTTCACGGCGGGACGCGAATTCAGCGGGCAAATTTCCATTACCGGACAGGTGGTGCTCCCGGGCGGTGCGGCCAGATATGTTTTCCTCGTTTCCGATCCGGTTGCGATCAAAGTCCGTCCGCTGCCTTCGGCGGGCGAACTGCCCGGCTTCACCGGTGCGATTGGGAAATTCATCATGGACCCGCCGCTCCTGGCGACAAACCGGCTCCGCGTGGGCGAACCGGTGCAACTTAAAGTGGGATTTCATGGCGAGGGAAACCTGGCGCGCTTTGTGCCGCCGGAACCGCCCCGCGACCAGAGATGGCAGATCATCGCCAACCGGCCGCAGTTCACTGGCTACACCCTGATTCCGCTGACGGACGAAGTGCAAACCACGCCGGCGATTCCGTTCAGCGCGTTCGATCCTGAAACGGGAAAGTATGTGGACCTGACGATTCCCGCGTTGCCCGTCACCGTCACGGGCGAAGGTTTGCCGGTGGAAATCAGGGCGTTCGACGAGGCGAAAACCAACACGCCGCTCAAACTCAGCGACCTCACCATGACGACGGGAAAAACCGCGACGCGTTTAAAACCGCTGCAATTGCAGGGCTGGTTCATCGGTGTGCAGCTCGTGCCGCTGATCGGCTTTATCGCCCTGTGGCAATGGGACCGGCGGCGGCGGTTTCTTGCATCGCATCCGGAAATTGTCCGGCGGCGAAAGGCGAAGCGGGATCTGCGCCGGGAGAAAATCAAATTGCAGCAAGCCGTGGCGGCGGGCGAGGCGGCGGCGTTCACGCAGCACGCGGTGAGCGCGATGCAAATTGCCGTCGCGCCGCATTTTCCGGCGCATCCGCAGGCGCTGGTTTGCGGCGATGTGCTGTCGCTGCTCAAGGAATCGGAACGCAACCGCGAGACCGTGCGGAAAATGTTTGCGGCGGCGGATTCGCAATTCGCCATCACTCAACCGACACAGGCACATCTGCTGTCGCTGCACTCTGAGGTGGAAGCGGTGCTGCAACAATTGGAGGCGCGACTATGACGCGGCCGCTTGAAAAATATTTGGCTGCTGGGCGCGCAACGAAAAGCGGCAGAGGGCTGCCGCAGTCCATGACGCTGGCGCGCTGGCAATGCGTTTTGAATTTTGCGAAGCGTCTTGGACTGCGGCAGCCCTCTGCCGCTTTGGTTGTGGCATTCGCCTGTCTGGTGTTGAACGTAACAGCTGGGACGAATGACTTCTTCGCGCAAGGCATTGAAGCCGCCCGTGACGGGAATTTTTCCGACGCGGCGGCCGCATTTCAAAACTCCGTCAAAGCGCAGCCTTCGTCCGGGGCGCTGGTCAACCTCGGCATCGTTGAATGGCGGCGCGGCCATGCGGGCGCAGCGGTTCTGGCGTGGGAACAGGCGCGATGGCTCGATCCATTTGATCCCCGGGCGATGCAGAACTTGAAATTCGCGCGGACGGCGGCGCAACTGGACGAACCGGAATTGCGATGGTTCGAGGTGGCCTCGACCTGGCTGCCGCCGAATCTGTGGGTGTGGCTGGCGGGCGCGAGCCTTTGGCTGGCGGTGGGGGCGCTGATATTGCCGCCGGTTTTCCGTTGGAAAAAATCCGGCGGCCTGCAGACGCTGGCGGCGCTGGGCTTTGGTATTTTCCTGTTTACCGTGACCGCCAATCTGGGTGTGGTCAGCCGCACGGAAATCGGTTTCGTCCTGAAGAAAAACGTGTCGCTCCGGCTGACGCCGACGAGCGAGGGCGAGGTGATTTCCACGCTGACCGACGGTGAACCGGCGCGGAAGCTGCGCACGCGGGGAAATTATTTTTTCATCCGCACCGCGAACGGAACCGGCTGGATCGAGCAAACGCAGTTTGGCCTCATCAATCCGGATT
>Ga0310811_10014447_pt1 | contig 10299 bp, 10 predicted proteins | sample YCmetagenome_FD_207642 | JGI IMG/M metagenome (GOLD analysis project Ga0310811, IMG submission 207642) | Soil microbial communities from experimental microcosm in Duke University, North Carolina, United States - YC | ecosystem: Engineered > Artificial ecosystem > Soil microcosm > Unclassified ... | reverse complement strand
GTGAGCGGGCCGAGGCGCAGCCCTCGCACTCCGGCCCAGTCGATCAGGCGGGGGAGAGCGTCGAGGGTACGCCGCCACGACCCCGCCGCCGAGGTGCAGTCGGAGTCGTGCAGCAGGATCGTGCCGCCGCCGACGAGGGTCCTCGTCACGTCGGCGACGATCGTGTCGGGTGTGGCGGCGGCCCGCCAGTCGCGGCCCCACGCGGTCCACAGCTTCGGGGTCAGCCGCAGCCGCCGGCAGGTCAGCAGCGCGCCGGTGGTGAGCACGCCGTAGGGCGGGCGGTACCAGCGCGGCTCCCCGCCGCCGAGCGACCCGACGAGGTCGCGCGCCCGGGCGATGTCGTCGTGGGTGGCCCGCGGGGTGCGCCACAGTAGGCAGCGGTGGTACCAGCCGTGGACGGCGACCTCGTGCCCGGCGGCGACGATCTCCCGGCCGAGCCCGTGGTCGCGGTCGAGCATCGAGCCGAGCAGGAAGAACGTGGCCCGGATGCCGTGCTCGTCGAGCAGCCGCAGGAACAGGGGCGTCGACATCGGGTCGGGCCCGTCGTCGAAGGTCAGGGCGATGCGGTCGGCGGGCCCGGTGCCGGCCAGGCCGGGCAGCAGGGCGCGACGCCCGGGCGCGTAGGCGGTGACGGCCGGCAGCGCGTGCGCGGCGAGGCCCGCGACCGCGCCCGCGGCCAGGATCCCCTTCACGCGGTCACCGCCAGCTCGGCGAGGACTGTCTCGGGCTGGACCGGAGAGGGCGTGAACGCGGTCCGGCCCTCGAGCGCGGCGCGCAGCCCGGCGGCGAGGTCGGCGCGGCCGCGCAGCCACGGCACCCAGCCGATGCGGTCCAGGACCTCGGCGTTGGCGGCGCCGTGGCCGGGCAGGCAGCGGTACGTCACCACCGGCACCCCGGCCGTGAGGGCCTCCAGCGACGACAGCCCGCCGGCGTTCTGCACCACGACCCGGCAGGCGCGCACCAGGGCCGGCATGTCGTCGACCCAGCCGAGCGCGACGATGCGCCCGGAGCGGTTCAGCCGCCGCCGCAGCGCGTCGTTGCGCCCGCAGGCAACCACCGGCACGGCCAGGCCGGTGCCGGCGATGTCCAGCGCGGCCCGCTCGACCTGGCCGACGCCCCAGGCGCCGGCGACGACCAGCGCCTGCACCTCGCGCGGTAACGACGGGCCGGGCCGCTGGAATGCCGGCCGGACCGCGGGCGCGACCACCCGCACGTCGGGCGCGCCGAGCTGTTTGGCCTGCCGGGCCGTGTCGTCATGCAGCGCGAGGTGCACGTCCACCCCGTCGGCGACCCAGGCCGGGTGCACGGACAGGTCGGTGAGGTAGGTGACGACCGGCGCGGCCAGGCGGCCCTGGCGGCGCAGCCGGCCCAGCACCTGGCTCGCGAGGGGATACGCCGACACGACGAGGTCGGCGCCACCGACCGCGGCGAGGGTGGCGTCGTCGGCGGCCGCGGTCAGCGCCGCCGCCGGCCGGCCGAACCGCTCGGATCCGGCCAGGGCGAGCAGCCAGCCCCAGGTCCGCGGCGCGACGGTGAGCTGGCGCCGGTACAGCCCGCGCAGCAGCACCCCGGTGCGCCGCGGCAGCAGGTCGACGAAGTCGTGGCGGTGCACGGCGTGGCCCTGCTCCTGCAGCCGCCGGGCCAGCTCCGCCGCCGCGCCGTCGTGGCCGGCGCCGAAGCTGCCGGAGATGACGGCCACCGATGATCGTCGCTGCATGCGGACCTCCCTGTCGAGCCCGCGGTTGCGGGGCAGGTGGGATGGTGGCCGCGCCAACCTGAAGGAACGCTGAATCCGCCGCCGTTCAGCGGGCGCTCAGGCATGCGCGCCTACGGTGCCCGGCCATGCGAACCATCGTCACGTTGGCGGCCCTCGCCACGGCCGCCGCAGTGACCCTCGCCGGATGCGGCGGCAGCGGTACCCCGACTGCCGGCGGCAACGGCGACATCCCCGACAACCAGGCGTTCGTCGAGTACCGCCCGGCCGGCGGCGAGTACGCGATCAAGGTGCCGGAGGGCTGGGCCCGCGCCGAGTCCGGCGACACGGTCACCTTCACCGACAAGCTCAACACGATCACCGTCACCCTCGCCACCGCCGGCGCCGCACCCGACGTCCCGGGCGGGCAGGCGGAGCTCGCCGCGCTCGGCGCGAAGACCGCCGGGTTCGCGGCCGGCACCGTCTCGGTGCTCGAGCGCCCGGCGGGCCAGGCGCTGCTCGTCACCTACCGCGCCGACGCGCCGCCCGACCCGGTCACCGGCAACGTCGTCAACGACGACGTCGAGCGCTACGAGTACTGGCACGCCCCGTCGACGCTGCTCACCGTGACGCTGGCCGCCCCGCACGGCGCCGACACCGTCGACGCGTGGCGTACCGTCACCGACTCGGTCCGGTGGCCGTGACCGCGTCGGTTCATGATTTCTTCAGGTTCGGGCTGCCACGATGCCGGCGTGAATCACCTGACCTATCCCGAGGCGATCGTCGTCGGCCTCCTGCAGGGCGTCACCGAACTGTTCCCGGTGTCGAGCCTGGGCCACAGCATCCTGCTGCCGGCGCTGCTCGGCGGGCGCTGGGCCCGCGACCTCGACGTGTCCGCGCCCGAGTCGCCGTACCTGGCGTTCGTCGTCGGGCTGCACGTGGCGACGGCGCTGGCGCTGCTGGTGTTCTTCTGGCGCGACTGGGTGCGCATTGTCACCGGGCTCGTCACCTCGGTGCGGTACCGGCGGATCGAGACGCCGGACGAGCGGCTGGCGTGGATGATCGTCCTGGCCACGATCCCGGTCGGGGTCAGCGGGCTTTTGCTGGAGCACACGTTCCGCACCGTGCTCGGCCGGCCGATCCCCGCCGCGATCTTCCTCATCGTCAACGGCGTGCTGTTGTACGGCGCCGAACGACTCCGGCGGCGCGCGGCCGCGGATCCTGCGGTACCGCAGACGGATCCCGCCTCCGCCTCGGACCATCGGATCGCGGCCGGCTCCCTCGGCGGGGCGACGCTCGTCGGCTCGGCGCAGGTGCTCGCCCTGCTGCCCGGCATCAGCCGGTCCGGCGTGACTCTCGGCGCCGGCCTGCTCAAGGGCCTGTCGCACGAGGACGCGGCCCGCTTCTCGTTCCTGCTCGCCACCCCCGTCATCCTGGCCGCCGGCGTGCTGAAGATCCCGGACCTGTTCGGGCCGCTCGGCGACGGCATCCGCGGCCAGGTCCTGGCCGGCAGCCTCGCCTCCGGCGTCGCAGCGTACCTGTCGGTGCGCTTCCTGACCCGGTACTTCGAGACCCGCACCCTGACCCCGTTTGCGATCTACTGCGTCATCGCCGGCGTGGCGAGCCTCGTCTGGCTCTCCGTCGCCTGACCGGCCCGTCGCGGCCGGTGCGCGCGGCGCAATCACGGCATACTGGCCGCCATGGCGCAGCGGACATTGAGCGATAGCGAAGCAGCCCTGGTCGATCTGATCCGCTCGAGCGAGTGGATGCTTCGCGTCCTCGCCGCGGTCCACGACGAGCGCGTTCCCGACGCCTGGGTCGGCGCCGGCGCGCTGCGTGACCTCGTGTGGGGTGTGCGTTACGGGTCGGGCTTCTCGCCCGAGCGGGTCCGTGACGTGGACGTCGCCTTCTTCGATCCGCACGACCTGAGCCGTGACAACGACGAGCGGATCGAAGAACGCCTCGGTCAGCGACTGCCCGGCGTGCCGTGGGAAGCGCGCAACCAGGCGGCGGTACACACCTGGTACCACGGCAAGTTCGGCGGCGACCCGGTCGAACCGTTGACGTCGATCCACGACGCGCTGGCAACGTGGCCCGAGACGGCCACCGCCGTCGCCGTGCGCCTCGGCTCGGACGACACCATCGAGATCTGCGCCCCGTTCGGCCTCGACGATCTTCTCGGCGGCGTCTGGCGGCGCAATCCACGGCAGATCAGCGTCGAACGCTCCCTGGCCAGGCTGGCGCGACACCAGCCGCAGACCCGCTGGCCCGCGGTCACCGTCATCCCGCCGCGGTGAACCGCTGGGCTTTGGGTTACTCCAGCGGCTGGCGGGCGATCGTCCTGGCCTCCCGTCCGGTCAGCAACCAGCCGCCGATGTAGGCGACGACGGGCAGGCCGAGCAGGATCGCCGCCAGGTTGACCAGCGGCGGGTGCGCCAGCCAGTGCGCCTCCTTGTGGTACCAGGCCAGCATCGCCAGATAGGCGCAGGCGGTGCCGATGACCGCGCCGGTCAGGGCGAGGGCCCCGGCGGTGGCGGCGGTCAGCGCGCGGCGGGTGCGACCGCGCGCGCCCGCCGCGGCGAGGGTGCGCAGGTCCCGTGCCGTCTCGCTGCGGATGAGCCCGACGGTCATGGCGAGCACGCCGAGCGCGACGGCGACGCCGGCGCCGGTGAACTGGGCGGCGAGGCGGGCCTCGTCCGCGCCGGTCGGGCGGGACTCGACGTAGAGCCCGGCGGCGGCCGCGGCGCGCTGCGCCAGGTCGACCTGCGCCGTCGTGAGCTTGCCCGGCGCGTCGATCAGCCAGCCCACCGGCGTCTCGGTCACGTGCAGCTTGGCCATGCCGCGCGCGGTGATCAGGACGTTGGGCACGGCCTTGTAGGCGGGCAGGTTCACGTGCTGCAGGACGGGCGTCCAGCGCGGGTTGCCGCCGGGGATCATGTCGTACCCGGTGAGGTTGGCCCGCGGCGTGAGCACATCGGTGTCGGCGTTGACGCTCGCGGGATCGATGCCGTAGTGGGCGAGCACTTCGGGGGTGGCGACGAAGATCGGGACCGTGTCGTCGCTGCTGTACACCACGCTGCCGGCGGGCTCGCCCGGCAAGGGTGCGTGGGGTTTGGCCAGCACGATCGGCGGGATGCCGCCGGTGTCGCGCTCGGGCGGCGCGTTCGGGTCGACGACGCCGACCAGGGGCACGACCGTGGCGTGCAGGTCGCCGGCGATCGTGTCGACATGGCGGCGCATGTCGGCCGCCTGCTCCGCGGTGACGGAGGGCACGGGCCCGTTCATCGACTCCCGGCCGAGCCAGACGACGAGCTGGTCGGCGGGCAGGTTGCCGCCGGTCGGTGCCGCGGTCTTGGCCACGGCGACGCCCGCGGCGAGGGCGACCGTCGCGGCGATGCCGATGGCGAGGGCGATCGCGGCCAGCGCCGCGCCGGAGCGGGCCCGGTAGCGGGCCAGGTCGCGCATGGCCAGCCGCGACGCCAGCGGAGCGTGGCGGGCGATGCGGCCGATGGTGGCCACCCCGACCGGGGCGAGCAGCAGCACCGCGAGCGCGGTGGCCAGCACGCCGCCGATGATGTACGGCGGTTTCGTCTGCTGCGCCAGGTACAGCGCGGTCAGGCCGGCGGCGAGCAGCACCGCGCCCAGCGCGGCGAAGCGGTGCGCCGGGCGGGGCGGCGCCGGCCGGGCGGACAGAGCGGCGACGACCGGGATGCGGGCGGCGGCCCGGGCCGGCCACCAGGCGGCGACGACAGCCGTGACGGCGGCCAGCGCGACGGCGACGATCAGCGGCGCCCACGGCAGCCGGAACCGGTCGACGCGGTGGCCGAGCATCGGCTCCAGCGCGGGGCTCAGCGCGACCCAGCCGGCGACCCCGGCCACGGCGCCGGCGAGCGCGCCGGCGCCGCCGATGACCGCGCCGTTGGCCAGCAGGACCAGCCGGATGTGCCGGTGGCTCGCGCCGATCGCGCCGAGCATGCCCAGCGCCCGCAGCCGCCGCTGGGCCATGACGTTGAACCCGGCGACCGACAGCAGGCCGACGAACACCAGCCCGATCGTGGCGAGCAGGAGCACGAGGATGCTGGCCGCGTCGGCCTCCTCGTTGCGGCGCTGGGTCGACGCGCCGTCGGGCCGCGGTTTCGCGATGAACTGCGCATGCGGTACGCGCACGAGCGCATCGACGTGATCGACGGTGGCCAGCTGGCCGGGCGCGACGAGGGCGAACCGGTCGGCGAAGTCGAGCGGGTTCTCCACCAGGCCCACCACCGTGCGCTGCCGGCCGTCGGCGTTCCAGGTGCCGCCCACGTGCAGGCCGACGAGGGTCGCCACGCGCTCGGTGACGGCGATCTCGCCGGCGCCCTGCGGCCACCGGCCCTGATCCAGGCGCAGCATCGAGCGGCCGTACGGCCCGCCGGGGTCCTGGGCGCGCACGTCGATGCCGTCGGCCGTGCCCGGGATCTGGATCTTCCTGCCGTGCTCGATGACCTCGACGGTCCCGTACGCGTCGCGCAGCTGGGCAAGGTCGGCCTGCAGCCGTGCGCCGGTGGTCTCGAGCGTCACGAGGTGGTCGGCGGTGCCGAACCGCGACGCCTCGGACGGGGCGTTGGCGGCGATCCCGAGCCCGACGGTGGTGGCCGCGACGGCGAGCAGCAGCAGCGCGAGCACCAGCGACTGCTGGCGCCACTCGCGGCGAAAGAGCCGCCACGCCCAGCGCACCACGGCGCGGCGGGCGGGCATGCCGCCGGTGCCGGTGCCGAGGTCCAGCGGCGGGTCCTGCACGGCGACGCTCATCGGGCGGCCTCTTCGCTCAGCAGCGAGTCCGGCCCGGGCCGCGGCGCGGTGCGGTCCACCACGCGGCCGTCGCGGATGAACAGCACCCGGTCGGCCCAGGAGGCCAGCTGCGCGTCGTGGGTGACGATGACGGCGGCGACGCCGCGCTTGCACGCGGCCAGGATCATGCGCATGACGGCCTCGCCGTTGGCCGAGTCCAGCGCGCCGGTCGGCTCGTCGGCCAGCACCAGCCGCCGGTCGCCGACGACGGCCCGGGCGATCGCCACCCGCTGCCGCTCGCCGCCGGAGAGCTGGTCCGGGAACCGTCCCGCCCGGTCGGCGAGGCCGAGGTCCTCCAGGGCGCGCATCCCCGCGGCGCGCGCCTTGCCGGCCGTCATGCCGTCGAGCTCCAGCGGCAGCGCCACGTTCTCGGCGGCGGTGAGGCCGGGCAGCAGGTTGAAGTCCTGGAACACGTAGCCGATCGCGCGCCGGCGCAGCCGGGCCCGGTCGTCGCGCGACATCGCCGAGAGTGGCTGACCGGCGACGAGGACCTCGCCGTCGGTCGGCGTCTCCAGCGCACCGGCGATGGTCAGCAGCGTGCTCTTGCCCGAGCCGCTCGGGCCCATGACGGCGACCATCCGGCCCGGCTCGACGGCCAGGTCGACCTCGCGCAGCGCGTGCACCTCGTCGGCGCCGTCGTGGTAGGTCTTGGACACTCCGCGCAGTTCGAGGACCCCGCTCACCGGCGCACCCCCGCCCTGCGCCGGATCAGCGGTGTCGCCGTGCGCGCCGGTGCCGGCGGTTCGAGCGCGGCCCGCTTGAGCCGGCCGTCGGCGGTGTCGAGCCACCGCACGACCGAGTCGAGCCGGAAGAGCTCGGCGTCGACGACGAGCGCCAGGCCGATGTCGAGGTCGGCCTCCTCCTCCTTGAGCCGGGTCCACTGCTGCATGAGCTCCACGAGGTAGCGGCGGTGCGACTGGATGACCTCGTGCACGTCGACGCCGGGCAGCCGTACCGCGACGAGGATCTTGATGACCAGCTCGTCGCGCGGCGGCGAGGCGAGGTCGGGCGGCGTGCGCAGCCAGCCGGCGAGCTCCTCGGCGCCGTCGGCGGTGATCCGGAACCCCTTCTGCGGCCCGGGATCGGCGTCGTCGTCGGACTCGACGAGCCCGTCGCGCTCCAGCCGCTGCAGGGTGGTGTACACCTGGCCGACGTTGAGCGGCCAGACCTCGCCGGTGCGCGCCTCGAACTCCTCGCGTAGCTGCAGCCCGTACTTGGGACCCTCGCTGAGCAGCGCCAACAGCGCATGCCGGATGCTCACGTGATCACCTCACTCGATATCATGCCGCGTACCATACTCGGTATAATACCGATGGTCCAGCGTCGCCGGGCGGGTTGACGGCGCCCCGCATCAGTTTTATGGTTTTACTATGGAACTAGATAAAGATGGTGCGTCGCGGATCCGCTTCGTGCTCGATCCGGGTTCCGGGGTGCCGACCTACCTGCAGCTCGTGCACCAGGTCGAGCAGGCGATGCGGCTCGGCGTCCTGCGCGACGGGGACCGCCTGCCCCGCATCAAGGACGTCGTCGAGACCCTTGCGATCAACCCCAACACGGTCCAGAAGGCCTACCGCGAGCTCACCACCCGCGGCGTCGTGCTCACGCAGCAGGGCGTCGGCACGTTCGTGCGCGGCACCCTGCCCGTGGTCGACCTCGCCGGCCAGGCGGCGCTGCGCCGCAAGCTCGTCGCCTGGGTCCGCGCCGCCCGGGAGGCCGGCCTCGACCACGGCGGCATCAGCGCCCTCGTCGCCAGCGTCCTGCACGAGGAAACGGCGCCGGCGCCGGCCAGCGCGACCCGAGGACGGGAGGGCGCGGCATGAACGCCGTCGAGACGTTCCGGCTCACCCAGCGCTACGGCCGGACGGTCGCCCTCGACGACTGCACCCTCGCCGTGCCGGCGGGCCGTGTCGCCGCGCTGGTCGGGCCCAACGGCGCCGGCAAGTCCACGCTGCTGGAGCTCGCGATCGGGCTGCGCCGCCCCACCGCCGGACGCATCGAGGTCCTCGGCGCGCAGCCGGGCGCCCGCCGCGACCGGGTCGGCTTCGTCGACCAGCACGCCGCGCTCTACCCGGCGCTGACCGTCGCCGAGCTGCTGCGCCTCGCCGAGCACCTCAACACCCGGTGGGACGCCGCGACCGCCTGGGGCCGCATCGAGGCGCTCGGCCTGCCGCCGCGGCGCCGCTACGGCACGCTCTCCGGCGGCCAGCAGGCCCAGGTCGCCCTCGCCCTCGCACTGGGCAAGCGCCCCGAGCTGCTGCTGCTCGACGAGCCCCTGGCCCGCCTCGACCCGCTCGCCCGGCACGAGTTCCTCGCCGCGCTGCTCACCGCCGTCGCCGAGCACGAGATCTCCGTGCTGTTCTCCTCCCACAACCTCGCCGAGCTCGAACGCGCCTGCGACTACCTCGTGGTGCTGCGCGACGGCGCCGTCCGCCTCGCCGGCGACGTCGACGACCTCCTCGAGCACCACCAGCTGCTGACCGGCCCCACCGACCGCATCGGCGTTGTCGCCGCCGCGCACCCGGTCGTGTCGCGGGTGCAGGCCGCCGCGCAGGCACACCTCATCGTCCGCACCCGCGAGCCGCAGGCCGAGGCGCCGCCGGGATGGCAGCGGCGCACCGTCAGCCTCGACGAGCTCGTCCTGGCGTACCTGCGCTCGGACGCCTCCGCACTGCCCGGCCCGCGTCAGCTGGTGACCCGATGAGCCGCCCGCGCATCCTGTGGCCGACCTGGCGGCTGCACCGCACCGCCCTGCTCGCCAGCGCCGTCGTCCTGCTGGCCCTGGTCGGCATCCTGGTGTACACCGGCATCAGAATCCGGGCGTCGTACCACCAGCTCGGCCTCGACACCTGCGGATCGGCGTGCAGCGCGGCCCAGCTCAACGCCTTCTCCGAGCAGGCGCAGCGCTGGGGCCTGTGGACGCAGTTCCTCGCGCTGCTGCCCGGCCTGCTCGGCATGTTCGTCGGGGCGCCGCTGCTGGCCCGCGAGTACGAATCCGGCACGTTCCGCTTCGCCTGGACCCAGGCCGTCACGCCCCGCCGCCTGCTGCTGGCCAAGGTTGCGCTGCTCGGCGGCGCGCTCGCCTTCAGCGCATTCTTTCATTGGTGGTACACCCCGATCGCCGTCATCAAGGACCGCCTCGCGCCCTGGCCCTACCACGCCGACGGCGTCTACCTCGCCGCGGCGACGCTGTTCTGCTTCGCCCTCGGCCTGCTCGCCGGCGCCGTGCTGCGCCGCACCGTCGTGGCCATGTTCGTCACCGGCGCCGCCTGGGTCGGCGTGTTCTTCACCGACTGGCAACTCCTGCGCCCGCACTTCGCCGCGCCGGTCCTGAGCGCGGCGGCCACCAACGGCCTCGGCCACGGCGGGCAGCCCTGGGTCGTGGACAGCTGGCAGGTCGACGCCGCCGGCCGCCGCCTGTCCGACGCCGAGTGGAACGCGGTGGTCGCACTGCACGCCCAGGACCGCACGTGGAGCCGGGCCGACTACACCACCTGGATGCTGTACGAGCCCGGCTCCCGGTTCTGGGCCTTCCAGACCCTCGACGCCGCCTGGCTGATCACCCTCGCGGCCGCCTTTGTGCTGGCCACGCTGTGGTGGCTGCGCCGGCACCCGACCTGACCGGGTGTACAGGACCGGCCCGGCCGGTTCAGTGCGGGAACGCGCGAGGTATGCGCGGCGTGACCTCGTCGCGGAAGGTCTCGATGCGGGTGGCGACCTGGCGCATGCCGTAGGTGTTCTCGATCCGGTCGAGGTACAGGCATCGCGCGGCCAGTTTGTCG
>Ga0310811_10014444_pt1 | contig 10300 bp, 4 predicted proteins | sample YCmetagenome_FD_207642 | JGI IMG/M metagenome (GOLD analysis project Ga0310811, IMG submission 207642) | Soil microbial communities from experimental microcosm in Duke University, North Carolina, United States - YC | ecosystem: Engineered > Artificial ecosystem > Soil microcosm > Unclassified ... | reverse complement strand
GTCCGCACCGCCGTCGAGGCCCTCGCCGCCGTGCTCGGCGGCACCAACTCGCTGCACACCAACGCGCTGGACGAGACCCTCGCCCTGCCGACCGACGAGGCCGCCGAGATCGCGCTGCGCACCCAGCAGGTGCTCATGGAGGAGACCGGTGTGACGAACGTCGCCGACCCGCTCGGCGGCTCGTGGTTCGTCGAGGCGCTCACCGACCGCATCGAGGCCGAGGCCGAGGCGATCTTCGCCCGGATTCGCGAGATGGGCGGCGACGGGACCATCACCGCCGGCATCCTGCGCGGCATCGAGGACGGCTGGTTCACCTCCGAGATCGCCGACAGCGCGTTCGTGTACCAGCAGGCGCTGGAGAAGGGCGACAAGCGCGTCGTCGGGGTCAACGCGCACACCGGCTCGATCACCCGCGACCTGGACATCCTGCGCGTGTCGCACGAGGTGGAGACCGAGCAGAACAAGCTGCTCGCCGCCCGCCGCGCCGACCGGGACAACGTCGCGGTCAAGGAGCGGCTCGAGCGCATGGTCGCGGCGGCCAAGAGCGGCGAGAACATGATCCCGTCGATGCTCGACGCGGCCCGGGCCGAGGCGACGCTGGGCGAGATCTGCGGCGTCCTGAAGGACGAGTGGGGCATCTACCGCGAACCCGCGCGTTTCTGAGCAAGAACGGCGTTATCCAACCGCAATATAATCCCGCAACCGGTTCCCTCCCCCGCAGGTCTAGATACGAACGACCTTGACCACGGGGGAGGGGCCTTGCTCGCACTCGTGCTCGCAGCGCTGCGGGCCCGTCGCGCTCAGGCGCTGACGTTGCTGCTGCTCAGCACACTCGCCGCGGCCGCCGCGGCGGCGTCGCCCTGGTATGTGCTGGCCTCCACCGAGCGCATCGCCATCCGGCACGTGCAGAGCGCGCCGATCCAGGAGCGCTCGCTGGAGACGATCGGCGAGGGTCCCGTCGAGGGTGGCTCCGTCGAGGCGCAGCTGGCCGCCGAAGCCGACCGGACGCAGCGGATCGTCGGGCTGTCCGGCTTCACGACGTACACCGGGGCCTTCCTGCCCGGCCAGGCGAGCACCGGCACCAGCCAGCCGCGCGAGCTCGGCCAGCCGCGCGCCACCGACTCGGCGCTGCTGCTGCGCACCGGCGCCTGCTCGCACCTCTCCATCGAGGGCAGCTGCCCCAGCGCCGCCAACGAGGTGGCCGTCAGCTACCGCACGGCGCGCTGGCTGCGGGTCCAGCCCGGCGACGCGCTCGCCTACGCCAACTCCGGGCTGCCCAAGCCGCTGCAGCTCAAGGTCGTCGGCGTGTACCGCCCCGACGACCCGAACGACCCGTTCTGGAGCAGCAACGACCAGCTCATCGCCAAGGCCCTGCCGACCAGCCCCGACCCGGCGATCACCGAGCCCGTCGACGACGCGCTGCTCACCAGCGCGGCCACGTTCGACAAGGGCCTGCCGGTGCCGATCCGCACGGTCGTCGACATGGTCGCCGGCCCGTCGCTGCTGGTCGACAACGAGCCCGGCGACGTGCGCGACCGCCTCAACGCCGCCACCGTCGAGGCCGGCAACAACCGCCTCACGCTCAACACGCAGCTGCAGACGACGATCGACAAGGTCGAGCGCGACCGGCGGCTGGTCTCCCTGGGCGTCCCCGTCGGCGCCTTCCAGCTGCTCGTGCTGTGCTGGTTCGCGTTGTACCTCGCGGTCAAGTACACGGGCGAGGAACGGCGCCCCGACATCGGGCTGGTGAAGCTGCGCGGCGCCACGCGCGGGCGCACCTGGGCGCTGGTGAGCGGGCAGAGCGCCCTGCCGATGCTGGCCGGAGCGGTGCTGGGCCTCCCCATCGGGTACGCCGCCGCAACCGCCGTCACCGGCTCCATCCGCGACGCCGGGGCGAGTGAGCAGGCGGCGACGCTGTCCGCGGGCGCGGCCGGGCTCGCCGTCCTCGGCGCACTGCTCGCCGCGCTGCTGGCCGAGCGCCGCTCGCTGTCCTCCAGCGTCTCCGAACTGCTGCGGCAGGGCTCGGTGCGCTCACGCATCTGGCGCGACCTGTTCGACCTCGTCCTCGTCGCGCTCGCGGTGGCGGCCGTCTACCAGGTCAAGACCCGGGCCGCGGGCGACGCCGCCGGCCTCGCGCTGCTCGCGCCCGGCCTGGCCGCCCTGGCCTTCGCGCTGGTCGCCGCGCGGCTCATCACCTTCACCGCCGGGCGGGCCGTCGAGGGCGCGCTGCGCCACGGCCACCCCGCCCGCGCCCTCACCGCGATCTACCTGGCCCGCCGGCCCGGCGTGCACCGCCTCGCCGCGCTGATGATCGTGACCGTGGCCCTGCTGTGCACCTCGGCACTGACCTGGAACTCCGGGCGCGACGCGGGCCACGCCCGGGCGCAGCTCGAGGTCGGCGCCGACCGGGTGCTGACGGTGCGGGCCGAGAACCGGCTCGCCCTGCTCAACGCGGTGCGCGCCGCCGACCCGCGCGGCGAGTACGCGATGGCGGCGGTCGAGTCGGTGCGCTCGGGCAACGACCGGGTGCTGCTCGTCGACAGCCCGCGCCTGGCCAAGGTCGCGGCGTGGCGCCCCGAGTACGGCGCGAGCGCCGACGCCACGGCCGCCCTGCTGCACCCGGACGCCCCGGCCGCGATCACGGTCACCGGCTCCGAGGTCGAGGCCGACGTCACCAACCACTACACGGTCACCGATTCCAGCCGCGTGGTGTACCTCGACGTCGTGCTCGCCGACCCGAAGGGCACCCGGCTGACGGCCCGCCTCGGCCCGCTCGCCGAGGGACACCAGACGCTGCGGGCCGCGGTGCCGGCCTGCGCCACCGCGCCCGGATGCCGGCTGAGCTCGCTGCAGATCAACCAGAGCACGCTGGAGCAGAAGGCCTTCTTCTCCGCCCGGCCCGGGATCGAGACCACCGTCCACGCGCTCACCCAGGGCGGTGGGCAGGCGGTGCTGGCCAAGGAGATGCTCACCGACCGCTCCCGATGGCGCCTCGGCGTCAACGGCTACCCGCCCAACCTCATCGTCACGCCGGTCGAGGGCGGGCTGAAGCTCACCGTCGCGCCCGTGCGCCCCGGCGGCGCCGCCGACCCCGGGGTGTACCCGCTGGACAGCCCGGCCCCGCTGCCCAGCGTGCGCGCCACCAAGCTGCAGCCGCGGCTCGTCGGCGACCAGCGGGTCAGCTACGGCTCGATCTCGATCTCCGAGTCGATCGCCGGCACCGCACGGTGGCTGCCCCGCCTCGGCGACAAGGGCGTGCTCGTCGACCTCGAGTACGCCGACCGCCTCGGCGCCGACTTCGGCGCCGGCGAGTCGCTGCAGGTCTGGCTCAACGCGAGCGCGCCGGCGGACATGACGAAGCGGCTGCAGGACCAGGGGCTGCTCGTGCTCGGCGAGGAGTCGATCGACGGCGTCGCCGAGCTGTACGCGTCGTTCGGCCCGCCGCTCACCCTGCAGTTCATGCTGCTGTCGGCGATCGTGGGGCTCGCGCTGGCCATCGGGTCCGCGACCGTGGTCGCCGCCGTCGAGCGCCGGCCGCGCGCCCGCGAGCTCGGCGCGCTGCGGGCCCAGGGCGCGCCGGCGCGGCTCGTCAAGCGGGTCGGCATCGAGGGGTACCTCGTGCTGGCCGGCGCCTCGCTGCTGTTCGGGCTGCTGCTCGCCGCCCTGATCCGCGCCTATATCGGCGACGTCCTGCCGTACTTCGCCGATGGATGGAGCGCTCCGTGAGCGGTCCGGAGCGGAGCGGAGGGGCCGCTCACCGTGGAAACAGTTCGGCGATCACGCCGACACCGGAGCTTGCGGAGGTGGCGGCATGATCGGGCTGGTCCTGTCGATGGTGCGGGCCCGGCCGGGGCAGGCCCTCACCGCGTTCCTGCTGGCCATGTTCGCCATGGCGGCCGCCGTCAGCGCGCCGGTGTACTCCGCGACGGCGGACCGCGCCGTCGTGCACAGCGAGGTCGCCGCGGCGCCGCCCGCCGAGCGGGTCGTGCAGGCGCGGCGCACCACGCCGTCGCCGGCCGACCACGACTTCGAGAACCTGGTGCCGCAGGTCTTCGGCGGCGGCGGCTTCGCGAGCGTGTTCAGCACCGAGTACGACCTCGTCATCACGCCGAACGACCCGAAGATCTCCAAGATCGCGCCCCGGTTCGTGTACCGCGACGACGCCTGCGCGCACCTGACCTTCACCGCCGGCCGGTGCTTCGTCAGCGAGACCGAGGTCGTGCTGAGCACGGCGGCGGTCAAGCAGCTCGGGCTGCGCGTCGGCGACACCTTCCAGGCCTGCTACGGCACGCTCGACCCGGAGGACGGCGACTTCGTCGAGGCCGGGCCGAGGGTCACCCTGACCCTGGTCGGCGCGTTCGACCCCAGGAACAAGGCCGAGCAGTACTGGTCCGACGCCGACTACTTCAACACGCGCTACAGCCCCCGGCAGACCACCGAGCCGGTCTTCGCCTCCCGTCTGACCCTGGAAGCGCTCCAGCACGGCAACGAGAAGCAGGCGCTGGACGTCGTCATCGACGGCTCGGCGATCACCCGCGAGTCGCTGGACGGCATCAACGCCTCGGTACAGACCGGCAAGGACAAGCTCGCGGCGCTGCCCGGCCACGCGACCGTGCACACCGAGCTGCCCAACCTGCTCGCGCGGATCAACGGCGACCGTGACCTGGTGGCCGAGGTGGTTCCGGTCGCAGCGGTACCCCTGGTGCTCCTGTGCTGGTTCGTGCTCTTCATCGCCGTCGCCGCGGCCACCCAGGAACGGCGGGGCGAGCTGGGCCTGTTCGCGCTGCGCGGCGTGACCGTCTCGCGGCGCTGGTGGCTCGCCGCCGGGGAGAGCATCGTGCCGATCCTCGGCGGCGCCGTTGTCGGCTTCGTCCTCGGCCACTACCTGGTCCGGCTCGCCGCCTGGCTGCTGCTGGGCTCCTCCGGCGACGTCTCCCTGTCGGCCGGGCTGAACTGGTGGTCGCTCGCCTCGCTCGCCGGCGCGCTGTTCGCCGCCCTGCTGGCACAGCGCGCCGAGCTGGCCAAGCGCACCGTCGACCTGCTGCGCAACGTGCCGAGCCGGGTCTCGCGCTGGGGCGCGCCGGTGTTCGAGGTCGTCGTCGTGGTGCTCGCCGTCGTCGCCGTCGTCCAGCTGCGCCGGGGCGGGGGCGGCCTGACCGGCTTCGCGCTGTTCGCGCCGTCCGCGGTCGTCATCGCCGTGGCGCTGCTGGCCGCCCGCGCCGTGCTGCCCATCGCCGAGCGGGTCGGGCGCCGGGCCATGCGCCGCGGCCGGATCGGGCCCACGCTCGCCGCCTACGCGCTGGCGCGCCGCCCCGGCACCCAGCGCGTGCTCGCCCTCTTCGTCGTCGCGATCGGCCTGCTCGTCTTCGCCTCGACCGCGGCCAGCGCCTCCGCCGACGCCCGCGACCGGCGCGCCCGCGTCGAGCTCGGCGCGACCCGGGTGCTGTCCGTCGAGCCGATCAGCCGCGCCTCGCTGCTGGCGCGGGTCCGCTCGGTCGACCCGGACGGGAAGTTCGCGATGGCCACCGTGATGCTGCCGGTCTCCGAGGACACCGGGGTGCCGCCGATGCTCGCCGTGGACAGCAGGGCGCTGGCCGGCAGCGCGCTGTGGGACGACAAGAAGATCTCCGCCGCGCAGGCGGCGCAGCTGCTGCGCCCCGACACCGGCCGGCCGTCGATCGAGGTCGACAACAAGGAAGTGTCGCTGGACGTCACCGTCGACACGCTCGTCGACGCGTTCCGGGTGCACTGGGTCGCCATCGTCATCCCCTCCGACGGCTCCGACCCGGGCCAGGTCGACCTCGGCCCGGTCCAGACCGGCCGGCACACCTACGTCCGCAACCTGCCGATGTGCGTCAACAAGTGCCGGTTGGCGGCGCTCGCGCTGGAGCAGCCCGAGGGGCGCGGCTTCGACGTGACGATGACGCTGCACAGCCTCAGCCAGCACGGCGCCCCGATCGTCGACGAGTCCGCGTTCGCCGACACCGACGGGTGGCGCACGCCGGAGTCGCCCGGGCCGAAGCTGCTCGTGCCGACGCTGACCGCGGCGAAGGACGGGCTGCGGGCCGAGCTGACCGGGTACAAGGGCGCCGACGTCGCGGTGCGCATCATGCCCACCGACGCGCCCTCGCCCCTGCCCGTGGTCATGGCCCGCACCGCCGGCATCGGCGACCACATGACCGGCCTGGACGGGACCCAGCAGTCGATCACGATCGCGGGCGAGGTCGAGACGGTGCCGAAGCTGGCGTACCGCGGCGGGCTCGTCGACATCGAGTACGCCGAACGGCTCGCGACCGATGGCGGCGACGCGGAGTACCCGCAGATCTTCCTCGGGCCGAACGCGCCGTCCGACATTCTCGACCGGGTCCGCGCGGCGGGCCTGAACGTCACCGGCGACCGCGCCGTCGGCCCGCTGCGCGAGGCCCTCGAGGAGCAGGGGCCGGCCGTCGCGCTGCGCTTCCACGAGCTCGCCGGCGGCATGGCGGTCCTGCTCGCCATCGGCGCGCTGTGGCTGGTCTCCAGCCTCGATCGGCTGCGCCGCGCGGGCGAGCTGCGGGCACTGCGTGCGCAGGGCGTGCCGCGCCGCGACGCCGGCGCGAGCGGCTACCTGGTCCTGGTCGGCACGGCGGCACTGATCGCGCCGTTCGCCGCTCTGGCCAGCTGGCTGCTGGTGCGCGAGTATCTTCCGGTGTTCAGCGACGACCCGCACGGCTTCTCGGCGTCGACCTGGCCCTCACCCGGGCCGGTCGCCGCCGCGTGGGCGGTGGCCGCGGTGCTGCTCGCCGGGGCCGCGATCGTCGCCGGAGCCCGGCTGCGTGCGGCAACCAGACTGCGGAAGCGATGACGTCGTGGCCTGCGGACCACTGTTGAAGGGACGGGGACGATGAACGGACTGGCGGTCGCCTGCCGGCGGGTCGTGCACATCTACCGGGCCGAGGCCGGCGACGTCGTTGCCCTCGCCGGCGTTGACCTGTCGATCGGGCCGGGTGAGACGCTCGCGCTCGTCGGGCCGTCGGGCTCGGGCAAGTCGACGCTCATCGCGCTGCTCGCCGGCCTGATGAGGCCCTCCGCGGGGCGGGTCAACATCGGGACGTACGACATGGGCAAGCTCTCCGACGGCGAGATCGCGCGCCTGCGCGGCACCGAGATCGGCGTCGTGCTGCAGGGCGCCGCGCGCAACCTGCTGCCGTACGCGTCGCTGCACCGCAACATCTGGCTCGCGCAGCGGCGGGCCGCGCGCACCGAGGGGATCAAGCTCGACGATCCCGACCGCATCCTGGACCTGGTGGGCCTGCCGGGCCTGGGCCGCTCCCGCATCGAGGAGCTCGCGCCCGGCGCCCGCCAGCGCGCCGCGCTCGCCGTCGGCATCGCCGCCGGCCCCGGCCTGCTGCTCGTCGACGAGCCGACCAGCCAGCTCGACACGCACGGCCGCGACGAGGTGCTCGAGGCCCTTGAGACCGTCAACCGCGAGCGCAACACCACGATCGTCGTGGTCACCCACGATGGCGACGTCGGCACCCGCCTCGGCCGGGCCGTCACCATCCGCGACGGGCGGGTCGGCGCCGAGGGCCGCGACGGCCAGGACTTCGCGGTCGTGGCGGGCGACGGCACGGTACAGCTGCCGCCCGAGGTCCTCGGCGATTTCCCGCCGGGCACCCTCTTCACCGTCGAGCACATCGACGGCGCCGTCACGCTGGTGGCGGGTGGATCCGACCGATCACTTGCGGCAGACCACATGGGGCACGTGCAAAACTAGGGCCATGAGCGACCCACGCCAGTCTCAGTCGATCTTCACCCGCGGGGCGGTGGACCTCGGCGCCCTGGCCCGCAGCAATGCGGCCGCAGCGCAGCGGGCGACCCAGCCCGCCCCCGCGGCACCCACCGGCGCCCACGTGATCGACGTCACCGAGGCGACGTTCCAGGACGACGTCATCCAGCGCTCGCTGACGGTGCCGGTGGTTCTCGACTTCTACGTCGAGATGAGCGCCCCGCACCAGCAGTTCTCGCCGCTGCTGGCGCAGCTGGCCGCCGAGGGCGACGGCACGTGGGTGCTCGCCCGGGTCGACATCGAGGCCAACCCGCGTCTCGCGCAGATGTTCCGCATCCAGAACATCCCGTTCGTCGTGGCGATCGTCGGCGGCCAGCCCGTCGACGCGTTCAACCAGATGCTGCCCGAGCCGCACCTGCGCCAGTGGATCGACGCGGTGCTCAAGGCCGCCGGCGTCGAGGTCGAGCAGCCCGAGGACCCGCGCCTGCTCGCCGCCGACGACGCGATGGCCGACGGCGACCTCGACGCCGCTGAGGCCGCCTACCGCAAGATCCTCTCCGAGACCCCGGCCGACGCCGTCGCCGAGTCCGGCCTCGCGCAGGTCGGGCTGCTGCGGCGTACCGAGGGCGCCGACCCCGCCGCCGTACTGACCGCCGCGCAGGCCACCCCCGACGACATCCCGGCCCAGCTGCTGGCCGCCGACGTCGAGGTGCTGACCGGGGAGGCCGACAAGGCGTACACCCGGCTGGTGAACCTCATCCGCCGCACGGCGGGCGACGAGCGCGAGACGGTGCGCAAGCACCTCGTCTCGCTCTTCACGGTCGCCGGCCCCGACGACCCAGCGGTCGCCAAGGCCCGCCGGGCACTGGCGAGCGCGCTCTTCTGACGGCGCCCGCATTGCGCCGGATCGCCGTCGTCGACGCACCGAGCAACCTGGGGTTGCGGCCACCGACCGCCACCTCGGTGCCCGGCTGCGCCAAGGCGCCCGGCGCGCTGCGCGACCACAACCTGCTGGCCCGCCTGGGCGCTCGTGACGCCGGTTGCATCACCCCGCCGCGGTACGACCCGGCGGGGTGGCAGCCCGGCGACGGCGTGGCACAGGCCGCCGAGATCGCCGTCTTCGTGCGGCGCCTCGCCGACCGCATCGGCACCATCCTCGCCTCGGGTGACTTCCCGCTCGTCCTCGGCGGCGACTGCTCGATCCTGCTCGGCGCGGGCCTGGCCATGCGCCGTCACCAGCACGAGGCCGGCGGCCGCATCGGCCTGATCTACGTCGACGGCCACTCCGACTTCCGCCACGAGGGCAACGCCTCCTACGTCGGCGCCGCCGCGGGTGAGGCGCTGGCCCTCGCGACCGGCCGCGGCCAGGCCAACCTGTCCTCGATCGAGCAGCGCCGCCCGTACTTGGACCTGCAGGCCGCCGGCATCGTCGCCCGCGCCGTGCCGGAGCTGCGCTCGCACGGCGCCGCCCGCTCCGCCCAATGGGCCCGCGACCAGCTGCGCGAATGCGCCGGCTTCTGGGTCCACATCGACGTCGACGTGCTCGACCCGGCCGTGATGCCCGCCGTCGACGCACCCGACGTGGGCGGCATCGCCTACCGCGAGCTGGAGATCCTGCTCAGCGGCCTCGTCTCCGACCCACGCTGCCTGGGCGCGCAGGTGACCGTGTTCGACCCGGACTACGACCCGGACGGGCAGTACGCCGCCGAGGTGACCGACGTCCTCGTCACGGGCCTCGAGCCGCTGATCACGTCGTCGGCGCTGGCCGCCGCGGTGCCCGACCCGGTGATCTCGGCGCCGCCGTTCGCCGCTCCGGTCTCGGCGCCGCCGGTCTCCGGGCCGCCGCTGATCACCCCGCGCATCCCCACCCCCGCACCGCCGTTCGACCTCCCTTCGCCGCCGCCCGCGTTCGACCTTGCGCCGCCGCAGGCGCCGGACGCGTTCGATGTTGCGCCCGTGCAGGCGCCGGACGCGTTCGATGTTGCGCCCGTGCAGGCGCCGGACGCGTTCGATGTTGCGCCCGCGCCCGCGCCACCCGCGTTCGACGTTGCGCCCGCGCCCGAGGCGGAGGCTTTCGACGCCGCCCTGCCCCTCGACCGTGCTCTTCCCGACATTTCGGAAATGTCGGGTATCGGCTGGTCGGTGGCCATGGAGGATGCGGCCGAGCCGGCGGAAGAGCCCGAAGCGGCCGACGACGTCGAGGCCTTTGACGATGCTCAGGCCCTGGAAGAACCCGAGCCCGAGGCACCGGGCGAGGCTGAGGCGCTGGGCGAGGCTGAGGTCGCGGACGAGGGTGACGTTGCTGAGGACGTTCGGGCCGCCGCCGAAGAAGACGTGACCGACGATGACGTGGTTGATGACGTCGAGCCTGCTGCGCCTGCCGTTGTCGAGGCGGGGGAGAGCGGGAACGGGCGGCCGAGCTGGATGCGGGGGCGCGGGAAGCGGGCGGCCTCGCTGTCGCTCGACTCGCTGCCGCGCGACTCCATGGGGCCCGGCGGGCTGCGGCCGCAGGGCGGCGGGGCGCCAATCGTG
>Ga0310811_10014441_pt1 | contig 10301 bp, 10 predicted proteins | sample YCmetagenome_FD_207642 | JGI IMG/M metagenome (GOLD analysis project Ga0310811, IMG submission 207642) | Soil microbial communities from experimental microcosm in Duke University, North Carolina, United States - YC | ecosystem: Engineered > Artificial ecosystem > Soil microcosm > Unclassified ... | reverse complement strand
CAGGTCAGTGGAGTGGACATCAGCTGTCATCACCTACCTACACACAAACGACTCTACATCCAGTGCAAATGGGAGAACACACCGGCCAAACTTGAACGCATCTCTCAGCTGATCACAGATGCGGACGAGATCGAGCGCTGGGAACCATCGACTCAGCACACCAAGCTATGGGTGTGTAAGACTGCACCGACCATCAACGGAGTCAGGAAAATGGAGAACGCTGGCGTACGTTGTCTGAACGGTGAGACGTTCCGGTCGGTGCTTCACCAGTTCTGGACGTTCGTGAAAACGTACCTTGGTATCATAGATACAGATGCACAATTCACTGAAGAATGCCTGAACGAGTTCGCTCGATTGCACGCCACCTGGTTCAGTGTCCAGCGTTCTGACCCTTTACTCAAGCAGAACCGAGCGGATCTAATTCAGCGCATGAGACGAGAACACACCCACGCTGTATGTGACATGGAGGTTGACTGACATTTCACTGACTCGAATCTATTCTACACCACCAGTATTCCATCCTCATTCCCTCCACTGTTCATACGTGTTTCGCTTTACAGTCACCACCTGTTCCTCTGTACCTGTCACTAAGTAGGCCACTCTGTTCGTCCCCATCTCTACTCCGATGAGATAGCTCTCCTTGTTATCAGCGTAGTACACTACATCTGTATCTACGAATCGGCACTTGGTTGTTGAGGTGGAGCTGACTCGTGTCTTACTATGCACCGACAGGCACGAGTCCAACAGTTGTTGGACGGTCTTGACTTCATACTTGTCCCAATGATCGCGGATTCCAAGGGTTGCCACGTACATGATGCACTCGGGCTCGATGGACAACGCATCGAATGTGTGGTTGTTGAATTCAAAACGTACCGGAGTGATGGATGGATTAGGGATGAGTTGGAGAATACGGATCAGCTTGCCGAGCACCAGCGGATCTTTATCGTTCAGTCCAATACTGTGGATGCTATCGATTTGGGATTGGACGACCTTGTCAATCGTGTAGAGCAGTGTATTGGGAGACGACATGATGTGATATGGGTGGTGTGTGTGAATTGTGAATTGTGACTCGTGTCCACCATCCAGCATCCGCTTCTGTGTGCTCTTGAATCTTGTCCTTCCAGAAGGGGAGCACAAATGAATGTATGCTGTGTGTCATCAGGACAGAATGAGTCGAATGACTGTAAACAAAAGTAGTACAGTGCCATACACATTGACATACAGACATGTTCCAGAAACCGAAATGGGCGTCTGTTACGGCTCCAAACATAGAGCGTCCGTTTGTCTTCAAAGACCCACCTCGCTCCGTACACACCAGGAAGTACGAACCCGTAACCGAGGGAGATGTCATGTACAACTTGAGAGCCGGTCAGGTGGGTGCGGACAGGCTAAGCGAATCCATCTCCTGGTTACCGCGGGGTGTGAATGTGATGACCGATGTTGACTTTAACAACAGTGGTAATGGAGCCAAGACCCTCCATCTCCCCACGTACCAGACAGGCAACCCTCACAAGATCTGGATGGCTGGAGCGTTCCGACCACCCATCTACCCGTTGGACTACCTCCAGCCTGGTTCCAGACAGAGGTTTCTTAATCCAGCGGTGTCGACCAACCCCGTCGTCCCGCGGTCATCGATCAACCCCACACTCTCTGCCAACATCGACCGTCATGCAGTGAACGACGCTGTGAACAATCTCACCAATACAAATGTTGTGGTGGCTCAGCCCACGCTCACCTACCGCATCGCCCTACCCACAGACATCCTTGGCACGGGAATGGAACCCACCATCAACAATGGTCTCCGTGCCGAGAACAAGATCTTGGATGGAACCTGGGTGCTCAGCAAGTCCGCTCCCACATTCAACGATGCTCATGTGACCAATTTGCATCGTGAAGTCCTACCGTCAGGAGCGATTGTGCTGACCCCAATCACCTCATCCGCCTCCACGAACCCGACACTGTCGTCATCTCGTACGGTCGGTCTGGACAACCAGTTCGATGCATCACATAGCGCCACTCTAGGTACGCTCAAATCCACCAACAAGGAGCTCGTCCTTCAGGCCGTCAAACCCAACTATCAGCTGATCCTGAACGACGCCGCTACCAACCGCAACATCACCATCCCAGGTGGCAGTGTCCAGGACAAGCAGAACATTGCCGTTCAAACCGCGCTTGGCCAACCGATCTCCTTCAATGATCGCACCACGGGTGAACCCATCAAGCTGAAGGATTACAGGTGGAAGGTTATCCAGGCGCCAGCAGGTGGAAGCGATGCGTTGATCATCACCGTTACACCCAACAACGACATCACTCAGCAGAAGCTCATGGATTTAACTCTGAACAAGAAGGTGTCTATGGGTGCGGTCAATTCTGCCGTTCGCAACATGGAAGGAGGTGCTGGTGTGGACTATCTAGATGGTATTCGTAGTTTACAAGCCCGTTCCACCAATCCCGACATCATCCACACACCAGGTGTGAGTATGTTCAAAGCTCCCGAATATGAAACGGGTCAATACCAGGGCGGGTCATCCCTTTCCGATCGTCAGACCGCCACTCAAATCCAGCATCAGAAGCGACAAGCCTACAAGGCACGTGCCAGCGACATTCGAGAGAGCTTCGGCAGTTCAGTCAACCTACCTATGGATACGGAGAGGAAACTCCGGTTGCGCACATCGAAAGAGGCGGTGCACGTGTAATAATGGTGAATCCGAAGATCTCATCCCTCACCCCTTGGTATACTTCAAGTCCGAATGAATAGAGCGTGATTTATTCATTCTAGGGATGTGATGGAGAACTCATCATATACACTCTGTTCTGTATGACAATATCACCACATTCCCCATCTACCCTGTCTCTCTTGAATACAGCCATGGATACTGATGCCGTTCCTATTTATTCCCATTCCGTACCTGCTATTGTACATCATCCTGTCAGTTTGTCCAGCGTGTCTCTGAAATGGAGACATAACGAATGTATACAGGTCGAGCAGTTGATTGGTCAGTGTCCTCACCTGTGTTCTCTGCACTCTCTATTGATCCATGGACAGGGTGGTTCGTTCTCTCTGGTGGAGAATGTTCAGGAATACAAGACCATGTATCATTCGAACGCTCTTTTCCAGCAGTTCGTGAACATACTGTTACCCAAGGTCAATGTCGTGCCGTCCATGCATGCGTTCGATCAGATCATCATTGAGATGGATGATCTGATCAAGGTCATCCATCTATTTCGGTTGCGCAAGAAACGACTGACGTCTCTGCACTTGCGAACTACACTTGGTTTTGACTGGTGCTTGGAATACTATATCATTGCAGGGTCAAGGTGCATCACCTGTTGGAGTAATGAACGAATCTCTGAACTGCTCATTCGGTGTTACAACCGGTGCTTACCAGACTCACACTCGGCATTGCTGGGACGAGAGGTTGAACTGCTCACTTATGAGCACGACATATGGATCAAGCGAACATTGAAACAGGTCAACGTATGGTACAAGTACAAGCGAAGAGAGGGTGATGCGCTACGTGCCGAGGTTATCCAGTGGTGTAGTTCGAGGATTCAAGACATGGATATACGACGGAGGTGTATCAGTATGAGCGTGTTTCTATTGGGTCTATGCTAAGATCGAACATCATGTGTATGTGTCTCCCTCTCTCCACACCCACTTATGCAGCTGTACTGGCCATATGTTCAATCAGCCCCACCCACTGCCACCCTTGATGAACCGCATCAGCTAGCGCATCATGAGGATCTTCGTTCACTTTACCCTGAGTCAGTTCCGCATAGAACTCACGTTTTTGGGTTGACGTCTTCTTACCAATCCAGTAGGCATAGTTGCGTTTCAGTGTAGACAGACAATCGGCTGAGTAGGTGAGCTTGTGCTTGGTCGTGTCACTGAACGCATAGTAATAGTAGTTCAGCCACTGCCAGTCGAATGAAGCTGGTCCAGCTACCCAGATCAACGACTGGTCTGGATACTCAGACGTCAACCCGTTCAACCACTCAAACAGCTGGATCATAGCATCTGCAGGTAAGCACGCGTGCTCTTGACATGACGCCCACTTCAACGGCCACTTGCTCCAAAACTCATCATACGTAACGGGACAGGGAGAACGACCTTCAATGGGGGAGATGTTGACCTTGAACGTGCGGTCGCATCGCCAGAGCTTGACCTGTTCTTTCCAATCCGAGGAATCAGGTTGCACCACCAACGATTCCTTGATGAAGGCGCCAATGCCCAGAGAGATCATGGAATGGTTGGCTGGTGAACGACCATCGGTCTCGACATCGAAAGAGAGGTAGATACGACTCATGGTGTGTGTGTGAATGAGTAGATGGATGGAATGAGGTCAGGATCAATTGTGAGACAGACAGACATCTATTCCCATCCGTCTAGGTCTCACAAGTCAAAATCCGTCTCACCTGCTCGAACTTACCCTGTCTTCCACTACCCATGAAGCATCCCTGTGCCTACTGTCTGCTGACACCACCTCGGTGTATCAATTGTTCCACTGAACACATCCTAGGTCGAGCTCTCGTTCTATTCCTGATCTACGGTATTCTGGGCACGCTTCAGTGGCTGACCTCATGGATTCTCCAGATTCCACCTGCTCCTTACCTGGGTGCGCTGTGGTTGGGTTTGAGCATGTTCACAATGGGATGGGTGTGCGTTCAAATGTTTAGGGTGTATTTTCCAGGCGTTCCACCCTTTGTTCAGAGGATGAGAGAGGACACTTCTACATCAGCATACTGATCAGCCCTGTCTGTCAGAATGACTCCGTTCAGAACCGGTCGAATGTCCACACAGTGTGATACACACAATAGATACTGACATTGGTAATCGAGTTCACCATTCTCATCATATACCGTAGCTGTGCACAATTTAGTCTTGACCTCGTTCCCGTGCTTTCCACAGCACACGCATTGTCGATAGCCTGGGTACATGAGCTCATTCCTCAGTAGCATGGGGTTGAAGAACCACTCTTCCACCCATCCAGTTCGGTGCACCTCTTCTTCTACATGTCGGAACTGCACTGACCACGTCTCAAACATGTCCACCTCTCCATCCAGGTCATCTGTCGACTTGGCATGGTAACACCACATATGCCACATCACGTGTTCGTCTTCCTGGTTGTACGACCAGCGCGAGTTCGTTCGAATGTCCAACATACTCCTTGCTTGTGCAAACTCCGCTTCTGCAGACACGATCTCCAGTTCAAGGAGCACCAATTCCTTCCACACACGTGCTGTTCGTTCAGATGGGAGCAGGAAAGGCATTACATGATATTCCCAGGCACTGATGGACTCGGGACGCACCTGACACAAGACAGTGTAGGCCGACATGCTGTTTTGGTAAATGAGGAGACAACAGGTTGATTCACCAAAATCCAGATACTCACACACTGATCCACATTGACTACCATTCCCATTCTTCATTCCTCTCTCTCACTATCTATCCCAGTTCCATCATGTCCGTACCCGTTGAACGTTCTCCTCCTCATCACGCTATGCTGGAGGATGCCGATCCCACCTCTGTTCCAACCACGTTCTTGGAACATATGAATGCCAAGCTGTCTAGGTTCTCATGTCACGACCTGATTGAGGCGTTTGAACACACATTCAAGCACACCTCCAAGGCGCTGGCATTCTCTGCACGTATCCCTGGGGAAACTCCGGTCTCTGAAGTGCCCAGACCCAGCACCAAGGAGCAGGTGCTCAACATATTCCTACGTGAGCTGTACCTGATCAACTCTGTGAAGTACGCGGTCAATAACCATATACCTGTGGATCTGGATGTGGTGAGAACGACAGAACCCACTCGGTATGCCTGTGTGCATCACCCCATCGCGTTGGCAGACGTGGTGAACGAGCTAGAGAAGTGGCGTGTGAGTGAACGGATTCCCAGTGTGTTTAAAGCTCGGTTCGCTCCTCTTCCTCGATCTAGGCAGTTGATGCAGGAGATCACGGTGGATGAGGATGGGAACAAGACGGTTGTCACTAGCGATACACCGTGTCCGTGGACAGAGGTGGATGATCTTCTGTTTGATGTGCGTGTCATGGAGAGGAGGAAGAAGGATACAGGTGGATTCATTCCTGTTGACACTGACGAGCATGTCAGTAGCGATATCAGTCAGAGCAAGCAGACGGACAACGGGTTTGTCTATGTGATTGATGAGGCGTTGGTGCCTTCCAGTCTTGACGAGTCTATCTGGTGATGATTGTATCTATGCTCGAGACCTGTAAGGAGTGAGAGCTGAATATTTCTAAACCAGACGTGTGAATAGGAGAAGCGATGTTTGTTGACACTGGTCAATAGAATGACAGACACAACCAGTGTTTTTTCTATTGGACACCAAACACACTTACATCTCAAGCCAGCGGTATACTCGTCTCAGCTCTGACTCCATTACAGGGTTAGAGCTCTCACCATCCATTGTCTTCAACCACTTCATCTCAACATGCGACTTATTCAGTCCCACTGGACGTCCCAGCCATTTCATTCCAGCACTTATCAACTCAGTCCTGCCCAATCGAAACGTCGAATGGCCTACCATTTCCTCTAGTGAATTATCCTCGGTAAGTGTCCGCGCCAAATTGACTACACGGAAGCTGTCTAGCAACTCGCGGTTCTGACATAAAATCCAGAGCGACTGTAATTTGAGTTTCACCGTGCGGTCATTCACTAGAAAGTTCTGACCACTGATACTCCGTCTAAGACAGAGCCGAAGATGCCTCAGGTTCGGACACCTCGAAAGCAATGACCTGACCGAGTGATACTGTCCGGATGTAAAGCACACAGATATCTTGGATACTCGAGACAGGACTCCATCACCCAACGCTGTGGATGTCAAGAACTTGATGACTTTGGTCGGTGTAGATTTCTTAATCACCCAGTGTGTAGGTGTGTCAAACGCCGAGCGATTCTGCATGTAAAATTGGGATTGTCGAGTGTGGACGTCAATGTGTCGATCTTTACACCTAAGATATGTGTGCCATTCATTGAGCATCTTGTCAACATTGAGGATGCGCGATAGTCCAGCAGACTCATTAAGTCGACTATGAGCTTTGTAAAAGCGACTCACCTGTTGGACTTGAATGAAATCAGTATTGTCCAGGTATGCACAGACGCCATACGTGAGTACCCCTCGCGCCAGATGATTCCAAGAATAGGCTAACTGACCATTGATGTCGAGCTCTTGGACTAGAGTGTCGGGCAAGTGCTCGGTAAGAAACGCGCGCACATTGGGAGTCTCCAGGAGGTGTCGAGCAACAGCAATGCGAAGTCGGTCATTGTCCTCCTTGAGTCGCTTGGTCGCTAAGTCAGCTTCTTGCGGTATATCTCTAGATCGCTTGGGGTGCTGTGAATGAGACATTGAGAAGGACAGATAAGAAGAGCAGTTGGGATGTGTGTTTGAAGAATGAATCCAGTGCTCACACAGGAAAGTCCGGTGAGTAGAGACAGGTTCCTCAGCGTCCTAACTCAGCGTCCTAACTCAGCGTCCTAACTCAGCGTCCTAACTCAGCGTCCTAACTCAGCGTCCTAACTCAGCGTCCTAACCTAATGACAGCCGTTCAAGTTGCACAATGGTATGTTACTCAGCACACTTACGGTGGAGGAGACCAATCTGCGAGCTTATGAACTCCCTACATGGAGCGTGAAGCGTGTGAGGGTCGAACGGTTGACCGAGGATAAGTCGGATGAGAAGAGGTTAAAGTCACGTTCTGAAATCTTCTGAATGAATCCAATGTGTTTAACCATCGCTTCAGAGACTGGAAGTGTGTGAGGAGTGGGTGAGACAGTATCCTTAGTTTGTGTGTATACAATTAAACCCAGACTTAATCACTCACAACTCTCTGGTCTATCTGCATACCATGAATGAATCTACTGATCTCGCTATCTCGGAGAACGGTTCGAACTGGTCGGTTGACCTTGAGGAGTGTCCCATCTTGAACTCCGTTCTTCAAGAATCCACATTTGCTGGACAGGATCAGACAGTCGACACAACCAACACATCACCTGAACCCGAACGTGGTAATGCCCTGGATTCAGCTGATTCTCATCCTATCCCAGCCATCCCGGCATTCTTGGAAGCCCTCCTTACCACCGGTCTAACCCAGACAACGCGTCGCTACTTCACGGTGGGACTGCGCAACAAGAACAATGTCAAGGTCAAGTATATGGAGGTCATGTGGAACGAACACATGAGCATGTATATGATCCACTGTGCCATTAACAGCATCACGGCAAACAGCCTCCAGGAATGCTGGAGCAAGTTCTATCACATGTTCCGTACAGCTAAACCCTGTGAACATTGCAAGAAGGTGCACTCCGGTGAACATCACTGGGGCGGTGTGAACAACCAGACCTGCGAGACATGCCAGATCCGCTTTGCTTTCCAAGACAAGGAGGAGTGCTCTGTATGCACCAAGCTCACCGCAGAGTTGTACAGACTAGACAGGTGCGATCATGCCATCTGTCGAACGTGTGCTCAGCGCTGGAAACGCCGAACATGTCCTACGTGCAGGAAACACTTCCTCCTGGTAGAGGGATGGGTAGAACCGACTCATGATTGCGACTGCGATGAAGAAGAGATGGATGAGGAAGACCTAGATGACATGCACTAGGACTGGAATTACGACCTTGTGCCAAAATACGAGTCATTGGTCATTCCACGAATACATTCAGGGTCTTGTTGATCCACCAATCATGTCTGTTCCGATCTACAACCAGTTTGTACCTGCCATTGCACGAGAGATTGCTCAGTTGGTCACACCACATACTCAACCCATTGTGTATGTGATGAGTTCTTGTTCATCCATAGATCATCGAATGGTTCTTTCAGTGTGTGACACGTTCCATGAAGCAGTCAAGTACTTGTTAGATCGGGAGCATTGGAGTAGTGAGAGACTTAAATACAGGCGTGCCGAGGGTGAGTTTTATGGAGTTGACCAGAAACCAGGTATAATAGCTTGCGGGTGTGAGGAGTACGATCAATATCACATCACTGTCGAACGCATTGGAACGACATTTAAGTATCAAAACCCACACCCTCTGTTCAGGTGGGTTCTACACGCTGGACGATTCTACAATGGTCAAGTAGTTGACGACCATTGGGATCATTGTGAACTGGGCAGGAGAGGAGGTCGACGAATCTGCTTTGTTCTGCATCTTCACAGTGAGGAAGAGGTGCGCACCATACATCCCGAGTATGCGTTGGAAACCAAACTCGCACTGTGGCGATCGTTCCAACAATATCCACCACGTATTCAGACGGAGAGCACGGATGAGATGAGGTCACTGACAGAGGAGCAGAAGCTCATCCTAGACGCGGTTATCACTCAGGTGGAGGATGTGAACGAGAGCGAGATGATGCAAACATACAGACATGCAATGCACAAGTACCTTACAGAGTGAACGGGTCTATGGGTATATAGATAATGGGTGTGATCAACAGCTCAATCATCGTCTTGTTCGTTCTCTGAATCACCATCACTCTCTTCCTCCTCTGAGTCATTCGGATTCTCACTCTCCGATTCCGTGTCCATGTACGACTGGATATGTCGTTCGTACAGATCCAGATCAAAGTGCACCATGACATCCGTGTTCCTGCGCACCATCCTGAATTGTCGAACGAACATGGCTTCCAAAAAAGACAAGTCCAATGTGGTGGCAACAGCTTCGCAACTTGGTGAGTGGCGGATCCAGAGCAGACAACAATGACATCCACCCCGCATCATTACCACCTACACGGTCAGGAGACATTCGACACAGTTACTACACGTCTAGGTCGGTGACTCGAATCAGGAAAAACAGAGACAGATCATTCAGAGGACGGACGCCACCATGAGCGCTACGTACCAGATCGAGTGTGCCCTGAACCAATATGTGAATGGCATACGCGTGCATTATCTTGACAGCCGTTCATCTCTCCACCAAGCGTTAGATCGCGTTCAACAGGTCGTCTTGAAGCACGTACGATCCATGTGGGGTGAACGACCATTACAGACCTACCTTGAGAGACTGAACGAACAGAATGTGTTTGGAATCAAGTACAACCCGCTTCCAAACACTACCTACCAAGCCGTGCCTGAACAGATCGACCTGTTCGACAAGACTAAATGGTCATATCTTACGTATCGTGGTGATCGCCTTGTGCTTCGTCTGAACAACAGCTATTCTATCGAGGTCGTTCGACTGAAATCGCCATACAGAACACAGTGGCAACCAACAGAGGATCTATTCAACGATGTTCTCCTGTCCATCCTCCATACCCACTCGCATCGCATATCAGACAAGCAAACGGACG
>Ga0310811_10014440_pt1 | contig 10302 bp, 11 predicted proteins | sample YCmetagenome_FD_207642 | JGI IMG/M metagenome (GOLD analysis project Ga0310811, IMG submission 207642) | Soil microbial communities from experimental microcosm in Duke University, North Carolina, United States - YC | ecosystem: Engineered > Artificial ecosystem > Soil microcosm > Unclassified ... | reverse complement strand
AGGACTATCTGAAGGGCCTCAAGGACGGCCTCGGCTCCAAGGCGTCCTCGATGATCGTTGCGGAGGAAAGCTACGAGACCTCCGAACCGACGATCGACAACCACATCGTCAAGCTGAAGTCGACCGGCGCAGATGTGTTCATGAACATCTCGACGCCGAAGTTCGCAGCTCAGGCGATCAAGAAGAATGCCGAGATCGGCTGGAAGCCGCTGCACTTCCTCAACAACGTCTCGGCCTCCGTCGGCAGCGTGATGAAGCCCGCCGGCTACGAGAACGGCCAGGACATCATCTCGGCCGACTATCTCAAGGACGTATCCGATCCGGAATGGAAGAACGACGCCGGCATGAAGGAATTCATGACGTTCATGGACAAGTACTTCCCCGAGGGCGACAAGCTCGACAAGGGCACCATCGTCGGCTTTGCCGTGGCGCAGACGCTGGTGGCGGTGCTGAAGCAGTGCGGCGATGATCTCACACGTGCAAACATCATGAAGCAGGCGGCGAGCCTGAAGAACTTCCGCACCGAGGCGCTGCTGCCGGGCATCCAGATCAACACCGGCCCGAACGACTTTGCGCCGATCAGCCAGCTCCGGCTCGAGAAGTTCAAGGGCGAGCGCTGGGAACTGTTCGGCGACGTCATCAGCGCCGACGCCGGCGGCTAGCCCCATCTGAAAATGCAGCGATAACAGCCCCCTGCGATCATCACGCAGGGGGCTTTCGTTTCCGCCTGATATTATCACGCGATTGCACAATCGAATGATGGTAAAGCCTGCTTACCCTTTTGCGCCCGATGCGCTAGGCAAGGGAATGGCGACGTCCTCGCCACAGCTCTAGTCTGCTCACGAGTTTGCTGAAGGCCATCGTCATGACCGATCGACGCCCCCTGCTCCGCGCGCTCTACGACGCCGCCGTTGCCGCCGCTCATCCCAGCACGATTTTGGCGCCTCACTTGCGCCCCGCGCCCAAGGGCCGCGTGATCTGCCTGGCCGCCGGCAAGGGTGCCGCAGCGATGGCCGCGGCAGCCGAGCGGCACTATCTCGACACGCTCAAGCTGGCGCCGGAGCGGCTTCTCGGCATCGCCACCACGCGTCATGGCTATGGCGTGCCGACGCGCCGCATCCGCGTCGTCGAGGCCGGCCATCCCGTGCCTGACGAGGCCGGCCTGAAGGGCGCCGCCGACACGCTTGCACTCGCGGGCGAGGCCGGCCCTGACGATCTGCTGCTGGTGCTGCTCACCGGCGGCGGCTCGGCAAACTGGATCGCACCGGTGGACGGAATCAGCTTTGCCCAGAAGCAGGCGGTCAACAAGGCGCTGCTGCGCTCTGGCGCACCGATCGGCGAGATGAATGTCGTCAGAAAACATCTCTCGCGCATCAAGGGCGGGCGTCTCGCGCGCGCCGGCCGCAACGCCGCCGAGATCGTGACGCTCGCGATCTCCGACGTGCCGCATGACGATCCCTCCGCGATCGCCTCGGGACCCACCGTGCCCGATCCGACCACGCTCGCCGATGCACGCGCGATCGTCGCCAAGTACAAGCTCGCGATCGACGATGCCGTGCGCCGCGCGCTCGACGATCCCGCCAATGAAAGCTGCAAGCCCGGCGATGCCGCCTTTGCGCGCGCGCATTTCGAATTGATCGCGCGTCCCAGGCAATCGCTCGACGCCGCGGTGAAGCACGCAAAGGACGCCGGCTACGAGACCATCGATCTCGGCGCCGATCTCGAGGGCGAGGCCCGCGAGGTCGCCGCCGATCACGCCAGGCTCGCGCTCCAGGCCAGAGCGCAGGGCAAGCGCGTCGCGATCCTCTCCGGCGGCGAGCTCACGGTGACCGTGCGCGGCCAGGGGCGCGGCGGCCCCAACCAGGAATACGCGCTCGCGCTGGCGTCCCTGCTGAAGGACACGCCCGACATTTCGGCGCTCGCCGGCGACACCGACGGCGCCGACGGCGGCGCCGGTCACCCCACAGATCCCGCCGGCGCGATGATCGATGCGGCGACCTTCGCCAAGATGACGTCGCAGGGACTTACGCCGCAGGCCTATCTGGACAACAACGACGCAACGACGTTCTTCGAGGCGACGGGGGATCTGCTCCAGCCCGGCCCGACGCTGACCAATGTGAATGACATCAGGGTGATTTTGGTGGATTGAGGTCCGCCGGTTTCTCTATCGCCCTCAAAACTCGTTGGCGATCTTCGAGAGCATCTCGATCAGGGCTTCGCGGTTGGCTTGCCCGAGCAGCTCGTTGAGCCGCGACTCGTGCTTTGTGGCGACGAGTTTCTTCGCGCGCGTCAGCACGGTCTTGCCCTTGTCGGTCAGAACCAGGATGTGCGAGCGGCGATCGTTGGTGGAACGGATCCGGGCGCAGAGGTCGCGGCTCTCGAGATTGTCCAGCATGGCGACGAAATTCGGCCTGAGGATACCGAGGGTGGAGGCGATCTCGGTCTGGTTCCGGCCCGGGTTCTTCTCGACCAGCAGCAGCACCGAGAACTGCGCCGGCGTGAGCTGAAGCGAGGCCATGCAGCGCAGAAAGTTCTCGAACACCTTGAGCTGCGCACGCTTCAGCACGTAGCCGAGCTGCTCCGAGAGCTCGCCGAGCTGGAGGGCTTCGGCCAGCCCCTCGGGCGCATCCTTGCGGCCCTTGGTCGCCTCGGAAGGCTTTTCAGCGGTTTTGGAAACGGTCATCGCCTCGTGCTCGCAATCCCGCTAAATTCGGGACGGGTCGTTCGCCCGCCCTTGATGTTATATTTGATAATTGTTATGGACCATATCAAATATCGTCAGCGCATTTCAATGGCTGTGAGGGGACCATCCACCGCAATCGCGGAGACCGGTCCCTCATCTTAAGGGGGAGCGTCCGGTCTTGAACACCACCATCATGCTGTTCCTGCTACAGGACGGCATCACCAATGGCGCGATCTATGCGCTGCTCGGATTGGCACTGGTGCTGGTGTTTGCCGTCACCCGCGTCATCCTCATCCCCCAGGGCGAATTCGTCACCTATGGCGCGCTGACCTACGCATCGCTGGCCTCGGGGCAGATGCCGGGCACCGCCCAGCTGGCGCTGGCCATGGGCATCGCCGCCTGCGCCTTCGACCTGTTCGTGGCGCGCAAGACGCTGCACGCCCGGCTGATCCTGCGCAGCGTCCTCGCCAACATCGTGCTGCCCGCCATCGTGCTGGTGCTGACGATCTACTTTGCGGCCCAAAAACCGCCGGTCGCGGTCTGCATCGCGCTGTCGCTGGTGATCGTCGCGATGATCGGCCTCTATCTTTACCGCATCGCGTTCCAGCCGCTGGCGCACACCTCGGTGCTGGTGCTGCTGATCGCCTCGGTCGGCGTGCACCTGGCCCTTCAGGGGCTGGGCCTCTTGTTTTTCGGCGCCGAGGGCCAGCGCGGACCGGCGGTGCTCTCCGGCGCCTTCACGGCGGGCTCGCTGCGCTTCACCGGCCAGAGCCTCACCGTCTACGGCATCACCATCGCCTTCATCGTCGGCCTCTGGCTGTTCTTCGGCCTGACGCTGTACGGCAAGGCGCTGCGTGCCACCGCCGTCAACCGGCTGGGCGCGCGGCTCGCCGGCATCCGCACCACGCTGTCAGGCCAGATCGCTTTCCTGCTCGCCTCCGTCATCGGCGCGCTGTCTGGCATCATGATCGTGCCGATCACGACGCTCTACTACGACTCGGGTTTCCTGATCGGCCTGAAGGGCTTTGTCGCGGCGATCATCGGCGGCCTCGTCAGCTATCCCCTCACCGCCGTCGCCGCCCTGTTCGTCGGCATCGTCGAGGCGTTCTCGTCCTTCTATGCCTCCAACTACAAGGAGGTGATCGTGTTCATGCTCCTGATCCCCGTGCTGCTGCTGCGCTCGCTCGCCGCGCCCGCGGTCGAAGAAGAGAAGGACTGAGGCCACGATGCAGAGCCGGCTTCCCATCCTCGTCTTCGCAGCTCTCATGGCGGCGATCCCGTTCATCCCGGGCATGCCGCCGTTCTGGATCGTGCTGCTCGACAATATCGGTCTCGCCGCACTGGTCGCGATGGGCCTTGTGCTGCTGACCGGCGTCGGCGGCCTCACCTCGTTCGGACAAGCCGCCTTCGTCGGCTTCGGCGCCTACACCACGGCGGTGCTGACGACGTCCTACGGCCTGTCGCCGTGGCTGACGTTGCCGCTGTCGCTGGTGGTCAGCGGCCTGTTCGCGGTGCTGCTCGGCCTGATCACGGTCCGGCTCTCCGGCCACTACCTGCCGCTCGGCACGCTCGCCTGGGGGCTCGGCCTGTTCTATCTCTTCAGCAAGCTGGCATTCCTCGGCCGTAACGACGGCATCTCGGCAATTCCACCGCTGTCGATCGGCACGCTCAGGATGCTCTCGCCCGGCTCGATCTACTATGCGATCTGGGTCGCCGTCCTGATCTCGGCCCTGCTCACCATGAACCTGCTGGACTCCCGCACCGGCCGCGCCATCCGCGCGCTCAGGCGCGGCCATGTCGCAGCCGAGGCGTTCGGCGTGCACACGCCGCGTGCGAAGCTGCTGGTCTTCATCCATGCCGCCGTGCTCGCCGGCCTCTCCGGCTGGCTCTATGCCCATCTCCAGCGCGCCGTGACGCCGACGCCTTTCGGCGCCCACGCCGGCATCGAGTATCTCTTCATCGCGGTGGTCGGCGGCGCCGGCTATGTCTGGGGCGGCGTGCTGGGCGCGGCGATCGTCGTGATCCTGAAGGAGGTGCTGCAAAGCTACCTGCCGCTGATCCTGCCCGGCTCCGGCCAGGTCGAGACCATCGTGTTCGGCATCATGCTGGTGGCGCTGCTTCAGCTCGCCCCCGGCGGCGTCTGGCCCTGGCTGATGTCGCTGCTGCCCGAGCGCAGCGACGGCGAGAAGCCCGACACCTCGCTGCAACTGGAGCAGCGTCCACGGTCGCCCGGCCAGTCCAACATCCTTCTTCAGGTCGAGAAGGCGCGCAAGCAATTCGGCGGCGTGGTCGCGGTCAACAACGTCTCCTTCGACGTCCAGGCCCGCGAGATCGTCGCGCTGATCGGGCCTAACGGCGCCGGCAAGAGCACCACCTTCAACCTGATCACCGGCGTGCTGGCGGCGACCTCGGGCTCGATCTCGGTGCTCGGCAACAAGGTCGACGGCGCACCGCCGCAGGAGATCGTCAAGCTTGGCATCAGCAGGACCTTCCAGCACGTCAAGCTCGTCCCCGACATGACCGTGCTGGAAAACGTCGCGATCGGCGCACATCTGCGCGGCCAATCCGGGCCGCTCGCCTCGATGCTGCGGCTCGACCGCGCCGACGAGGCAAGACTGCTTGCAGAGGCCGCCCGGCAGATCGAGCGCGTCGGCCTCTCTGACCAGATGCATCAGCTCGCAGGATCGCTGTCGCTCGGCCAGCAGCGCATCGTCGAGATCGCGCGTGCGCTGTGCGTCGATCCGATGCTGCTGCTGCTCGACGAGCCCGCCGCGGGCCTGCGCCACATGGAGAAGCAGCAGCTTGCCAAACTGCTGCGCGACCTGCGCGACGGCGGCATGTCCGTTCTTTTGGTCGAGCACGACATGGGCTTCGTGATGAACCTCGCCGACCGCATCGTGGTGCTCGATTTCGGCACCAAGATCGCGGAAGGATCGCCCGCCACGATCAAGACCAATCCCGAAGTGATCAAGGCCTATCTCGGAGTGGCGGCATGAGCGCGCTGTTGTCAGTCACCGACGCGCATGTCGCCTACGGCAAGGTGGAGGCCGTGCGCTCGGTGGCGCTCGAGGTCGGCGAGAACGAGATCGTCACCATCGTCGGCGCCAACGGCGCCGGCAAGACCACGCTGCTCTCGGCCATCATGGGCATTCTGCCGTTGAAGGGCCGCGTGACCTTTGCCGGCCAGGATCTTGCCCGGCTCGACATCGAGGATCGCGTCGCGATGGGGCTCGGCCTCGTGCCGGAGCATCGCGAATTGTTCGTCACCATGAACGTCGAGGACAATCTCGAGCTGGGCGCTTTCCGCATCGAGCGGAGCAAGGCGAAAGCCTCGATCGAGCGCATCTACACGCTGTTTCCGCGCCTCAAGGAGCGTCGCAAGCAGCTCGCCGGCACCTTGTCCGGCGGCGAGCAGCAGATGCTGGCGATGGGGCGCGCGCTGATGGGCGAGCCGAAACTCCTGATGCTGGACGAGCCGAGCCTCGGCCTTGCGCCGATCATCGTCGCCGACATCTTTCGCATCGTCACGGAGTTGCGCGCCAGCGGGGTGTCCGTGCTGCTGGTCGAGCAGAACGCGCAGGCTGCGCTGAAGATCGCGGACCATGCCTATGTGATGGAGCTCGGCGAATTCGTGCTCAGTGGCAAGGCCAGCGACATCGCGGCGAACGAGCGGGTGGCGGCGAGCTATCTCGGCTTCCAGCACGAAGGCGCGAGCGTGATCTAGGCTCCTTGTTTGAGCATGATCTTTTCGGAGAACCGCTTCGCACTTTGCGCCAACGCGGCCCTCCGGGTCCGGATCATGCTCTAGCGGCTCGCGGTCCGCGCAAAGCCCCAAGCGGCAATCGCGGCCATCAGCAGCGAGATCAGCACATTGTAGCCGGCGAGCGAGAGGCCGAGGAAGCGCCACTGCACCTCGTCGCAGCGTACCACCTTGACGGTATCGAGCCGCGACAGCAGATCGCCGGCGTTGCCGAGATTGACGACTGGACCGGAGCAGTCGGTCGGTCCCTTCCAGAACCCCCATTCGACGCCGGAATGGTAGGTGCCGAGCCCGGCATTGGCGAGCGCCGCCAGCGCGAGGATCGCCAGACCGGCCAGCAGCAGCGGCCGTGGCGCGCCGCCTCGCGCCGCAAGCACCATGAGCACACCGAGCGGGACCGCGAGGTAATAGGCGTAGCGCTGCTCCAGGCAGAGCGGACAGGGCACGATCCCCAAGACGAGCTGGAAGAACCAGGCGCCCGCAATCGTCGCCGCCGCAATCAGGGTGACGGCCAGCGCAGCCGTCAGGGCGGGATTGCCGGCGGTCGGTCCGAAAGCGGGCATTGCGGCACTCTGGGTCGTCACGGCGGCCTCTTCATATCGGTGCGTGGCTTTAAGCCTCTAACCCCGCCCCAAGCCCCTGTCGAGAACGTCGGGGATCACTTTGGCGCGGGTTGACCCCGCTTTTTCCATGGCTATAGTCCGCCGGCTTCGCGAGGCTCCTTCCAGGGACCGACCGAGGGCCCCTGTGGCGGAACTGGTAGACGCGCTCGACTCAAAATCGAGTTCCGCAAGGAGTGCTGGTTCGATTCCGGCCAGGGGCACCACGCTTCGCCCGTTGGGCGTCGCACGGCCGTGCCAAGCCCAACGGGCGAAGCCTCTTGGCGAAGACGCGGGTTCGGCATAGCTGCCTCTCTCTCCTCCCTCTCCCAATCGTCGCGTCCTCACTGTATAAATCCATAGCTTCTTCTCTCACTCGAAGGAGCTCATATGAACGACCTGCACGCGTGGCTTTCCGAACAGCACCACGGTTTGCGGACCTTCCAAAACTTTCAGCAGAAGCTCGAAACGCTCGGCCGGGACGATCCCGCCCAGCGCGGTCTATGCCGGCTGCTCAGCGAACTCGTCGGCAACTATGTCGAGGCGTTTGATGAGGCGCCGCTGCCGGTCGAGGTTGCCGACAGCACCTATCATCGCCTGCTGACGCTGGTCGCAAGCCTCGACCTACGCGGCGATGCTGAGCGCCGCCTGACCGACATCAACCGGGTTGCGACGTGCGAGTTATGGCGGTGACGGCGGCAACGCACCCCGCGTGTAAGTCGTGATCATCGTGTAGTCCTTGCGAGGGCCCGACACGACATGACGAATGACGAAGCCACCGTCGACGCGAAACGTGTAGGTCGACTGATAATGGTCGAGATTGCAGACATGGCCGGCGCTTCCGCTGAAGGCACCGTCGCCGGATCCGGACAGTAAGATCGCGTGGAAGAGCCGCGGCGGGGTCTCCTTGAAGAAGACATCAAATCCGCAGTCGCCGTTGCGGAAGACGTACTCGCACTCGGCCTCGAGCTCGGTGCCGTTCAGCAGCTTTAGCCGTCCCTGCTCGCGGAAACCGAGGCTCTCCGGGTCCAACGGCGTGAAGGTCGCGATGCCCTGCATGCTCCCCTGACCGTCGATCACCCGGTCGAACAACCAGGCGCCGGCCAGCCGCGCCATCACCTGCGATGCATCACGCCAAGCATCGATCAATGTTTCGCTCATGCTCTCTGGACCCAAGCGCCCCGTCGATCGGCGGCTTCGCGGCGTTCGACTTCGCCGCGGCAATACCTATATCCTGAGCTGAGCGCGTGTCGATGCAGTGAGCATGTGATGGCCAGGAGACCTACGACCGCTACGGACGCCGACGACCTGCCGCGCTATTTCGTCTGGGTGCGCGGCCTCGACGGGCCCGAGCCGCAGAAATGGATCGACATGGATTTCGGCGTCGGCGACTGGAAGCGACCGCTGGTGCTGGCCTGGCGGGAGCTGCTGGCCGACGAGCGGCGCCTGTCGCTGTCGATGCTGGCGCGGCGCTATCCGCCGCCGAAGGCGGAGCCGCTCTAAGCGCGCGCTCTCACTTGCCCCGCGCCGCGGTCGGGGTCAGGCCGAACCTGCGGCGAAAGCAGCGGTTGAAATATGAGAGGTCGTTGAAGCCGCAGGCGAACGCGATGTCGCTGATGCGGCCTTCGCGATGGGCGAGCAGGTCGGCCGCCTTGCGCAGGCGCAGCTCGGTCAGGCGCGTGGTGAAACTGGCGCCGGCCTCGAACAGGAGTTCATTGACATAGCGCTCGGACAGACCAGCCGCGGTGGCGAGCTTCTGCGCAGAAAAATCCGGCTCGTGGAAGCGTGCTTCGAGGATCGACAGCACGGCCTTGAGCCGCACCGCGCGCAGCCCCCGGCGGCGTGCCGCGGTGGCGACGTCGCTGCGGGCCCCGAGACCGATCGAAGCGAGATCGAGCAGATGGGACGCGATCGCCATGCCGGCCTCGTCGGCGGCCGCGGGGTGACGAAGCAGCAGATCGCTGTAGTCCATCACCAGCGACAAAGCGCCGCCGGGCTCGAGCTCGCAGCCGACGAGGTCATCGACGTCGGCGACCATCGCGCGCAGTGAATCGACCGGCAGATGCACGTTGGTGAAACGCTTCTGGCTCGCGCCGTCGGCGGCGAAGAACGGCTCGTCGAGCTTGAGCAGCACGATCGATCCCGGCCGCAGAATGAATTCGCGGCCGCGATGGATCACCTGCGAGGAACGATCGCCGGTGTTGCGTACGAGACAGAAGCGATCGTCGCCGGTCTCGATCACCTGGCGCTTTTCCCGCCGCACCGTGACGAAGCTGCCGTCGCAACGGCCGAGCATGGTGGTGCCGATATGGATCGAGTTCATCGCGGCACGAAACGGCACGTCGGGCGCCGGGTCGAGCTCGCCGGTGTTGGAAAAATGCTCGAACAGCTCCGCGAAGCGGATGAAGCGTTGCCGGTCGGACAGATCCTGCGGCAACATCTCGGTCGAGAGCGACTTCCTGATGACGGACATCGAGAACGACTTTTCGAGAATGGTTTTTCTGAGTTTCTTTAAAAAAACGATTAGGCGCTCGCAAAACGTCGCAGGCCGGACATGAACGCCCGCTGAAGTCAGGCGCGCGCAAGCTATCAGCACGCTGACGTGAATCAAGCTGCGCCGGTCAGTCCAAGCAGCAGGGCCTTCGGCGCCGGACAGTCCAAGACGGCGTGCACGCCCACATCCTATTCAATCACAGGATGCGACATCCCGCCACACGCGAATCGCGTCCGGGCAACCGGGCGGCCCCGGCCTGACGCCCGCTGGAGGAGACATCGACATGCGAACCTCTCTACCCCGCAGCCTCGTGCTCGGCGGCGCCATCGCGACCAGCCTCTGCATCGGCTACGCGCTCGGCGCGCAGCCGCACATGGACCAGGCGGTGGCGATCCTGCAAACGGCCCGCGCCGAGCTTGCCAGGGCCGAGCCCAACAAGGGCGGTCATCGCGAACGGGCGCTGGGATTGATCGACCAGGCGATCACCGAAGTGCGCGCCGGCATCACATTCGCAGCCACTCACTGACACGACAGCATCAGGAATCAAGACGCATGATACGAACCGCTTTTGCCGCGGCGCTCGCGCTCGGCGCCGTTGTGAGCTCCGCCCAGGCCATGCCGCTGGCGCCGTTCGGCGCACCGGCCAGTGACGTTGTCATCCCCGTCGCCGGCGGCTGCGGCACCGGCTGGCACCGCGGCCCCTATGGCGGCTGCCTGAGAAACTATGCCAACCCCGCCGCGCATGCCTGTCCGCGCGGCTATCATA
>Ga0310811_10014439_pt1 | contig 10303 bp, 5 predicted proteins | sample YCmetagenome_FD_207642 | JGI IMG/M metagenome (GOLD analysis project Ga0310811, IMG submission 207642) | Soil microbial communities from experimental microcosm in Duke University, North Carolina, United States - YC | ecosystem: Engineered > Artificial ecosystem > Soil microcosm > Unclassified ... | reverse complement strand
GCCGTGTCCGGCGACACCACGGCCGAATTCGACGAAACATTCACCATCGCGCTGTCGAACGCCTCGCCAGGCCTGCAGCTCGGCACGGCGAGCGCGCAGGGGACCATCCAGGACGACGACAAGCCCACGGTCTCCGTCGCCGCCCTGGCAGCGACGCAACTGGAGGGCGATGCCGGCACGACGGGCTTCACCTTCACGCTGTCGCTCAGCCAGGCGGCGGTTGCGAGCCAGACGGTGGCGTGGGCTGTCAGCGGCTCTGGCGTCCATCCGGCCGACGCCGCCGATTTCGGGAGCGCCCTGCCGGCGGGAATCGTGACCTTTGCGGCGGGCGAAACCAGCAAGACCGTGACCGTGGCTGTGTCGGGCGATCTGGCGCCGGAATTCGACGAAGGCTTCTCGCTCGCTTTGTCGAGCCCGTCGGCCGGCCTGGCGCTGGGGACCTCGTCGGCGAGCGGCACCATCCTGAACGACGACCATCCTCAGTCGTCGTTGACCATCGCCCCGCTGGCGGCCGTTCGCGCCGAAGGCAGCAGCGGGCCGACGTCCTTCACGTTCGTCCTGAGCCTCGACGCGGCGAGCAACCAGCCGGCCACGATCGACTGGGCAATCTCCGGCAGCGGGGCGCACGCGGCCAACGCCGCCGACTTCGGCGGCATCCTGCCCACCGGAACGGTGACGTTCGCAGCGGGCGAAACGAGCAAGGTCCTGACCGTCGCGGTATCGGGCGACACGGCGGTCGAGTTCGACGAGGACTTCGAGGTCACGCTGTCGAATCCCTCTGCCGATCTCGATCTCGTTACCGCAACGGCGATCGGCACCATCCTGAACGACGACAGGTCGAAGGTGTCGATTGCCGCCCAGTCGGCGGCGAAACCGGAAGGGACCGGCGGCACGACCGCCTTCAGCTTCGTCGTGTCCCTGGACCAGGCGGCACTGACCTCCCAGACCGTCGACTGGTCGGTTACGGGCTCTGGCGCTCACGCCGCCAATGCCGTCGACTTCGGCGGGGCACTGCCTTTCGGAACGGTGACCTTCGCAGCCGGCGAGACCACCAAGACGGTGACGCTGCTGGTATCGGCGGATGCCCTGCCGGAGTTCAACGAGACCTTCGACGTGTCGCTGGCCAATGCTTCCGCCGGCCTGGCGCTCGGCACGGCAACGGCATCGGGAACGATCCAGAACGACGATCTGTCGGTATCGATTGCCGCCCTGGCGGCGACCAAGGCCGAAGGCAACGCCGGCACGACGCCGTTCACCTTCCTGGTCACCTTGACCGGCGATACCTCGATCGCTCACAGCGTCGACTATGCCGTCTCCTTCTCGGGCGGCGACCCGGCGGTCTCCTCGGACTTCGTCGGCAATGCGTTCGGCTTCGGCACGATCAGCTTCGCGCCGGGCGAGACATCCAAGACCCTCGTGGTGAATGTCGCGGGCGACGTCGTGAAGGAGGCGAACGAGACGTTTATCGTGACCCTCTCCAGTCCGTCGGCTGGATTGGCGATCGGGTCAGCAAGCGCGACGGGCACCATCCTCAACGACGACTCGCTTCCGTCGTTGCCGCCGGCGGCACACGACGACGCCTATATCGACTTCCCGGGCCAGGTGCTGCACATCGGAGCCCCGAGCGGCGTGCTGTTCAACGACGACAGCACGGTGCCGTTGACGGCCAGTCTCCTGACCGGCCCCGCCCATGGCACGCTCGCGCTCGCATCCGACGGCGGCTTCGACTACACGCCGGACCCGGGATTCTTCGGCATCGACAGCTTCGCCTACCGGGCCGCCGGCATTGGCAGCACCAGCGACCAGCATGCGCTGATCTACGTCACGCCCCTGGCAGTGGCAGCGACGTCAACCCTCGATCTCACCAGGCTCTCGACCGAGGAGCAGGTTGCCGCCACCTATGCAGCCTTCTTCGGACGCGGCGGCGATGCGGCGGGACACGAATTCTGGGTCGATGAGTTCACCGCCGGCGCCGCCAGCCAGACTCCCACCACGCTGTTCGCCAACATTGCCAGCTCGTTCGCGATCAGCGATGAGGCAAAGGGCCTGTATCCGTTCCTCGTCAACCCGTTCGGCGCGAGCGACAGCCAGATCGGCGTCTTTCTCGACACCATCTATCATAATCTGTTCAACCGATCGGGTGACGCGGCCGGGCTCGCCTATTGGACCGGCCAGATCCGGGAGACCCTGGCGTCGGGCCAGTTCGTCGGCTCGGTCCTGGTCAACATCATGAGCGGCGCGCAGAACACGACCGACGGCCAGGACATCACGACCCTGATGGGCAAGATTGCCGTGGGCCTGAGCTACGTCCATGACCAGGAAAGCCTCCATGCGCCGTGGGCGGCAGCCGACGATGCGGTGGATGCGACCGCCCTGCTCCACGCCGTCACGGCCGACCCTCAGACCGTGCTGGTCGGCATCGTCCAGGCCTACAATTTGACTCTCAACAGCCTCGCCCGCGCCGACGGCTTCGGCGGAACTCCTACTGGTGAGCCCGACCAGGTCAGCCGTCGAAGGCGACGCCGACGAGTTTCACGATGAATTCCGTGGTTCCCGCCGCCGCGGCCGCTGCGGCGAACGCGTCCGTCCGCGCATTGGCGGCGGTCACGCTTTCGGCGGTCCCATCCACTCCGGTCATCGCGGCCGTCGCCCAGTCGATCCGGCCGAGTCCCTGCCCGAGGGCGAAATGCCCACCCACCGAGGCGCGATTGTTGACATACTTGGCGTCGTCACCTTCCCCGCTGATTGCGGCGTTGATGATTCCCAGCATCAGGTCACCCTTGTCGAAGGTGCCCTTCTGCAGCTCGCCGACCCAGTAGTGAAGACCGTCGGCATCCGGCGCGCGCCCCAGAGCATCGCGATAGGCTGCAGTCACGATCTGTTCGGGCGTGCCGTTCGCCGGCAGCGCGTTGTGGGCTTCCGGCTGGAGGGCAAAGCTCTTCGCGACCTGCCGCAGATCCATGCCGTCGTGGACCCGGGCTATCCAGTAGTCGAGCCCCAACGCATCCGGCGCGCGCTGCAGGTACGATGCGTAGAGGGCATCGAGGGGAACGAAGGTGACCGCATTGGCGGCAGCGACCTCGGCGAAGCTCGACGGATCGACCGCCGCGTCCGTGAATTGAAGACGCTGGATGTTGACCAGGGAATCGGTCCCGTCGGTGCCGAACTTGTCCGTGATCTCGAACGTCGCGTGGCCGGCGAAGATGGTCACCGCATAGTTCTTTTCCGTGCCGGTGTAGACCGAACTGTTGCTTCCCGGACCGCCATCGATCCTGTCGTTGCCGGCGCCGCCGGTAATGACATTGTCGAGATCGTTGCCGACGATGACGTCGTTGCCGGTGCCGGCAACGACGTTCTTCACCTCGGAGCGCTGGTCGCCATTGTATAGTAGCGCATTGTAGACGTTGCCCTGCGCCTGATATTGCGGCGTGCCGGCCGGCGCCGCACTGTTGAGATCGGCGAGCTGGCCCTTCGAGAAGGTCGACCAGTGGCCGGGACGAAGGTCGTAGGTCGCGTCCTGGCTGAAATTGTGGAAGTCATAGGTGGCGGTCGCCCCCTGCGTCCAGACGGTCGTGAAGATCTTGTTGGTCGAGCTTGCCCCTGTGTTGGGGGCTGGCTGGCCGTTGATGAACTCCTGACCGGTGGCGTCCCAGCTATAGACGGCGTTGCTGCCTGCCTTGCTGAAGTTCGCTCCGTAATAAGCCTGCAAAGCGGCGATGTCGTACATCATGTAGCTTTGCGGCGCAGAACCCTCGATGGCAGTGGTGACTAGACCGGTATTAGCGCCAAGATAGCTCGCATAGGTCATCACCGAGAATTCATTGTCATTCACGTTCGGTGCCAACGCGCCATTGAAACTACTGTCGTGGCCGTGCTTCAGGCCGAACGCATGTCCCATCTCGTGGATGATGGTGTTGAATTCATCGGTCCCGTAAAAGTCGACCGAGGTCGGATTGCCGTTCTTGCCGAGAAACGTGTCACCGGCATCCCGACTGTCTGTTGGGGCATAGGGACCGCGATTGGGTGGGAAGCGCGATTCCGACCCTCCTCCGTTGAAATTGGCAAACCTGAACGTCGCGTTGGTCGCCAACCCGGAAGCCGACTCGACAAAGGTCAGGTTTGTGTAGGAAGCGACCAGGCCGAATCCCGCTTTGACCGCAGCCTTTTGGATATCGGTCAGCGGCTGAAAGCTGGTGAGGTTCCCCGCCGCAGGATAGTTCGGCACGGCCAGATAGTCGTTCTTCGACGTCGGAAATGCGTAGGTGATGGTGGTTGCCGGCTGCGATCCGCCGAAGGTGGTCGTCCAGCGATAGTCCATCAAGACGGCGCGGACGTTGGGGTCCAGGCCCGTCGAATTGAACGGACCGCCGAACAAATTGCCCTTGGGGGTATCGATAACCGTCGCAGTGTCCCGAGTGTCGCTGATTGCCATGAATCATCCCTCCTGACAATTCCGGCGACGCTCGCTCTTCCGTCAAAAGAGTACCTACACGCGACTTCTGCCTCGGTTCACAACCGCTGCAGTCGATGCCGTCACCAGCCAGTTGCAATTAGCTAGCAGATCTCGCATTTCCGAACTTGACCGGGCGTCCCAAATGCGTTGACCGTGCGTTTCAAGGGCGGTGTGCAAGATTGCGATGAGCGACTCCGGCAAGGTTCCCTTCAGCCTGTTCACGACCGAACATCTGAATCTCCCCGATCAGTTCGATGCTTGGCACGACAGTATCTCGGTCGTCTTCGATGTCGCGCCTTCAGCCGATCGCATGACCGAAGGAGGCTTCAAGGCGTCAGTACGCGCCTACCATCTCGGCAATTTGTTCGTCAGCCAGGTCGATTTCGACGGTCAGCGGTTCACGCGCGACAGGCGTCGCGTCGTAGCGGACGGTCTCGACCACTATCTCGTCCAGCTCTATGCCCGTGGCGGATTGGTCGGCACGGCGGGCGAACGTGAGCGCGTTCTGAGGGCGGGCGATGTGCAGGTCCTCGATCTCAGCCGCCACAACATCACCGAGGCCAAGGCCTCGGGAACGATCGCAATCGTCGTGCCACGCGACGTATTGCGTGAGGCCCTGCCGAAGGTCGACGATCTGCATGGCCTGGTCTTGCGCGGCGACACCGCTATCGGCAGCTTGCTCGCCGAGTACATGCGCTCGCTGGTGAGCCGGGCAAACGACATTCTCCTAACGGATGCGCCACAGATTGCTCACGGTACGACAACGATGATCGCCGCCTGCTTCCATTCCACCGCCGAAACCGTGGCACGGGCGCGCACGCAGATCGAGATGGCGACGCTCGAACGAATTCGCCGCCATATCGCCGACAATCTCGGATCGCCCAGGCTCGGGCCCGAGACGTTGTGCGGACTGTTCCGCATCTCGCGTACGCAGCTCTATCGGTTGTTCGAGCCGCTGGGAGGCGTCGCCGCCTATATCCAGGAGCAACGCCTCGCGCGCGCCTACATCCAGCTCACCAATCCCCTATATAACCACAACCGGATATTCGAGATCGCGTTCCGCTGGGGCTTCGGCAGCGAGGCCCACTTCAGCCGGCTGTTCCGGCGCACCTTCGGCCTCAGCCCGAGCGAGGCCCGAGAGCGGGTTCGCACCGCACCATACGCATCATCGTCCTCGCAGTCCGAGATCGATTCACAAGGTGGCGGCTACCAGGAATGGATCCGTCGATTGCGGCAGTAGATCCTCAGGCCGCCGTGACCGGCTCGCGGCCGACGATGGTCGTTCGATGCATCACGCGACGCTCGTTGGGATCGTGCGGCGTGACGGCGTGCACCGTGCATCGATTGTCCCACATCAGGACGTCGTCGGGCTCCCATTCGTGCCGGTACATGTATTTCGGCTGGGCGGCGAACGCCGTGAGATCGGCGATCAGGCCAGCCGAAGCGGTCTCGTCCATGCCTTCGACCGCGTCGTTGTAGATCGAGCTGATATAGAGCGATTTACGTCCGGTGACCGGGTGACGTCGCACCATCGGATGCCAGACCGGCGGCATCGCCGCCTGCTCCTCGGCCGTCGGCTTCGTCGACCCGACAATCCTGTGCAGCATGCCGAAATCGTGGCGCGCCCGGCGGCCCTCCACGTCGCGCCGCAGGCTCTCGGGAAGGTCGTCGTAGACCAGGTACATGTTGATGAATTGCGTGATCCCGCCGGTGCGGCTGATCTCGATGCCGTGCAGCAGCGAGCCCATGCTCGGAAGCGGCCGATAGCTGCTGTCCGTGTGCCACTGTTGCGACGAGGAGAGCTGCTTCTGCGACGGCTCCGACGGGCGCATCAGGCGTCCCTCCTCGTCGACGTTCGAGACGAGGAAGATCTCCGCCACCCTGTCCGACGTCTGGTGGAAGATCTCCACGTCGCCGAAATGGCGGGTGAAGGTGACGTGCTCGCGGTCGGTGATGTGCTGATCGGGGAAGACCAGTACCAGATGCTTCATCCAGGCGTCGCTCACCAACCGCAGAGTCTCGGCATCCATGGGCAGCCGCATGTCGATGCCGCGGACTTCCGCACCAAGGGCAGGATGCCGTGCCTTGACCGTGACCGTCATGTTGACCTCCCGGACGCTATTGCAATCGCAAAGGATAGGCCGGTCAAAGGGCGCGGTCGAGCCATTGTCCGTGCAGCATTGTCATCCCGGACGCCGCGAGGGATCTTTCCGGTAGTCAGGCAGCAAATCGATAGGGGCGGGCAATGAAAGTCAAAGGATACGAAGTCTTCCGGTGCGATGCCGGCTGGCGAACCTTCTCCTTCCTGAAGCTCGTGACAGACGAGGGAATCGTCGGCTGGTCGGAGTACAACGAAAGCTTCGGCAGCCCCGGACTGACCGGCGCGATCGAGGTGCTGATGCCCAGCGTCATCGGCATGGACCCGATGCAGATCGAGCTGGTGAATGCCGTCCTTGGCACGCGCTCGGTTCAATCGCGTGGCGGCATTGCGCGCCAGGCGATCGGCGCGATCGAGAACGCTCTGCTGGACATCAAGGGCAAGGCACTGGGCGTGCCGGTCTACCAGCTGTTCGGCGGCAAGTTGCGCGATCGCATCCCCGTCTACTGGTCGCACTGCGGCTCCTATCGGCTCCGCAATCCTGACATCGTCGGCACCCCCGCCGTCCGGACCTATGAGGACATGACGAAGCTCGGCGCAGAGGTGAAGGCGCGCAGCTTCAAGGGCCTGAAGACCAACATCGCTCTCGAGATCGACGGCAAGCTGATCGCCTATCGGCCCGGGTTCGTGGTCGGCCGCGGTTTCCCCGAGCGGAACTGGGACGACTTCATCGCGCGCAGCGCGGCCAAGACGGTGGAGGCGTTTCGCGCCGGGTGTGGCCCGGACGTCGGCATCATGCTCGACACCAACTTCCACTTCCGGACCGAGGGGTTCCGGCGCATCGCCGAGGCGGTGGGTCCGGCCCGCCTGACCTGGCTCGAACTGGACATCCACGATCCCAAATCGATTGCCCTGCTGCGTCGCGACGCGCCCTGCCCGATCGCCTCCGGCGAGACCCTGCTCGAGCGCCGCGACTTCCGGCCTTACTTCGAGGCCTACGCCTTCGACACGGCGATCGTCGACGTGGTGTGGAACGGCTTCGGCGAATCGCTGAAAATCGCTGCCATGGCCGACGTTTACGAAGTCAACGTCGCACCGCACAATTTCTATGGCCACCTCGCCAGCGCCATCAGCGCGCATTTCTGCGCGGCCGTGCCCAACTTCCGCGTCATGGAAATCGACATCGACGGCGTACCCTGGCGCGACGACATCGCGACCGTGGCCCCGGTGTTCGACGACGGCGACTACATTCTGCCCGAGGGACCGGGTTGGGGCGTAGAGGTCGACGAGGCCGGCCTGCGCGCCCATCCGGTGAAAAAGCACGGCTAGGCAAGTCATGGGCGACGTCGCGCGACCCGACCGGCGCCACCTCCTCGGCCTGTTGCTCGCACTGCCTTTTGTACGCCCTGGCTCGGCCGGCGAACCGCGATCCTCGGGACCCGCCAAAGGCACGTTGCTGATTGTCGGCGGCGGCAACAACAGCGCGGCCGTGATAGAAGCGGCACGGCACCACGCCGGTGGCGCCGACGCGCGTTGGGTCGTCATCCCGAGCGCCCAGAGCGACGACGAATTGCAAAGTCCCAAGGTGCCCGACTTCATTCGGACGCATGGCCGCTTCACTGTTGTGCACACGCGGGATCGCCGGGTCGCCAACAGCGACGCCTTCGTTGCACCGCTCGTCCACGCCACCGCCGTGTGGATCGACGGCGGTCGCCAATGGCGGCTTGCCGAAGCCTATGGCGAAACCAGGACCGAGCAGGCCCTATGGGGGCTGCTCAATCGCGGCGGGCTGATTGCCGGCTCGTCGGCCGGCGCCACCATTCAAGGTTCTTTTCTGATCCGCGGATCGCCGGCCGGCAACAGGATCATGATCGACCCGAGCCACGTGCGCGGCTTCGGGTTCCTGCGCAACGTGGCCATCGACCAACATGTCGTCGCCCGACAGCGCGAAGCCGACCTCGCGAAGGTCGTTGCCCTTCACCCTGACCTGTTGGGAATCGGTATCGACGAAGGAACTGCCATCGTGGTCTCAGGCAACCAGTTCACGGTCATCGGACCGAGCGTCGTGGCCATCACCGATGGCGCCTTGCACGACGGCCGCCCCTACTACCTCCTGCGCGAAGGCGCGCGCTTCGACCTCGCCACGTGGCGCGCGCTGCCGCCGGCGTGAGGTCTCCTCCTGGCGCGCCTTTCATTCTCCTTCCCAGCTTCGCTGCTACGGAGGGGGGACTTGAGAGGCCCTACGCCGGACGCAGACCACGCACAATGAAGGCGTTCACGCGCTTTGCGAAAGCGGCCGGATCGGCGGGCATTTCTCCGTCCAGGATGTGCGCCTGGTCGAGCAGCAGGAAGGCGATGTCGGCCGCTTCCGCTTCGCGTTTCTCGGCATGTGCGCTGCCCATAGCCCGCACCAGCTCGTGCCCCATGTTGAGCTCCAGGATCGGCTTGTCGCCGCCGCCGCGATTCTGACGCGCCAGCAGGCGCTCCAGCTCGCGATCGCGCCCCTGCGCGGTCGCGACCAGGCAGGCCGCGCTGTCGGTCAACCGCCGCGACGCGCGGACATCGGAAACCTTGTCGCCGAGCATCACTTTCACGGCGGCAACCAGGGAGTCGTCGTCCTGCTTTGCCGCCTCGCGCTCCGCCGGATCGGCAGCGGTCTTGTCGAGCAGCGGAATCAGCCCGAAATCGACATCGCCCTGGCTGAGCGACTTCAACTTCTTGCCGCCAAACTCCTGTGGCATCACGGTCCAGAAGGCGTCGATCGGATCGCTGAGGAGCAGAACCTCGACGCCGCGGGCCCGCGCGGCCTCGAGCTTGGGGTTGGACCGGATTCGCTCGGCGCTCTCGCCCACCAGATAGTAGATCTCGGTCTGATTGGTCTTGAGATCGGCGACATAGGCTTCGAGGCTGCGCAGCTCGCTGCCCGCCGTGGTGGAAAACCGCGCCAGGGCGAGGAGCTGATCGCGCCTCTCCCGGTCCTCGTACAGACCCTCCTTCAGCACCGGGCCGAAGGCCTCCCAGATCTTGGCATAGGTCTCGCCTGCTTTCGCCGCCATGGTCTCCAATTCGCCGAGCACGCGAGCGGTCAGTCCGTTGCGGATCTGCGCCACTTGCGGATTGTTCTGCAGCATCTCGCGCGAGACATTGAGCGGCAGATCCTCGCTGTCGACGACGCCGCGCACGAAGCGGAGCCAGGCCGGCAGCAAGTCGGCGTCGTCGGTGATGAACACCCGGCGGACGTAGAGTTTCACGCGGCCCTTGCGGATCGGGTCGGCAAGATCGAACGGCGGCGCGGTGGGAACGAACAACAGCACGGCATACGACTGCCGGCCCTCGACCTTGTAGTGCAAGGTCAGCGCCGGCTCGTCGAACGCCATGGCGAGCGAGCGATAGGCCTGTGTGTAATCCTCGGGCTTGAGCTCCGACTTCGAACGCTGCCACAGCGCGCTCGCGGCATTGATCTGCCGCGCCTCGCCCTTGTCGTCGACGAGCTCGATCGGGAACAGGATGTGGTCGGAGTAGCTCCTGACGATCCGCTCGATTTCGAACGGCTCTAGGTAGCGCTTGGCGTCCTCCTTGAAATGGAGCACGACCTCCGTTCCGCGCGGCACCCGGGCTGCCTGCTCGGCGCTCGCCGGCGCGACCTCGAAACCGGACCCGCCGGAGGACGTCCAGATCCAGGCTTCGTTCGATCCGGCGCGGCGGCTGGTCACCACGATGCGGTCGGCAACCATGAAAGCGGCATAGAAGCC
>Ga0310811_10014436_pt1 | contig 10303 bp, 28 predicted proteins | sample YCmetagenome_FD_207642 | JGI IMG/M metagenome (GOLD analysis project Ga0310811, IMG submission 207642) | Soil microbial communities from experimental microcosm in Duke University, North Carolina, United States - YC | ecosystem: Engineered > Artificial ecosystem > Soil microcosm > Unclassified ... | reverse complement strand
AATAAGGACAAGCATATCAAAATCATTATCACTCAAAATATCATCAGGATCTTGATAACGCCCGAGGAGATTTTGAAGCATGCTTACCTCTGATTTTCTACCTGTCAGATGTGGATGTTTGGCACATTTCGCAGCGTATTCTCTAAGTCTACAAGAGACATCCTTGATCTTGATTTTTGGGACAAGAGAACATTCTTTGCCATCAGCTACGATTGCCATGGGTCGTAATTGAAATGATATTTTGAACGATTTATTGGAAGGTGAAGCCATTAATTTTTCTCCTTTAAGCTGTCTAATTTGTCTTGTAATCGTTGCAAATCAATCGCGGCATCCCATAAGCCATGATAGTCATGTCTATCTAACATCATTTGGGCATATTTTAACATAAGATCTCTTCGTTCTAAGTTTTTATTCATTTTATACGAGCTTACTACTTGAAAAATACTTTCAGGATAAAAAATATTTTGTATACCTTCTTCCAATTCTACGACCGTGCAGCCGGCGCAATCAAAAGATAAATTAGAAATGGTATAGATTCTATCTTTATCTAATCCATTTAATGGAAAATCATCATCAATACATTTAACTTTATCTCCTTTATTCACTGATTATCATCTCCATATAAGAATTGTTCGATATCAAAATACTGAGAGCTTGCTTTTATTCGCAGGTCATAATCTGTCTCAATTTGCCTGAAAAGCCAGTCCTTGTGCGTTTCTTTAGATCGAGGAGGTCTGTGATCAGCATTGAGTTGGCATAATAAGACAAACATCTTAAAATCTCGCTCATTAAGACACTCATTCACATCAGAATAGCCTGAGAGAATAACTCGCAATAGCTCCACTTCAGAGCCTACGCCTGTCATGTCCTTGCGTGCATAACAGCGAGACTCATACTGCGCAATGTAGCCTAGAATATCGATGACTTTGATGATTTTAAACTCCGACTCTTTCTCATCAACAGGCTCTGGAGTAGGAGGACGTGCAGGCGGCGTGATTGGCCTAGAAGAGACTTTTTTGGGTAGGGATGCCATTCAATTCTCCTTAATTTATTGGTTGATAAAGTCTTTCATTTTAATATTCCTTATAGTTCATAACTATACACAACTTTTTTCGCTTTTGGGATAACGCATTTACCTTTTATAATCATTGTACAAGAGGTTTTAGCACTTTTTGACTTCAACATTTCTACGTCTTTTACAAATCCTGCTTCACCGTGATAAGACTCGTCTAGATATTTTTGGATACTTTTTTCGTCGTGTTCGGAAACTGTTATCTCCCCATCGTCATCGAGATAAAATACGAAGTATTTCTCCATATTTATTCCTCCAATATTTCTTCATAAATATGAACAACTAGTTCCCCTTTCATCAAAACACAAGACCCAATATATTTTGATCCCTCTCTAAAGAGTTGTCCTGTTGGCCTCATATAAAAGACTCTAGGTTCTAATTCATTTTTATTTACCTCATCAAATTCATACCACATGCTTACATCTGACGTAGATATCTTTTCTTGATAATCAACATGTAATATACGAGACTCTTTTGGTAAATTAATAGTTTTTGGATATGGTTCATAAGAATTAAGTTTTACTTTGTGTATTAGTTTCATTATTCCTCCAATATTTCTGTCATTGTGACATGCCATTTTGTAGTTTTATCATCAGTATAATAGCAAGTAGGAACAATATCGCATTCGCTATTATTAATTTTTAAAGTTATTTCTGATACATCTGATTTAACTGTTGTATAAAACTCAAATTTACGTGGTTCTTTCGGTAGTTCTGGGCCGAGATATTCGACTAAAGTCAGTTCAGTAGTAAAATTTATTGCTTCATAATTACCATTTTCAAACCATCTGCAAACATATTCTGAATCTGATTCTAAAACCCCTAGAAAAGAATTTGACTTACATTTATGTAAAATTTTAACTTTATCTCCTCTTCTAGTTTTATACCACCCTAATTTATCGACTTTGAATTCTTGTTCACTCATTTTGTTATCCCAATATTTGTATTCATTAAAATCTACTTCACCCATGCAAACTATTCCACTTAATTCTTCAACATACACAAAAGTATCGTTCTCTCTATAGTATACAGGCCTGCGTTTATGACTAAAATCTATTTTTTTAACTTGTTCTTCTGTGAGCTGTAGTTTCATTTCCAACAACCTTCTTCCCAACACCAGTTAAGTTCTTTCTTAACAGTGCGTTTTATTTTGCCAAGCTCAACAGGATTATTAAAACAATTTTTATCTTCGGAAAGAAAGACACTTGTAGTGCCTGTTTCAATGAAAACAGATTTAAAAATATGAAAGCCATTTTTTAAATCTTGAAAGTATTTATCTTCTATGTATACAGGAACTTCCTCCTCAACTTCAACTATTTTTGGAGGGACTTTGTCGATAAGTTCGATACGATATAAACTTGTTTCCCTTTGGAAATAATTACAAAATAATTCTTTTGAAAGATAACCACATATGAAAATGGCTTCCTCTGTATCTATGAAATCATAATAAAAAACACTATGTTTATGCAATTTAAATATATAATAATAAGAATTAACTTTTCCTTCTTGAAAAAACTCTTTTTTAAATATCATCCCAACTTTCAAATCTTCTGGTTTCATGTGTTATCCTTTTTTAACTAAGTTTATAGTTTTTATCCAAAATTTCTTTATAAGTCTGATGATGAAATTTGACCTTATCTTAGGATTATTATCTTCTAAAATAAATGAACGGCCATTTCTATGGATATGAAAGAATACATTGGGTGATATTTCAGTTGTAACCCAGTCTTTGGTTTCTTCTTGTCTCATTTTAATTCTACCTCCGCTATTACATAATCGTCATTTTTTGCTATTGAATTTATGTAATTTTGTGCATCAATTTTACTTCTAAAGATTTCTTCTAAATTATGTCCACGATAATTACTCTCATAAACAAGGTAGATGATTTGTTTTTCTTCGGAGGCAATTTTAGCCTTTGAATCTTTTTTGTAACTTAATATCAATTTCACTCTTTCTTTTCTTAAAATGTTTGCATATTCCCGTAAATAAATTGCAATATTTTGATATTCATAAAAGCATTTTTTTGCAAATTTTTCCATCTCCTCTATTTTTTCCATGAGTTTGGATATTTGAGTATATCTATCAGAATAAGGTGGCGTTTCTCTTATGAAATATCTAATTATCAAAATTATCAAAATAAAAATAGATGAAATAATAATAATAAATTTCATTCCAATCCTTTCAACATATATTTAATTTCTTTTACGCGTCTATTGTGTAAACCTTGATGAAAATGCCTCGCTCCATCCACGGTGATTTTGTCATATTGAATAAGCGTATGAGCTAGCCCCGTAGCTTTAGTTGTGTGATAATCTATGTGACCATGGGTATTGGTTTCGTATCCTTCCCAAGTACCCCAGTCCTGATTAGAAATCGTTTCAGTGAAGGAGTCATGGTGGAAGTAACCACATCCTTCATTATAACCAAATGAACACAGTGCTACGAACACAGAATCTGGCAAATCGTCAGAAATGGCCTTAACAGCCCTGTAGACCTCTTTTTTTAGATATTGAAGCAACCACTCCATCGCCTGCTCTTTCGTGCAAGTATCGCCTAATTTAATAGGGCTCCCGTCTAGGTAATGCCGAGCCAGTCCCACAGCGATGGTGATGATCCCTTTTGAATCCGGATAAGCTTTAAGTTTAAGGCTTTCAACATCCACGAGAAAATCGCAGACTTTTTTATCGCGTGGTGTCATTTTCTTCTCCTAAATAAATAGATAAAGACGCCTAAAAATGTACCCAAAATAAGCACTTCTGCACTTCCAATTAGAATAGTTTCTATCGTCATTCCTCTCTCTCCTCGATAAGTTCTGGAATTTCGGTGATGAAACGAATAAATTTTATGCCAAATTGAGAAGGCAGCCTTACTTGCGGTTTAGAAGAAAACTTTGTATTTGTAACGAAAAAAATACCATTCTCATTACACAAAGCGGGATAATATTTCACCTTTTTCTTATTTACTTTTTTCTTAGGTTCTTTATCAGCCATAATACTTCCTCAGATTAAAATAATGCCCATACGCCACATATCCCACGACTTTAACTCCATCATGTAGAGCAAATTCTTTGCCTGTTATTTTTGATAAGATGACAGCATCTTCTTTGAGAGAATCATGCGCGATAGAAAATGGAATAAACCAATATGCACGGTTGTCGTGTAAGGGCATTGGGATTACACATTTGCGTTGGAGTGACAACGGTTTCATTCTTTGGATGGGTTGCATTTTTCTTCTCCATTTCTATTATCTGCATCAAAAAACGCAGATATCAATTCTCTTAAAGTCACCAGCGAAACATTTTCTTTTCCAACGACAATCGTGCTCATTGTTTCTTTGTATGCAATCCCAACCACCAGCGCATAAATTTGGTCTGGGTCATTCATTATTTCGATAATCTTTTTCTTGGCTACTTCTAGATTAGCAATTTCTTCATTAGTTAATTTTGTCATTTTTTGTCTCTTTCTTTTTTGTTTTAATCATATCACTCACATTCAACGCAATACACAAACCAACTAAAAATATCACTGCACACGCATGCAAAGCGAAATTTCTCTTAGTTATCATCTTTATTTTTTCTCCTAATCTCTCTTAGATGCGCATACATCCCAACAACATAAGCTGCAACATCTCCAAGTTCTTCAAAGCACCGAGTTACATTGAATGGATATTCATGCTGTAATTCTGCGATTTCATCACGCATGCCTTTGAGTATGTCTGAAAAACTCATATCTTCAAAGTTGGGTTTTGTAGAGTTTTTCTTAAGATTAAGCTGTCTGTTAGACAAAATAGCTATTGCAATACAATCACGTTTATACCTGTTATACATGAGACTCCCTCCATAGTTCTCGTTTTTTATAATTGAGCTTGCGAATGTTTTTCTTTAGCCGTTCAAAATGATACCACCTACGTAAATACAAAAACCCAAAGCTAATAAGTAGCCCGAAAAATATCCCGTAAAAAGCAATTCGTATCATACAAATCCCTCCTCTTGCATATAGATTTCTAATTCCTGAATGTTTCGAATTATCCAATAAATCCCTCCCGCTGCTAGAATTTTTCGTTGCTGTTCTTTTTGATATTCGCTCTGCCTTCCGATGACAGTTTTGATTTCTAAGCCAATCATTTTGCCTTTGATGCAACAAAGTATGTCCGGAAAGCCTCTGTTTGGAGTTTTCTTCATAAAAAATTCTCCATTTTTTTTAAAATGTGGCTCGCCTTTTACTTTCGTAATCCAGTATTTTATGCCCTTATAATCTAGCCAATGACAGACAGAATTTTCTATTTGCTGCTCAGATTGATGATAAGGGGCTATAGCTCTGGGTTGTCTTTTCATTGCACCAATTTATCCAAAAATGGCATCATACAGCCACAGGCCTGACAAGCTTTATAGAGCCATCGTAGCTGTGCTCTTTCAAAGCCATGCGTAGATTCAGCTAAAACGAGCATGGCAGCGTAGGAGCCGTTAGGCATTTTAACCGGCATAAATGTCATTTTCTCACAGTGCGGACATTTTGTAATCATATCAAATTTAGTCCCATTCGGATTTAAATTAAGCTTATGCTCAACATTCTCGGCTAGCATTTTGTTTATTTCCTCAAGATTCACGGCTTGTCTCCTAATAACAATCATGCCCCTGAAGGAGGGGCTTACATCAAAAAGTGGTGGGATTGAATGGGGATTTTGTGGTATGGTTTCAGAAGATGTAATGATGGTTTTGATATGATGTACAAACCCTCATTCCGGGGCATGATTGTCTAATTATTTTTAACATGTTTTACGTAATTTTTATACTGCAATGTCAAGTTTTTGCCTCTAAAAATCAGATGAGCTTGTTCTATAAGTTCAAATTTTGAAGGTGTTATCATCAAAATCGCAAATTCGTCTGGTGTCAATTCTATGACATCGCAAACATCTCCAAACTTTACGATGTAGAAATTGTCTTCATTTTTCATCGGCTATTGCCTTCTTTTTGTGAAATGGGTCTATCTTGAGATAATACTCAGCCCCAAGCCATCTCCATTTTCTCTGGTTTTTAGTCAAAGTTTTGTCTTTAAAACTTTCGACTTTTAGACGTCTAAAAGTCTGGTAGATGCAGTGATAGGTCTGTTTAGGCACAGACATCTCGATTATCTGATCTGTCGTATAAGTCCCAGGGGGGATATCAAAATACCAAACGCGCATAATTTTCTCCTTTATTAATGTAGACTCTCGTGGCCGGATCGAGAGTTTGCTTTGCAGATCATGAAGTTTCCTATTTGTCACTCAGACATCTGCTATCGTCGTGATGATTTTGTGCATAATTTGCCCTCACAGCCTGCTAAATTGGAAAGAATAGATGTCAATCGTATTGCCGCTGCTTTGAAAAAAAGCTCTGTAGTTTTTCCCATCTTTTTGGATATAGATCTTTGTCTCTACAAAATAACCACCGGGTGTGATTCTGTTGTTGACGTCCAGCACAGATCCTCCTTCGATAATAGCTCGCAGAAACTGGGCTATGGCGACATTCGGTTTCTCGTCGAGGAGCCACGAGATTTCTTCAAACCGTGGGTCGTCAATCGATGTCATTCTAAATTTCCTTCCATTCCATACCGTTCCACTTAACCTCACAAAGAAAATTTTCCATTTGCTCTTGAATATTTTCGTCTATATCTTCTTCTGTCACCGGAGTATCGTCGTGATAATTTTTTCTTATCATCTCGATATCTTCTCTGGTGTCAGAACGCCATGTGTTCGATTCTGCTATCCACTCTTCTTCTGTTTGTACGTGTCCGCTTATCGTGTGCATTAAATGTGTCATTTTTACTCTCCTTTATTTATTTAAATCATTCCAGTATTTTGATGCTAAATCATGTAATTCATCAGCGACATTATTATACTCCGCTGGGTTTTCCATCACTACTTCTGTAATAGAATTTACAAACTCAGTTTCTGTCATTTCAGTTGCCATAGTACGGGTAGTGTCAACAGTATCATTACCAATTAAATCAAAAAATCTATCGTATTGAGCGTTTGTCATAAAAATTCTCCTTGTGTTTATTATTTAACCCATTCTACCCATTGTTATACCTGATGTTTCATGCGTAATATTTTCTCTGTCAAAAAAATCTTCTACGATAAAATTTCCGGTTGCAATCATGTTATTTTTTCCAGCAGTTGCTTCCTTAATATCCATATGTCTATTCATCCAAAATCCATTCTGAGCAAGTGATATGCGTTCATGTTTTCCATATTTATCTTCTATCGTAAAGCAAATCATACACAATGTAGAGCCAGTTTTTTTGCATGTTAATTTTATATCTTGCCAAGCCATAATGTTTATTCTCCTTCTGTTTATTTGAAAATTACCAATTATCCATTGGATTGTTATCTTCGTTAAAATCATATTCAGCATCAGTCATCCAGCGTCCATTATTTTGGAGCTTTTTTTTGCCTTCAAATTTTGGCTTTGAATATGATTTGGGGGTATTTTTGTTATAATTGTCTACCCAATTTTGAGCTTTCTCGAATTCTGATTGTGATTTGCAGTACCAATATTTACTATTATAATTCCAAAAAACCTCGAATTTTGATTTGAGTTCATTTTTTGCCTCAAATCTAACATCTTGAAGCGGATATTGGCCATACAGTCTATGTGTCATACAGTTGTCTCCCTGTAATAATGATTAAAAAAACTGACCCTCGTCGGTACGCGAAACTACGCGTAGACACACGTCACTGTGTGTTTCGGTCTCAGCTGTTGCATTTTTTGCAACAGCTCAGTTATCCGGAATTTCCAGATAACTGGTTTTGATCTCAGCAGTTCAGCTTTCGCCCGCGCCACCATTTGAAGTCCGGCCGCCTAACCCATCCCTGGGGCTGAGTGAGAGCTTCGGCATTTTTGCGTGCCTAGCACTCTCGGTTGTGAGCGCCGTTTGTCCATCCGTCGCTCATATAAAATTAATAGCGCGATAAAATTATCTTGTCAAGAAGTTTGAGAAGTTTTTTTTCGAGGGGGGAAAGATCGATGGCAAACTCCGCTTTAAAAGCCAGTTTTTTAAACGTCGGAAAAATGTCCTCCCTTATTTCCGACCAAATTGTTTTCAAAAGGCTTTTTAAAGCCATGGTCACTCTAGGGGCGTAGCCTCGGCGAGGGAATCGAAAAGGATCTGTCAAAAACATGACGGTCTCCTGAATACCTCTTCAATAGGACCGCCAAATAGCCAAACAGGGGTGTCTTGCTGCGTGGCCAGTTTTTTGTTACGTTAGCCGATTGATTATTGATTTTTCTATGTAATTGGGAGTTTTTGTGGAGAAATAAAAAGAGGGCTTGCTAATACAGACAGCAAACCCACTTCAGACGATACTTTGGGTATAGCACGCCTGTGTGTATTAGCAAGTCCTCCGAGTTCAGGAGGAACAAAAAATGTCGGAATCAAATGTAAATAATCACTTCTTAATAGTGGACAGTCGGTGTTTTGAACAAAAACTGTCGCCCATAGAAGCCATGGCCTATTTCAGAATTTGTATGCGAGCACATAAGTCTGTTTGTTTTGAAAGCGCCCAACACATAGCTAATGCGTGCAATACGAGTTTAAGAAGCATCATGTATGCACTCTCAAAGTTGAAGTCTCTAAATATGATTGAAATTCATTCAGGACGAACAAAAGGTGAAACCAATCACATTAAATTGGTGCCTTATGAAAATTGGATGAGGGTGCAAACTGAGGTGTGCACTCCCTGCACACCCTCTATCCAGGGTATGCATCCTATGCATACCCCCTATGCACTTCCTGCACACCAGGTAAGCACCAGGTGCATACATAACAGTACTCAGTTTAACAGGACTCAAAAACAGGACCCATCTCTCTCGCGCACGCGCGAGGAATCGAGAGAGAAGACAGAAGAAAAACAAAAACGAATGAAGGGGATCGGAATTTCGCTTTCGCTGGCCATCCGTCGTGCACACAAGCGTCAATTTTTTGACAACTCGACGGCTGCTCAGATAGTCAGCAAAGTCGTTGAACTAGGGATGGAGATAGAGAATCTTATTGACATCATCGACGAGATCGAACGGGATAGTTTTTTGACGTCACTCCGACCTGCGGACATCATACACGCTATCGTAAGCCGTCCAGCCTCAAAATCGGCCCAAATTTCAACGATTGAACCTCCGACAATACAATCACAGCCTGAAGCACAGAAAATTGAACAGAAACCAAATATATCCCTTTCAAAGCCAAATCCAGAAAACGTCAAAAAAATGACAGAGACCGACAGTTCAGGTCTTCCCAGCAATTTCAGATCTTGGCTGGCTGCCCTTCCGCGCCGCGAGCAAGTAGCGCTCAACCGCGAAATCCAAACGTTGGGCGTCGAGATTTTTTTGACGCATCGGCTACCTGCCCTGCACGGCTACCGCTACGCCGCGATCGGATAAAAAAGCTGACCCCACTCCACCAATCTTATTGACGTGATAAAATTATTAGTGTATTAAATTTAGTGCTTAGATGGTCTGAGCGCGTAACCCTGGGAGGTTTTGTATGAACGATGATTTTGAGTTTATGGACGATTGGGATTTGCCCGAGGAATTTTGGATGAGCTTACAAGAAGAGGGAGAAGATGGATGACTAGCTTAGCGAAGACGCTGTACGATTTGGCGAACATCATGAACTGCATTGAAGAGAATGAAGGAGAAATACCCAAATATTTAATTCCTTCTTTACAGAAAACAGAACTCGATTTGACGAATAAAGTCGATGAGTACGTTGGTTTTCATGACGCTGTGACAGCTCAGATAGAACATACTCGAGGGTTGATTGAGAAGTTCAAGCACACCCTCACGTCCTTAGAAGCGATTGAGAAACGTCTCAAAGAAAACGCAAAATATCTCATGCGTGAGCATGATTTGATTGAGATCAAGGGCCAGTATCGCAAGATTCGGCTTGTCAATTCTGGAGGGCCAGAAGCGCTTAAAAAGCCCGAGGATATGTTCTACGAGGTCAAGGGAGTAAGCGATAAATACGTGCAGTACTTGGAGGACATCGTGGAGAAAAAAACGGTCTATGTGCTAAAGAACAAGGCCGCATTTGAACAAGCGATAAAAGACGGGATGGTCCCGAATTGCGAAGTTGTGCCACGTTCTAAATTTGTACGATTTGTGTAAGGAGTAAACATGCCTAAATTTTATAGATTGATTAAGCAAATAAAACAAGGAAAAAAATTTCGTCCAAAAAATTGGAAGCATTTTAAGTTTTTA
>Ga0310811_10014435_pt1 | contig 10304 bp, 9 predicted proteins | sample YCmetagenome_FD_207642 | JGI IMG/M metagenome (GOLD analysis project Ga0310811, IMG submission 207642) | Soil microbial communities from experimental microcosm in Duke University, North Carolina, United States - YC | ecosystem: Engineered > Artificial ecosystem > Soil microcosm > Unclassified ... | reverse complement strand
CCATGATCTGGTCGAGGCTCAGCGAGTTCGGCTTCATGTGGAACGCGTAGTGCCAGTCGCGCGGCATGACCGGCTCGAGGCCCTCGGGGTCCCAGTCGTTCTGGTTGATCCGCCCGCCCGTCGCGGCATACCACTTGAGCAGCGGGTTGTCGACGTACCGCTCGAATTCGTCCTTGTCCTCCAGCACGAAGACGATGTGGTGCAGGGCGAAGGTGAACGCCTCCGGATCGCGACCGAGCCCGGCCAGGGTCCTCCTGTGCTCCTGGAGGGTCGCCGCGTACTTGTCGGCGTCGGCGTAGACGAACGGCACGCCGGTGCCGAAGCCGTCGGCGTAGCGCAGCGCCATCTCGGTCAGCCGGGGGCCGCCGCCCATGGCGATCACCTCCGGGTTGCGGTCCTTGCCGGCGTTGCCGATCCAGGCGTCCTTGAGCTTCCACAGCTCGCCGTCGAAGTCGACGAGCTTCTCCTCCTTCAGCAGCAACCGCATGATCTGCAGGCACTCGCCGAGGCGCTTGAGCCCGAGCGAGCGCTTGCGGCCGAACGGGCTGATGTTGCGCACCTCCCCGCCGCCCAGACACAGCGTGCCCTTGCCGCCGGCGGCCATCGCCAGCGTGAGCAGGGTCTGGGCCAGCTCCGGGGGTTCGCGCCGGGTGGCGTCGGTGCAGACCGCGAATCCCATGTTCTCGGTGCCGGCCAGGGCGAACGCCGCGGTGAGGAACGGGTCCTGCAGCGAGTCCATGTCGGGCACCACGTTCGCCAGCGGAGTGTTCTCCGGCGTCCACAGCGCATTCGGCCACCAGCTGGTCAGCTGGTCCCAGAGCACGAACTGGTCGATCACACCGGTGGCTTCGAGCCCTTTGGCGTACTGGGCCGCGCCGCGCGGGTCCAGGTGGCGCGAGGACCAGATGCCGATGCCGGTACGGATGTCGCTCATGAGGCTCCTCGGTGAGGCCTGAAGTGGGTTCGCGGACGTTCGACGACAACAATGTCACTGACTGACAATCTGCGGCTCAGACTAGGACCACCCGCACCGCCCGTCAATCACCGATCGGTCGCTGAGGCCGAACCCGCCACCCGGCCCGACCTGTCTCCGATCGGTCGCTGAGGCCGAACCCGTCACCGCTCAGTCGCTGAGGCCGAACCCGTTCCGGATGACCGCCAAACCCGCCGCGGTGTGGTCACCCAGACCCACTCGTGGCTCCACCAGCCAGCGGCGCATCGCTCCTCGGCAGGCCCCGACCACACTCGCGGCCAGGATCTGCGGGTAGGCGTCTCGTTCGGGGTCCACTCCGCGCTCGGCGGCGAAGATCCGCGCGATGACGACCTCCCACTCCGCGGAGATCTCCAGGTAGCGACGGTGTAGCGACGGCTCCTCGTGCAGTAGCCGGGTGCGGACCTGGGCCAGCCGCGGGCCGGCCGCCTCCCAGTCGGAGGCGTTCTTCACCACGATCGCCGTCACCGCGCCCCAGGCCGACTCCGGCGGTTCCACCAGCAGCTCCTGCAGCGGGCTGAGGATGTCGGGCAGGTCGAAGAAGACCACGTCCTCCTTGGAGGAGAACTGGCGGAAGAACGTCCGGGGCGAGTACCCGGCGGCCGCGGCCACGTCCTCCACGGTGGTGGCCGAGAACCCCTTCTCCTCGAACTGCCGGATCGCGGCCTCGGCCAGGTCACGGCCCGACCGCCCGTACCGCCGCTTGCCGTCCGCCGCCACGGCTACATCATCGCTGGCCGCCCGGCACGGTGCCCGACCGGCGCTCGGCACACCCGCTCCGTACGCGACCGTGGCCCCGCCCATGCACTCCGGCCGGTTTCACCCGCCGATGATCCACGATCGGGTGCGGAAACGGGCGCGCCATGTCCGCTTCCGCACCGAAACGCGGATCACCCCACGCACCGAAACACGGATCACCCGCGCACCGAAACGCCGATCAACCCGCGCACAGGACCGTCAGAGCACCGTCACGGTGCCGTTGTTCCCGTCCACCCGCACCCGGTCGCCGTCGGACAGCACCCTCGTCCCGTCGCGGGTGTTGATCACACACGGGATACCGAGCTCGCGGGCGACGATCGCCCCATGGCTCATCGGCCCTCCCACGTCGATGACCACCGCGACAGCGACCAGGAAGTGCGCGGCCCAGGACGGGTCGGTGTTGGAGCAGACCAGCACCTCACCGTCCTCCAGCTCGGTGTCGAACGGGTCCTCGACGACCCGCACCCGCCCCTCCGCGACCCCCGGGCTGCCCCCGAGCGCGGTCAGCACCGGTCCCCGCCGCGGCGCCGCCATCGACGCCGTGACCACGGGCGACGGCACACCCTCCCAGGTCTGCGGCAACGTATAGGTCAGGTACTCCTCCCGCCGCTGACGCCGAAACGCCACCTCGGCGCGCCAGTCCCCCGGCTCGCCCGCCACCAGTTCCTCCACCGTCAGGTACGAGGCGTCCGACGGGTCGGCGAGCACACCGTCGGCGGTCAGCAGGGCCCCGATGCGGCGCGCGCAGGCCCGACCCACGTCGATACCGTGCAGCAGCGTCGCCTTGCCGGTCTCGCGCAGCGGCCAGTAGGTGTCGCTCAACTTGAGCAACAGCTTGGCCTGCGGGCGCTTGGCCGCGGGCAGCGATGCCAGCAGCACAGCCGCCGCCTCGCGTCGGCTGGACGCGACCCGCCGCGCCACCGCGGCCGGCGAGCGATCCTCCGACATCCCCTTGTAGGAGGCCAGCAGCGACTCCAGGGCGGCCGGGTTCTCCCGCCACACGGTGCTCGACGCCGCCGCCTCCCCCGGGCCGTGGAACCCGTACCGGGCCAGGAACGCCTCCCGGTCGGCGCGACCGCGGGAGACCTCCCACAGCATCGCCAGCATCTCGGTCTCCTCCAGGGAGGCCAGTCCCCTGGAGAGCTCGAGGTGCAAGCCCGGCTGGTTCGCCGCCTCCGCGAGGCGCTTGAGCTGGTCGAACACCCCCTGGGTCATGAACGTGCCCAGGGTGTGCGGCCGCATCATGGCGGCCATGTGGTCATGGGCCAGCCGCAGCCGGATGCGGGCGCGGGTCAGGTCGTCGCCGGCCACCTCGTCGATGTTGCGACGCCACCACCGCTGCCCCTCGGCGAACCCGCGCCGGACCCGGCCCGCGACCGTGGCGGCGGCGCGCGGAGCCTTCACCGCGACTATGGGGTAGCGGCGGAACGAGTTGTGGCTCTTGATCCCCGGGCGGACGTTGCTGAACAGCTGCTGCTCCAGCGCGTCCCCGGAGGTGCCCGGGGTGCGGTCGGCGCACGAGCGCAGCAGGTCGATGTTGGCCACGAACCGGCCGTACATCACCGAGGCGATCCGCTCGTCGATCACGTCGGAGAATCGGACCTCGGACTCGGCGAGCACCCCGAGATCGGCGAACGCCCCGAGGGTGCCCACGCTGACCGGCCGCAGCCAGAAGCTGCTCGACAGCGGGGTCACGACCCCCGGCAGGTTCTCCTCGGCGTTGACGGTCGTCCAGTAGGTGGACGCCCCACCGGGGATGTGCAGCGGGTCGTGCATCAGGTGCCCAGCCGGCGGCTGATCTCGGTGAGGCCGAGGACCTCCTCGCCGTCCCAGGTCCACCTGGTCACCAGCTCCCGGCACACCCACTGCCGCTCGGACACCATGCGCGAGGGCACCCGGCCGAAGCACAGCTGGGAGGGGTTGAACAGGGTCCAGTAGTAGCCGTACCCCATGTTCTCGCCGCGGATGGTGTGCTCGACACCGTCCACCCGTAGCACGACGTCGAAGGTCTTCTCGTCGAAGTCGTCCATGGTGTCGTCCCAGTGCGGCCCGGAGACCAGCTCGGCTTCCTTCAGCTCGCCGTCGATGGTCACCCAGGGTGCGGCGAACCCGGACCTACCCGGCTCGTACAGGCTCAGTGAGCCGAACATCTTGCCCGACGGGAACGCACCCCACGTCCATGCGTGCCCGGAGAACCTGGAGTAGTCGCGCGGGCCGACGGAGTGGTCGCGGTAGCCGTGGCCGTCCAGCGCGATGACCTCGTCGCCGAAGCGCAGGGTGCCCCAGTACTGGCCGGCCTGCTCGTAGCGCACCGCGAAGCCCGAGGACAGGGTGTCGTTCTTGGCCGCCTCGTGCATCGGCGAGGTGGCCTCCCAGCGGATGTCCCATTCGCACGCCACCGGGATCTGCTCCACCGACAGGTAGTTGTTGCGGTTGGTCTCGGCGTCGGTGAGGTAGGCCGCGCCCTTGAACCTGATCCGCCAGGACCTCAATGGCTCGATGCACTCGCACTCGAGCGTGCCGTCGCCGATGTTGTTGGCCGACTCGGAGTTGCCGAAGGTGACCTGCAGCAGTTGGCGGCCGTCGGGCAGCGCCACCGCGAAGTCGCCGCGCCAGACGTCCGGAGCGCCGCCGACCAGCCCGAGGTGGTGGTAGAAGAAGATGCCGTTACCCGAGTCGGCCCCGCTGAACAGCAGGTTCTCGCTCCAGTTCGGGACGTCGATCCGGGGCGGTGAGTGGTGCAGGTCCCGGGCCGGGTCGATCCCGTACGGGTTCTCCCTGGTCTTGGTCGCCATGGTGGGTCTCCCCTATCGCAGTTCGGTGAGGCCGGCGTCGGCCGGGGTCTTGATCAGCGGTTCCTTGCTCAGCCAGCGGACCATCCGGCCGTTGAGGCGGTTCCAGAACGCTGTCGGCAGCACCCGGCCGGTGAGGTAGACCGCACGGCTCACCGGGCCCCAGACCTGCACCGTCTTGTCCTTCTCCAGCGCGGCCCACGCCCCCTCGACGCTCTCGCGCAGGTCGGACAGGAAGGCCGGTACCCGGGTCCAGGTCACGCCGTGCGGCGTCTCCACGATCGCGGTGTCCTTGACCGGGCCCGGGCAGAACGCCGAGAAGCTGACACCGGCGGCGCCCCACTCGACCGCGAGACTCCGGGTGAGCGTGATCAGGTAGATCTTCGACGGGCCGTAGAGCGCGTCGAACGGCGTCCCGGGCAGCAGCCCGCCGACCGAGGCCACGTTGAGCACCTGGCCGAATCCGCGCCGGACCATGTTCGGCAGGAACCGGTAGGTCAGCTCGGTCGGGGCGACCGCCATCACCTTCACGTACTGGTGGTGCTGCTCCCACGGGAACTGCAGGAAGTGGCCGTCCATGGTGTACCCGGCGTTGTTCACCAGCACGTCTATCTCGACACCCCGGCCGGCGAGCTCTTCGGCGATCGCGCCCGGTGAGGACACCTCGCCGAGGTCCGCGGTGATCACCGTGGCGGTGATGCCGTGCTTGATCTCGAGCTCGGCGGCCAACTCCTTGAGCAGGTCGGTGCGCCGGGCCACCAGCACCAGGTCGTGGCCTTTCTCCGCGAGCAGGTGTGACAGCTCGCGGCCGATACCACTCGAGGCGCCCGTGACCAGGGCACACAACCGGCGGTGGCGCAGGATCGCCTGGCGGGCCATCTCCTGGCGCCGCTTCGCCGACCGGTTCATGGCTCGACCCTGACAAGCAGGTCTCGCCCGTTCACGCGTTCGAGCTTTCGAGGCGGGGACCGATCGGCAGCGCGAAGGCGGCACCGAGAGTGGTCATGTCCATCGAGGTGTGGATGTCGGCGCGGCCGTCGGTGAGCGCGGACTTCAACTCCTCGGCGAACTTCGCCAGCCCCTGCTCGGTGTCGGCCTCCAGCTCGTAGATCGCCAGGTAGCGCTGCGGCACCTCCAGCGCTCCGGGCAGCAGCTCGATGCCCTTGGCCAGCTTGTACCGGGTGGCCGCCACGACACCGGGCACACCCACCACGTCGTGCAGGTGCTTATCGTCGTACCAGCTGTTGTAGGCGTCGTCGTCGGCCGGGTCGGCCGGCTCGGTGAAGGCCAGCATGATTGCTCGGGGCATGGTCAATCTCCTTCGGAGGTGGGTCGGCGGCGGCGGCGCAGACCGTCGATGAGGTCCTGCAGGCCGGTCTCGAACTCGTCGTCGCCGCAGCGGTCCAACATCTCGGCGGCCATGTCGGCGATGTGCGGCAGGCTGTCCATCGAGGCCAGCCGCACCCGTCGTTCGTAGTCGCGGCGGGGCTCGCTCTCCGTCGCCTGGTGCAGGCGGAACAGCGCCGAGCCGAAGGTGTAGCTGACGAGGTTGCTCATCCCGGCGACACTGTCGGCCCGGCTCAGCCCCGCGCCGGCGAGGATGCCCAGCGCGACGTCGGCCGCCCGGAACGCGGCCGGTCCGGACAGTGGCTGCACGGTGTCCAGGTAGGCCACGCTGGGGTGGCGCAGGAGCAGCTCACGGAGGTTGCCGAACAGCCGGGCCAGGCGCTCGTCCCACCGGCCCTCGGCCGGGATCTCCAGCTCGCGCAGCGCCAGCTCGCTCAGGTGCTCGGCGATCTCCTCCTTGGTGCGGACGTAGCCGTAGAGGGTCATCGCGCCGACCCCGAGCTCCTCGGCGAGACGGCGGATGGTGAGCGCGCCGTGGCCCTCCCGGTCGACCAGCTCCAGCGCGGTGGCCGCGATCTGGTCGAGGTCCAGGGAACGGCGGGCCGACGAACGGGTCCGCTTCGCGGGCGTCATCGAGATCTCTCCGAACTCTGCGGGGACTTTCGAACTCTGCGGGGATTTCGAACTCTGCGGCGATCTCCGGCCCGGGTCCGCCCCGGGCCTCCAGGCGGTGACCCGAGTCACGATGGAAGTACCGTACGTTGTACCGCACGACGAACGATCCAGTCAAACGCGCCCGCCACACCTCGAATCGCGACGTCCCCGGTCGGATGAACGCACCGATGGGGGCTGGTCAGCCGACGGCCACGGCATCAAGCTGTGCCGGTGAAGGAACACCGGGTATTCGCCGCCTGCTACGACCTGATGCTGGCTTCGATGGAGCGCAACTGGCTGGGCAGGCGCCGCCACGAGCTGCTCGAGACCCTGACCGGCCGGATCCTGGACATCGGCGCGGGCACCGGTGCGAACCTCACCTACTACCGGGACGCCACCGAGGTGACACTCGCCGAGCCCGACGGAGCGATGCGCTCCCGGCTGTCGGCGAAACTGGGCAACGCCTCGGTCCCGGTACGGCTGTCCGACGCGCCCGCGGAGGACCTGCCCTTCCCCGACGGGAGCTTCGACGTCGTCGTGTCGACCCTGGTCCTGTGCACCGTGCAGAACCCCGACCGGGCACTCGCCGAGGTTCGCAGGGTGCTCGCGCCGGGCGGGCGTCTGGTGCTGCTCGAGCACGTCCGGGGCGGCGAACGGCTGGCCCGCTGGCAGGACCGGCTCACCCCGATGTGGCGCCACGTCGCGGCGGGCTGCCACCTCAACCGCGACACCCGCGCGGCCGTCGAGCGGGCCGGGTTCACCCTCACCTCGTTCGAACCGGTGCAGGAGATGCCCAGCTGGGTCCCGATCAGCAGCATGATCCAGGCCATCGCCACCCCGGCGGCCAGAGCCGCCTGAGCGAACGGGCCGTTCCGTGCCCCGGAACGGCCGATTGCCCATCGGCGCGCGCGCGACCAGGCTTCGCCCCGAGCAGGGCGTGCCCGTATGTCAGGGTGTCCTGCACGACGAGACCCGCGCCCGGGACCCGCAAACGATCGGCTCGGCCGCGGCGCCCGGACGTACGGCGAAAGGGACGACGAGGCGATGACCAGCACTTGCCCGCATCAGCAGGACTGGGACCCGATGGACCCGGCGGTGGTCGCCGACTACATCGGCACGTTCAAGGGACTGCAGCAGCAGGGCTGCCCGGTGCCGTGGAGTGACCAGTTCGGCGGGTTCTGGTCGGCGATGTCCTACGACGCGGTCGCCGAGGTCTGCCGGAATCCGGAGCGTTTCCGCAACGCCCCGCAGTTCACCGTGCCCCACCTCGACCTGGGCATCCCGTGGTTGCCGCTGCAGAGCGACCCGCCGCAGCACGGTCAGTACCGCAGCGTGCTGGCCCCCAAGCTGGCCAAGAAGAAGGTCCTCGAGCTCGAGGACGGGGTGCGCGAGCTGGCCCGCACCCTGCTGAAACCGCTGGTGGAGAAGCCGAACTTCGACGCGGCTGCCGAGTTCGCCCAGCCCTTCGCCGGCCAGGCTCTGTGCCTCGCGCTCAACTTCCCGCCGTCGTTCTGGAACCGGTTCTTCGGCTGGAACGCCGGCATCGCCAAGGCAATGCAGACCGCCGACCTGCCGCTGCTCCAGTCGGTGCTGGCCGACATCACCGAGTACGTCTCCGGTGAGGTCGAGGCGCGCAAGGACGACCCGGGCGAGGACTTCCTCGGCACCCTGCTCACCACCCCGATCGACGGGCGCGCGGTGACCCAGCCGGAGATCATCGGCTACTACCTGCTGCTGATGAGCGCCGGGCACAACACCTCGTCGGACTCGTTGAGCCACGCGATCGTGCACCTGTCACAGCACCCCGAGGACCGGGCGAGGCTGCGCGCCGAGCCGGGCATCCTGCCCAACGCGGTGGAGGAGATCGTCCGGTTCTACTCGCCGCTGCTGGCTCTGGGCCGGCAGGTCGGCGTGGACACCACGCTGGCCGGCCAGGAGGTCAAGGCCGGTGACCAGGTCGCGGTGGTCTGGGCCGCCGCCGGTCACGACACCACGCACCTGCCCGACGCCGACCAGTTCAAGCTGGACCGCCCGCTGACCAAGCACCTCAGCTTCGGGCTGGGCACCCACTACTGCGTCGGCGCCGAGCTGGGACGGCTGCAGCTGCGGATCGCCATCGAGGAGCTGCTGGCCCACTTCGAGGACTTCGAGATCGTCGGCGAGACGGTCAAGACCCCGTGGCCGACAAACGGCTACCTCTCGATCCCGCTATCGGCCACCCCCGCCTAGAGCCGCCGGCACACCCACTTCGCGCGTCGCACACCCGCTGCAGTGTGGGTGCGGCGAACGAAGTGGGTGTGTGGCCCGCTTGCGTGGCCCGCTTGCGTGGCCACGCATCGGCTACCACTCAGCCGCCCATGGACGGCGGGGCCACCGGGAGGCCCTTGGGGGCGACGAAACGGCCGTCGGGTGTGGCGTGCCCGCTGTCCGGGCCGACCGAGATCGGCACGGTGGGCCCCGGGCAGGCGTAGTCGGTGCCCAGCCCGCACATCCCGTTGGTGAAGTAGGAACGCTCCTGGACCTCGGCCGGGAAGAAGTCCGCGTGCGTGGAGAACCACTGGTGCGGCAGGTTGAAGCAGAGGAACATGATCGTGTTCATGATCCCGACCAGCGCCAGGAAGCGCAGCCCCATCTTGGCCTTCGAGCCGGCCTCGATCTTGCTCAGCCCCCGTTCGGCCAGCGTCTCGCCGCGGTCGTTCTTGAAGTAGCGCAGGGCGGCGATCAGGCCCCAGGTGGTGCCCCACATCAGGTTCTCGTTGATCGGCATCTGGTACCAGTGGCCGTGCCACAGCGTGATCGCCCGGATCCCGCCGCCCATGTGGTACATCCCGGTACGGATCCAGACGATCTCCGCCACCGTGTCCCAGAAGATCATGAAGCCGATGGCGATCATGATCAGCCCGAGGTTGCCCATCCGCGGCCAGCGCTGCTGGGCGCGGGTCATCAACCGGTTGGCCATCACGCAGAAGCCGACGAAGAAGGCCATGTACATGCCCGGGCTCATCAGCAGCGGCTCGGCCATGTTCTCCGCACCGGGGCTCTGCCAGCCCGGCGCGTGACACTGCGGGCAGCCGAGGTTGAGCACCACCGAGCTGTAGTTGAACTGCTGGACGGTGTAGTTGGCCCACGGGTCCTGCAGCGCCCAGAGCATGAACCAGGCCAGCGAGAACAGCCCGTCGAAGCCGATCCTGCCGTCCCGGCGCCACGGTCGCCAGAACAGCAGGTACACGGCGACCAGCCAGCTGATCACGAAGAAGATCTGCCACGACCAGGCCGAGACGACCTGCCAGGTCGGCACCGGCGTCGGCCCGATCGGCGAGGGCCTGGCGTGCCCCTGCACCAGCCAGGAGGCCCAGCAGTAGATCGTCAGCGCGGTCCACGACGCCCCGACCACGGCCCACGCCACCACCGGCTTGGTGGTGCGGCGGGTGGTGGCCGGTGGCGGGTCGACGAGCGTGCTCGGCCGGGACTGTCCGGTATCGGCGGTCATCGCCTACCTCCCGCTGGGGTGCGACCCTGAGCAGCGCAGAGGTTACGGACGTGTCGACCCGGTCTCAGGCCCCGTTCCGTCTGACGGAATCCCCGGAACTCCCGGAAGCACCGGCCGCGTCGCCGGAGTGACCGCCCGGGCAGCACCGCATGAGCGAGGGCAGCAGGAACGTGCGCACCATCGCCCGGTCGCTCTCGGCGTCGAGGTCGGAGCGCAGCATCAGCATCAGGTAGACACCGCGGATCCACTCGACCATCTGGTCCTCGTCGAC
>Ga0310811_10014434_pt1 | contig 10304 bp, 7 predicted proteins | sample YCmetagenome_FD_207642 | JGI IMG/M metagenome (GOLD analysis project Ga0310811, IMG submission 207642) | Soil microbial communities from experimental microcosm in Duke University, North Carolina, United States - YC | ecosystem: Engineered > Artificial ecosystem > Soil microcosm > Unclassified ... | reverse complement strand
GGTACAAGCACGCGGGCAAACTCCGCCGGATTTCGCGGGGCAAAGATGTTCAGCAGCAGATGCAGCACGTGATCTCTCACAATCAGCGGATCTTTCAGGTTCGCTACCACAAAATCTAGCGTGGGATAGCGCTTCGCAGCCATGCGTATCGCATCTTTAGAGATATCTACTCCCAGATAGCTATTGCCCATCTGACCGCCCTGCTCTTCCAGTGCCTGCTGCAAGCGACCAAGATAATAGCCCTCACCGCACCCTGCATCGAGCACACAGGCCGGTTGTGTGAAACCGTGAAGTTGTGCAGCCACCAGTTCGTTCAGCGTATTTGATAGAGGCAAATAAAAGCCACGCTCAAGGAAAGCGCGCCGCGCCACCAGCATCTCCCGGGTATCGCCCGGCAGCTTTTTGCGCAACAAGTTGACATAACCTTCTCTGGCGATATCAAATGTATGTTTATGAGAACAGATGAGGGAGTTCCCGGTTTGTTCGAGCGCCTCCTGGCAGAATGGACACGATAGCAGATGAACAGTATGCATATGGCAACCTTTACACAGCACGAAATATCTGGCCTGCATCATACCACAGATAGTCATAGGAACCTGCTCTCTCATGCTGAGTATGCTAAAATAGGCACAGCAAAATAAACATAATCCAACGGCTAAAGAAAGCGCCACCATTGCCGATAATAATTCATAGGGGCCATTATCTCTCTACAACGCATTCATCGAGGATGTAGGTTGTGTAGCCTGTGTAGGGGATGTAGCCTGATTTTCTTAACCGATGAACAAATATTCCCATTTCACCAAACTATAAAAATAAGGATGTAGAATAGCATGGAGTACGCAGTCCTTGGAGGTGGTGCGTTAGGTCTGATGGCCGCCTACCGCCTGGCACAGGCTGGTCAGCCAGTAATAGTTTTCGAGCAGGAAAAGCTCGCAGGCGGCCTGGCCTCAGGTTTTCAGATCGGCGATACCTGGCTTGAAAAATTCTATCACCACATCTTCCGTAGCGACAAAATGATTATTCAGGTGCTGAGCGAGATGGGCCTGCAAGATCGCCTGGAATGGATACGTCCACGCACCGTTAGCTTGATTGGTGGTGAGATACAACAGCTCGACTCGCCAACAACGCTCCTCGCCTTTAAGCCCTGGAGTATTCCCGAACGTTTGCGTGTGGCCGCAGTGATGGCCTATATCAAGTTCGCCCCCCCCGAGCTTTTCGAGGGCAAGACCGCGACAACGTGGCTTCGCAGCACAATGGGGCCGCGTCCCTACGATATGCTCTTCGAGCAGCTTTTTGTCGGCAAATTTGGTGCGCTCGCAGATCAAATTGCGCTCCCCTGGTTCTGGGCCCGACTGCATGATCGCACAACGCGCCTGGGCTATCTACGTGGTGGCTTCCAGTTGCTCTACGAACGACTGGTGGAACGTATCACCGAACTGGGCGGTAAAGTTCTGCTGGGGACACGCGTTGAAAAGGTCGAGCAGATTGATGGACGCTGGCAAATCGAGAGCACGCAGGGTTCCTGGACCTTTGACCGCGTCATCTCCACATTCCCCACGCGTCTCACCTGCCGCCTCATCCCTGCCCTGCCAGAGGAGTATCAGGCACGCTACAACTGGGGCCAGGCGTACGGCGCGCACTGCCTGATTCTCGCCCTGGATCGTCCGGTTACTGATAGCTACTGGATTAATATCTGCGATCGTGGCTATCCCTTTGCCGGATTGTTCGAGCACACAAACTTCCGTTCGCCAGACGAGTATGGTGGACGTCACCTGCTCTACCTGGGCAACTACCGACCAATGAACGATCCACTTTTTACGCAGAGCAAAGAAGAGATCATGGCCGAATTTCTCCCGGCCCTCAAGCGCATCGTGCCCGACTTCGACGCCTCCTGGGTCAAAGAGAGCTGGAGTTTCTCCGCGCCCTTTGCCCAACCAATTGTCACGACTGATTACCGTCAGCACATACCGCCCCTGCACACGCCGCTTGCGGGTCTCTGGGTCGCCAACATGTTCCAGATCTATCCGCACGATCGTGGCCAGAACTACTCGCTGGAGTTAGCGGACAAACTGGTACGCCAGCTGGTGTAATACAAGAAAGAAGCGACTTCCTATGCGTGGAAGCCACTTCTTTCGCTCACCGATCTTTTCGCAATGTTCATTCAAGCAGCCTCAATTTCACCACTTTCAATCTGCGTCTGGATGAGTTTCGCGTAATAGCCGTTGCGACGCATCAAGAGATCGTGAGAACCTTGTTCTACGATCTTCCCCTGGTCAAGCACCAGGATGAGATCAGCATTACGAATAGTACTTAAACGGTGAGCAATCACAATCTGTGTGCAATTGAAGTAATGAAGATTCTGCTCGACGGCACGCTCGGTCGTCACATCAAGTGCGCTCGTCGCCTCGTCTAACAGCAGAATGGCCGGATGATGTGCAAGCGCCCGCGCCAGTGCGAGGCGCTGACGCTGTCCACCAGAAAAAGCGCTCCCACCTTCGGACACCAGCGTCTCATAGCCCATCGGCATCTTTTCGATATCGTCGTGGATTGCCGCCGCCTGAGCTGCTTGCACAATAGCCTGCATATCCATGGCAGGATGATTGAGCGCGATATTCTCACGTACCGAGCCGCTAAAAATGAATGCTTCCTGCAAGACAACACCGAACTGGCTGCGCACTTCCCGATAATTGAGCGTTTGCAATGGAATACCATCAAACAGAATCGTGCCCTTTGTCGGCGTCATCAGGCCAATACACAATTTTCCAAGCGTGCTTTTACCCGAACCGGTCTTTCCAACAAGAGCTACTTTCTGTCCCGGTCTGATGTTTACAGAAAGATCATTTAAGATCCAGGGCATCGTCGGCGCATATTGAAAGCTTACATTGCGAATCTCGATGCGCCCTGTCAGTTTGGGAGGAGTACGCACCTGCTGCACATCCTGCTCTGGTTCAGCCTTCAATACATCCGCCAACCGCTCAAAGTGAGCCTGCGCAATCTGAAGTTTCTGACCAGTGGTTGCAAGGGAGCTCAAAGGCGTAAGAAAGGCAAGCGCCAATGAATTGAGCGCCAGCATAGTTCCGACAGGCATCTTGCCGCTCATGACCTGTATAGCCCCTACCCAGAGCAAAAGCAGAGGAGACAGACCGTGCAAGAGCTCAAAGACCACGCCGACTACAGCCTGGAGATAATTGCTACGAAGCGAGATATTCATCTGCTCGAGATACAAATTTGTCCAGCGATCAAGCGCCTGCTGCTCTGCTCCAGCCGCCTTGATCGTAGCGATACCAGCCAGAGCTTCGTTCAGATACCCCTGCTCTTTTCCCTGGGCTGCCAGGTTGCGTTGCATCAGACGACGGATTGCAGGCCCGGTGAGGAGCAATAGTCCAACCTGAAACACACCAACAGCGACAGCTACCAGCGCAAGCAGGCTGGACTGCCAGAGCAAAATCAGAAAGTAGACAACAACGGTACTGCTATCCAATAAAGTCGAGATCACCTGATTGGTCAGCAGATCGCGGATCGCGGCATTGCTACTCACGCGCGCTAATAAATCACCGTTCAGGCGCATCTGGAAAAACCGATAGGGAAGACTGAGCAAGTGCTCAAAAAAATTCAGCATCATCTGCTTATCAATACGCGTTTGCACATAGATAAGCAGGGAAGCACGCAAAAGCATCGTCACTCCCTGCGTGAGCAACAGCAAAAGCATCCCTATACCAAGCAGAAGTAGTAAGTTGGTAGTTCCCGCGGGAATGATATAGTCGATTACAACTGCCGTGAGCACCGGCGTTCCCAATCCCAGAATCTGAAGCAGGAGAGAAGCACCGAGCACCTGAGTAATCATGCCTCGCATCTGGAGCAAAGATCGCGTATAGGACCACAGAGTAAAGGAGCGTTGTGGTTTTTGCTCCATAAACTGCTCCCCTGGCTCCAACATGATGACGATGCCGGTAAATCCTTCATCAAATTCTTTCAACGTGAGACGACGACGGCCCTGAGCTGGATCGACAAGATAGACATACTTCTTAGACCAGCGTTCAACCATCACAAAATGGTTAAATTCCCAATGCACAATAGCCGGAAGCGAAACAAGACCAAAATCGTCTTGTTTAAGCGAAATCGCGCGCACACGAAAACCATATTGACGTGCTGCTTTCGCAATCGCACTGGCAGACAGGCCATCACGGCCAACACCACACCGCTCCTGCACATCAGAAATGCTGGTAGCATAGCCATAATAGTTCAACGCCATCGCCAGACAGGCCGCCCCACATTCGACGGCTGTCATCTGCCGCAATTCGGGGACACGCCGCCTCTTACGCCGTTTGCGAGAAGAGGCATGACTTTGTACACTCTCTTGCCCGGATTTCTGTACAGCACCACGCCCCGCTGCGTCCACCGCCTGAACCGGAGGAGGCGTTTGGATTGCCTGTACTGGCGGGGGCGTTTGTGTCGCAACCTCTTCTTTTTTACCGTCATCAGACTTACGGCGTACAGGTAGAGCGAGTACAGATGGGAAAGAACTACCTGGCGTATATGGCTGTGCAGGATGACGAGGAAGGCTATCAAGAGTCGTTGTCTTCTTATAATGGTCTGGTAGAGCCGGGAGTCTGGGCTCGGAAGCAACATACACATCCGCTGGAAACAAATACGCTGGATTCACTATTGCATTCCTGAGGGAGTTCACAGGACGAGAGGAATCCAGCGTTGCATCTTTGATCGCGACGACATGATGTTTGGATGTAAAAGGCAGAACACGACCAGTGGGAGCCTCTAGCCTGTTTGTACGTTTCTGACCATGAGAGGGTAATGATAATCGAGGAGGCACAATCCCACGCTTTTCCTCCTTCCGATGAACGTCTGAGTCCACTTCATACTGACTTTGTGAGTATTTCACAAACACATCACCTTCTTCTTAATTTATGTAAAAATGGCATTGAAGCCAGGAAGCAAGGAAAGGATACTCTGCGATCCAATTTGTATCTGAGCAGAGCACACACTACCAGCATAACTATTCGCAGATGCAACAGATGCGAGCCGCACAAAAACCACGACCGCAGGCCCGGTGACTAACTGGGCCAGTTGGCCTTGCAGATTGAAACGCGAACGAGCCTCCTGAGGACTGATTACCCGCGTGTCCACAGTATCAATCACACCATTTAGAGATAGGGCAGATGGACCAATACTAAGTTTGACGAACTGGCCTTTATGGAGACTTGCATATTGGCCTGCTGGCACAAAAAGCGCCGCCTCTAATTGATGGCTATTTTGCTGCGAATTCCCCTGTTCAACCAGTATTCCCTGTCCGATACTATAAGTAGGTACATGAATTGACCAGGCAAGTACGCCTGCACAGAGAAAGAGAAAAAGTAATATCCATAAAAAAAGAAATGTAGGCGGAGCAACCAGACGTAACAAAACATCTGGTTCTCGCCTCTCAGTATATTTCTTGAGAGCACCTTCACGGAAAATTGCGTGTTTTGGCGGAACCATGAAAACTCCTCAAGAGTAATAAGGTATTTGCAGAAACGATGAATGCAGATTATGGGGATTTCCTTTTTTGGAGCATATTACGCAGGGATGGCACAATAAACTTGAGTGGTAGTCACTTATGAAAGGACTACCACCCCGAGTCGCTAGCTCTGCTTGTTCTATCATTCGCGGTGATGGCAAACAGGGCCAGTACGGATTAGACTTATAGCGTAATTATGAATAAGCTCCTGACGAATTAGTTGACACTAACAGTCGGGCTTGCACCAACCTGCACACCGGCGATAGGCGTGGTCACCCCTAAAGCCACAGGAGCAGAAACACCCACAGTCGGAACCAGGCCGCTGAGAAGACCGCCAACCAGACCAGTCGGGTCAACTGTGCCCGCGCCACCAGTTACCACATCAAGCTGCTCGTCGGTCAATTCCTGGAATGCCTGCTCTTTTTCGTTCAACATTATCGTAAAGCTCTCTTTCTATTACTGATACATCATCAAGCATGTTCCCTGATGAAACACGATCGTTCCGGCCTCCCACCGGGTATCGAAGATATTCTGATAGATGCCCGTTGAGAAGCCCAACACTACATACAAACATCGTAGTCGCATGTTTGCGTCTCAAATATCGTTGCCGCAGATCGGCATATTTAAGACAGCAAACAGCACACTTTATTTGGATATATTACGTAAAAATGGTACAATAAACTTGAGTGGTAATCTTTCCATAAGTAATTACCACCCGAGTCGCTGGCTCTGCTTGTTCTATCATTCGCGGTGATGGCAAACAGAGCTAGTACGGATCAGACTTACCAGGTAATATGAATAAGTCCCTGACAAGTTAGTTGATGTTAACGGTCGGGGATGCACCAACCTGCACACCGGCGATAGGCGTGGTCACCCCTAAAGCCACAGGAGCAGAAACACCCACGGTCGGAACCAGGCCGCTGAGAAGGCCGCCAACCAGACCAGTTGGGTTAGCTGCACCCGCGCCACCAGTTACCACATCAAGCTGCTCGTCGGTCAATTCCTGGAATGCCTGCTCTTTTTCGTTCAACATTGTTGTGAAACTCTCTTTCTACTACTACTATATTGTCAAGCATGTTTCCCTGATGAAAATGCTTGTTTCGACCTCCCAGTGGATACCAAAGATATCCTGATGGATCCCATCAGATTCGGCTCACCATTGAGAAGCCTTATACTACATGCAAGCCTCATTGTTGCATGTCGGAGTCTCAAATATTGTTGCCATGTATCAATATATTTGAAACTGTAAACAGTATACTTTATATGGAATAACTTTGCCACTGTTTTTTACTTTCCCTAGACGTAAAGTACCATGTAGTATTTTGAATCTCTATATTGTAGGGTTAAACGCAAATTTAACTCTACAATACATACCTTACGTTAACTCTACTATATATAGCTAATGTAAGAAGAGGGGGGAGAAATGTTTTTGGCATAAGTCGTCAGGGACAGATTGGCCGATTTGGGAACGGCCAAGCACCTCCCTTAGTGGATCTGATGGCAAACAAGAAACACAACAGTGCAAAATCGTTCTGTTTTTCAAATGGAACTGTTACATTACCCTGAAATTTCATTTTCCCCTATTGTCAACAATCGGGTAGTTATGCTATACTCTATACGAGCAAGGTAAGTGCTTGAAGAGAAGGTAACACCGTTCCTGATCTTGAAGCCAACCGGCAACGTGCCAGCTCAAAGGGTAAGGTAGCAAGTCACTTGCACGGAAATCAAACCGGGGTGTAGCGCAGTCGGCTAGCGCGCAGCGTTCGGGACGCTGAGGTCGGAGGTTCAAGTCCTCTCACCCCGACCAGGATGGCACATATTCAGTTAAGTAGTATGTGCCAGATTTTTTACTACTGGTATGAAGGAGTTCATGAGAATGCAGGGAACTATCTGTAGCACAAGCGCATCCATGCGTTGGTGCTCGATAACTCCATCGGGTACGTTAAGCGTACGAGATTATCGATATCTCGTCTACGCCCAACGTGCGCTGCTCGGAGACGGTCCTGCAATACCGGGTTCTCCTGGACGCGCAAGACGGCTCCGCCCTTATCCACCCAGTCGTTACAAACAGCAGTAGTAGCTGAAGGAAAGAGCCTTTCGCTCACACATATTCTTCAGTTCACTCCCTCGCTGTTTGCACCTGTCATCGGCTCTGACAGAGAGGAAGGGATATTACTCATGCCTGTTCTTGTATTGAACTCCTCACTACAGCCTCTCTCGGTCATCCCGGAACGTCGTCTCATCGTGCTGCTTTCAAAGCAGAAGGTCTCGTTTGTCGATGAGAGCGTACGTTTGTTGATCGAAGAGAGTATTGCCGCTCGACGTCTCGAACTCGAACGCCCTGTCATTGTGCAGCTTCTCGCCAATGTCCGCGTTCCTCGTGTAGCCCTTCAACCGACACGCTCTAATATTCTGCTACGTGATGAGGAGACCTGCCAGTATTGTGGCAAGCGCGGTCGAGATTTAACGCTCGATCACATCATTCCTCGCTCACGTGGTGGTCAAAGCACATGGGAAAATCTCGTGGCTTCCTGCAAATTCTGTAATGGGAAAAAAGGTAATCGTTTATTGAAAGAGGTTGGTATGCACCTGTTGAGACAACCGCATGCTCTATCTCAAGAATATGTTGGCTTTTTCTTACTACGCTATCCCAAGCTACGTGAGGCCTACGAGGAGTTCATCATGAGCGCTGCTCACAGCTCTCACATGACAGCAGGCGTGAGTCTGCGTGGCTTGAGCGCGTAATCGTTGGTAATCACACGGTCTCTGGTTATTCCTATTCTATAGCAATTATAGAACCACATCTTCCCGTTAGCAGGACTTTTATAAGGGGTGCAATATCTGCACCCCTTATTTGCATCTATAAGCAGGCTATCAGTCGTATCATAAAATAGGCAGTGCAATTGGTGAGTTTTAAACCGACTCATCCAGCACTTCAGAAATCTTTCGTTTCGTCGATCACATAAAGTGAGAACGCTTGCGGGGCAGCATGAGAACTAGCAATCTTGCATAACTGGCTGTAAGCAGGAATGAACCGCTGTGTTTTTACGTTATAGTGATATGAAGAAAATCTTTTGTTCTGGTAGCAGTGCTGTTTCTGCTGTGCGCCAGTAAAGGTGGTGCTATGCTCAACCAAGTTACATCGGGCGAATTACTCGCTACGACACCGACGGATCTCAATTACCTCTGCCTTCATGGTCATTTTTATCAGCCGCCGCGCGTAGAGCCATTTTCGCATGTGCTTCCTCTTGAACCCGGAGCGACACCATTCACCAATTATAATGAAAAAATTACTGCTGAATGCTATCAACCTAATGCCGAAGCTGGAAATTTCGAGTATATTAGTTTTGATTTCGGTCCTACATTAGCAGCCTGGTTGGAACAGACCCATCCAGATGTACACCGCACTATCGTTGAAGCTGAACACAAACACTTCCAACACTACGGGGTCAGCAACGCTATGGCCCAGGTCTACAATCATACCATTCTGCCTCTGGCAACGACCAATGACAAACGCACACAGGTTGCATGGGGCTTGCAGGATTATCGTCACCGCTTTGGTCATGACGCACACGGCATGTGGCTGGCGGAGACGGCAGTCGATCTGGAAACGCTGGATATCCTTGCACAACAGGGAGTGACCTATACGATACTCGCGCCCTGGCAGGCCACAACGTCAATTGATCCTACCGAACCCTACCTGGTATCTCTACCCGAGGGTCGCAGCATCACTGTTTTTTTCTATAATGCTCCTCTCTCAGGAGGCGTCTCTTTCGACTGGAATACGACCAACGACGCCAATGTCTTTGCGGCCTCATACCTTCCCTATCATCTTTTACAAAGTAAAGCGGAAGCCAGCACGCCACAACTCGTTCTGATCGCGACCGATGGTGAACTTTATGGACACCACAAGCCCTGGCGTGACAAATTTCTGGCCCACCTTGTACGTCATGGTGCTCCCAGTTACGGCTTCGAAGTCTGTTCGCTTGAGCACTATATGCAAATGTTTCCGGCAACGAAAAAAGTGGAACTGCGCACACCCAGCGCCTGGAGTTGCGGCCATGGCGTCCACCGCTGGAGTGCAGGTTGCGAATGTACAGAAGGCGATAGTAGCTGGAAAAGCACGCTGAGGACTGCGCTCACGCGTTTGAGCGCGAAAGGTGATCTCATCTTCGAGCAATACACCAGTAAGACGCTAGCAAATCCCTGGCAGGCCCGCGATGAATATATCGCGCTACGCAATGGCTGGGAGAGCCAGGAGAGCTTCTGGGACCGCCATAGCCACGAGCACATTCAGCCGACCAACCAGCAACAAATCTATACGACCGAGTTACTTTTAGAGGCTCAATTTTACCTGCAATATAGCTTCACCAGCTGCGGCTTTTTCTTTGAAGATCTGGATCGTATTGAACCACGCAATAATATCGCTTTTGCGCGCAAAGCGATTAGCTTGATCTGGCAGGCACTGGATATTGACCTGCAACAGGATTTCTTGAAGGATCTGCGCCTGACCAGGAGCTGGCGCAACCAGAAGACGGGCGCAGAAATGTATCGAGAGCTACCAATTGTGGCAAAGGGGCTTCTGCCCCCGTTGTAAGCGTTATCAATGGTCACGTAGATAAAGAGCATCTCCCATCATTTCCGTAGAGTCGCTGCTTGTCTGCAATGTCACGTAGAGAAGGGGAATCGCCCATCAATTCCGTCGTGGCAGCTTTTCTCAGTAGGGACGCCATGGCGAATGGCGTCCGCCCCCACCGGCCATCTCGCCCTCCTACGTGCTTCTCGAGCGCGT
>Ga0310811_10014433_pt1 | contig 10304 bp, 8 predicted proteins | sample YCmetagenome_FD_207642 | JGI IMG/M metagenome (GOLD analysis project Ga0310811, IMG submission 207642) | Soil microbial communities from experimental microcosm in Duke University, North Carolina, United States - YC | ecosystem: Engineered > Artificial ecosystem > Soil microcosm > Unclassified ... | reverse complement strand
GCCGGCTCAGCAAGCCCGGTGGTCTCGATGATCACACGTCGGAAGTTCGGCACCTCACCAGTAAGCCAGGATGTGTAAAGTTCCCGAAGAGTTTGAACGATGTCCTGCCGGATCGAGCAGCACAAACATCCGTTCGGCATCAGCATTACAGTGTCGGTCGCAGCCTTGATGAGGTTATGGTCGAGTCCGACTTCACCAAACTCATTGACGATAACAGCGGTGTCGCTCATATCGGGACGGCGTAGCAGGTGGCCGATCAGGGTTGTCTTGCCGCTGCCCAAAAATCCGGTGACGATCGCGATGGGCCAAGTTGAGGACAGTGCGGTCATGTGTCGCGCACAACGAGGTGCGGAGAGATCAGGATGCGCTCGGCCGGTCCTGCCGGCCTCATGATGCGCCTCAGCAGCAGGCTCGCGGCGCGGGCGCCCACTTCAACCGGCAGTGTCGCAACGGTTGTCAAAGCCGGGACAGAATGCGACGATTCCGGGATATTGTCGAAGCCGACCACGCTCAAGTCTACGCCGGGAACGATTCCAAGTTGCCGCAACGCCACTACGACACCAAGCGCCAGCAGGTCGTTATGGCAGATGATCGCGCTCGGAGGATTGCTGCGGGAGAGGACCTCGGCCACCACTTCGCCGGCGTCAAATCGTGATGAGCGGCCCGGCAGAACCAAGCCTGCGCCGAGCCCACATTGCCGGACGGCACTGGTAAACGCAGCGATCCGCTCTCGCGCCGCCGATGTGTTTTTGGCGCTGGGCAAGAGCGCAATCCGGTCGTGACCTTTCGAGACCAAATACTCGACCGCCATGCGAGTGCCCATCGCGAAGTCCGGAGCAACAAAATCGCTCGCATCGCCACCGAAGGACCGAAGAATCTGGACGAAGGGGAGGTTCCAGTCGCGCATCCGTTCGAGGAGGAGTGGCGAACTGCCTTCCGCAGCACAGATGATGATACCCTCTACGCCACGCTCTCTGATGCGGCGGATGAATCGCTCTTGACGTTCGGGGCTGTCGGCCGAGTTCGCGACAAAGCAAAGGCGGCCGTCAACGTCCAAAGTATCGTCGATGCCGGATAGAAGCTCGGCGTAAAACGGGTTGGTGATTTCGGGGACGATCACGCCAATTGTCCCAGACACTCCGGAACGCAGCTGTGCGGCGCCGCGATTGTAGACGTATCCGACCGCAGAAATTGACTGTTGCACCCGCTCTCGTGTCTCATCGGCTACCAGAGGGCTTTGGCGCAGCACCAGCGAGACTGTGGCCCGGGATACGCCGGCCGCTTCGGCGACCTGCACGATGGTCGCGCCACGGCGGGTCCCCGTTGACCGAGGGCTCAGCTTCTCACCGTCACCCATGTTTGTAGCCGAACGTCACCACGGGCATTCGCATAGCAACTTCCAGACCGTCCTGTCGAGAATATTAGATCGATCTAAATCCTGTTGACCCGTACGCGTCATTGGGTTGAGAATGGCAACATTCGTCGAAGGCTCCAGAAGAGAGCCGACGGAAGGGAGGCAGAAGATGCCGTTTTTCGCAGCTGCGGCAAGGGCTGTCGCGGTAGGCTTCGGATTGGTCGTCTTGAGCCACGCGGCCTTCGCAAAGGATGACACGGTCGCGAGCGCCAAGGCAGCCGTCGCGCGTTATGCGGGACCGCAGACCGTGTGGGAGGGGCCAACATCGGCTCCCAAGCCTATGGCGGGCATGTCCATTGTTTATCTCTCCGGAGATGAACAGAACGACATCTCCCGAGAATACGGCCTCTTCATGAAAGCTGCGGCCGCGAAGCTAGGCTGGAAGCTGACCGTGATCGATGGCAAAGGCAGTCCGTCGAACTGGGTGTCGGGATTCAATCAGGCCATCGCGTTGAAACCAAACGGCATTGCTATCTTTGCTGACGCAAAAAGCCTGCAGGGTCCGATTCAAACGGCGGTTGCACGGAACATCGTCGTCATCGGGCTGCACGCAGCCTCTCTGCCGGGCCCCAATCCTGCGCTTCATCTCTTCGTCAACATCCAGGAAGACCCGCGGGAAATCGGCCGTGCGGAGGCCGACTGGGCGATCGCGGACAGTGACGGCAAGGCGCGGGTCGTCATCATCACCCATAATGAATATCAAATTGCTCAGACGAAATCCGATGCGACGCGCGACCGAGTCGAAGCGTGTTCCGGCTGCAAGGTTCTCGACTACTCTAACTTTCCAGCTTCGGAAGCGGCCCAGCGCATGCCGCAGTTGACCACGAGCTGGCTGCAGCGGTTTGGTGTGCCAATCTACATCACCTCGGTTGGGGACAATGACCTCGATTTTGCGATCCCTGCACTTCGCAGCGCCGGAGTTTCGCCTAATCAAGCCAAACTGATCGGCGCTGACGGCAATCGCTCAGCCTACGAGCGAATTCGCCGCGGTAACGACTATCAGACGGTTACCGTGTCGGAGCCGATCGAGCTTCAAGCCTATCAGGCGATCGACGAGTTCAACCGCGCCTTCAACAAGGCGCCCCCGAGCGGCTTTGTGCAACCGCCCTATCTCGTCACTGCCGAGAATGTAAACACGGAGGGTGGCAAACAGGACGTTTTCATCCCTGACAATGACTACAAGAGCCATTACCTGAAGATCTGGGGCGTCGCCCCGTGATGGAGGCCGGGCGCGGCCGGGCCGAGGCCTCTCCGCTTCTGGCTCTGGCTGGCGTGACGAAGCAATTTCTTGGAACTCTGGCCTTGGACCATGTGGATCTCGACGTTCGGAGCGGCGAGATTCACGCCCTTCTGGGCCAGAACGGCGCCGGGAAGTCTACGCTGATCAAGCTGTTGGCGGGGATTTTTCCGTCCACGGAGGGGCAGATCCTATGGCGTGGTCAGCTTGTCAATCCGATATCAGAACAACTTCCCATCACCTTCATTCATCAGGATCTCGGCCTCGTTGACAGCATGACGGTCGCTGAGAACGTGGCGATCATGGCCGGTTACCCCCGTCGCCTCGGTATCATCGACTGGGCTGAGGCCGCCAGCGCCGCGCGCCGCGCGCTCGCGAAAATGGACAGTCCAATCAACCCTGAGACGCGCCTGGGGGACCTGTCTGCGGCCGAGAAATCCATCGTTGCGATCGCCCGGGCACTGGTGCGGCGGTGCGATCTGCTCGTTTTGGACGAACCAACCGCAGCGCTCCCGGCCGCCGATGTGACGCTACTGCTCGATACGCTGCAGCGACTGAAGGCGAGCGGCATTGGGCTTCTTTACGTCACGCACAGATTGGACGAGGTGTTCAGGATCGCCGATCGCGTGACGGTGCTCCGGGATGGGCGGCGCATCACCACGTGCGGTGTCGCCGAGAGTTCGCCGGCCCGCCTCGTTGACTGGATTGTTGGCGGTGCGCTTGCGCAGACGGAATTCGCCACCACCATGGCTTCAGACGAGATCCTGCTTGCGGTGGACAGGCTAGTCGTGCATCAGGAGGACGGGTCCGGGGTGGTTGGTCCGGTCAGCCTTGCGCTTCGCCGTGGCGAGACGCTTGGCCTCGTCGGGCTGAAAGGTGCGGGCCATCACGCCTTGGGCCGAACCCTGTTCGGCGCAACACGACCCCAGTCCGGCACCGTGCAATTCAAAGGCAGGCCCATTGAGGTGCACGGGCCCGGCGACGCGATCCGCCACGGCATAGGTTTTGTCTCGTCGCGACGCGCCGAGGAAAGTCTGGCCAGTTCCCTCAGCGTGCTGGAAAATCTCTATCTGAACTCCAGCGCCCGGAGCATATCGCCGCTGCGGCCCGTGGCCCCCGCCCGCGAGTTGGAATCATGTCGCCGTGCCTTGGCCCGGTTTTCGGTCCGGCCGCCCGATCCTTCGCCACCTGTCGCGACACTCAGCGGCGGCAATCAGCAGAAGGTCGTTGTCGCCCGCTGGATGGAGTCAGACGTTGAGCTGCTCATCCTGGAAGAGCCCACGATTGGTGTCGATGTCGGATCAAAGGCGGAGATCTATCGCGATCTTGAGCTTGCGCATAAGCGGGGCCGTGCCGTCCTCCTCATTTCGTCGGATTTCGAGGAGGTTGAGAAAGTTTGCCATCGGGCTCTCGTCTTCAATCGTGGCCAGGTCACCGCCGAAATCGTCCGACCGGATATATCCGTCGCCAGGCTGACCGAACTCGCTGCCGGGTCGGGCGAAGCCGCGAGCGCTGCGGCATGAGTACCTCGGTCACCAGCAGGCCCCGCAGCGCATCGGGTTGGTCCCGCGCGGTTTCGGTCTGGGGTCTCCTGGTGCTTCTGGTCGTTCTCATCGCGCTGTTCTCGGTGCTGAAACCCGAGACCTTCCCCACCTACTTCAATTTTCGCTCGATCATGGACAACAAGGCAATCTCGGCGCTGCTCGCGCTGGCGGTCTTCCTGCCGATGACGGCGACGCATTTCGACCTCTCGGTCGGCTTTCTCCTCGGAATTTCGCAGGTTCTGGTGATTGGACTTCAGGGGCAGGGTCTCGGATGGATTGAGTGTTCGGCACTTGTCCTGCTCCTGGGTGCTGTTGTCGGCCTGTTCAACGGCGTGCTCGTGACGATTGTGGGGATCGACAGTTTTATCGCCACGCTCGGTACGGGAACGCTGCTTTATGGACTTAACGAATGGTACACGGGCGGCCAGCAGGTGGTGGCGTCCCTGCCTCCTGCATTTCTCGGCCTTTCCGGCGTGATCTTCGGCATTCCGCTGCCCGCGCTATATGTGCTCGTACTCAGCCTGATTTTGTGGGTGGTCTTCGAATACCTCCCTGCGGGCCGGCATCTTTACGTGCTGGGCGCAAATCCGCGGGCGGCGGAACTGAACGGCATCTCGGCCAAGCGTTATGTCACGGTGGCCTTTGTGGCCGCTGGTGTGACGGCTGCCTTCGCGGGCATCATTCTTCAATCACAATTACAGGTTGGGCAAAGTTCGGTGGGGCAGGAATATCTTCTGCCCGCCTTCACCGCAGCACTCCTCGGTGCAACCTCAATCCGCCCGGGCCGTGTCAATGTCTGGGGCACGATCCTTGCCGTCGCCGTGCTGGCTGTGACGGTGGCAGGGCTCAATCAACTGGGTGCGCCCTTCTTTGTCGAACCCATTTTTGACGGAGCGATGCTCATCCTCGCCGTAGGACTGGCCGTGACGGCGGTCAAGCGGCGCACGCGATTGAGCGCGGCCCCCCTCGCGCCTCAGGCGGCCGCTGCCGCGCCGGTTAAGACTTCGATAGGGACTGATCATGTCTGAGCAGCGCGATGATAGCCCGGCCCTGGGCGCGGAATGGTATCCATCCCGTTGGGGGAGCGATGACCAGCGGGGCAACGGAAACTTCATGAGCCCGGAGAAAGTGCGGCAGGCGTTGGCCCTTGTCGAACGACATGAGATCATTCGGCTCGGTCATGATTACGACGCCAAGATCCCGCTCGCGCCTGGCCGGATATTTGGCCTCAGGATGCCGGGGGGACCCACGGGTGGACCGCATGGTGGCCGGAGCCGGACGATATGGAATGACGAATTTCTGGCTACCGAAATCGGCCAGATCGGCACGCATATGGATGCGCTCGGTCACCTCGGGCGGCAGATTGGCGACAGGGCAGATCACGGCAACATGCGGTTCTACAACGGAAACCCGCTGTCAGAAATCTGGTCACCCTACGGCCTCAAGCGCCTCGGGATCGAAAACGCGCCGATTTTCTTCACACCGGGCTTTCTGCTCGATGTCGAGGGGCTCAAGGGCCGGATTATGAATCCCGGCGAGGAAATCACAGTGACCGATCTCGAGGCTTGCCTCGAACGACAGGGGATCGACGCTGCAGCCTTCAGGCCGGGTGATGCCATTCTGATCCGTACGGGCCATGGATCGCGCTTTCTGACGGAGCCAGCGACCTTCTATGATGGCGCGCCGGGTTTGGGTTTGCCAGCCGCCGAGTGGCTAGGACAGAAGGAGCCCTGCGTGGTTGGCGCGGACAATTTTGCGGTTGATGTTGTTCCGCCTGTCGATCCGGAGGTGTTTCATCCGGTCCACCAGCATCTCATCATGAAAAACGGCATATATCTTCACGAGGGAATGAAGCTTGATTCGCTCGCTGAGAAGGGCTGCTGGCGTTTTGCGTACGTGTTTGCCCCGCTCCCCATTGTTGGAGCTACAGGCTCGCCGGGCTCTCCATTTGCGCTTTTCTAAACTTCGATTGATCCCTTGAAGGGACTGTCGAAAACCGCCCTGAGCCAGTCTGCCCTGGAATGGCAGAAAGCTGAAGGCGGTCAGAGTTCGATCCGGTCACTCTGCCGCTCGACCAGCGTGAGCGGCCAGAGTTCGCCAGCAGCGTTGGCCCCACCGGCCAACCGGGCGAGCAGGATTTCCGCGAGGCGCCGACCGAGGGCTGCGGTGTCAAGGCTGAAGCAGGTCAGCGCGGGCACGAGAAATTCCGTCATCGGCGTGTCATGGACCCCACCGATGATGGCCACATCCTCTCCGCACCGCAGGCCCAGTTCGGCGAGGCGGCGATACAGTCCCACGGCCATGCCGCTGTCGATGGCGAGGATAGCGGTCGGGCGCGGGCTCAGGTCAAGCAGCCGACCCGCGATGGCATAGCCGCCGCCGGGCGTAACGTCTCCTTCCGCCACCAGGGTTTTGTCGAAGGGTACACCGGCGGCTTTCAGGGCTCGACGATATCCGGCGAGGAAGAAGCGTTTCTGCATCAGGTTGCCCGATGGCAAGCCGATTGCGACGCGGCGGTGGCCGGCGGCGACAAAGCGCGCGGTGGCGATCTCTGCCGCCGCCTCGAAGTCGAGGTCGATCCAGGGGTGGGCGCCACCCGACAAGCTGCGGCCAAGGGCGAGAAAGGGAAGCCCGACCTTGGCCAGATAGTCGAGGCGTGGGTCCTTGGTCCGCGTCCAAGGCAGAATCAGAGCATCGACCTGGCGGCGCTGAATGATGCGCCGCAGGCGGGCGAGCGGGTCCGGCGTCGCAGTTGGCTGATCGGGCATAACAACGAGATCGTAGCCGCCGCCGCTCAAGACTTGTTGGGTGCCCCCGAACAGGGACAGGAAGAAGGGCTCACCGTAAGCCTCGCGCCCCTCGGGAATTTCCCAAAGCAGGCCGACATTGTGGGTCGCACCTTTGCGAAGGCTGCGGCCGGATTGTTGGGGCACATAGCCGATGTCGCGCGCGGCTTCGATAACCCGCTTGCGGGTCTCGGGATTGACGTCCGGCCGGTCGTTGAGCGCACGGGAGACGGTGCCGATGGAGATGCCGAGCCGCGCCGCGAGGTCGCGAATCCCCGATGCCGCCGTTCCGGGCGACGGGAGAGGAAGGATCGAATCACGTTCTTTCATGCCGGGCACTAGATGACCTTAGCTTTGTCTTGACTTGATCACTATCTCGATCATAACGTCGTAAACGTTTACGGACCAGCCTCCGCCTGACGGCAGAAGAGGTGGCGAAACGGAGGGGGCGGAACAGAATGACTCTGCGGGCGGTTCTGGCCGGGTGCGGCGCCATGAGCGCCGGATGGATCGACGCGGCAAAACAGCTTCCCGACCTATCTATCGACGGTTTCGTAGATCTCGATCCGGCTCGGGCCGAAGCCGCGGCGGCACGCTGGGGCAGACCCGCCCGGATCGGTGCGGATGCAGCCGTAATGATCGACGCGCTGCGACCGGATATCCTCTTCGACGTGGCCGTGCCGGCCGCGCGCCACGCGCTCGTTTCCCACGCCCTTGCCAGCGGCTGCCACGTGCTAACCGAAAAGCCGATGGCCGAGACGATGGCGCAGGCGGCCGATCTGCTGCACCGGTCGCAGGCGGCGGGACGCATTCATGCCGTGGTGCAGAACCGGCGCTATATCGCCCCCATCCGGCGGATTCGCAGGCTTCTGGCATCCGGTGTTTTGGGGCCGGTAACCAGCCTGCATTGTGACTTCTTCCTTGCGCCCCATTTCGGGGGCTTCCGGGAGGTCATGCGCCACGTGCTGCTACTTGATATGGCAATTCACACGTTCGATGCCGCGCGGTGCATGTCCGGTCTGGATGCCGAATCCGCCTATTGCCGGGAGTGGAACCCGCCCGGCTCCTGGTTCGAACACGATTCATCGGCTGCTGCCGTATTCGAGCTCACGGGCGGCGCGATTTTTACCTATCGCGGTTCCTGGGTCGCGGAGGGTCTTGGCACGAGCTGGGAAAGTGCTTGGCGTATCCAAGGTGAGCGCGGAAGCCTGGTGTGGGACGGGCATGACGATATTCGCGCCGAGACCGTGGGGCCGCCCCGCCCGCATCTTTTCGACACGGCACAGCCGGTCGAGATACCGCCGCTCGCGCCGGAAGACGGTATCGGCGGGCATCTCGGCGTGATCCGTGATTTCGTGGCGGCCGTCCGTGGCGGATCGCCGCCCGAAACCCGGGGCGAGGACAACATCAAGAGTTTCGCCATGGTCATGGCCGCGATCCGCAGTGCGGAATGCGGCGCGCGCGTGGGGCTCGACAACTGAAGGGGAGGAGATCGGTCATGGATCTGCGCATCGGCACGATGGTCAAATGCAACGCGCCCAATGTCGGCGCCTATGTTCGCCAAATCCTGCCGCATGGTTTCGAGAGCATCGAGCCCTTCTTCTGGCAGAGCCTGGGTGGCGCGGATCTGACACGTCTGGCCGCCGAGCTGCGTGAGGCGATCGGCGACCGCGACGTGACCATGTCGACGCTCGGCATGTTCGGCAATCCGCTGGAGGACGCGGCGCTCGACCGCGAAACGCTGGCAGGCTGGAAAGCCCTGATCGACCACGCCCACCTCTTCGGCGCGACGACGATCGCGGGTTTCACCGGCCGCATCCGCGGTCGCCCGATCGAAGAGAGCCTGCCCCGATACCGGGAGGTTTGGGGGGAGCTCGCGCGCCGCGCGGCGGATCGTGGTCTGCGCATCGCCTTCGAAAATTGCGCCATGGACGGGAACTGGGCTGCCGGGGATTGGAACATCGCCCATAATCCGGATGCCTGGGCGTTGATGTTCAACGAATTGCCGCAGGAAAATATCGGGCTTGAATGGGAGCCCTGCCACCAGATGGTCTATCTGATCGATCCTCTGCCGCAGATCCGCAAATGGGCCGCGCGCATCTTCCACGTTCACGGCAAAGATGCCACGATCCGTTGGGAGGTCATCCGCGAGCATGGAATCTTCGGGAAGCATCCCTTCGTCTATATGCGCACGCCAGGTTTTGGCGATTCCAACTGGACCGATATCATCACTGAACTTCGCCTCGCAGGCTATCGTGGCTCGATTGACATCGAAGGCTGGCATGACCCGGTTTACCGCGATGCCTTGGAGATGACGGGGCAGGTCGCTGCCCTTCGCCATCTCCAGCTTTCCCGTGGTGGCATGCTCGTCCCCAACCCTACCTGAATCCTGCCTGACCTAAGCGCCCGCAAGAGGCGCCCGGGTTCATCCGCAACCCAAAAAGGAGGAAGCTCATGCCTCGTCTCAAACATCTCTGCGCCGGCCTCGCCTGTGCCGCCGCCATTGGCTTGGCCGCCGCCCCTCGCGCGGACGCCAAGCCTATCACGCTCAATGTCTGGACGATCGATCTGCAGAACCAGTATATGTTCCCGCTGGCGCAGCAGTTCGAGAAGCTGCATCCGGATATCACGGTGCATGTCAAGCATGTCCAATTCCAGGACATGAACAACGATCTTGCCCGCGCCGCGATTACCGGCAACGTTCCAGACGTCAGCTACATCGACAATCCTTATGTCGATCTCTTCCGCTCGAGGGGCATGCTGCTGAACTTGGCGCCGATGATTGCCAGTTCCAAGGTGATCGATCTCTCGAAATTCTATCCGGGGCCGCTTGCCGCCGTGAAATACGGCGACGCGATCTATGGCATTCCGCGTGGCGCCAATACGCTGGCACTCTATTACAACGCGGATATGTTCAAGGCCGCCGGTCTCGATCCGAATAAGCCACCGCAGACCTGGGCGGAGCTCTATCTCGATGCCAAGAAACTCACGGACCCGGCCAAGCACGTCTATGGCATCGCCTTCTCGGCGGTGGCGTCGGAGGAGGGGACCTTCCAGTTTCTGCCCTGGATACAAATGGCGGGCGGCGACTACAACCGGCTGGACACGCCGGATGACGTGAAGGCGCTGCAGTTCTGGCAGACGCTGATCGACGAGAAGCTCGCCTCCCCGGACACGCTGGTGCGCAGCCAATACGATTCGACCGCGACCTTCAATGCCGGTGAGGCGGCCATGGCGATTTCGGGCCCGTGGGAACTGCCGCGCATGGCGACGGACGCCAAGTTCGACTATCGTGTAGCGCTTCTTCCCACCATGACGGCGGG
>Ga0310811_10014432_pt1 | contig 10304 bp, 7 predicted proteins | sample YCmetagenome_FD_207642 | JGI IMG/M metagenome (GOLD analysis project Ga0310811, IMG submission 207642) | Soil microbial communities from experimental microcosm in Duke University, North Carolina, United States - YC | ecosystem: Engineered > Artificial ecosystem > Soil microcosm > Unclassified ... | reverse complement strand
GCAACACCGACCCATGTATCTCCCGGATCCCCTCCTCCACCTTACCGGCCCACTCCTGCTGCTCCGCATATTCCGCTGCACCGGCCTTGATCCTCGGGTCTGCCAGGACGGTAAATTTCACCGTCCGCTCCACGGTGTCATAGCGCAGCCGCGCACTATAAACACCCGGTGCCGCCTTCCTCCCCGAAAATTCCCCCTCGATAAATACCCTCGGCACTCCGGGCAACGTCGGATAGCGCATGTCCCAAACCATCCGGTTCAACCCGGGCCCAAACGGTAACACCGGATCGGCCGAAGGACCACCCGGATAATGCACAAAGCCGGCATCCTCCTTACCCGAATAACGCCGGACCAGTTTCCCTGCTCCATCCAATATCTCCATCGTCAATACCTTCGAAGTATCCACCTTGGCCGGCAGTTGGTAATACAACACCACCCCCGTGGAGGGATTGGTCCCCGCCACCGCCGGCCGCCGTTGCTCCTCTTCCTCCTCATAATCCTTCACTACCTTATCCAACGCACTCCCACCCGAAACCCGATACGCATCCCCGGGCGGATAAAACACCACCCCACTCCTCGACCCCGACACATCATAGCTCCGCAACACATTCAGATCATCCAGGATCCAAAATCCCCGGCCCATCGTCGATGCGATCAGATTCCCCTTATGAACAAGAAGGTCCGTCACAGGCGTCACGGGCAGATTCAATGGCAAGGACAACCACTTTCCTCCCCCATCAAACGAAATATAAAATCCCGTCTCCGTTCCCGCATACAGAAGACCCTTCCGCACATCGTCTTCCCGCACAGTACGCGTATAGGCTCCATTCGGGATCCCATTGACGATCTTCGTCCAGGACTTGCCATAATCCGTCGTCTTGTAAATGGCCGGCGCCAGGTCATTCCACTTGTATCTTGTCGTTGCGATATAGACCGTCGCCTTATCAAACGGCGACACCTCGATGCAGTTCACAAGACTCTCCCCCATCCCCGCCGGCGTCACATTGCTCCAGGTCTTACCCCCGTCCCTCGTAAGACTCACCACCCCATCATCACTCCCCGTCCAGAGCACGCCTTTCTCCAACGGCGACTCCAACACATAGGCCAGCGTGCAATAATTCTCGCCACCCGCGCCCTCATTCGTATAAGGCACCCCGCTCTTCCCCATATGCGCCGTATCATGACGCGTGAGATCCGGCGAGATGACCTCCCAGGTCCTGCCAAGATCCGTCGTCCTGAAAAGCCGGTTGGCGCCATGATAAAAGGTATTCGGCTCCCAACGGGAACAAATGATCGGGGCATTCCAATTAAACCTGTATTTCATTTCCCTCGGCTGCAATGCTTGATATTGTATCGGCGCTACCATGATCGCCTTCCCCTCCCCGGTCATCCGGTCCACCACCTCGATCGTCCCCTGGTAGCTCCCTCCCATCACATATCGCGGACTGTCCGGATCAAAGGCCAGGAAGGCGCTCTCCCCACCCGCCGAATAGAACCAGTTCTTCTCCCCAATGCTCCCACCCGTAGTATTCCTGCTCGCGATCATCAGCGATGTGTTGTCCTGCTGACCCGCATACACGTTATACGGGAAAAGGTTATCCGCATTCACCCGGTACAGCTGGCCCGTGGGCTGTGTATTCTGCGCACTCCAGCTGTCCCCGCCGTCGAAGGTGACCGCCGCACCACCATCGTTGGAGATGATCATATTCCGGTCGTTGCGCGGATTGATCCATAGCTGATGATAGTCCCCATGCGTACCGCCAAGATTCGACCAGGTCTTGCCCCCATCGATCGATTTCAACCCCGGCGAGTTCAACACATACACGACATTCTCATTCTGGGGATCGGCAAAGACTTCGATATAATACCAGGCCCGCTGAACAAGCCGGTGATCCGAACTCACCCGGCTCCAGCTCTTGCCCCCATCCTCGGAAGCAAACAACCCTCCCTCCTCCTTTTCTGTATCGCTTTCGATCAGCGCATAGACCTTGCTGGAATTGGCGCCCGATACCGAAATCCCCATCTTCCCCATCTCCTTGGGCAGTCCCTTCTCCAGCTTCACCCAGGTCTGGCCGCCGTCGACCGATTTATAAAGACCGCTTCCGGGACCACCGCTCCGCATCTGCCAGGGCAGCCGCCGGTAATCCCACATCGCCGCATACAACACCCTCGGGTTGTTCATGTCCATACTCAGATCCGCACAACCCGTATTCTCATCGATATATAACGTCTTTTTCCAGTTCAGCCCCCCATCCGTCGACACATACACCCCCCGATCGGCCGACGCCCCATACGCCGCTCCCTGCGCCGCCACATAAACGATATCGGGGTTCTGTGGATGGATGCGGATCGCCGACACATGCATCGTCCCCTCGAGGCCCAGCTTCTTCCAGGTCTTGCCCGCATCCGTGGACCGGTAAACCCCATCGCCATAGCTACTCATCACGCCGCGCAGCGCATGCTCACCCATCCCCACATACACGACATTGGGATCGCTCTCCGCTACCGCCACCGCGCCCACCGAGCCGGTTTGAAAGAACCCATCCGAGACATTCTGCCAGGTCCCGCCTGCATTCTCCGTCTTCCAGACTCCCCCACCGGTCGTACCCATATAATAGATCTGTGGATGACCCACCACCCCGCAGGAGGTAACGCTCCGCCCGCCCCGGAACGGCCCGATATTCCTCCAACGAAGCGGCTTCAAATAAGTATTCAGGGAATTAGTTTGGGCCCATCCACCAAATGACAGAAGGTGCAGGCCCAGCAGCCAGATAGTTTTTCTCATGATTTGAAGATACAAAAAAGGCCCCGCGACAGCAGGGCCTTAACCAAAAATCATTTCTTCTTCGGCGGCGCCGGCGGGGCTGCCGGTCTCGAATACTGCATGACCAGATCAGCTTTGCCCGCGGAATTGAACCGCCAAACCTCGTGCAATTCCGTGGAATCCACCTTCCCATCCTTATGGGTATCGATCTCCGTCCCCCAGATCAGCGCCCAATGCTCGTTCTTGTCCACACTCTTCACGGCCATCACCGCATCTACCCGGTCGACAGCACTCTTATACGAGCTCCTCACGGCCTGCACCATCGCCATGGCGCTATCCCGGGTCGTGTGGATCCTCGCACCATTACCCAAATACATTTCCATCGAGTCGGCGATCATGTCCTTCCCCGCACTCAGATCGCCGTTATCATAGATCTTCCACAAGGCCAGCACCGTCTCGGCATTCTTCGGCTCATCGATCGCAAAATTCGATGAATACATGATCGCATAAGGGGAATTGATCGGCTTCATAGCGGCGGACGAATCGGTCTTCGCAGGCGCGGTAGCAGGCGTAGAAGGCGCGCCGCTGCAGGCTGCAAAAAATACCACCAGGGCAATCGCGGAGTTTAATTTCATGGTCATATATATTATTTTTTAGTTGCTAACGCCTTATTGATCGGGGCTCGGTCGATATACTGGATATACCGGTCCACCTTATCCGCGGAATTATAATGCGCATCCGAATGCACCCAAAACCCCAGCTTCGCTCCATTCTTATACTTGACATGCACCTCATTCCATCCTAATACCCAGACACCAGGCAGGTCCGGACCCTTCTGCGGCTGGTTGACCTTGATCGGCAGCCAGATGTCATTGAGGAAGACAAGCGAATCGATCACCTTTCCCCTTCGCTCCGTCCAATACTTCGTGATCGCCTCCTTCCCGGTAAGACTATCCCCCGAAGACCAGATAAAAACGGCGTTATCGGCAAACTGATCTACCCAGCCCGCGACATCACCCGAGCCAAGCGCCGCCATCGCCTTCTTTTGCAGATCCGAATACCGGGCGTCGGCAAATTCGGTCGGCGGAGGCGTAGCAGGCGCCGCAGGCGTCGCAGCCTTACTGCTGTCTGCCGTAGAAGTACCCGCACCGGAATTGTTGCAGGCGAAGAACAGGCAGCACGCAGCCGCCCAGCAAATGGATTTTTTCATTGCAAGCAATATTTAGGGTTAAAAAAAGCTATTTGTTCCGCCGGGGTAAGGAGACAAAAAGGGGGTAAGGAAATGTGCAGGTCTAATGAAAAAGCGAGGTAAGAGAACGAAGGAGATAAGGAGAAGATAAGGAAATGCAGTCGCAGTAAAAGACTATCTAATATAAGTAAATTTCGAATCAAAAAATAAAATACCTTGCCGTATGAAAAAGTTTGTCCTCGGCCTCCTCTTCTGCACCTCGCAAATCGCCACGCTCATCGCCCAACCCCGGCCAAACACCACAGCGCCAACGGCGCCGGCCGCTCTCGAAAGACAAGCGGCCACAACCGAAAAACCCGCCCCCCACAGCCGCATCCTCAACATCGACTCCTCCGTCACCACCCACGCCGACGTAACCATAAAAGGCCAGAAGATACCATACGACGCCACCGCCGGCACCATCCCCGTCTGGGACGAAGACGGCAAACCCATCGCCGGCGTCTTCTACACCTACTATGAACGGTCAGATATAAAAGATCGCGACAGCCGCCCCCTCGTCATCTCTTTCAACGGCGGCCCCGGTACCCCCTCCGTTTGGATGGAGATCGGCTACACCGGCCCCCGGCGCCTAAAGATCGACGACGAAGGCTACCCGATCCAACCCTATGGCGTCCAGGAAAATCCCAACTCCATCCTCGACGTCGCCGACATCGTCTATGTCGACCCGGTCAACACCGGCTTCTCCCGCGCCGTCAGCAAAGACATCCCCACCGGCAAATTCTTCGGCGTCAACGAAGACATCAAATACCTCGCAGAATGGGTGGCCACCTTCGTCACCCGCAAGAACCGCTGGGCCTCCCCAAAATTCCTCATCGGCGAAAGCTATGGCACCACCCGCGTGTCCGGCCTGGCCCTCGAGCTCCAGAACGCCCAATGGATGTACCTCAATGGCGTCGTCCTCGTGTCCCCGACCGAGATCGGTATCGATCGCGCCGACTATGTAAAAACATCCCTCCTCGTTCCCTACTATGCCGCCACGGCCTGGTACCATAAAGCCCTCGCCCCCGATCTCCAAAAGAAAGAACTTACCGACTACCTCCCCGAAGTCGAGGACTTCACCATCAACGAGCTGATGCCCGCCCTGGCAAAAGGCGGCTTCCTCGACGACGCCAAACGGCAAGCCCTGGCCGTCAAACTGGCCCGCTACACGGGCCTGTCCGAAAAAGCCGTCCTCGAGACCAACCTCGAGATCCCCACAAATTTCTTCTGGAAAGAACTCCTCCGCGACAAAGGGTTCACCGTTGGCCGCCTCGACTCCCGCTACAAAGGCATCGACCGCCAGGACGCCGGTGCATCCCCCGACTACAACGCCGAGCTGACATCCTGGGAACACTCCTTCACACCCGCGATCAATATCTATCTCCGCGAAGACCTGCACTATAAAACCGATCTGAAATACTATATGTTCGGCCCCGTCCACCCCTGGGACAACCAGAACAACCGCGTTGGCGAAAACCTCCGCCAGGCCATCGCCCAAAACCCCTACCTGCATCTCCTGATCCAATCGGGCTATTATGACGGGGCCTGCGACTATTTCAACGCCAAATACAGCCTCTGGCAGATCGACCCCAGCGGGAAGTTAAAGAATCGCCTCCACTGGGAAGGCTACCGCAGCGGCCACATGCTCTACCTGCGCAAGCCCGACCTCGAAGCCGCCACCGAAAGCCTCCGCCGCTTCATCCGGGAAGCCACCCCCAAACCAGGCGAACCCGCAAAATATTAACCGTTTTGCACCCGCTCCTTTTCCTCACTCGCCCCATCCGAGTGCCGGGCCGCCTTCTCCGCCTTGCCAAACCGCAAAGTAAAAGCAATGGTCAGCACCCGGCTGTCCCGTTTTAACTTGAAATATTCCGAAGCATCCGGAAAAGAAGTAAGCCCCTCCATGGCGTTCGTATAAAAGATATCCCGGTAACTCACCTTGATCGTCCCCTTCTTCTTTAACACGGTCTTGGCGATACCCACAGACGCCTGCCCCGTCGGATAAAGCAGCTCCTGGATATCATTCCGCGCCCGCGTCGTATAAAAACCCGATACCTCACCCGAATAGCCACTCCCAAAGCTCAGCTGGTTATTGATATTCGCACTCAGTTGACTGATCGTCGACGTATACGTATTCCCATTGAACCCCCGAAGCTGCTTGTGATTCAACACCGCCGTCAACGCCATCGACCACCAACGCACCGGCGACACATTCAGGCTCATCGACAACCCCAGGTTATATACCCGCCCGACATTCCCCTGGGTATAGTAAAGAATGGTCTTCGAGGTATCAGAAAGAAATATCTGCGAGAAATAATTGGACACAAGCGCATAAGAAACCCCCGTCGTCAGCAAATTCCCATACTGATGGCTCAGCTCGAAATTCCAGGTATACTGCGGCAACAGGTAAGGATTACCCGTCTCATACGTGTACTTGTTGATGACGAATAAAAAAGGATTCAGGGTCTGAAACACCGGCCTATCCACCCTCCGCCCCACCGTCAGGGTCAGGCTGTTCAGCGTATCCAGCCTATAAGAAAGATAGCCGCTCGGGAACAGGCTCCCATAGTTCCTCGACACCAGCGAGTCCGGCTGCACACTATTCCCCGTCTGATGCGCCGTATAGGCCGTATACTCAAAGCGCAGCCCTCCCTGGTAGCTCCACCGGCGGGCCTTCCCCTCTATCGCCCCATACCCCGCCTGGATATTCTCCCGGTAAACAAAATGATTACTCAGCGTCTCGTCCTTTATCCATTGCTGGTTCAACCAATCCTGGTACGTCGCAGCGTTATCCGTATGACTCGAAGAAGATTTGAATCCCGTGGTCAGCGTGTGCTCAGAACCAAGCCCGATCGTCGCATCCGCCTTGGCGGAAAAGATATCGATGGTGGTCGGGATATTGTTGCGGTATACCTGCTCATAACCCCCGGCACTTAACAATTGATTGTCAAAATCCTGCTCCAACCTCATCTGGTAATGCAGATAATCGACATCGGCGCTCACCTCGGCATTCCTGGCCAACACCTGCCTGCCATTCAGATTGATCGCCCCATTCCGGAACCGGTTCTCCGGCCGGCTCTGCGTGCGAATGGCGGAATCCACCTGCCCATCGGCCCGCAACCAGTTGGCAGTAGCCGTGTTGCTTCCCCTCCGATGGATATCCATCCCGGTCACCGCCATCCCGATCGTCGTCGAAGACGACAAAGTATAGTCCACCCCGGCCTTCACCGTATGGTTCATCACCGTCCCCGAAAAATAAGAGGGCTGTTGCAACACAGCCGAAACTTCCTTATTCGCATCAAAATACTGTCGATAAGCATAAAGATTCGTTAGATATTTTGTATCGTTAAGACTATAATTCAAAAAACTATTGAACCTTCCCCGCCGGTAATTCAGAACAATGCTGTTGTTGGTCTTCGAATAGATACCCTGGCCAAACGATCCCGTGACACTGCCGTTGAGCCCGTTATTCTTGTTCTTCTTCGTCTTGATATTGATGATCCCGGCGCTTCCCGCCGCATCGTACTTCGCCGTCGGATTCGCGATCAGCTCTATCCGCGCCACCTGGGAAGAATTCATGCTGCTCAGCAGGTTGTTGAGATCATCCCCCGACAAATAGGTAGGCTTGTCATCGATCATCACCAACACCCCCGCCTTCCCGTTCAGACTGATCCCGCCATTGCGGTCCACCGTTACTCCCGGGGATCGTTCCAACACCTCCAGTACCGTCGAACCCGTGTTCGTCACCGAGGCCTCCACATTCACGATGATCTTGTCCCGCTTCCTTTCCACAGGCAGCGTATGCCCCGTCACGACGACTTCCTTCAGCGTCCGGCTCTTCGGCACAGGCTTCGCCGTGTCCACCGCACCCACCTGGCAGAAACTGCATACCGGCAATATCGACAGTAAAAGAGAAAAGAAGGTAGTGTTCTTCATGGTTCACCCCAAAGTTCAACCATCCGCCGGGAATCCCCCAGCCGCTAAACCCGCCCCATCGCCGCCGGTCAACAAACCAATCCCCGGAATCGTTGAATATTGCTGTATCTTAGCTCATGCAGCCGAACCTAAATACGATCGAGAAGCTAACCGAATTTCAGTTGCGCGATAAGTTACTCAACCACCGGTTGACGCCTTTTTTTAACGATACCGCAGATCAACTCATCAAGGGAGTCCGCAATGGCAACACGGCTAAGCAGCAAAAGAGGATCCTGAGATCCGCACTCGCCGACCTCAACATACGCGACTATGATACGGAAGAAAGAGAATTCATTTGTCAGCTGCTCTTCGAGCTGGCCTACATGGTCGGCATCAATTATAGCGATGAATTGAACAATTGGCTATATGGCTCGGCCCCGACAACGCTCATGAAGCTGGCAAAGCTGCTCAGACCCGAACGGCTTGCCGGTAAAGTAAGCCGGCCTTGCTGCAACTGTGGCGCCTCACTGGATATCGCGATCATGAGGAAACAAAACGGCATCCCGGATCACATCTGGTTGATCGTTAAATGCTCCGCTTGCACCGAGCTAAACCTCCTCTCCCCCGGCCCAAACATCAAACAGATGCGCTATGGGAACTTCAAACAAATTGAAACCTTGCTAAAAGAGGAATTCACCTACGAACAGGCCCTTACCCGTCTTGAACAGATCAAACTCTTTAGAAAAGCATAGCCAACTCTCCGGAACAGGGAAACGGTTTCCCAATTTGGGAATAATTCCAATCCCACAACCAACCATAAAATCCTGTAATAACCTATAAACCAACAAGATATAAACCTGCTCAAAGGCTGGCCCGTCACTTGTCATATCCGATACGGTCTTTCTAACTAAACAATGTTGGATTTAAAAAAACGGGCTGGATTTCTATCTGGGCCTTTTTTTTTGCCCATAACTTGCGTTCATGAAATACAAACTACTCGGACGCAGCGGCCTGAAAGTATCTGAACTATGCCTGGGAACCATGGGCTTCGGCACCGAAGCCGGCTGGGGCGCCGACAAGACCGCCAGCTTCGCGATCATGGAAGCCTTCGCAAACGCCGGCGGCAACTTCCTCGACACCGCCAACATCTACAAGCTCGGCACCAGCGAAAAGCTCATCGGCGAATTCATCAACCCCCGCGACCGCGACTTCTTCGTAATAGCAACCAAGTACTCCCTAAAGGACAATACCACCAATCCCAACGCCAGCGGCAACAACCGGAAGAACATGATGCGCAGCGTAGAGGAAAGCCTGAAACGGCTCCAAACCGGCTTCATCGATGTCTTATACCTCCATATCTGGGACGATCTCACCCCCATCGACGAAATACTCCGGGGCATCGACGACCTCATCCGTCAGGGAAAGGTCAACTATGCCGCCATCAGCGACACCCCCGCCTGGATCGTAAGCAAAGGCAACACCCTGGCCGAGCTCATGGGCTGGAGCCAATTCGTCGCCCTGCAGGTCGAATACAGCCTCCTCCAACGGACTCCCGAACGCGAGCTGACTCCCATGGCCAAACACTACGGCATGACCGTCACACCCTGGGCCCCCCTGGCAGGCGGCGCCCTCACCGGCAAATACCTGAAGGGCGGGCAGGGACGCATAAAGCCCGAAAGCAACCGCCGCGACGAGAATAGCACAAGGATCACCCGCGAAGTGATGTCCATCGCCGAAAAGCTCGGCGTCGAACCCAGCCATGTCGCCCTTCAATGGACCCGGCAGCAGGGCTTCGAGTGTATCCCCATCGTAGGCGCCACCAGGCTCGACCAGTTGCAGGAGAATCTCAAAACCATCGACCTCACGCTGTCACCCGAACATCTCCAAAGACTCGACGCGGCCAGCGCCATCGACCTCGGCTTCCCCGGAAGGTTCTTCCGCGAAGAGGGCGTCCGCCAAAACAATTTCGGCGGCTTCTACGACCGCATCATACCCCGCCAATAAACGCCAACCGCACCCAAACAAACACCTGCCGCCAATACCCCTACAACCCACCCCACGCCTGCCCCCCGGGGAAAAGGTACCGGCTCCGTATCGCCAATAAGCACCATATCCGCCCAATAACAAGGCAGCAAGCTCCCCTTTCTGTCCTCAAACATATAATACAACTTCGCCTTCTGCAAAGCCTCGTCCTTATGCATGCCCCGAAAAATATATTCATTGAACTTCTGCGAGATGCTATAAATAGCGCCTTCATCCGCCATCCACTGCGTGGCCGCCACAGCCGGAATACCCGCCGCCGAAAATCCCCGGGCCAGGCTGAAAATGCCCTCCCCGCTACGGTTCTTCCCAACATTGGTTTGACAGCCGCTAAGGACGATAAGCCTGGCGGCCGGC
>Ga0310811_10014431_pt1 | contig 10305 bp, 10 predicted proteins | sample YCmetagenome_FD_207642 | JGI IMG/M metagenome (GOLD analysis project Ga0310811, IMG submission 207642) | Soil microbial communities from experimental microcosm in Duke University, North Carolina, United States - YC | ecosystem: Engineered > Artificial ecosystem > Soil microcosm > Unclassified ... | reverse complement strand
AACCTACCCGCAAGCATCAGTCAGCACTAGACTACGCTTTTTTCTCGGCGGCCTGCTTCAGGGGTGCGAGGGCAGCGCCATTACCTCGCAGCCAAACACGAGATCGTAACGTTCGGCTCCAGGGAATAAAAGAGTGTAGTTGTTAAGCGTTAATCAGCGGCGGGTTGCGAAACCAATTCTCTGTCCCGTCGCACCTTTTTTAAGTTCTGCTGCGACTGATGCTTTTCTGACTGGATCACGCGCATTGACGAGTTCTCGTCGAAGTTCAGTAATTGTCGTCGGCGCAGGCGCGTTCGGCGGCTGGACCGCGCTTCAGCTTCTGCAAAAAGGCGCGAAGGTCACGCTGTTTGACGCGTGGGGCCCGGGAAATTCTCGGGCCAGCTCCGGAGGCGAGACCCGCATCATTCGTGGAACCTATGGGTCAAGGCGATGTTACACGCAAATGGCGGCGCGGTCTCTGCAGCTATGGCAGGAGTATGAGCAAGAATGGAATCTAAAGCTGTTCTTTCGCACTGGTGTGCTTTGGATGGCTGGAGCCGATGATTCGTATGAACGTGCCGCGCTGCCTCTGTTGAGCGAGAACGGAATTCGATTCGAAAAACTTTCTGCCGTTGAATGCGCACAGCGTTGGCCACAAATCAGCTTCGGCGACATCTCGTGGAGCGTATACGAGCCAGACTCTGGATATCTGGCCGCAAGGAGAGCTTGCGAGGCTGTGTTCAATGCCTTCATCGAACGGGGTGGTGAGTATCGCCAGGCACAAGTTTTGCCCGGCCAAATCACTTCCGGAAAGATGTGCGAGGTACGGCTCGATTCAGGAGACGTGCTGCATGCCGATGCATACGTTTTCGCCTGCGGTGCATGGCTGGGAAAAGTTTTCCCGTTTCTGGCGCCGATCATTACTCCGACGCGCCAGGAAGTATTCTTCTTTGGAACGGCGGCAGGTGACTTGCGATTCACCGACGCACAATTACCGGTCTGGGCAGATGATAGCAAACGTGAACTCGACGGCTTTCCAGGCAAACACTGGTTCTACGGAATTCCAGGAAACCATTGGCGCGGTTTTAAGATTGCCGACGATTTGCGTGGGCCGGCGATCGACCCGACTACTTTGGAACGCGAGCATTCTGCCGAACGCCTGGCCGCGGCTCGCGCTTATCTAAAGCTGCGTTTTCCTGCGCTCGCCGACGCTCCTCTGCTTGAGAGTCGCGTCTGCCAGTATGAGGACTCCACCGACCAGAATTTTATTCTGGAGCAACATCCAGAGGCAGAAAACGTCTGGATTCTTGGCGGCGGCTCTGGTCACGGCTTTAAGCACGGGCCCGCATTCGGTCAGATGGCCAGCGAGTCTGTATTAGGACTGAAGGCGCCGCCGCGTGAGTTCGCTCTCCGACGCTAAAAGATTCCGTTTACTTCAGTTCTCTGATCCAGATGTTCCTGAAGCTGATTGGCTGACTGGGATCACCGTGCGCTTGCAGCCTGATGGGAGTTGCGCCGTGCTTCTTGTAAAAAGGTTGACCTATGTACTGCGTCTCGCCCTTCACGGCAAAATGATCCTGCACCAGAATGCCATTGAAAAAGGCGGTGACGAAAGCGGGGGTTTTCAACGAACCGTTCGCATTGAAGAGGGGTGCAGTCCAAATCACGTCATAATCCTGCCACTCACCCGGCTTGCGCGTCGGATTCACCAGCGGAATACTTTGCTTGTAGATGCTGCCAGCCTGACCATTAACGTAAGTTTCATTTTTGTATGAATCGAGAATCTGCAATTCATATCCACCATTGCCGGGAGGAGGCGAGGCCAGGAAAACGCCGCTATTGCCGCGCGCCTGACTGCTTCCGGTGATATTCTCGGGAACTTTCCATTCGAGATGAAGCTGATAGTTGAGAAAACTTCGCTTGGTCTCAATATCTCCGGCCGCCTTGTTCACGGTAAAAACCCCGTCGGCAACGATCCATTTCGCCGGGGATTTGTCCTTGGTAGAAACCCAGTCGTCAAGATTTTTCCCGTCGAAGAGAATGATCGCATCGGATGGAGGAGCATTACAGTCAGCACCTGGCGTGACTACTTTTGGCACTGGTTGCCAGAGTTCGGTGTCTTCAGGTTTTGGCGTGGCATGTGCCAGAGTTGTTTGATCTCCGGTACTTTGAGGGACGCTCGGCTGTTGCGCATAAACCACGCTGCTAATGATGAAAATAATTGTGACATGGAGAAACGGGAATTGAATGCGCATAGGTCAAGAGGATACAACGGGTCCATCCGAACGCGGGAGACCATCTTTAAGGATTGCGGAATTTAAGAAAGTTGGTAGCATCAGTCGGACACAGGGAGGTTCTACATAGATATGACTACGCGCCGCACGTTCCTGGTCGCCAGCGGACTGACCGCACTAGCATCAACTCGAGTGTTCGGTGCGAACGACAAATTACGCGTCGGTGTTATCGGCGCTGGACAGCGAATGAAAGGCCTTCTCGATTCCGCGGACAAGGCCGGCGCTTATGAAATCGTCGCCGTAAGCGACGTATACGGCCCCCATCGGGACGCGATCAGGGAGCGGTCAAACGGTCTGGCCACAATGCACTTGGATTATCGCGAGGTGCTCGACAAGAACATCGACGCGGTGATCATCGCATCTCCGGATCACTGGCACGTCCAGATGGCCGTGGACGCTCTGAAAGCCGGCAAGGATGTCTATTTGGAAAAACCCGTCACCCACACAATTGAGGAAGGGGTCACCCTGACTCGTGCAGTCCGGTCAAGCAAACAAATTCTGCAGTGTGGTATGCAACAACGCAGTTGGACCCATTTTCGCGATGCCGTCGATCTGATTCAGTCCGGCAGCCTGGGGCGGGTTGCACAGGTTCGGATGTACTGGTGGCAAAACTATCAGAAAAGTTGGCCAAAGGCGCCGGTTGAGCAGCAGTTGCTGGACTGGAAACTCTGGTTGGGTTCCGCGCCCGATCAGCCGTATAGCGAAGAAAAATTCTTCCATTGGCGCTGGTTCTGGAATTTTGGCGGCGGCGCCATGACTGACTTATTCACGCATTGGATCGATATCGTGCATTGGGCTATGAAATCGGATCAGCCACGCCGGGCGCAGATGCTCGCAGACAAATATGTCTTCGATCAGTGGGACTGCCCCGACACCATCCAGGCCGCTTTTCGCTATCCCGGCTTCGATGTAGTGTATGAAGGCATGATGGCGTCGTCGATCGATGATGGCGGTTTGGAGTTTCGCGGCACGGACGCAACCCTAAAGATTAATCGCGGCGCATTCAGCGTTTATCGCGAAGACGCTCCGCGGGATAAGAATCCCGTACTTGCGGGAAGCAGTTACCGTGACGGAACTATCGACCACGTAGAGAATTTCTTCGATTGCGTCAAGAGCCGGAAAGAACCGAATGCGCCGGTAGAAACCGGAGTCGCTGCCGCAGCCGCGGGCCACATCGGTAATTTGGCCTTCAGCCGCGGTGGGCAAATTAATTGGCCCATAAAAACCTAGTTTGCGGAAATCACCAACCTTCTCAGATCCACGCGGTTCGGTTACATTGATTTGCGCAAGTGACTAAATCGCCGCAGGTCGATGTGGTGGGCGTCGGACTCAACGCCACCGATACCTTGATCTATCTTCCCGAGTTCCCTGCTCCAGGCTCGAAGATTGGTTTTCGTGCCGCGAGTGTGCTCCCCGGCGGGCAGGTTGCTACCGCACTCTTCGCATGTCAGTCGTGGGGAATGCGAACCCGCTACGTCGGAAAAATAGGCGACGACCACGCGGGGAAAATTCACCTCGAGCAATTTGCCGCCAATGGCGTGGAGCCTCAGGTAACCATGGTTCCCGGGTGCGCGAGCGCTCAGTCTTTCATTTTGGTTGATCCCCAAGGTGAGCGAACGGTTCTGTGGCGAAGAGATGAACGCCTGGACCTTCACGCGGGAGACCTAAATCGCGAATGGATTGTTAACGCGCGCGTGCTTCACGTCGACGGTTCCGACACGGCAGCCGCGATTACTGCCGCAAGCTGGGCGCGCGCCGCGGGAATTCCGACGGTTGCGGATTTGGATGAAGTGTATCCCGGAGTAGACGCACTACTGGACCTTATCGATTACCTGATTGTGAGCAGGGAGTTCCCTTCTCGGCTGTTATCACAAAAAGACCTGCGGAAGAGTCTCCCTCTGCTTCAACGGCGGTTTGGTTCAACCGTGACGGCAGCGACGTTAGGCAGCGGAGGTGTGCTGGCGTGGGATGGCAAACAATTTCACTCAGTTTGCGCGTACCGGGTTCCGGTGGTGGACACGACCGGTGCGGGAGATATCTTTCATGCAGGCTTTATCTATGGATTGCTCCGCGGCTGGCCTTTAAGGCGGCAGCTCGAATTTGCCTGTGCCGCGGCCGCGCTGAATTGTATGGCGTCCGGCGCGCGCGGAGGCGTCCGGTCAATTATGGAGATCGAACGTTTAATGTTAGATGGACCGCGGTACCCGGCAGCATTCGACATCTCGCAGGCTTAGATCGGCGAAGGTGAAAGGCTGTTCGAACTAAAGGGAAATGAGAAAAAAAAGAAGTAATCTGCAATCGTTTTTTACCGCTAGAAGTGCTTGATGATGAAGGCTGTTTTATCATCAATTCGATCTTGTTCACCGAGTTGCTGAATATGTCGGTCCTGCTCCAGTGCGTACTCGAGAATAGCGGCGCAAATCTCCCTCGCCCCGCGATCTTTAAGATTACGAACTATGCTTTCAAGTCTGAGGCGCTCCTGTTCGTCGCTGCCGTCATATACACCATCGGAATATAAAAACAGGATATCTCCTGGACTCATCAAGGTGATCTCTCCGATGTTCGAAGAGTTTATTTGTCTTTGCCTGACCACGGTTGATAAATATTTGTTTCGGTCAGGATGATCTTCGGGGATTTCCAACCCCAGCGCGGGAAATTGCACGAGTTGATCGGTATTCATGGGCATGAAGCGTCCGTACTCCGCGGAGAATACCAGTGGTGGGGGACTGCCGAAGTTTACGAAGCGGAAATGACCTTCGGGCCTTATCTCACCATAAATCATGGTTGCGATTTCGCGAGAATGGTCTTGCGCGTCGCGACCCAAGGCGTTGCGTGCAGTTACGGATTGCGCCAATCGCAGATTAATGTTTTCAAATAGCTCCGGGGTTGTTTTTCCGTACTGATCGAGTTCGGAGAGCATGAGAGCATGAAAGGTGTCATGAACGGTCGAGGCTATTTTCGCCGAAATAATCCCATGCCCCTGAGCGTCGACCAGCAGGACTCCGGCCGTCGTATAGAGTTCGCGCAGATTGTCCGCAACCCTGAGTTGTTCTGAACTCTTGGCTCTTCTGTACTCGGCCTCTCTGACTCCAGCAGGGTTTGCTCTCAAACCGAGCCACTTCACATGATCGTCAACCAGGTTTCGTGGAATGTGGCCACCCGGCAGAGGCTCCAGATACTCTGCAGACAAGCGGACAGCGCTCGCGATTCGAGCGTCGATGTTATAGCGTTGCTGAAAATTGATGTACTCAAAGAGATCGCCGCCTACACTTCCTGCGGGAATCGAATCACCATACATGTCGGTCCGGGCCAGATGCGGAATCGAGCCCTCAACCGGCATCAATCGCTTGCGCAGGTATTCGTCAATGCCGGTTTCCATCTCAATTGCCATATTCTTATAGATTCTCTCGGGTCGAATCTGAATCAGCAACTCTGAATTATACGCAGGCAAGTGGGATGACTCTGCGTACCGTGTTTACGTGGTCCAGCAAGGTAAGGGTTGAGCGATCGCAGTCCTTGAAACACGCGTATTTGGGTTTGACCAATCCTGGATCTGCGAGGACAATTCAGATTAGATTTGGGCGGAAGGCTGCAAGCCTCCAGATGGACGCGAATTCGATCTCTACTCTCGAATGGCGTAGCTAACGGGTTTCCCGGCTTTCCAGATCAGTCAAATTCTTTGGAGCATTGCCGAAGGAGGTGTGGTTCATGAAACGAATTTCTGTGTCACGTCGGGAGTTCTTGCAAAAGACTGCGGGGGTTGCAGGTACTTCGCTCGCGGCGAACACCATTTTCTTAGATCCGCCCCGGTTATTTGCTTCCCCTCAAATGACCGCACCCAGCGATCGGATTCGATTTGGAATTGTGGGCATTGGAATGGAAGGCACCAATCTGCTATCCACGGCGATTCAACTTCCGGGAGTGGAGTGCGTGGCCGCTTGTGACCTTTACGATGGCCGCCACGAACTGGCGAGGGAAATCGTCGGGAAACCCATACCAACTACCCGCCGTTACAAAGAGTTGCTGGATAACAAAGAGATTGATGCCATCGTTATGGCCGTTCCAGATCACTGGCACAAGCAGATTTTCGTTGACGCGGTCACAGCCGGAAAAGACGTTTACTGCGAGAAGCCGATGTCGCACAGCCCGGCCGATGGCGTGGCCATGGTTGAAGCAGCGAAAAAGACGGATCGAATCGTGCAAATTGGAGCACAACGCACCAGCTCAGTTTTATGTGCCAAGGCCAAAGAGCTGTACGACAGTGGAGCAATTGGGGAACTCAGCCTGGTGGAAATGAGCCTGGGTAGAAATGATCCCACGGGAGCGTGGGAGTATCCGCCGCCCGCAGATCTTTCTCCACAGAACCTCGACTGGGACACGTGGCTCGGTACCGCTCCGAAGAAGCCGTTCGATCCGTACTTGTTTGCGCGCTGGCGTTGCTGGAAGGAATACGGCACAGGTGTTGCAGGAGATCTTATGGTCCACCTGCTTAGCGGCATGCAATTCGTGCTGGGCATCAACGAAGCGCCAAAGAGGGCGTCGGCTTTTGGCGGTATCTATCGCTGGAAGGACGGCCGCAATACTCCCGATGTGCAGCCGGTTTTGTTCGAGTACAACAATATTCCGATGTACATGCGGCTGACACTGGGCACTGAAACGGCCGAAGTCACGCGCTTCATGGGTTCCAAAGGCCTTATTGAGTTAACTGAATTCGGACTTACCCACATCCCACAAACCGGAACTGATCTTGCGCCCAGCTACTACTGCTATGGATTGCCCGCGCGACTTAAGGAGCCATATTTTAAGCAGTGGCATGCGGAACATGATCCAAAGCCGGGACAAGAACCGGCTCCTGAGACAGTCAGCTTCAAGGGGGATGATTATGACGATCTCCGTCCACATATGTGGAAGTTTTTCGAAGCCGTGCGCTCGCGTAAGCCCGTCCTGCAGGACGCGGTGTTCGGGCATCACGCGGCGCTCGGCTGTCATATGGCTAATGAATCGTACTACCGCAAGAGTCCTGTTTATTGGGATCAGGCGTCGCAGACCATCAAGTCATAAGGAGTTTGAACAATGATGAGATTTCGCCGGCTTCTGATCGCCATAACCGCATTGGGCGTACTCGCAGGCCAAGCTTACTCCAAGGACGGCGACACCGCTGCTTCGGCCAAGCGTTTTCTTGGACGTTGGGACTTGACGCTGAAAGCCCCTGATCGGGAATACCCGTCCTGGCTGGAGGTATCGGAAGAAGGAGGCAAACTGAAGGCACAGATGGTCGGACGTTGGGGAAATGCCCGCGCCCTTCCGAAGGTTGAGGTCACGGGCGGCAGGCTAACATTTGTCTCTCCGAAAGAAGAAGAATCCAGCAAGAGCGACCTGGTGTTCGAAGGAAAACTGGCTGGCAAACAACTGGTCGGGACCGTAAATGGACCAGATGGCAACAACTGGGCATGGACCGGGCAACGAGCCCCGTCCCTCAAGAAAACTGGCACTCCGACATGGGATAGACCTGTCCACCTATTCAATGGCAAGGACTTGAGCGGCTGGAAACCCGACAAAGAAAACCCTAAGGCCGCTTGGAAGGTCGAGGATGGGGTTCTGGTCAGTCCGGGGCACGGGCCCGAACTGATTAACTTATCGAAGTTTGAAGATTTCAAACTCCACATCGAATTTAATTGCGGACCAAACTCGAACAGCGGGATATATCTGCGTGGACGTTACGAAGTACAGGTGGAAAACAACTCGATTCAGGAACCACCCAGCCACCACACCGGTGGGGTTTACGGCTTCCTGGCGCCCTCACCCGAAATGCCGCGCAAGACAGACGAATGGCAGACTTTCGACATCACCTTAATTGGACGAAGCGTTACAGTGGTACAGAATGGGCAAACCATAATCGACAATCAGGAAATTCCGGGCATTACCGGGGGTGCACTTGATAGCCATGAAGAACGTCCTGGCCCCATCTACCTGCAAGGCAGTGAAGACGGACACGTGAGTTTCCGAAACATTGTTGTCACGCCCGCAAAAAAATAATCGATTGCTCAAGACAGCTGCGAAGTTGTCCGGGAATACTCTCGATCACCATGCGTGAGCGATTCATATCAAACTCGTCATTGTTAAGAGCGTTCCAGGGTTAGATGTTCATGACGATGGTGTTCTGTGTTGATGACATCGCGTTTGGATTTTCGATAGACATTGGCAACCGCAAGAGTCCAGAAAGGCACCATATCAATACCAGGTATGAGTTTGGCAGCAAAGGATGGCAAAAATTCCCAGTGCCAGCCCAGAAGGTAAACCATCACGCCTGAGATACATAGATCGAGCACGTCCTCGGCCGGCGATGCAGCGCCCTCAATCAAAAAGGGAAAGATTGCAATCTGGAACATGTCCGCGAGCACAGCCAGCACCATGGCGATTCGAAAAGAAGCGCCTGGCGAGACGGTGACAGCGTTGTGAGTTCCTACGGTGGTGTTTTCCCCATTCATCTTCATTGCTAACCCGTAAAGCAGCCAAACCACTCGGAAGTCACGCTGCTTTCTTTTCAGAGCTCCACGGCTATCCAATCTTGACAGTAATTACTGATTGATGTAAACAGGGCACGCTTGCCCAATGGAGTGATTCGGTGTTTGAACTGATTATTTCCGGTAGCCTGCTTTTCCTTCTCGACCAGTCGACAAAGAAATTCGTGCAAACCAGCCTGCTTGATTGCTCCCTCGCGTGCGGCAGGTTTCTCCAGATCAGGCAGGTCGCTCATCGCAAGGAATTTTACAGCCACACAGCAGGGCGGACAGCGTTGATTCTGATTTGGATCGGAGCCCTGGCCTCAGTACTCTGGCTTCGCTGGTACGGAACCTGGTTCCAACATCCCATTGAAGTGGCCGGGCTCGGCTGCGCATTAGGCGGAGCAGCCGGCAATCTCACCGACATCTTGCGTCAGGGGTACGTGCTGGACTTCGTTGACCTCGGCTGGTGGCCCGTATTCAACGTTGCCGACATTGGGATTGTCGGGGGACTTTTAGCAGCATTCTGGTATTGATAATATGCGACCCGTACTCTTTCGCCGGGGAAAGCTCACAATCTGGAGCTATCCCGCCATGCTCTACCTGGGTTTGCTTTTCGGTGTGCTGGCCGGTAACGTAGCCGCTCGCATGGGAGGTATCGATCCACTACGTACGTATTTCGCCACTTTGATTCTCATGATTCCCGCTCTTGCCGGCTCACGCCTGCTATATGTCGCGCTGAATTGGAAGGTTTATCGAAATAATCCTAACCGCATTTGGAACCGCGGCGAGGGTGGGCTGGTGATGTACGGCGGCCTACCGCTGATGCTGCTGTGTTCGGTTCCGCTTCTGCACGCGTTGCAACTAGACTTTGGCAAATTCTGGGACGTCTCTTCCTTCACCATCTGTGTTGGAATGATTTTCGCCCGGGCCGGGTGTCTGCTAAACGGGTGTTGCGGAGGGTGCCCGTCGAGTTGGTGTTTAAGCGCTTATTTGCCAAACTCCCGTGGCGTCTGGGAAAGGCGAATTCCAACTCAGGTGCTCGAAGCGATGTCTGCTGCCGTGCTGTTGATTTCTGCCGTAATTGTCTGGCACCAGGCGCCTTTTCCTGGTGCTCTATTTCTATTTGTAACGCTGGGCTATTCCAGCGCACGATTCGTCATGGAGTTCGCGCGTGATCGGGAGCCGGAATCGGGGGTATTCCGGATAGGACACGTGGTCTCCGCCTTTGCATTCGCGACATCCTTTGTCACCCTAACTCTCTGCTGGCCACGCTAAAGCGTTTAGCCCGAGCATCACCAATCAACAATTTCGGTTCAATATCGATTGAATTTCTAAGAGGTGCTGTGAATGGCAAATAATCTCACCGGCGATTTCGACGTCGTAGCGGAATTCTCTCTTGCGGCCGTGAACCGCATATTGGCGGCCATGCACCAATGCGAGCGCTTCCTTCACTCGATTTCGGTGCGCGTGGACGATAATCCTCACCCCAGCCGGCCGGGTTGGCCAACTGCGGTCGGCGTAGTTGA
>Ga0310811_10014430_pt1 | contig 10305 bp, 8 predicted proteins | sample YCmetagenome_FD_207642 | JGI IMG/M metagenome (GOLD analysis project Ga0310811, IMG submission 207642) | Soil microbial communities from experimental microcosm in Duke University, North Carolina, United States - YC | ecosystem: Engineered > Artificial ecosystem > Soil microcosm > Unclassified ... | reverse complement strand
GACGCCGTGGCGATCCGCCAGTTCGAACAGCCGCTTGTAGGCGGCGGCGGTGTAGGCGGGATAGAGCGTGCCGTTGCGATAGGCGTTGGCCGGATTCACTTTCATCGAGCAGGCGGCGCAGCCTTCGGGGTCCGCTTCGGACAGGATGACCGGCAGCTTTTTGAACCGCGGGTATTTGGCGACGATGCCGAAGCCCTTATCGACGTCGTTCAGTTCCTTGCCCACGCCCATCACCACCGCGCCGTCCTGGATGCGCGGCCGGCCCTTGGCGTGGAAGGAGATGAAATCCAGCGGCGATTTCTTCGCCGCGACATGGGCCAGGAAGTCGTCGAGGAACTTGGCCGCCTTGGCGCCGCCCGGGCCGGTGGTGGCGGGACCGCCGACTTTCGCTTCCGGCAATGCTGCGCGCACGCCCGCCACCGTATGGTCGTAGAGATCGAAATACTGCTCCGGCGTGCCGTGCCAGTAAGAGATGTCGGGCTCGTTCCAGACCTCGAAATACCATTTCGCCACCGTGGCGCGGCCATAGCGCTGCACCATGTGCGCAACCACGGTGCGGATCATCTCCTGCCATTTGGCGAGGTCTTTCGGCGGCGAATGCACCGTGCCGCCGGTGGAGCGGTCGGGATAGCGGTCCTCATAAGGACCGTCGGCGCTGACCATCGCCTTGGGCGTGAAACCCAATTCGAACATCGGCGTCACACCGGCAGCGCGATATTCGTCGAAGATGGCGTCGATGATCTTGAAGTCATAGACCGGCTTGCCGGCGGCGTCCTCGGAATAGACGTTGGTGGAACTCCACTTCAGCGCCGCCACGCCGTCGCCCGAGGCCAGAAGGAAATGGGTGCGCACATGCACCGGCACCGGCGAGAGATCGCGCAGTTCGCGCAACAGCGCCTTGCCGCCCGGCATGGTGGTGAAGTTGGCTTCGTCATAGCCGAACCAGGCATAGATTGGCTTGTAGGGCCCGATCGTTTTCGCCAGATCGACGGTGACGGAAACCGGCGTGGCCGTGGGGTTCTGGGCCGATGCCGCGCCGCTCAAGGCAAGCAGCGCCAACCCCAACAATGAATTTTTCATCCCGCCCTGCCTGTTTTTATAACTCAGACAAAAGCGGTTATAGCCTCACATCAGGCATTTGGCGATGGCGGCCTCGTTCCAGGCGATGCCGCAGCCCGGGGCCGTGGTGGCGTGGGCGATGCCGGCCCTGGGGATCAGCGGCTCGGCCAGCACCGGCGCCACCCAGTCCTGCCATTCCAGCAATTGCGCCCCTTTGGTCACGGACAAAAGCTGGGCGCTGACTTCCGGGAAGAGATGGCTGGAGACGCGAATGCCGTGGATTTCCGCCAGCGCCGCCGCCTTCATCCAGCCGGTGACGCCGCCGATCTTCATTACGTCCAGCATGATGGCGTCGGTGAAGCCTTCCGCGATGGCCTTCTCGAAATCGGTGGGCGACCACATATTCTCGCCGATCTGGATCGGCGTCGCGGCCGATGCCGCAATGGCGGCATGGCCGGCATAGTCGTCGGCGGTGGTCGGCTCCTCGATCCAGACCAGGTCCATTTCCTCCAGCACGCGCTCGCGCGCGATGGCGGAAGTGACGTCCAGCGACTGGTTGTAATCCACCAGCAGCTTGAGGTTGTCGCCGCCTGCCTTCTTCGCCGCCTGCAACACGGCCAGGTCCTGGGCCGCGTTGCCATAGCCGATCTTGAACTTGACGGTGTCGAAGCCCAGCCGCAGCGAGGCCTCCGTATCGGTGACGGCGCCATCCAGGCCACCCATGCCGCAACTGTGATAAGCGGGCACCGCGCCGGGCGCGCCGCCCAGCAGCGTCGCCAGCGGCACGCCATGCGCCACCGCCAGCGCATCCCAGGCCGCCATGTCGATGCCCGCCGCCGCCATGCCGGCCAGGCCCTGCGGCCCCAAAAGGCGCAGGCGGCCCTGAATCTTCTTGAAAATCTCCAGCGGCGCCAGGGCGTCGCCCGCGATCAATTCGCCGAAGCTCTGCACCAGCGCGGCCACCGGCGCGGCCGCGAAAGCGGTGTAGCAGAACAGATAGGCGCGGCCGGTGACGCCGCCATCGGTGTGCAGGTCGATCAGCACCAACGGTGCCGAAATCACCGTGCCGCCGGCGGTGGGATGCGGCGCCGACAGCGGCACATTCACCGCGCGCGCTTGCACACTCTTTATCTTGAAACCCGTCATCGTCATCCCCTGTTGGCGCGCGGCGCCTTCTTACATATTAAAGTGAGGTCAAACCGTTCCGTACTGCTCGTCAAGATCGAAGATTTTCGCCATCGGCAGCCATTTCTGGCCCGGCGCGGCATGGGGCAGCGCTTTCTGGAACGTCCACATCAGCGTTTCCCATGCGTCATATTCCGGCGGGATCGCACGGGCGCGCGGATAATCGTCGGCGACGGTGGCGATCATCACCATGCGTGTCCCACTGCGCCATATCTCCATGCCCTCGACGCCCTGGGCGCGGATATCGTCCACGATCACCGGCCAGACCCCGCCGGGGCGGTGGAAGGCCTCATATTCCGCGATCCGGGCGGCGTCGTTGACCAGGTCGAGGACGAAGCAGAGGCGGTGGCTCATTTTGTTGCGCTCCGGCAAGCGGTTTGGACTATAAAAGCCGCCTTCCCTGTCCGGAGCAATCATGGCGTCCTTCCTCAGGCTGCACCCCACCGACAATGTCGTGGTGGCGATCTGCGACCTCAGCCCCGGCGACGTCGTCGATGACGTGCGCATCACCCGCCGCATCCCACGCGGCCACAAGGCGGCGGCGCGCCCGATCCCGAAAGATGCGCCCGCGCTCAAGTTCGGCCAGATCATCGGCTTTGCCACCCAGGACATCGCGCCCGGCGACTGGGTGCACGAGCACAATCTCGCTTTCCACAGCGTCGACCGCGACTATGAATTCGAGGTGGACGCCCGCGATCCGGCGCGCGAAGCGGTGCCTGCAACCTTCCAGGGCTTTGCCAGAGCCAATGGCCGCTTCGGCACCCGCAACTATCTGGGCATCCTCACTTCGGTGAACTGCTCGGCCACCGTGGCGCGGCTGATCGCCCTCGAGGTGGAGAAGCGCGGCCTGCTGGACGATTACCCGCAGATCGACGGCGTCATTCCGCTGGTGCATGGCCATGGCTGCGGCATGGATGCGAAAGGCGAAGGCTATGAGGTGCTGAAGCGCACCCAATGGGGCTATGCCGCTAATCCCAACATGGGCGCGGTGCTGATGGTGGGGCTGGGCTGCGAGACTTTCCAGATCGGCCGCTGGAAACAGGCTTACAACATCGCCGAGAGCGACACGTTCCGTTCGCTGACCATTCAGGACAGCGGCGGCACACGCAAAGCGATCGCGGATGGCGTCGCCGCCGTGCGCGATCTGCTGCCGGCCGCCGTCAAAGCGAAACGCCAGACCGCGCCCGCCTCCGAATTGATGCTGGCGCTGCAATGCGGCGGCAGCGACGGCTATTCCGGCATCACCGCCAATCCGGCCCTGGGCGCGGCGGTGGACTTGCTGGTGGCCCATGGCGGCACCGCCATCCTGTCGGAGACGCCGGAGATTTATGGCGCCGAGCATCTGCTGACGCGGCGCGCCAGCCCCGAAGTGGGCAAGAGGCTGATCGAACGCATCCGCTGGTGGGAGGATTACACCCGCCGCAACGATGGCAGCATGAACAACAATCCCTCGCCGGGGAACAAGGCGGGCGGTCTCACCACCATCCTGGAAAAGTCGCTGGGCGCGGCGGCCAAGGGCGGCACGACACGGCTGAAGGCGGTCTATGAGTATGCGCAAGCCGTCACCGCCAAGGGCTTCGTCTTCATGGACACGCCCGGCTACGATCCGGTTTCGGCCACCGGGCAAGTGGCGGGCGGGGCCAATATCCTCTGCTTCACCACCGGGCGCGGCTCGGCCTATGGCTGCAAGCCCACCCCGTCGATCAAGCTGGCCACCAACACGCCGGTCTATGAGCGCATGACCGGCGACATGGACATCAATTGCGGCGACGTGCTGGACGGGGTTTCGATCCAGGAGAAGGGCCGGGAGATTTTCGAGACCATCCTGAAAGTGGCGTCCGGCGAGCGCTCCAAATCCGAGCAGCTCGGCTATGGCGACGCCGAATTTGTGCCCTGGCAGATCGGCGCGACGATGTAGCGTTTCCTCCGCAAATCCGCTTAACTATCGGACAATAAAAAAGCGGGGGGGACATGTCATGAAGCCGCCAGTCGTCGAACGGCGCTATGCCGTCGCCTTCGCCTTGACCGCCACCCTGTTCTTCGCCTGGGGTCTGGCCTCGCAGTTCAACGATCTGCTGCTGCATCATTTCCAGAAAGCGCTGGACCTGACACGTACCCAGGCCAGCTTCACCCAGTTCGCTTTCTATATCGGCTATTTCTGCGCGCCGCTGCCCGCCGCCCTGATCATCCGGCGCATCGGCTACAAGAAGACCATGGTGACGGGCCTGGCGATGTACGCCATCGGCGCCTTCCTGTTCGTGCCGGCGGCGCACCTGCGCGTCTATGGCCTTTTCCTGGCGGCGCTTTACATCATCGCCTTCGGCGCCGCCTTTCTGGAAACCAGCGCCAACCCTTACATCGCCATCCTGGGCGCGCCGGAAACGGCTTCGCCGCGGCTCAACTTCGCCCAGGCCTTCAACGGTGTCGCCACGGTGCTGGGGCCGCTGGTGGGCGGCTATGTGATCTTTTCGGGTGTCGAATACACGCCGCAGCAATTGGCGCAAATGACGCCACAGACGATCGATGCCTGGCGCGCCGGCGAAGCCGCCGCCGTCGGCCCGCCCTATCTGGTGCTGGGCGTGCTGATGGTGGTGATCGCATCGGCCATCGCGCTTACCAAATATCCGCCGCTGCGCGCGGCGGTGATGCCGCAGGGGCAGAGTTCGCCTTTCGCCGTGTTGAAAAAGCCGCGCGTGCTTTATGCCGTTGTGGCGCAGTTTTTCTATTGCGGGGCACAGGTCGGCATCTGGAGCCTGCTGGTGGATTTCTCCGGGGAAGCCGCCAACGTGCCCGAGCGCACCGGCGCCACCGTCTATCTCTTCGCCACCATGATCGCTTTCTGTGTCGGCCGCTTCTCCGGCGCCTGGCTACAGCGCTTCATGATCCCGGCGCGGCAACTGGCGCTCTATTGTGCCTGCAATATCGTGCTGTGCTGCCTGGCCGCGACGCTGGGCGGCTTTCCCTCCATTTATGCCCTGGTCGCCACCAGCTTCTTCATGTCGATCATGTTCCCCACCATTTTCGCGATGGGGCTGGAGGGGCTGGGACATGAGACCGAGTTCGCCGCCAGCTTCATCGTCATGGCGATCTCGGGCGCGGCGGTGGTGCCGCCGCTGATGAGCGTGATCGCCGACCATACCGGCGCGCTGCACTGGAGCCTGTTTTTCCCCGCTATCTGCTATCTGGTGGTGCTGAGCTTTGCCGTACTGGCGCCACGCCTCAAACCCGCATGAAACGGCGGGCGCTGGGGGCCACCGGCCTTGCCGTAACCGAACTGGGCTTCGGCGGCGCGCCGCTGGGCAATCTGTTTCGCCCGCTGGCGGACGATGCGGCGCGTGCAACGCTGGCGGCCGCCAGGGCATCCGGCTTCGGCTATTTCGACACCGCGCCTTTCTATGGCTTCGGCCTGTCGGAGCGGCGCCTAGGAGATTCATTAAGACGCGATGCGCGGCGGGGCGGCGCGTTCGTGATTTCCAGCAAGGTTGGGCGCGTGCTCGATCCCGTGGCCGGACCGGTCAGCGAAAACGAAGTCCGCCACGGTTATGCCACGCCGATGCCGTTCGCGCCGGTGTTCGACTATTCTTATGACGCGGTGATGCGATCCTATGAAGAAAGTCTGCAACGGCTGGGGCTGGCGCATATCGACCTTCTTTATATCCACGATATCGGCCGCATGACCCATGGCGATGAAAACGCTTTCCACATGGCCGCACTCACCACAGGCGGTGGCCTGAAGGCGCTGGAGGAACTGCGCACCGGCGGCGCCATCGCCGGCTTCGGCATGGGCGTCAACGAAGTCGCGGCCTGCCTGGAGGTGATGACGCATGCGCGGCTGGACGCGATCCTGCTGGCGGGCCGCTATACGCTGCTGGAGCAGGCGCCGCTGGACGCGCTGTTTCCGGCCTGCGCGGCGGCGGGGACGGCCATCGTTATCGGCGGGCCGTTCAATTCCGGCATTCTGGCCACGGGTGCGAAAGCCGGCGCCACGTTCAACTATGAAGCCGCGCCGCCCGGCGTCATCGCGCGGGTCGCCGCCATCGAAGCGATCTGCGCTGCGCATGGCGTGCCCCTGCCCGCCGCGGCGCTGCAATTTCCGCTGGCGCATCCGCTGGTCGCCAGCGTCATTCCCGGCCTGGATTCGCCGCAGCGGGTCGAGCAGGCGCTGGCGCTGTATCGCCACCCGATTCCCGTGGCGCTATGGGAAGAACTGAAGGCGAAGAATCTTCTTCGCCGCGATGCCCCGACACCATGATCGTCGACGCCCATCAGCATTTCTGGGACCCGGCGCGCGGCGATTATGGCTGGCTGACGCCCGACCTGCCGATCCATCGCGTCTATGGTCCCGGCGATCTGCGGCCTTTGATGGACATTGCGGGCGTCGATGCCAGCATCCTGGTGCAGGCCGCGCCCAGCGCCGCCGAAACCGACTATATGCTGGAGATCGCGCGCCGCACGCCCTGGGTGCTGGGCGTGGTGGGCTGGATCGACCTGGAAGCACCGGATGCGGCAGCGCAGGTCCGGGCGCGGACGGAAGACCCGCTGTTCCTGGGTGTGCGACCCATGCTGCAGGACATCGCACAGGCCGATTGGATCCTGCGCCGCGAACTGGAACCGGCGCTTGTGGCCATCGCCGCCGAAAGGCTGGTGTTCGACGCATTGATCCTTTCCCATCAGATCGGCGTGGTGGATGAACTGGCGCGGCGTCATTCCGGCCTCGCCATTGTGCTGGATCACGGCGCCAAGCCGAAACTGGGCGACAGGATGGCGATGACGCAGTGGCGCGCCGACATGGCGAAGCTGGCGGGGCGGCCCAATATCGCCTGCAAATTGTCGGGGCTGCTCACCGAACTGCCGGCCGGGTCCGATCCCGCCCTGGTGCGCCAGGCGGCCGAAATCCTGTTCGACCTTTTCGGCCCGGCGCGCCTGATCTGGGGCAGCGACTGGCCGGTCCTGACCTTGTGGCGTGGGAAGAGTGGAGCGGGCGATTACCGGCACTGGCATGACCAGGCGCGCGAAGCCATCGCGGCACGGGATGTTGGCGCCGTCGCCGCCGTGATGGGCGCCAACGCCACGCGCCTCTACAGGCCGTCACGGCGCATCCGCATCTGAGAAACGCCACCGTTCTCGTCATCATGCGTTACCGGGAGGCATGACCGACGCCGCAAAGTTGCTGTTTTCCCTGTTTCCGGGTTCCACACCACCCTGGCTGGTGGTTCTGTTCGTCCTGCTGGCGGCTTTTGTCGCGGCCTGGATCGTGCATGCCGCGGTCCACCTGATCGCCTGCCGCTTTTTCGGTCGTCGCGACAATGTCCACACCATTCTCAAACGAACCAAGGGGCTGACACGCTTCGCCCTCATCATCCTGACGGTCAGCGCCCTTTTACCGCTGGCTCCGCTCTCGGGCGGCGCCCTGGACGGCACGCACCGCGTCCTGCTGGCGGCGTTCATCGTGCTAGTGGGCTGGCTGGCCATTGTCAGCCTCAACATCGCCCTGGAACGGTATGCGCGAAATTTCCGTGTCGATGTCACCGACAACCTGACGGCGCGCAAGGCCGTGACCCAGGTGCAACTGCTCAAGCGCGTGCTCGACATATTGCTGATCGTCCTCACCGCCGGCCTTGCCTTGATGTCGTTCGATTCGGTGCGGCAGTTCGGCGTCAGTCTTTTCGCCTCGGCCGGCGTGGCGGGCATCGCCGCCGGCCTGGCGGCCCGCCCGCTGCTGGGCAACCTGATCGCGGGCATGCAGATCGCCATTACCCAGCCGATCCGGTTGGGCGACGTGCTGGTGATCCAGGGCAATTGGGGCGTGGTGGAGGAGATTACCTCAACCTATGTCGTGCTCAAAATCTGGGACTGGCGGCGCCTTATCATTCCCCTGTCCTATTTCTTCGACAATCCGTTCGAGAACTGGACGCGAAATTCCGCCGACCTGATCGGCAGCGTGATGCTCTATGTGGACTATACCGTGCCGGTGGATGCGGTGCGCGCCAAGCTGAAAGATATTCTCCAGGCCTCGCCCCAGTGGGACGGGCAGGTGATGAATCTGCAAGTAACGGACGCAGGCGATCAAACCATAGAATTACGCGTCCTGGTGAGCGCCAAGGATTCGGGCACGGCCTTCGGCCTGCGCTGCGAGGTGCGCGAAAAGCTGATCGACTTCTTGCGCAGCGAATATCCCGGCGCCCTGCCACGCCGCCGGACGGAAACGTTTCTGGAAAAAGGAGCACCGAACGGGCGCGCGGCGACGGTGGCGTCCGCACCTTCAAACGCACATTGACGATTTCGGTTCCTGCGCAGCCCCGATATTTTGCAGCGGAAAAAGGCGCTTTTCCATGTCCCCTGGCGCCGTTGCCGTGTTAAACAGAGCGGGATTTCGAGATGACGATTAGCCAAGAAGCGCGCGAGCTTCCACCACCACCTGTCAGCCTTTTGCGCGAAGCCAGCCTGTTCCTCGATTTTGACGGAACGCTGGTGACGATCGCCGCGCGCCCCGATGCGGTCGCGGTGGAGCACCGCCTGCACGAATTGCTGCAAAAGCTCGGCGATCGTCTCGACGGCCGCCTCGCCATTATCAGCGGCCGCGCCGCCGCCAACATCCGCATCCTGCTCGACCATCCCGCCCTCGTCATCGCCGGCAGCCATGGCGCGGAAATCCTGCGTCCGGGCAGCGCCATCGTCGCGCACGAGGCCCAACCGCTGGATGCCGTGGCGCAGGCGCTGCTGCAAGGATTGACCGCGCGCTACCCGCAGGTGCTGATCGAGCGCAAGCCGCTTGGCCTGGCGCTGCATTACCGCCAGGCACCGGAGGCGGAAGCGGAATGCCGGCGGGTGGCGGAGCAGATCGGCGCCCGCACGGGCCTTACCGCGCAACCGGGAAAAAAGGTGATCGAGTTGCGCATGCCCGGCGCCGACAAGGGCACGGCGCTGACTGCGCTGATGCAGGAGCCGCCGCTGCAGGGCGGCCGCCCGATCTTCATCGGCGACGACGAGACCGACGAAGCCGGCTTTCGCGCCGCCGCCGCCCTGGGCGGAGTGGGTGTGCTGGTGGGCGACATGCGCGCCACGGCGGCCGCCTTCCGCCTGGCGGACGTGGACCGGACACTGGCCTGGCTGGAAGACACCGCGCGGGGCACGCCATGACACGCAATCTCGATCTATGGCCCATCGGCAACTGCCAGGTCAGCGCCCTGGTGGACCGTGACGGCACCATGGTCTGGGGTTGCGTGCCGCGCGTGGACGGCGACCCGGTTTTTTCCATGCTGCTGGATACCGCCCAGTCGTCCGATCCCGAGGCCAGCGGCTTCTGGTCCATCATGCTGGAAGACTGTGTTTCCGTCACCCAGGACTATGTCCGCAACACGCCGGTGCTGGTCAGCCGGCATGTCGACAAGACAGGCAACACCATCGAGGTGGTGGATTTCTGTCCGCGCCTGCGGCGCGCCGGCCGCACTTACCGGCCGGTCGCCTTCGCGCGCATCGTGCGGCCGCTGTCGGGAAGCCCGCGCATCAGGGTGCGGCTGCGCCCGGCGCAGTGGCTGGCCAGCGGCGCCCGCAGCAGCTTCGGGTCCAACCATGTCCGCTACCCTCTGCACACCATGGACATGCGCCTGACCACCGATGCGCCGGTGAGCCTGGTGCAGGAAGAGCAGGTCTTCCGCGTCGAGCAGCCGCTGCACTTTTTCTTCGGCGTGGACGAAAGCTTCGCCGGCGACCTGCGCGTCACGATGGATCGGATGCTGGCGGAAACCATCACCGAGTGGCAACTCTGGGTGCGCGGCCTGGCGACGCCGCAGGAATGGCAGGATGCGGTGATCCGCGCCGCCATCGCCCTCAAACTGTGCCAGCACGAAGAGACCGGCGCCATCGTCGCGGCGCTCACCACCTCGATTCCGGAGCATGACAACTCCCAGCGCAACTGGGACTATCGCTATTGCTGGATTCGCGATGCCTATTACACCGTGCAGGCGCTCAACCGCCTGGGCGCCCTCGACGTGCTGGAATCCTATCTCGGCTATCTGCGCAACATCGTCGATGCCGCCCATGGCGGCACCATCCAGCCGC
>Ga0310811_10014429_pt1 | contig 10306 bp, 5 predicted proteins | sample YCmetagenome_FD_207642 | JGI IMG/M metagenome (GOLD analysis project Ga0310811, IMG submission 207642) | Soil microbial communities from experimental microcosm in Duke University, North Carolina, United States - YC | ecosystem: Engineered > Artificial ecosystem > Soil microcosm > Unclassified ... | reverse complement strand
GAAGACGTTTGCCACGCGGATGCCGGTCTCGGCCGACAGCTTGGCGATCCGGGCGAGCACGTCACCGAGCGCGGTGCGCGGCACGACGCCGTCCTGGACGATGTAGGCGGGAGACAGGCGCCCGACGGCGGCGAACGCGGACTTGCGGCCGGCCCAGATCCCGGCCCGCTGCGCCGGGTCATCGGCCGCGCGGATCTCCGTGGCGCCTGCGGCCTCGCAGATCTGCCGGACCGTCGCCAGTTCGGCCTCGACTTCGGCAGCCGGCCCGTCCAGCTCCACCAGCAGGACCGCCGACGCGCCTTCCGGGTAGCCGCAGTGCACGGCGGCCTCGGCCGCCTCGATGGACAGCGCGTCCATCATCTCGATCGCGGCTGGCACGATCCCGGCGGCGATGATGTCGGTGACCGCGCGGCCGCCGGCCTCCAGGGAGTCGTAGGCGGCGAGCACGAGGTGTACCGCCTCGGGGGCCGGGGTCAGCTTGACGACGATCTTGGTGACGATGCCGAGCGTCCCCTCGGACCCGGTGAACGCGCCGAGCAGGTCGTAGCCGTTAGCAGCGCCCGTGCCGTCGCCAAGCCAGGTCAGCTCGCCCGCTGGGGTCACGATCTCAAGGCCGAGCACGTGGTTGACCGTGAACCCGTGCTTCAGGCAGTGCGCGCCGCCGGAGTTCTCCGCGACGTTCCCGCCCACGGAGCAGACGACCTGCGATGACGGGTCCGGCGCGTAGAACAGCCCGTACTGCGACGCGGCCTGGGTCACCGACAGGTTCGTGACGCCGGGTTCGACGACCGCGCGCCGTGACACCGGGTCGATCTCAAGCACCCGGCGCATCCGCGACAAGACGATCAGCACGCCCTCGGCGTGCGGTACCGCGCCGCCGGACAGGCCAGTGCCAGACCCGCGCGCCACGAACGGAACCCCCGCCTTCGCGCACACCCGCACCACAGCCGCGACTTCATCGGCGGTCTCCGGCAGGACCACCAAAGCGGGGACCGTTCGGTGCGAAGTGAGCCCGTCGCATTCGTAAGTCCGCAGTTCAAGCGGATCGGTCAGCACGTCAGAGGCGCCGCAGATCTCCCGCATCGGGGTCGCCAACGCCAACGCCTTCGCAGTCATGTGAAGCCTCTCCTACGGCATGCGCTCGTACGCGGGCAGCGTCAGGAACTCCTCGAAGGAGTCAGCGAGCGCCACCTCGGTGAACAAGGCGACCGCCTGGCCGTACCTGGCGGTGTCGAAGCTTTCCCCGACAAGCTCTTGGATCTTCAAGAGCTCTTCATCGATCATGCGCTCGACCACGTCCTTTGTCACCAGCGGCCCGTCGTCGAGTAGGACCTCGTTGTGGATCCACTGCCAGATCTGCGACCGGCTGATCTCGGCGGTGGCCGCGTCTTCCATCAGGTTGAAGATGCCGACCGCGCCGCTGCCGCCCAGCCAGGCGGCCAGGTACTGCAGCGCGACAGAGATGTTGTTCCGCAGCCCCGCCTCGGTAATCCCGCCGGGGGTCTTGTTGACCGCCAGCAGGTCCGCAGCGGCCACCGCGACGTCGGGGCGCTGCTTGTCGAGCTGGTTAGGCGCAGCGCCCAGCACTGAGTCGAACGCCGACCGGCACACCTGCACGAGGTCCGGGTGCGCCACCCAGGAGCCGTCGAAGCCGGCTTCGGCCTCGCGGGCCTTGTCCTCGCGGACCATAGCGAACGCGATCTCGTTCACCTCCGCATTCCGCCGGGACGGGATGAACGCCGACATGCCGCCCATCGCGAACGCCCCCCGCTTGTGGCACGTCTGCACCAGCAGTTCCGTATAGGCGCGCATGAACGGGGCGGTCATCGTGACGGCGTTCCGCTCGGGCAGGATGAAGTCCTGGCCGCGGGTGCGGAACTTCTTGATGATCGAGAACAGGTAATCCCAGCGCCCGGCGTTCAGGCCCGCGCAATGCTCGCGCAGCTCGTACAGGATCTCCTCCATCTCGAACGCGGCGGGGATCGTCTCGATCAGCACGGTCGCCCTGATGGTGCCGCGGGGCATGCCCAGGTAGTCCTGGGCGATGTTGAACGCGTCGTTCCACAGCCGTGCCTCTAGGTGGGATTCCATCTTCGGCAGGTAGAAGTACGGGCCCCTGCCCTTGTCGAGCTGGCGCTGCGCGCAGGCGCTCATGTACAAGGCGAAGTCGGTGAGGCTGCCCGACGCCCGCCAGCGGTCGATGAAGATGTGCTTCTCGTCCAGGTGCCAGCCGCGTGGCCTGACCACCATCGTCGCGAGCGTGTGATCGGGGTTGAGCGCGTAGCGCTTGCCGTCTTCTGACGTGAAGTCAATGGTCCGGTCCAGCGCGTCCTTAAGGTTGAGCTGCCCCTCGATCATGTTGGACCAGAGGGGAGTGTTGGCGTCCTCGAAGTCGGCGAGCCAGACGTTAGCACCGGAATTAAGTGCGTTTATCGTCATTTTCCGGTCGGTTGGCCCGGTGATCTCCACCCGCCGGTCGACCAGTCCCGGCGCGGGCGGCGCCACCTGCCACCAAGGGTCGGCCCGGATGTGCCTAGTCTGGTGGAGGAAGTCGAGCATCGCTCCGCCGGACAGCTCCGCCTGCCGCCGCCGGCGCGCCGCCAGTGCCTGTGCCCGGCCGTCCGCGAGCGCGTCGTGGAGCAGGATGAGCAGCTCCAGCGCCCGGGGAGACAGGACCTCGACGTAGCGTTCCGTGGTTGGCCCGGTGATCTGCACGCGCTCCGGCACCGCAAGCATAGTCAGCTCCTCCCAACCAGCTACACGTCTATCTATCCTAGGCGCGGCCTGCGGGAACGCACGAGAGCGCGGACGGCACATTGACGCAGGCCACAACCGCTTAGCACAGGGACCGTGCACAAGGGGAGGCGGGGGCTGCCGACGGGAATTCAACAGAATGCCTCGTGGTAAGATTGCTAATCTCGCCAGGGCATAAAAAAAGCCGGCGGTTGCCGACTCTCAGGAGTATATCAACCATTATGGTAATTCGTCAAACGGATTCCGAGCCGACCGCAGAAAGCGAAGCGGAAAGCCCTGAAGAAGCGACCGGTTACGCCGCTGCTATCAGGGCCGAGCAAGAATACGTGACGATGCTCTACGCCCTGCTCGACCAGGCGCGAGCGCGCAGCGAGCAGGAACTGGCGACCGCCCTCGCCGGCGGCGGCGAAGGCGGCACGCACCAGGCCCGCCTGGAGCGGGACGTTTCCGCCACCGAGTACGGGAAGCGCGTCGCGCAGCTGAACCTGACCGAGCGCGGCCTGTGCTTCGGCCGGACCGACGACGATAAACAAAACACGCTCTACATCGGCCGGATTGGGCTGCGTGACGACGATTACGAGCTGAAGCTCATCGACTGGCGCGCCCCTGCCGCCCGGCCTTTCTACGCCGCCACCCCGCGCAACCCGGTCGGCTTGGTCCGCCGTCGTCATATCTACACGAGGCTCCGTCAGGTCACCGGCGTCGACGACGAAGTATTCGATCTGGACAAACTGTCCGATGAAGACAAAAGCACGCTTTCCGGCGAGGCCGCGCTCATCGCGGCGGTGTCCAGCGCGCGCACCGGGCGGATGGCCGACGTCGTCGCCACCATCCAGGCCGAGCAGGACCGGGTGATCCGCGCCGAGCTGGCCGGCGTCCTCGTCGTCCAGGGCGGCCCGGGCACCGGCAAGACCGTCGCCGCCCTGCACCGCGCGGCCTACCTCCTCTACACCCACCGCCGCACCCTGGAGCGCCGCGGGGTCCTGGTCATCGGCCCGAACCCGACCTTCCTCCGCTACATCAGCCAGGTGCTCCCGTCTCTCGGCGAGACCGACGTGGTGTTGCACACCCTCGGCGACCTGTTCCCCGGCGTGCACGCGACTGACACCCGTGACCCCGCCGCGGTGATCAAGGGCGACGAGCGGATGGTCCGCGTGCTGCAGCAGGCGGTCCGCGACCGGCAGACCACGCCGAAGCACGACATCACGGTCGACGCCGACGGCGTGGCCGTCCCCTTGGCCCGCCAGGCGATCCTGCGTGCCCGCGACCGCGCCCGCTCGACCCGCAAGGCGCACAACGTCGCGCGCAAGCTCTTCGTCACCGAACTGCTCACCGAGCTGGCCTGGTCCGAAGCCAAGGTGCTGAACCGCCCGCTTGAGGAAGAAGACGTCCCCGAGGCCCGCGCCCGCCTCTGGGACGTCGAGGGGGTATACGCCGCGCTTGACGCCCTCTGGCCGCTGCTCACCCCCCAAATGCTGGTTTCCGACCTGCTGAGGTCACCGCAAGCGATCAGGTCCGCCAGTGGTGCCGCCTTGACTGAAGCAGAACGGCAGCTGCTTTCTCGCCCAGACCACCCGTCGCGCTGGACGGTGGCCGACGTCCCCTTGCTCGATGAGGCAGCGGAGCTGCTGGGCATCGACGACTCCGAGCAGAAGGCCGCGCAGCGCGCGCGGGACCGTGCCCGCCGCGCCGAGCAGGAGTACGCGCAGGAAGTCCTCGACAGCGCCGTCGTCCAGGGCATGGAGTTCTCTATGACGGTCAGCCAGCTCGGCCTGCTCGACGCCGAGCGGCTGTCGGACTGGAACACCGGCGGCGGCGTGGCGTTCTCCACGGCCGAGCGCGCCGCCGCCGACCGCAGCTGGGCCTACGGTCACGTCATCGTCGACGAGGCGCAGGAACTGTCCGCGATGGCGTGGCGCATGGTGCTGCGGCGCAACCCGGCCCGCTCCATGACCGTCGTCGGCGATGTGGCCCAGACGGGCTCGCCCGCCGGCGCGACCTCGTGGCGGAACATGCTCACCCCGCTGGTCGGCGGCCGCTGGCGCGAAGAACGCCTCACGGTCAACTACCGCACCCCGTCGGAGATCATGGAGGTCGCGGCCGACGTCCTTGCCTCGGTCTCGGACGAGGAGCCGCCTAACTCGGTCCGCTCCGAGGGCGTGGCCCCCCGGGCCATCCGCGCCGCCGCTGGCGGCCTGCCCGCCGGCGTGGCCGCCCAGACCCGGGCGGACCTGGCGGAGATCGGCGGCCCCGACAACGGCCGCCTGGCGGTCATCGCCCCGGACGCCCTGATCTCCGCCCTCACGGTGGCCGTCCCCGAGGCGGTCCCCGGCGACAAGCCCGAGTCCCTGGACTCGGCGGCCGCGCTGCTCACGGTCTCCCAGGCCAAGGGCCTCGAATTCGACCGCGTCATCGTGGCGGCCCCGGAAGGCATCCTCGCCCAGTCAGAAAACGGCGCTCACGACCTGTACGTGGCGATTACGCGGGCAACCCACCGCCTCACGGTCATCCACGAAGCCGACCTCCCGGCGTCGCTCAGGTCCCTCGCCTCGTAGGGCTACGCGGTTGCGGTCCGGGAATGTCGGGCGCTGGCGCGCCACGACATTCCCGGAAATTTCATGAAATCAGGCAGTGCAGCGCCTTTAAGCGGCGGCAAGGCCGAGCAGGAGGCCGTCATCGGCGACCGCGGGCGAACTGGTCACGAAGATGACCACGCCGTCGGCGGGCGCGGTGATGGTCTCTTGCACGATCGCGCCGTCCAGGCTGCTAACCGTCCCGATGACCTGGCCCGCTGCCACGGCATCGCCGGCCTTGACCGTCGGTGCCCACCAGCCCGCTTTGCGGCAGCGCGGCCAGAGGAACTGGCCGAAGTAGGCTGGCTCGGCCGGCGGCGCGGCTAGCGGGCGGGCCTCGGACATGCCGAGCTTGGCGAGCACACCGTCCAGGCCCGCGACGTGCATGGCGACGGCGTGCTCCTCGACAAGCCCGCAGCCGCCCGCCTCGGCGGTGATGGCCGGGATACCCGCCGCCGCGGCGGCGGAACTGCTGGTGCCGGTCACGGCACGGCTGGGGCCGGCTGTCTGGCGGATCACGTAGGGCAGGCCGTAGGCGACGGCAAGCTCCCGCGCCATGTCCTCGGCCGGGCCCGCCTCATAGAGCGCGAACGGCTGCAGGGCCTCCACCAGGTCGCCGCAGTGTGCGTCGATGTAGGCGTCTGACCCCGTGATGAGCTGAGTGAAGGCGTCGTAGGCGAGCCGTTCGGCAAGAGTTCCCGCCTGGTCACCGGGGAACGAGCGGTTGAGGTTCTTGCCGTCCTCGGGCACCACGAACGGCGACCGTGCGGCGAAGGCGGTCACGTTGAGCACCGGTACGGCGCGGACCCGGCCATGCAGCTCGCGGCCCTCAAGCGAGCGCAGCCAGCGCCGTACGCCGTCCATCGACGCGTACTCGCACCCGTGGACGCCGGCGATGACCGTCAGGGTCGGCCCGTCGGCTGAGCCGGTCACCTCGACGAAGGGCACGGCCAGGCCGGCGAGTTCGATGGTACGGCGCTCGACGGTAGGCAACGTGGACATGAGTGGGCACCTCCAGGTGTGATCGGCGGTTACGCGGAGAGCAGCCGCTGCGCGGCGCCTGCCAGCTCGAGGATGGACAGGTCGCCCCCGTGCCGGCCGGCGAGCTGCAGCCCGACGGGGAGCCCGGGGGCAGGCACGGGGAACGACACGGCCGGGTGGCCGGTCAGGTTGTACGGGCCGGTGAAGCGGCCTTCGCCGTTGTCGTCGCCGACGCCGAACGGCGGGTCCTGCTCGGGCGCGCAGTAGCCGACGGTCGGCCCGGCCAGGGCGTCAACGGCCGTCAGCGTCGCGGTGACCGCAGCCGTCAGCTCGTCCCTGTCCGACTGCGCCCGCGCGTACTGCTCCGGGGTGACGGTGGCGCCAAAAGCCAGCAGGGCGCGGGTCCCCTCGGCGTACTGGCTGGTGTCCCGGCCCGCGTGCGACGCGACGGCCTCCCGGGCGACGATCACCCCCAGGGCGTGCTCCCAGCGCGGCAGTTCGTCGAGCCACGGAGCGGCGAGTTCCCGCACTTCCCAGCCCGCCGCGGCGAGCCGGTCAAGCGCCGACTTCACGGCTCCCCGCACCTCCGGCGTCACCGACGGGTCGGCGAGCTGCGCCGACAGCACGCCGATCACGGGAGCACCGGCCCCGCCCGAAGGGCGAGCCCCTTGGTCTGGCGGCAGCGGGCCTGCGATGGCCTGGAGCAGGGCGATGCCGTCGGCGGCCGTCGCCGTCAGTGTCCCGGCGTGGTCCAGGCTCGGCGACAGCGGGAAGATTCCGGCTACCGGGACCAGGCCATAAGTCGGCTTGAGGCCCACGACGCCGCAGTAGGCCGCGGGGATGCGGATCGAACCGCCGGTGTCGGTGCCGATGGCCAGGTCGCACACCCCCGCCGCGACCAGCGCGGCCGACCCGCCCGAGGAGCCGCCGGACGTCCGCGACGGGTCGCGCGGGTTGCGGGTGTCGCCCACCCGCGGGTTGGCGAAGCCGGCCGCGAACTCCAGGCACTGCGCGGTGGCGAACACTTCCGCGCCCGCCTCCCGCAGCTGTGCGACCAGCGGCGCGTCCGCGGCGGCGGGCGGGTCGTCGGTGGGCGGGGCGCCGAACCAGGTCGGCAGGCCGCGGACCGCGATGATGTCCTTGACCGCGACCGGGCGGCCGGACAGCGGGCCCTCGGCCGCCCGCTCCGGCGCGCCGGCCACCAAGACCACAGCGTTGAGCGGCCGGCCCAGGCGGTCCAGGCGCTCGTAGGCGGCGAGCAGGTCCAGGTTCTCCCGGCAGCAGGTTCTCGTCCCGGCTTCGATCGCGGCGATCAACTCGGCGGTCCGCCTGATCAGGAAGCCCTGGAGCGGGCCGAGGATCGCCTCGGTTTCTGTCTTGCGGCGCCTGACCATCAGGTCACGGTAGATGCCCGAATGAGACTTGGCCGACCGCCGGTTGAAGTCGCCGAGCCGGGCTAGCGATCCCTCCAGGTCATCGGGGTCGAAACCGTCGAGCGCCAGCGGCCGCACCGGCGCCTGCGCGAGCACCTCCCTGGCCACTGCCAGGAGCAGCGGATGGTAGGCGGGATCTTCGAACACCGCGTGGATCGCGAGGTCGCTGACGGCGGTGGCGAACAGCATCGCGCCGTAGGCTTCCTTCCCCCAGACGAACCCCATGACCTGCGTCGTCGCCTCCGCGTCAGCGATGTCGGCGGCGAGCGCGGCGACCCGCGCCGACGGCGTTCCGTCGATCTCCCCGATCTTGAACGTGCCCCGGTTACCGCGCAGCACCACGCCCGGCGCGGTCACGTCGGCCCCGAAGTTGACGCACGCCTGGACCACTCGGCCCGGCCCCACGGCCGCGCTCAGCGCGGGCGACGGCAAGCCGTTCTGCAGCGCGGCGACGAACGCGTCGCCAGCGAGCCGGCCGGCGAGCAGCGCCGCGACGGCTCCGGTGTGGTGCTGCTTGCACGCGACGAGCACGGGGAAGTCGATCCGCGCGGGCAGGTCGTCCGGGCCGATCGCCGCGGGGCGGGCGGTGAACTGCTCGACCGGCCCCTCGATCCGCAGCCCGTCGGCGTTGATCGCCCTGACCACCGCGGGATCGGCATCGCAGACCAGCACGTCGTGGCCGTCGCGGACGAGCCCGGCGGCTACGGTCCCGCCGATCGCCCCGCCGCCGATCACCAAGTACCTCATATGTCACCTTGTGTGCGGAACGTTACAACCTGGTTAAAGCGAGCATTCTGGTGGAGAACACCCTAGCCCTATCTAAGACGGACGTTTACAGTGTTGGGCAAAGGTTTTCGCAAACCTTTGCCCAGACCTTTTGCTGGCACAGGGTCGTGCCCTGAATACATGCCAACCCGCAGCGGCGACCCTGTCGCTGCGCTCATTCTGGGAGCTGCTTGTGAGGCACCGACCAGCGTTGACCATGGCCCTGAGTATCGGCTGCGCCATCGTGGCGCTAGCCGGCTGCGGGTCAGGCGGCACCACCTCCTCCGCTGGAGGCTCGGCCAGTAGCGCTACTACCTCCGCCAGCGCCGGCACGCCGGTAAAGGGCGGGAACCTCGTCTTCGCCAATCCCCAGGACGCGAAGTCGCTCGACGAAGCCAACGTCTTCGACAACAACTCGATCTGGATCATCGAGCAGATCACCCAGCCGCTCTTCATCGTCACCGCTAACGGCAAGGGCGTGCAGCCGCTGCTCGCGGCCAGCTACACGATCTCCAAGGACGGCAAGACCTACACGATCAAGCTGCGGCAAGGCGTGAAGTTCTCCACCGGCGCCCCGATGACCTCCGCCGACGTGAAGTTCACGCTGGAGCAGACGATGGCCGCCAGCGCCGGCTGGGGCTACATCGACGGCGCGATCAAGACCGTGGACGCCCCCGACCCGGACACCGTGGTGCTCCACCTGAAGTACGCGTGGGCGCCGATGCTGGCCGACCTAGCGCTGTTCGCCAACGGGATCGTGCCGAACAACTACGGCGGCAAGACCCACGACGCGTTCTACCAGGCGCCAGTGGGCACCGGTCCGTTCAAGTGGGACTACTGGCACAAGGGCTCGGCACTCAAGCTGGTCAAGAACACCAACTACTGGGAGCCGGGCAAGCCGTACCTGGACAGCGTGACCTGGACCTACGTGCCTGACGACAACACCAGGGAACTGCAAGTCAAGAGCGGCCAGGCTCAGATCGACCAGTACCCGTCATGGTCCACGGTGGCGACGCTGAAGAACACCCCCGGGGTGACGCTGAGCCTGTTCCCCTCGACCGAGACGACGTACCTCGGCTTCAACGAGAACGTCAAGCCGTTCCAGGACATGCACGTGCGCCGGGCGATCTCCTACGCGATCGACCGCACCGCGCTCGTCAAGGCGGTGCTGTTCGGCAACGGGCAGCCAGCGAACTCGATCTTCCCGCCGCAGGTGCCGTACTACGACGCCAACAGCGGGGGGCTGCAGTACAGCCCCGCGCAAGCCAAGGTCGAACTGGCCAAGTCCAGCGTGCCGCACGGGTTCACCACGACGCTCCAGGTGCCTTCGGGTAACTCCGACTACTCCACGATCTCCACGATCGTCCAGTCCGAGCTGAAGCCGCTTGGCATCAACGTGCAGATCCAGCAGGTGGACGCCAACACCGCGCACAACAACGTGCAGGCACAGAAGTACGAGATGGCCTTCTCGCTCTGGACCATGGACATCCCCGACCCGGACGAGCTCGCTACCTTCGCGCTCGACCCGAAGGCCGGCGCTAAGTCGTTCTTCACCTCCTACAGCAACCCCGCCGTCGTGAAGGCGGTCCACGACGCCGAGCTGACGACCACCCCGTCGGCCCGCCAGACGGACTACAACACCGCGCAGTCGCTGTCGGCGCAGGACGCCTTCCTCGCGTTCCTGTACTACTCGCCGTACCAGTACGTCGAGACGTCCAACGTGCACGGCTTCAACGTCACGCCGCTCGGCAACTACCACATGGAGGACGTCTGGCTCAGCCCAAGCTGACCATCCACCAG
>Ga0310811_10014428_pt1 | contig 10306 bp, 10 predicted proteins | sample YCmetagenome_FD_207642 | JGI IMG/M metagenome (GOLD analysis project Ga0310811, IMG submission 207642) | Soil microbial communities from experimental microcosm in Duke University, North Carolina, United States - YC | ecosystem: Engineered > Artificial ecosystem > Soil microcosm > Unclassified ... | reverse complement strand
GATGAAGTAATCGACGACGGTGTGATCGGGCACGACGTTCGGCGCGATGCCGCCCTCGGGAATCACGCCCTGGACTCGGGCGTCGGGCCGCCACGTCGAGCGCAGGTGATCGACCGCCGAGTAGAATTGGACCGCGGCTTCGAGCGCGTTGCGGCCGTTCCAGGCCGTGAGCTGATGCGCCGGCCGGCCGGTGAACGTGTACTTGACCGCGTCGATATCCAGGCAACAGACGCCAAAGCCCGGCCGGTCGCGGCGCGTGTCGGTCGACGAATGGCTGCGCACCAGAATGTCGGCGCCTCTGAAGATGCCCGCCTTCCAGAGCAGCGCCTTCGCCGGTGGATCGACTTCTTCTGCCGGCGTCCCGTAGACGATGACCCGTCCCGCCACGCGGGCCTGCGCCATGTATTCCGTGAGCGCGCGCGCCGCAGCGAGCACGATCGGACTCTGCGCGTTGTGCTGATCGCCGTGAAAGTCGCCCTGCGTGCCGCGCAGCGCGTCGTACTCTGCGATGAGGCCGAGCGTGGGACCGCCGGCGCCGGCGGGCGAAGTCCACCGTGCGACGAACGCCGTCGGCATTCCGGCCACGCCGGTGTCGACTTGAAAGCCGTACCCGCGCAGGACCGCGGTGAGCGTGTCGACGGCCTGGAACTCGTGCCAGCCGACTTCCGGGTGATGGCCGATCCAGTCCGACAGGCTCTGCATCTCACTCGACCACACGGACGCCACGCGCGCCAGTACGCGATCACGCGCCGCGTCGGTGCGGCCGGCCAGGCGCTGCGCCATCTCAGTCGGCTTGATGCGCGCCTCCAGCGAATCGATTTGGCGCAACACGCCACCCGCGGCTTCACGCTCGATGTCCGTGGATTGCATCGTGACCAGCAGAGCCAGAATGAGCGGTGTCATGGCGTCACCTTGATTTTCATGGGCACGATCATGGTCCCCCACTGCAGCCGGAGGACCGCCGAGTCGGCGTCGACCATCGGGAAATAGTACGTCAACGTCTCCATGTGCGGGCCGGTCTCCGTCGTCACCTTGAGACGCAGCGCGTCCTTGGGCTCGCCGGGATAGTTCGTGTGCCAGCCGCCCAGTCCCTTGTTGAAGATCACCGTCCACTGCTCGGGCGGCTCGGCCGGAATCGTCCAGAGTGAGTAGCGGCCGGCCGCGAGCTCGTGCCCGTCGATCGTGACGTTCGTGCTGAACGCAATTGTGGTCACGGAATCGGCGCCGGGATGCCAGATTCGTCCCCAGCGCACGAGTGTGCCGAACAGCTCGCGACCGCGCGCGACCGGCCGGTTGTAACTGACGGTGATCGACGTGCCTTGAACCTGCTGAGTCACGCTGCCGTGTTGGCTGTGCGGATACTGGGCAAGCACCGCGAGCAGCAGCAGCAACGCTCCTCTCATACCAGCAGTGCTCCCTCGTGCACCAGCAGCCACCGCTTCGTTTCCAGTCCGCCACCGAATCCCGTGAGATCTCCATTCGCCCCAATGACGCGATGGCATGGCACGATGATCGGGATCGGATTCTTGCCGTTCGCGGCGCCGACCGCACGGGCGTCCTTCGGCGTGCCGAGCCGGCGCGCGAGATCGCCGTAGCTCAGCGTCGCACCGAACGGAATTTCGCGGAGCAGGCTCCAGACCCGCTGCTCGAAGTCCGTGCCGCCCATCTCGAGTGGCAGATCGAAGGATGTGCGATTGCCCGCGAAGTACTCGGCGAGCTGGGCAGCAGCGCGCGCGAGAATGGCGTTGTCGCCGCGTGGGACTTGGCTCCCCCGCCCGAAGCGCCGCGGGAAGTGGACCTCGGTCAGCGCGGTCTCTGACGCAACGAGCGTCAGCTCACCGATCGGCGTCGCTACCGTGGTGTAGCTTGCGGACGGTTTCGATGGTGTCGGCATCTTCCGCTCTCTTGTCGTCCCGATACCGCACGACGCGGGCAAACCGCAGCGCGAGCCCGCCGGGATAGTGCGGGCTGTCCTGCAGTCCATTGAACGCAACCTCGACGACCAGCTCCGGGCGAACGTAAACCACATGCCCCTCACTGCGCACGGCGATTTCTTGTAAGCGTTTCGTCTGCCATTCGAGCAGCTGGTCGGTCAGTCCCTTGAACGTCTTGCCCAGCATCACAAACCCGCCCCCGTTGGAGTCGCGGGCGCCGAGGTGCAGGTTGGACAGCCGGCCGTGGCGGCGGCCGTGGCCCCACTCGGCGGCGAGCACCACGAGGTCGAGCGTGTTCGCGCGCTTGATCTTGTACCACGCGCCGCCGCGGCGCCCCGCCGCATACGTCGAGCTCAGCCCCTTGGCAACCAATCCTTCTTGCCCCGCGGCAATGGCGGCTTCGAAGAACTCCTGCGCCTGCTGGGCGTCGGCCGTGACGAGCCGAGGCAGCCGGCGCGCATCGGGAATATGCTGTGCCAGTACCTCCTGCCGCGTCGTGTATGGTTGATCGAGCAGTGAGGTCCCGTTGAGATACAGGATGTCGAAGAAGAACGGTACGCCCCCGCCCAAGCCTTTCATCGTCTCCTGAAACAGCACCGGCCGATTATTTGCCGCGAGGGCGACGGCCTCGCCGTCCAGGATCGCGTCCGACATGTCGAGCTTTCTGGCAATCTCCACGACCGCCGGCAGCTCGCCTGTGATGTCGTTCAAGATGCGCGAGAAGACCCGCACCTCGCTTCCTCTTTTGTGCACCTGAATTCGTATGCCGTCGAGCTTGTGCTCGAAGGCCGCCGCGCCGCCGAGCTCCGTCAACGCCTCAGCAACATCCTCTGCCGTCTTCGCCAGCATCGGCTTGATCGGCCGCAACAGCTCGATCTTGAAGCTTCCGACATCACCTTTCGCCACCCTGCCCAGATCGCCGGCCAGCATCACGGCCCGCCGCACATCCGCCGCCGGCAGCTCGCGCGCCTTGGCAAGCGCTTCGATCATGATCCCCTCGAGCGCACCCTGCCGCAGCTCTCCGGTCAGCAGGCGAAACAGAAAGTCCTGCTCGTCCTTGGTAGCCTTCCCGAATAGCTCGCTCAGGAGCCGCTGCTTTTCCCCGGCCGACCCCTTCCCGCTCGCCTTCCCGATCTGCTCCAATGTCGCCGCGACGTCGCGCACCTGCAGACGTGCCGACGTACCGACGTGCGCTCTCGCCTTTTGCACCGTCGCCCAGCCCACTCCCACCTTGGCCGGAATCGCTCCCGACAGATAGGCGATGACGGTCTCGATTTCGTCTGGCTCTGCTTGTTTCAGGAGATCAGCAAGCAATCCGATCTTGGCGAGCCGACCCGCGGTCGCCGCGACGCGAGTGGACGTCCGGACCAGTGCATCGAGGAGCATTCATGAAATTAGGAGGATCGTCTTGAGATCGCCCGCCGGGCGATCGTCGAGCGCCGTGCGAATCTGCTCGAGCTTGAGGCGACGCGTGATCAGGCGGCCTACCGCGTCCGGCCACCGCCGCTTCAGCTCGAGCAGGTCCTTAACGCCCTGCTCAAAATCCTGCCGCTCGGCGTTCACCGACCCGAACACGACGCGATTGCCCAGCACCATGCGATCGTTGAGCTCGTCCGCGGGCACTTGCGTGGACTTGTTGCCGCCGGTCACGCTCAGCATGCAGAGCACGCCGTTCAGCGCGAGCACGTCGGCACCCGCCCATACGAGCCCGCTCGCGCCCGTCGCTTCGATCATCAAGTCCGGCTCGCCCCACTCGCGGGCCACGTCGGCGAGCGTCTGGTGGTCCGAGCTCACGTACTTCACGGACAACTGACTGCGAATGAAATCGCCCGCGCCCGTGGATGCGCCGCGCGAATACACGAGCGTCTCGTAGCCGCGCAGTCGCGCGAGGCACGCGGCCAGCGTGCCGATGCCGCCCGCGCCCGTGATCAGCACGCGGCGCGGCGCCCATGGCAGCCGCTCCTGGATCCGCTGCGCGTTACGGAACGCCTTCTCGACGACCGACAGCGGCTCCATCAACACCGCCACGTCGCGCAGCTCGGCGGGAATCGGAATCAGATACTCCGGCACCTCGGCGTAGAACTCCGCGAGATAGCCGTGGCGGCCCTTGATGCCGCGCTCGGTGAAATGGCCGGTCGTGCAAAAGTCGCTCTGCGTGTTCTTGCACGGTGGGCAGAGCTCGGGACACGGGCGCCGCACCATCGCGACCACCAAACCCGACCCGCCCTCGACGATCTCGCCCAGCGATTCGTGACCAAGAATCAGCTCCTTCTCGCCCGCGGGCGCCTCGCCGTAGCGCGCCTGGTCGATGTCGCGATCCGTCCCGTCGATCCCGACCTCGAGCACGCGCACCAGACATTCCTTGCCCTGCGGCTTGGGTTTCGGTGACTCACCGAGATGGGCGGACTTGGGCTTCTTCGGGGTGACGAGCACTGCGCGCATATCTCTCCTCGGCATCTCAGTCCGAGCGGCTGTCTGTCAGTGGGGTACACAGATGACGAGCCATGGTTTCGCTGATCGACGTGACGCTGCCGCTGGCCCCGGGCATGCCGGTCTGGCCGGACGAGCCGGAGCCCGTGTTGACGCCGCTCTCCAGCATTGCCAACGGCGATCCCGCCAACGTATCGCGCCTGTCACTCGGGACCCACACCGGCACGCACGTCGACGCACCGCGTCATTTCATCGAAGGCGCGAAGGGCGCCGAGTCGCTCGCGTTGAGCGCGCTTTGCGGGCCGGCACGCGTCGTCCGGATTCAGGACCGGAGGTCGATCGGCATCACCGAGCTTGCGCAGCTGCCGCTCGACGGCGTCACTCGCCTCCTGTTCCAGACCCGCAACGGCTCACTGTGGAACGAGCCCGGCTTTCAAAAGGACTTTGTCTATCTCGAGCCGGGCGCCGCCGAATGGCTGGTCAGCCGCGGCGTGAGACTCGTGGGGATCGATTACTTGTCGATCGAGCAGTTCGATTCGCAGAACTATCCCGTCCACCACACGCTGCTCGCGGCCGGCGTCGTGATTCTGGAAGGGCTGGATTTGCGGAGTGTGACGCCGGGCGACTACGACCTCTGGTGCCTGCCGCTCAAGCTCGTCGGCGCGGATGGGGCGCCCGCGCGCGTGCTACTCAGCCGCTAACACCCGCAGAAGAAGATCACGAACGTCGGCCACTCGACGTAATACGCGATGCTCGCCGGCATGGCGAACAGCGCCTTGGCCACGCGCAGCTCGTTGCCCGTGAGATTGTGCGACGCGCCCGTAGTGGTGAAGCTCGTGCCGTGCCGCGTGACGGCTGCGAACTGCGTGCCGCCGATCGTGATGTTCGCGGGACCGTCGAGTTGGTCCCCGTGTGGATGCAACGATCCCGACGCGATGGCGATCGAATCACCCGCGAACAGCAACGACAGGCTCGCGGTCGCCGCGGTCGAGCTCGGGCCCGGCAGCGTCGCGAAATGCTCGACGCTCATCGTGCCGCCCTGTTCCGTGAACGCACCGGGGAAACGGCCGTCAGACCCGACCGGAATGTTGTAGGCCACGTGGAAGTTCACCCGCGTCGTCCCGTCGCTCACCCAGCCGTCGAGCGAGGCGCACTGCACGCACGCGCTGTCGGCATGCGAGTGGGCGGTAAAGTCGGCCACGACCAGCGGCGCGGCGCGCGTGTCGGTGACGACGTAGCGCAGCGATGTCGAGTCCGGTCCGCCGCCGTTGTAGGTGTTGTGCGGATAGAGGTCGGCGTAGCCGACTTCAATCGGGGGATACGCCGGCCGGGCCGTCGAGTCGGTGACGTAGAGAATCACGCGGATCGCGTTCGCGGGCGCCCCGGCGCGCGCCGTGAATCCCACTTCGCCGTAGATCGCGCTCCACTCGAGCGTCTTGCCCAGCTCGGCGGTCGTGATGTTGGTGACGTCGATCCCGGCATGATTGATGGGGAGCGCGAGACCGCTGAACGCGCGGAGCGGCGCGGTGGCTACGGCCCGATTCATCGCTTCGAGCTGCTGCGCGAGTGTCGGGGCGTCCTTGAACGTCGGCCCGCTCGTCGCCGTACCGTCGCGGCAAGAGGCGGCGGCAAGAAAGGCGGCGGCAAGCGAAGCGGCGGCGAGGGACCGGCGCAGGTTCATGTTATTGCACCATTCCAAAGCGTTTGTTGTGCCGAGTCATCTTGATGAAATAAGCTAATCGCTGGCGCATGACTTCGGGCCGGTGGCGCGCCGCGTCGACCCAGCCGATCCGGATCCGCTTGTACGAAGCGGGAAAGCGTTGGAAGTTCCGCCAGACCACGGGGTCGCGTTTCAGGGCGCGGGCGATGTCGGCCGGCACGGTGTGCGGCAGCCGGGCGCGCGTGTCCTGGTCTTGCGGCGTGGCGAGAACCGTTGCGCGTACTTCTTGTCGTCGATCGGTTTCAGGATGCTGTCGATCCAGCCGTAGCAGAGCGCTTCGTCGACCGCGTCGTTGTAGGGGATGCGCGGTTTGCCGCTCGCCTTCTTGTAGTAGATCAGCCAAATCTCAGGCGCGCGGCGGTGGTGCTTGGCGAGCCAGGCGCGCCACTCTCGGGCGTTCTTGGCGTAGAACGTCTTGCCGATCTTCACGGAGCCTCAAGATACCAGTTCTGATCGAAGCTGCGGTGGAAACGTTGGACGCGGCGCTCGCGGCTGCGCAAGGCGGCGCGCGGCGCATCGAGCTGTGCACCGATCTCGCGCACGGCACCACCCCATCGGTCACGCTGATCCGAGAGGCCGTCGCCCACGTGTCGCTCCCGATATTCGTGCTGGTGCGCCCGCGCGCCGGGGACTTCGTTTATTCGAGCGACGAGCACCGCACGATGCTCGAGCAGATCGCGCAGGCGAAGCACGAAGGCGCGGCGGGAATCGTCACGGGCGCCTTGACGGCGCAGCGGTTGATCGCTGAACGCCGGCTCGCGGAGCTCATCGCTCGGGCGCGGCCACTCTCCTTCACGTTCCATCGCGCGTTCGACGAGTGCGTCGATCACATCATGGCGCTCGAGACGCTCATTCGGCATCGCGTCGATCGCGTGTTGACGTCAGGTGGCGCGAAGACCGCCGCCGAGGGTGGCGCGCAGATCGGACGGCTCGTGCGGCACGCGCGTGGGCGCATCGGAATCCTGCCGGGCGGTGGGATCGATGCCTCGAACGTGCGCACGATTCAAACGACGGGAGTCACTGAGGTGCATTTCAGCGTAAGAGAGGCGACGAAGGTCCGCGCAGTCCTGGAAGCGCTGCATGCCGAAGACTAGCGCCGGCCTCCTCCTGTACCGCCGCACGCCGAGCGGCCTGGAAGTCTTTCTCGTCCACCCCGGCGGCCCGTTCTGGGCCCGGAAGGACGACGGCGCCTGGTCCATTCCCAAGGGCGAAATCGATCCCGGCGAAGAGCCGCTCGCTGCGGCGCAACGCGAATTCACCGAAGAGACCGGCCACACCGCCGCGGGCGACTTCGTCCTTCTGACGCCGCTTCGGCAGCCCAGCGGCAAGGTCGTTCACGCCTGGGCAGTCGAGATGGACTGCGATCCCGCGCAGATCCGCAGTAACACATTCACGTTCAAGGGCCGCGAGTACCCCGAGATCGACCGCGCCGCCTGGTTCCCGCTCGCGGAGGCTCGCGCGAAGATTTTGCCGGGTCAGGTGGGTTTACTGAGCGAGCTCGCGCAAACGCTCTAACACGCGCACCATCGCCCAGGTGTCGCGCTCGCAGTAGTTCAGCAGATCGTTGCGCACGCGGTCGTGCTCTTCCTTCGGAATCTTCCCCGCGACGAACAGCAGCCGTGCGATCTCGACGCTGGCGACGAGACCGTCCACGATCACGAGATCGCTGTAGGTCAGATCGGGCACGAGCGGCGTCAGCACGTACTTCAGGCTGAAGCTGCCAAGAAAGTCCGGATGATAGACGTTGTCGCGCACGATCGGCAGCAAGTCGACGAGCTTCGCCTGGAGCGCCTCGAGCTCAGGTTTGAGCTCGGGAACGGCTTTCTGGAGCGCCTGAATCTTGGTCCGCTCAAAGTGCGAGTATGTCGCGATCGTGTCCGCTGTACTCGTCACCGCGATCATATGCCGCACCAGAGCCGGCCGGCAGTCCGCCGGTCCCTCGGCCAAAAACTCGGCGTGCGCATACGTGCCGTCGTCCTGGCGCTCGTGATAGCTGAACTGCGCCGGCGCCTGCTCCCACGGCGCCATGCCGGGCCATACGGGCACCGCGCGCTGAATCGTCTCGAAATCGAGGAAGCCGATTCTGCCGTGAAAGGCTTCGAGCGCCGGTCTGAGGCCGGGCTCGACAATCACGCGCTGCTCCTGCATCGCGCGGATCTGCCGCTGCTGCGTCTTGTTGAGCTTCTGGTTTGCCGGCAGGTCGGAGATACGATGCACGCCCGTCAGCAAGAAGGCACTACCCTTCTTCGGCCCGATCCCGGCGAGATTCATGATGTGCCCGGGATCGTTCGGCCAGCAGCGGCTCATGAACGGGCACTCGTACGGCTCGTGGCAGTGCAAACCGATCGCGACATCGGGCAGCGGACCCGCGAGCATCTCGAGCTGCGCGTCGATTTCCCAGCCGACCTTGTTGAGCAGCGGCTCGACCGCCGCCGTTACATCGGTGCGTTGGAAGAGGTTCTCGAGGTCCGGGAAGTGACATTCTCTGTTCAGGTGCATCACTTCCGCGCCCTGGATCGCGACTCCCGACTCCTTCAGCACATGCACCTGGACCGCGACGTCGGGCAGATGCTTCGCTTCCTGTGAATTCGCGGCCTTCACCTCCGTCAGATGGAAGCCGTCGCCTTCACGCCGCAGCACGTCGACCGCCACGAACGTGTTGTCGGCGCTGAAGCTCGCCTCGAAGATGACGGGCGCGCCCTCATGGAGCAGTGCCCGCGTGCGCGCGATTTTCTCGGCGTACGCGTCGCGCGGCAGATCGACCAACACACCGCCCGGGAATCGTGCACGCGCGAGCTCGCCCACCTGCTTGCCCTGATCGAAGCGGTCCTGCAACACCTTGTCCGGCTGCAGCTCCACGGCATCGCGCTCGTGCACCGTCCACCAGAGCCGCTTATGGCATTGCACGCCCACGGTGTAACGAGACTTCGAGAGCCGGTGCGCCAAGCGATGTCATCCCGCGCGCGCGCGCCGAGCGCGCGGGCGCGCGATCTGCTTTTTGGGCGGACTCGCCGCGCCACAATCCGGCGCCGCAACCGGTGCAGATCTCAGCTGACGCTGCGCTACGACACCGTTGAACGTCGTGACCGCCTTCGTGAGATCCTTGCACGCCGCCGCGAACGCCGCGTCCATCGCCGGTGTCGGCGCGATGTCGCCCGATTCGAGCGAATTGACAAGATTGCGCAGCGTCTCGCTCACCCCCACGAACGTCGGGGGCGGCGGCCCGCCGGGCCGGAATCCAAAGAACCCTCGACCTCCTTCGGGGTCGCCGCCTACCGCCGCGAGGGTCGAGTCGAGCGCCTTCGTCGTCGAGTCGTGTGCGAGTGCCGCGCGTGCCGCCGCGACCTCCTGATACGCATCCCACGACGTCTGCATCGCGGCCGCGACGCGCCGCTGCAGCGCATATTGCGCGCGCACGCCGATCACCGTTGCGGGTGAGCGCGGATCGTTCACCACCGTGACCGGCTGCGTGTAGGTCTTCCCGTCGACGGTGAGCCGCAGCGTGTACCCACCGGGCGGCACGAGCGCCCCCTGCGGCGACGCCGGCGTGAGCCCGGGATTGGCGTTGATCTCGAACGTGTGCGTGAACGCGGGCGGCGCGTCGGTCCGCAGGTCCCAGTTCGTCCGATTGCCGCCCGCCTCGGCCGGCAGCTGGAACGGCGGCGCGATCCAGAAGTTGGGCTCGGGCGGCCGAGCGGCCTCTTTCACAGGGTCGACGGGACCGCTCGTCATATGACGGACGACCGTCCCCGCGGCGTCCAGCACTTCCATCGTGATCGCGCCCGCCGGCTTCGTCGCCAGCGAGTAATAGATGAGGGCGCCGTCCGGCGGATTCAGCGCGTGCGGCACCTCAGGCGGGAACGGCGTGTCGTTGCCGACATTGCGCCGCACCCGCACCGCCTCGCCGGGCGCGAACAGATACGTTCCGCCCGTCCGGCCGTCCCCTCGTCCGCCCGTCATCTGCCGCAGCGGCGAGATATCATCGAGCACCCAGATGCCGCGGCCATACGTCCCCAACACCAGATCGTTGCCGTGGATCACGATGTCGCGACAGGATGTGTTCGGAAGATTGAGCTGCAACGATTGCCAATGATCGCCGTCGTCGAACGACACGTACGTGCCGCTCTCCGTCGCCCCGAACAACAGCCCGCGCGTCTTCGGATCCTCGCGCACCACACGCGCGAACGACCCACTCGCCTGCCCCGTCGCCAGGCCGTTCGTG
>Ga0310811_10014427_pt1 | contig 10306 bp, 7 predicted proteins | sample YCmetagenome_FD_207642 | JGI IMG/M metagenome (GOLD analysis project Ga0310811, IMG submission 207642) | Soil microbial communities from experimental microcosm in Duke University, North Carolina, United States - YC | ecosystem: Engineered > Artificial ecosystem > Soil microcosm > Unclassified ... | reverse complement strand
CAGATTTCCGTGAAGGGCGAGGGCGCGCTGCGCCGGCGCCTGCGTATTGCCAGGGCAGGCTGCTTATGCCGCGTGCAGCAGCGGGTGCGACCATGATCCGGCATTCCGGCCGGGTGGCGGCGCTCGCCGGCCTGCTGCTGTCGCTCGGGCTGATCTGGAACAACAACCCGGGCGAGGTGCTCGGCCTGATGCGTGCGGCGAGCGCCGGGCTGCTGCTGGCCGCGCTCGCACACGTACTGCCGATGATCGCCAATGCCTGCGACTGGCGCACGCTGATTCGCGGTGCGCGCCGGCCTACGCTCGCAGCGATGCTGTATCTGGTGTGGATCCGCGAGTCGGTCAACAGCATGCTGCCGGTGGCGCGCATCGGCGGCGAGATCGTGTCGTTCAGGCTGCTGCGACGATGGAATGTGCGGCCGTCGACAGCGGTGGCGAGCCTGATCGTCGACATGCAGCTCACTGTGATCAGCCAGCTGCTGTTCACGATGGTGGGCATCGGTTTTCTGTTCGCGCATACACAGTCCAACGCGCTGCGTCTGGCCGGCGATCTCGCGTGGGGCGTGGTGGTCATTACGCCATTGCTGGTGCTGTTCGCGCTGGTGCAGCACGCGAGCCCATTCGAGCGGCTCACGCGCACCCTTAACCGCCTGACGGGCGGCAAGCTGGCCGCCATCGTCGGACAGTCGGCCCGTATCGATCAATCGATCAAGCTGGTATGGCGGCGGCGTGGCGTGGTGCTGCGTTATCTGTTTTTCTGGCAGCCGCTGCAATGCTTTGCGACTGCCCTCGAGATATGGATCGCGCTCTACTTTCTCGGCGCACACGTGACGCTGGTCGAAGCGGTCGTGATCGAATCGCTGATCCAGGCGCTGAGCAGCGCGGCTTTCTTCATACCAGGCGGGCTGGGCGTTCAGGAGGGCGGCTTCGTGCTGATCGGCGCGGCGCTAGGGCTCGATTCGTCGACCTGTCTGGCGCTGGCGGGCGCGCGCCGGCTGCGCGACCTGCTGGTGTTCGTGCCAGGATTGTTCGCGTGGCAGATCGCGGAGTCGTCGGGTCATGCATCGCGACGGATGTTCAGCAAGTTCGCCGCGGTTTTTCCGGCGCGCGGGTCGGAGACCGACCGGTCCTGACCTGCCGCCGCGCGCTATGACGGATCAGCCGCGCGCCAACCTGCTCAAGCCGCGCTGGCATGAAACGGAAACGAAACTTCGACGGCCAGCCCGCGTGTGCCGATGCCAGCGTCGAAACGAAGCCGCGCATCGAAGTGTTCGACGATGCGGGCCACGATCGACAGACCAAGCCCGCTACCGGTCGCCTGATTGCCGGGTGCGCGGAAAAACCGGCTGGTCAGATGCGCGAGGTCTTCGTGGGCGACACCCGGGCCGTCATCGCGCACGGTCAGCAGCACCCGGTCGTGCTCGCGCCGGACCGCGACTTCGATAGCGCCGCCGGCGCGCCCGTACTTGATTGCGTTGTCGATCAGGTTATCCAGCAGGATGCCGATCAGCAGCGGCTCGGCGGCAATCTCGGCGCGCGTGTCGCCGGCGAACACGATGCTCATGTCTTTTTGCCGCGCGCTTTGCTCGTTGGCCAGAATGGCGTCCTTCGCAATGGTGGCGGCCCGTAGCGGCGAAGTCGAAAGCTTTTCGTGCTCGTCGAGTCTTGCCATCAGCAGCAACTGTTCGGCCAGACGTGCGCTGCGGTCGACCGCCCGCACCACGCGCTCCATCGCGGCGCGCCGCAACGCAGCGTCCTCTTCGGCCAGCGCGACCTGCGCCTGCACCTTGATTGCGGCAAGCGGCGTCTTCAGTTCGTGGGCGGCGTCGGCGGTGAAGGCCCGCTGGCGATCGAGCGAGTCGCGCAGGCGCGACAGCACATGGTTGATCGAATCGACCAGCGGGCGCACCTCGGTCGGCGCACGACCGATGTCGACCGGTTCGAGCTTGTTGATGTCGCGTCGCAGAATCGCGCGCGACAAGGTCTGCAGCGGAGCAAGGCTCAAGCCGATGCTGAACCACACCAGCAGCGCGAGCACCGGCAGCGCAATCACCAGCGGCCGCGCAATCCGGCGCGCCACGCCGCTCATCAGGTCGCTGCGGGTATTGGCGGGCTCGAATACACGCACCGTGTGTCCGAGCAGGGTGTCGCGCAGCGTGAAGGTGTGCCACAGCTTGCCGCCCAGCGAGATGTTCCATGCGCCGCTCTGTGCCGGGACCGCCAGATCCCATGCGTGCAACCCGACCAGTTGCGGGCTGCCGGCGAGTACGCGGCCGTCGGCGTCGCGGACCTGGAACAGCGCGTCGCGCGGCAAGGTGTCGTCGTCGTCCTCGTCGTTCGCGCCGGGGTCGCCGCCTTTTTCTTCCTCGCGGACATCGATGCGCGCGTGCGCCAGCGTCTGCAGATCGCGCTGGTCCAGCAACGCCAGAATTTGCGCCAGTTCGGCAAGACGCGCGTTTTCCCATTCGCCGATCTCGCGCTTGGCCTGGTTGTAGCTCGTCACCAGCGCAACGCCCCACACCACGGAGATGCTTACCAGCACGAGCATCATCAGGCGGCTGCGAATCGATGCGGACATCAGGGCTTCTCCACCACGTAGCCGACGCCGCGAACCGTCTTGATCAGGCTGGCACCGAGTTTCTTGCGCAGATTGGAAACGTGCACTTCGATTGTGTTGCTTTCGATTTCCTCCTGCCATCCGTACAGGCTTTCCTCGAGCCGCGAACGCGATTGCGGCATGCCCTGGTTGGTGAGCAGCTGCAGCAGCAGCGCCCATTCGCGCGAGGTCAACGTGACGCGCGTTTCTCCCACTTCCACCGTTTGCGCCGCAGGGTTGACGGTCAGGTCGCGATAGCGGATCAGCTCGACACTGCGGCCCTGCGAGCGGCGTAACAACGCTCTGCAGCGCGCAATCAGTTCGGTCAGATCGAAGGGCTTGCCCATGTAGTCGTCGGCGCCTGCTTCGAGGCCGCCGACCCGGTCGACGATCGTGTCTTTCGCGGTGAGCACGAGCACCGGGACGTCCTTGCCGGCATCGCGCAGCCATTTCAGCAGTTGCATGCCGGACATGCCCGGCAGGCCGAGGTCCAGAACGACCAGTGCGTAGGCGGTGGTGGTCAGCGTGAGATTCGCGTCGCGGCCGTTGCGGGTCCAGTCGACGGTAAAGCCGGCCTGGCGAAGTCCGGCCTCGATCCCATTGCCGATCAGGTCATCGTCTTCAACAAGGAGCACGCGCATGCGAGAAAGATTCCGTTTGGGAGGGTGTTGCGTTGCACGTTGCGTATTGCTCGACGCGCAACGGTACGACGGAGTGTAACGACTATGCGCGCCGGGATGTTCGTGGCGTGTTCGGGCGCCGCTGGCGTTCGCTGGAATTCGCTGGAACTCGCTGGCCTGCGCGAATTCGCGGGCGCGGCTGGATGCATCGGCTGTTCGGCCAGGTTGAAAAGAGTACTGTATTTTTGTACAGTATCAACACTTTGAATCCGTCCGAAGTTTCTCCGCCGTCTACCGGGTCTTCCGCCCCTGTCGCGTCGCGTGTCCGCAAGATCATTCATTGCGACTGCGATTGCTTCTACGCGTCGGTTGAAATGCGCGACGACCCGTCGCTGCGCGGGCGCCCGCTCGCGGTCGGCGGGCGGCCCGAGCAGCGTGGCGTGGTGGCCACCTGTAATTACGAGGCGCGGCGCTTTGGCGTGCATTCGGCCTTATCGTCGGCGTTGGCGCTGCGCAAGTGCCCGGATCTGCTGATCATTCCGCCGACCATGGAAAAGTACCGCATCGCGTCGCGGCAGATCATGGCGATCTATCGCGACTACACGGCGGAGGTCGAACCGCTGTCGCTCGACGAGGCCTACCTCGACGTCACGCATACCGACCGCTGCAAAGGCAGCGCGACGCTGATGGCGAGCGAGATCCGCGAGCGCGTGCGCGAGACGGTCGGCGTGACGGTGTCGGCGGGGGTGGCGCCGAACAAGTTTGTCGCGAAGATCGCGTCCGACTGGAACAAGCCGGACGGCCTGTATGTCGTGCGGCCGCACGAGGTGGATGCGTTCGTCGCAGCGCTGCCGGTGCGCAAGATTTTCGGGGTCGGCAAGGTCACGGCCGCAAAGCTGGAAAAACTCGGGTTGTCGACCTGCGCGCAATTGCGCGAGTGGCCGCTCGTCGAATTGCATCGGCAGTTCGGCGTGTTCGGCAAGCGGCTTTATGAGCTGTCGCGCGGTTTCGATGAACGGCCGGTGCGCTCGCACCAGGAGCGCAAATCGATCAGCGTCGAGACGACTTACGTCACCGATCTGCGTACGCTCGAAGCCTGCGCAGCGGAACTGACGCGGCTTGCCGAACAGCTCGATGCGCGTATCGGGCGCGCGCAGGCGGCTACGGAAGTGCGCAAGCTGTTCGTGAAGATCCGCTTTGCCGATTTTCAGCGCACCACGGTCGAGTGCGTCGGCACGGTCACGCATCTGCCGACGCTGCTTGCGCTGCTGGAAAAGGGCTTCGTGCGGCGCAACCGGGCGGTGCGGCTGCTGGGTGTAGGCGTGCGGCTCGAAGAGGACCGTGAGGCGCGGCGCGGCCAGTTCGATCTGTTCGAGCATGAGGATGCGCCCGACGACGAACCGCCAGATGAGATCGTCGATGCGGATGCCGTCGATGCAGAGGTGGGCGATCGCGGCGCGACAGCAGGCCTGACGTAGCGTGGTTGGCGGTTAGTACCTGGCCTGCGAGACAACGCCGCTGCACGCCGCTTTCACGCGCTTTATTTTCGTCGATAGAATCGATGGCACATCGACAGCAACGGGGGCTTCAATGGACTTGATCATCCGGCGTGCCGCACTTGCACGTAGCGTCGCACGCAACGGTGCCGCGCACGCTTTTGTCGACATCGGCATTGAAGGCACGCGCATCGTTGCCGTCGAGCCGCAGCTTGCCGCGCAGGCGCGCGAAGAAATCGACGCCGACGGCTCGCTCGTCACGCCGCCATTCGTCGATGCGCATTTCCATATGGACGCGACGCTGTCGTATGGGCTGCCGCGCGTCAATGCATCGGGCACCTTGCTCGAAGGCATTGCGCTGTGGGGCGAGCTGAAGCCGGATCTCACCCAGCAGGCACTGGTCGAGCGTGCACTGCAATACTGCGACTGGGCGGTCGCGCGTGGCCTGCTTGCAATTCGCACGCACGTCGATGTGTGCGATGCGCGCCTGCTCGCCGTGGAGGCGCTGCTCGAAGTGAAGCGCCGCGTCGCGCCTTATCTCGATCTGCAACTGGTCGCCTTTCCGCAAGATGGTCTGCTGCGCAGTGCCGGCGCGTTCGACAATCTGAAGCGGGCCATCGAACTGGGCGTCGACGTAGTGGGCGGCATTCCGCACTTCGAACGCACGATGGCCGACGGCGCCGAATCGGTACGCCTGCTGTGCGAATTCGCTGCGCAAAAAGGCCTGCGCGTCGACATGCATTGCGATGAATCCGACGATCCGCTATCGCGTCACATCGAGACGCTCGCCGCGCACACGCATCGGCTCGGCTTGCAAGGGCGCGTCACCGGTTCGCATCTGACGTCGATGCATTCAATGGACAACTACTACGTCAGCAAGCTGCTGCCGTTGATGCGCGAAGCAGGCGTCGCGGCCATCGCGAATCCGTTGATCAACATTACGTTGCAGGGCAGGTCGGACACATATCCGAAGCGGCGCGGCATGACGCGCGTGCCGGAACTGATGGCCGCCGGCATCGACGTTGCATTTGGCCACGATTGTGTGATGGACCCGTGGTATAGCCTCGGCTCCGGCGACATGCTGGAGGTCGCGCATATGGGGCTGCACGTCGCGCAGATGACCGGCAGCGACGCGATGCGCGCGTGCTTCGATGCGGTGACGGTGAATGCGGCGCGTATTCTCGGGCTCGACGGTTATGGCATCGCGCCGGGCTGCGCGGCGAATTTAGTGCTGCTCGATGCAAGCGATGAAGTGGAAGCGATTCGCTTGCGGGCGGCGCGGCTTGCGGTAGTGAGTCGCGGCAAGGTGGTCAGCCGGTCGCCGGCGGCGCGTGCGGCGTTATCGCTTGAAGGGCGGCCGGCGCAGGTGGATTTCAAGCTGCATCGGTAGATGCATGGCGTGAATGCAAAGACACCCCGCAAAAACGCCCCGCACACGTAACTCCTGTGCGGGGCGTCGGCGATCATTGACTCAATGCGCAGCGGGCTGTGCCATCCCGTTATGCCGCAGCAGCGCGTCGATGTTCGGCTCGCGTCCGCGGAACGCCTTGAACGATTCCATCGCGGGCCGGCTGCCGCCCACTTCGAGAATCTCCTTGCGATAACGGGTTCCCGTGCCCGCGTCGAGCACGCTGCCGTTGGCTGCCTGTGCCGCTTCCTCGAAGGCCGCGTAAGCATCCGCGGACAGTACTTCCGCCCACTTGTAGCTGTAGTAACCCGCCGCGTAACCGCCCGCGAAAATATGGCTGAACGTGTTCGGCCAGCGCGAGAACGCGGCCTGCGGAATCACGTGGAACTGCTCGTTGATCTCGCGTGCGACGTCGTTTGCCGGCTTCGCCGCGGCCGCGTCGAAGTCGACGTGCAGCTTCATGTCGAACATCGAGAACACGATCTGCCGCAGCGTGCCGAGGCCGCTCTGGAAATTCTTCGCGGCGAGCATCTTGTCGAACAGCTCGCGCGGCAGCGGCGCGGCGGTGTCGACATGCGAAGTCATGTCGCGCAGCACGTCCCACTCCCAGCAGAAGTTTTCCATGAACTGCGACGGCAATTCGACCGCATCCCATTCGACGCCGTTGATACCCGACACGCCCAGTTCGTCGACCCGCGTCAGCATGTGATGCAGGCCGTGGCCGAACTCGTGGAACAGCGTGATCACTTCGTCGTGCGTGAAGCAGGCCGGCTTGCCGCCGACCGGCGCCGAGAAATTGCAGGTCAGGTACGCAACCGGCGTTTGCACCGGGCCGTGCACCGGCTTGCGGCGCGTGCGCGCATCGTCCATCCACGCGCCGCCGCGCTTGCCTTCGCGCGCATACAGGTCGAGATAGAACTGCGCAACGAGGCCGCCGTCCGAATTCTCGACGCGGAAGAATCGCACTTCCGGATGCCAGACGGCCGCTTCGTCGCGCCGGATGCGCACGCCGAACAGCGTCTCGGTGACCTTGAACAGGCCTTTGAGCACCGCGTCTTCCGGGAAGTACTGCTTGACCTCGTTTTCCGAGAACGAATAGCGCTTCTGACGCAGACGCTCGGCGGCGAACGCCATGTCCCACGGTTGCAGATCGGTGATGCCCAGTTCGCCGGTGGCGAATTCGCGCAGTTCCTTCCAGTCGGTCTCGGCGTGCGGACGGGCGCGCGTGGCCAGGTCTTCGAGGAAGGCCATCACCTGAGCGGGCGACTCGGCCATCTTCGGTGCAAGCGATACCTCGGCGAAGTTCTGGTAGCCCAGCATCTTCGCTTCTTCGGCGCGCAGCTTCAGATGCTCGGCGATGTTCGCGGTGTTGTCCCAGTCCGCATTGCCATTGCCGTATTGCGGCCCGAGCTCGGACGCGCGCGTCACGTAGGCGCGATACATCGTTTCGCGCATCGGACGATGCTCCGCGTATTGCATCACCGGGAAGTAGGAAGGGAAATGCAGCGTGAATTTCCAGCCGCTCTTGCCGTCGCGCTCGGCGGCTTCGCGGGCCGCGGCGATCACGTCTTCGGGCAGGCCGGCGAGGCTTGCTTCATCTTCGGCGATGTAAGAGTAAGCGTTGGTCGCATCGAGCACGTGATCGGAGAACGCTTTCGACAAGGCGGCCTGGAGTTCCTGCAGTTCCGCAAAGCGCGGCTTCTGGTCTTCCGGCAGCTCGGCACCCGACAGGCGGAAATCGCGCAAGGCGTTCTGCAGGATCTTCTTGCGTTCGCTGGTCAGCGCGGCGAAATCTTCGCTTGCGGCGAGCGCCTTGTACTTGTCGTACAGCGCCAGGTTCTGGCCGACGCTGGCCCAGAACTCGGTCACGCGCGGCAGGTTTTCGCCATATGCGGCGCGCAGTTCAGGCGTATCGGCAACTGCATTCAGGTGACCGGCTACGCCCCAGGCGCGTGACAGTGGTTCGGTCGCGCGTTCGACCGGTTCGACGACATCGGCCCACGACGCGGGCGTGGCGGGCTCGCTCGCCCGTTCCACAGCGGCGCTGGCGTTGGCCAGCAGTACATCGAGCGCGGGGGTGACGTGTTCGGGGCGGATCTCGCCGAAGCGCGGCAGATCGGTGAAGTCGAGGAGCGGGTTGTCGGATGTCGGTCGAGGTGTGGACATAGTGCTTCCTGTCTGTCGCGTCATAAAGGAAAGGCGGGAGACCGCCTGCGGGCGCGTGCATTGCGCCCCGTTATTCGACAATGGGGACGGCTGCGCAGTTTCCAATCCGTCACATGAGCTTTTGCGGAAAATTAACAAACACCGCGGCGGGGCCGATTCTGGCTGGGCCACTCCTGGCCGGACCACTCCTGGCCGGGCCAAATCCCAAGCATACGCATGTTTGCATTGCAGCGTGGCAGTGGCGCCGCCGTGCTGCGTGCGGTGCGCCACTATGTGAAAGATTCGGGGTGACCCGTGTGGGCGGTCGCGCAGATAGGCGTGACGCCGCGACAAATTGTCGTAGCGCTCGTCCGGATCGATGCCGCTGGCGCAGGCATGATGAGATTCGATGAGCGTTCTGGCTGAGCCGGGAGCCACGGCATTCGTCGACGCTTTCTGGCGTGTGGTCCAGCTTTGCGCAAGTGGTTGCGCGCCGGTCAAACAACGATCTTGCGATCGCAGGCCTTGTCAGCACGCATGTATTGACGCGCCGCCGGCTGCGCCTCACGCTCCGGCGACGGCCGTCGCTCATGTGCTGCGCAAGCGCGCGGCGCCAAACTAATCGAGCGTCACCCGCCGCATCGCGTATGTGCTGCTTACGCGCCGCCCGCCGCGCGTTCAGCCGCTTCGAGCGTATTGACCAGCAGCATCGTGATCGTCATCGGGCCGACGCCGCCCGGTACCGGCGTCAGATAGCCGGCCACTTCCTTCACGCCGGCAAAGTCGACGTCGCCGCACAGCTTGCCGGCGTCGTCGCGGTTCATGCCGACGTCGATCACGGCTGCGCCTGGCTTCACCATCGGCGCGGTCAGGATGTTGCGCAGGCCGGTCGCGACCACCACGACATCGGCTTCGAGCGTGTGTGCGGCGAGGTTGCGCGTCTTGCTGTGACAGATCGTCACGGTGGCGCCGGCATCGAGCAGCATCATCGCCATCGGCTTGCCGACGATGTTCGAGCGGCCGATCACCACCGCATTCGCGCCCTTCAGCGTAATGCCGTACGCGTCGAACATTTTCATGATGCCGTACGGCGTGCACGGCCTGAACAGCGGCTTGCCGGTCATCAGCGCGCCGGCATTGGCGATGTGAAAGCCGTCGACGTCCTTCTCCGGCGCGATCGCCTCGATCACCTTGTGGCTGTCGATATGCGCGGGCAGCGGCAATTGCACGAGGATGCCGTGGATGTTCGGATCGCGGTTCAGTGCGTCGATGCGCGCGAGCAGGTCGGCTTCGGACAGGCTCGACGGATAGCGGTCGTATGACGAGTGCAGGCCATTGTCCTGGCAGGCCTTCACCTTGTTGCGAACGTAGACTTCGCTGGCCTGGTTGTCGCCGACCAGCACCACCGCGAGGCCCGGCTGATGGCCGCGGGCGGTGAGGGCGGCGGCGCGCGAGGCAACCTCGGCGCGCAGGGTCTTCGAAAGGGCGGTGCCGTCGATCAATTGGGCTGTCATGGTCGGTCGAGTGTGGGCAGTTGGAATGCGGGCGGCGAGCAGCGAAGGCGTGCGCGAGCGCGTCTTCGGGGCTTGGTGTCTTGCGGTGGTGTGGGGCGACGTGGCGGATGTGTGGCGGTTCTTTGCCGCACGCTTCGTACCGTATGAGCTGCAACGGCGCGTGAATCAGCGTTGAGCCGCTGCATGACACTTGCTACCCGCGATGCAGGTTCGATGCATCAACCCGCGCGCTTCGATACGTGAGCGCAGATTGCGACATCGGGTACATCGCGGTGCGGCACAGTGCTGCACATGGCTACCTATGGCGCTGCCGCACCGCCATGCGTCACCTCGCGTAGAGTCGCGTCGCGACACATCGCGGCGTAGCGTTCCCACCCGGATCCGCGCAACTTGCCGGCCCCACGTTGCCGCGCCAGCGGGCTCCATTGGAGTCGCGGCGCACCAGCCGAAAGACGCGCGGCGCAGACACTGCGCCGCGTTCGAAAGCACGCATTATACCGTCGCGTGCGGGCTCGCCGCGCTGCTTGCGC
>Ga0310811_10014423_pt1 | contig 10308 bp, 11 predicted proteins | sample YCmetagenome_FD_207642 | JGI IMG/M metagenome (GOLD analysis project Ga0310811, IMG submission 207642) | Soil microbial communities from experimental microcosm in Duke University, North Carolina, United States - YC | ecosystem: Engineered > Artificial ecosystem > Soil microcosm > Unclassified ... | reverse complement strand
ATTTAAGGACGTAGTTACTGGTTGTATTTCTCTAACTTGAATCTACTCGGTTCTCTTCAATAACTTGAACTCTAGCTCCTTGGGAAGGAGGCTAGCCTTGTTGACCTCGAATAAGCTCTAGATCCTGCGGGAGTCTAGACTGATCGGATCCTGCAGGAGTCCTTAGCCCGACGAAGCTATGCTTCAGTCGGTCCTGATCCAGAACCACCTTTATTGGTGCTGACAATTGCCTTTGTTGGCATACTCCATCCGAGTCCATAACAAAAGATTCAAGTTTCCTCTGAACCCCTCCATCTGTAGGGATTACCCTTGAAACCCAGAAACTGATTGATTGCCAGTGTGGCACCTAGAAACCCATTCTCCATGAAAGGACTTGAAAGAGTCCCTGGACCGAAAGCTATAGCAGCTCAGGCAGAGTTTACCAGACTCTATGCCCCTTACCCACCAACTTCACCTAGAAGATCATCTTCGTAAGGGACCTTTGAAACCCCTTGCACCCCTGTCCTTCCACCACTCACTGCCCCAAGCACTTCATTCTCTCACAGCATTAGTACTTCTTCCAAAGTACCCGCACCAGCAGTTGTAGAAGACAGAGACGAAGAAATCCCAGACGCATCCTCGCCTGACTCTGACCCAGGCTCAGAACCCAAATCAGAACCCTCTATTGTAGAGGAACCCTATCCCAGATTCCCACCACCAGAACCAGAACCCTCTGACTCAGATAACTCCGACTCAGACGACGACGATATGCTGAAACCAATTGAATGAAAGATCTGTACCCCACCTGACTTCAGTGGTAACAAAGATGAAACCACGAAGTTCGTGCGACTCATCACCCTCTATCTCGATGTAAATTCCGAGATCTACGATACTGACACACGAAAAATCGCATTCGCCCTTTCATTCATGAAAGAAGGAACTGCCGCAGCATGGATGGAAGATACCATCGCATTCGCACATGAAACGAACCCTGCTACTGGACGCCCTAATGGCTACGGAACTTGGAACCAGTTCCTAGACCACTTTGAAGAAGCATTCAACCCTATCGACTCCGCTGGTACTACACTCCATAAGTTACATGCCCTTAAACAAGGCAACGACTTGAGTGAGTACATCTCCACCTTCAAACAACTCTGTAACCGAGCTGAGATTCACAGCTTCAACGCCCAGAAAGACTATTTCATCCATGGATTAAAACCCGCACTTCTTTCGAAGCTCTGCAACTCTGGAGATATCCCCATTGAAATGGAAGCAATGTATAAGAAAGTGATTGCCATCGAGAATGCTTACCAGCTTCTCCTTTCCCACAGAAGCACAGCTCCTGACTCCCGAAACCGATCTAGCAACCGAGGCCTGAAACCTCGTTTCACACCGCGCAGGAATGACCCTGACGCCATGAACGTAGATCGTCTATCTGAGGCTGACAAAAAAGCCTATATGAAAGAAGGCCACTGCTTCAAATGCGGTGAGAAAGGACACAGGGCTAACGACCCTGATAAGCACCCAAAGACTGGAGATGCCGATAAGAAGAAGAAAGGAAAGCAAACGGTAAGGCGTACAGCGCCTGATGATGAAGATACTACGAAGATCGAAGAACTCTCTGACGATGAAGAACTCGACGCCAGAAGAACAGATTTTTGAATAGGAGGCCTACCGCAATGTTAGCCACCTCCTCTCTAGATGTACGTATTGTCCAGAATGTAGGAAAACCCAAGGAATTAAGGGTCCTGGCAACCATCTTTTCTTCCGTACACCCTGACAAATCATTGCAAACCACCGCTGTTGTCAACTGTGGCACAGCTGCCACATTCATCCATTGGATGTTTGTCCGAAAGCATGGCATCAAAACCCATCGCTTCACCACCCCTTTCCTGACCCAAACTGCTGACGGAAAAATCTCCGAGAACCCCATCACGCACTACTGCCATCTCGCAATCAAGATTGACGGAAGATTGATGTTTGGAAAATTCAACATCATGAACATGAGCGATCGTGACATGATCCTTCTCGGGAAACCTTGGCTGACCGCCATGAACCCTGATATTGATTGGGCTAAAGACACCCTTCGACTTCCCTTGACTCCTAGATCCCTCCGACTCGAAAAAGCCTTTGAAAAGCTTTGGAGAGAAAACTCCACACCAAATCTCACTCCACCACTGAAAACTAAAAAGAAAGTTTCGATCGAAGAAGAAGAAGACCCAGAACAGTTCACTCCTCTTCATTCTCCACTTCCCAGAAATGGGAAAAGAACCCTTGAACGACGAAAAGAGAAGAAAGAACCCATTCCCGCTGTAAGGAATAATGCCTCTCATCGTGTGATATGGCGCTTTTCACTAGGGAATACATGGCACGAACTTGCAGCACCACTCTGGGTGCTATCTGCAGCTATTCCTATATGAGGCGCAGCTTTCCCGCGCAACGCACGCCATGCGCGCACACCTCCCGTGCTTCACGATGTGCGCGCTTTCCCGCGCTTGAAGTGCCCTATAGCGCCAGCCATCCAGAAGCATCCATCCACTGTCCACCAAGCTCTCTAAGTGCGTATATTCCTATTTCCCTTACTTGCATATCGTTCCACTTTTATTTTTATCATGGACCCTTACTTTACATACCTTACTCGGTAGCGCTTCGGCTCCGCATGACAGCGCTTAGGCGCCATATATAAGTGCCAGCAGTACTTACTATTGGAGGACTTTTCAGTTGACAGAACTTTGCACCCACTATTTACCTAGCAGAATATAGTTGGAATCCATTCGTTTTACACTCTCTCATTTGCGCATATACATGCGCACTTTCCCACGCTTTGTGCAGCACACGCGCGCGTTCCCGCGCCTTCATGCCTTGCGCGCACCTGCGCTTGCTCGCGCCCTGCATTGGCCGACCAGTAGCGCCTTCAGCACATACAACTAGATCCTTGCTGCACTCGCTTCCCCTTTAGGGTCGAATGCACTTGTCATCTCAGGTATAGCAGACTAGGCAATGCGTGACCTACAACAATTATAGATACAGCCTGGAGCTTTGTTCGCGCCTTGCTGTGTTGTAGTTTCTACAGCGCATGTTCTCCCTATCCCTTTCATGTCCAATGAGATCTTACTTAGTATAAAGCCTGATGGTAGCACTATTACTCCCCATTACTCCCCTTTACTGTACTTCCCTAGTGCTTGGGTTTTACTTTAGAGTAGTAGTCACCATTAGGGTGCGTGCCCTGTGGTTATCGCATTTTGACTTAAATTAGATCGCCTAATCAAGCTTTGCTTTTTGTCTGCTCCGCCTTTGCTCTCGCTTTACATCGCGCTTGCTTTTGCTCATGCCATTTCACACTTATTTATGAATCCCTACACTGCTCCTTGTCTTCCACATCACCCCCGCGCTTTCACGTGCCCATGTGCACTATAGGCGCATGCCTTCCCACGCTCTGCTTACTATGCATTTCTCATTGCGTGCTTCATGCCTCTCCATATCCTTGCACACCCCCCTGTCTACTTGAGTTATCTCTGATTTCTGGTTCTGTGTGTGGTAGCTGTCCCCTTTAGGGTCAAACACACCTGTCTCAGGCATAGTGGCCTAGGCACAACGAGACCCGACATACTGCCTCACCAGCAGAGTTGTTGATCTCACATCTAGAGGTTGATTGCACGCACCGCAGTCAGTCTTAGTGCCTTCACCAGAATGGAACCAGATGATCCTCCCCCACAAATGTCCAGGGAGATCTGAATGCAAGTGGTTGCAAGTCATTTCTGCCGAAGTCCAAGAATTTGTGAAGATCATAAATTTCTGTGGTGGATTTATATCTCCGAGTCTCATATCAAGGACTCAGGTTAGATCATGCATGGTATTATGTGTTACAGTACACTTACCCCCCTATTCATTTCTTTTGTTTACCCGTACTCTTTGTATTACATCACGATCGCCTGCTGCCGCCGTCGCTAGATGACCAATGTTTCCCTTCTTGGATTGCTTATTGTTTATTGCACATACATACTTAATTAGGCGGTTGTCTTTCGTCTTTGTACCTGCCCTAAATCTCGCCTAGGATTAATTATAAATACGCGCCTTTGTACCATGTAGTTCTTTACTTTAATCTTACTGGGTTTTACCTGATATTTTATTTCCCTCGTCTAAGCCCTCCAAGCTTAGTCGTCTGAACCGATCTCTGACTTAGAGCACTCCTCTTCGTCAGTCTGAACCTTTGAACCTAACTTCAAGGTCATACCTTGTTGTTAGCTATTAGCTCACAAGCAAGACTTCATTGTCGTTGTGTGGCTAGACCAGACTCAACCCCGAAGGCTCTCTTTTGAGTCTAGGTTGTTTAGAACTATCCCAGTTCGTAACATTATGTGGAAACTTCATCTCTTCAACAATAAGGCTAATATTTGGATGGTTGTTAGATCAGGTGACCCTCACAAGGTTATATGGCCAGATATGGAGCTTCGAAGTGACATCAGCCAAAATATGTGGTGGCATTGTTGCTGATGCAACATGGACTGTCACATGGTCAGGCAAATACCATCTAAGATTTCCCAGCTTGCTGTACTGTGGCCTGAAGTCCTCGCCCCATTCACTTATGCAGTGCCCTTCATCAAATGTGATATTGAATATCTTTGAGGTAAACTTCTTTGACTTCCACAATGCCTGAAAATGCGTGTCACTGAGTATCTGTTCCGGGCTGGCTATGATGACGCAATATTGAAGCCTCTTGATATCCTGTACAATATTAACAAAGAAATGTAGAGTAGGATCTCGTTACACACCTTGAATACCTGATCTGTCGCTGTATCTTTACACAGATTGATGGCAGAGAAACCATAAGCCTCAGCCTCCTTCTGGTTCTTCTCCCCTAATATATTCAGTGGCGTGACGATGATGATAATCCTACCCGCATTAAATAGGAGAGGAATCCAAAATGTAAGTGTTTTGCCAGAGCCGGTAGGGGAGATGGTAATGACATCTTTGTTGTCGAGCTGATATCGAGCTGACTGGAGCTGCCAGGTGCAGGGGGACAAGCCAAACTTCTCTTGGACAATCTGCTTCATATTTATCTTGGGCCATTGAAACGACGGGCAGACATGTAGTTAGCTTAACCACCCAAATGGGACATATGCAGTCACGTCACGCTACCGAGCTTATTGTCTGCCCGGTGTACCTGTCGGCTCGTCAACTGTTCGGATGGATTTTCGGTGGTGGTAAATAGTTGCAAACTCGACGCCACAACAACTTATGCCAGTCGGCTAGGTGTGTAGAGTCCAAAGTTGCGGTGTTTGAATTAAGGTGCGGGGTTTGAAATAATATGTAGTTGCGGTATGAGACTCTTACACACCGCCGATGGTTTGGAGTCTGGTGCACCTCTAAAGTCATTTGCAACACACTGTAGATTCCTACTGATTTTGAGCCAACCGAAGCTGCCCCAAAGCCCAAATCGGGCTGTGACCTGGTACAGGCTCCGTGACCAGGTAGAAGCTAAGAATAGCCCAGCCAAATGCACGATACTTAGTAAGTGATATATCAAGTGATATATCATTGCGCTGCGCTTTAGCTTAAAGGTAGGGATATAACACGGATTTACATCAATCAAAGTATTATGATATATTATATTGACACTATAGCCTGATACAAAGTTGCCCCACTCGCTCACTCTCATCCTCTAATAGTATGATAGTCTCAAATGATCCTACTTGGTGGCCAATCATCAACGCAAATCTTATTTTCAGCTATTTCGCAGGTTCGTGAACAGTCAGCTGCATGACGACAATGACCGACATTCATTGCCATTTCGCAGTTGCCGCCTCGGTCGGGGTAATGTATGATTGGAGTAAGCAAGATTAAGTACTATGAAAAGACCATTGAAATCCTCATTGTATCCTCAGCGCTTACGATGGGACAAGAGGTACGTCGATCCATTACAGGTACAACCATCCCGCTTAGAACTGTGTCATAGATTGAATTGATCTGGGTGAGTGAACTCCCGTATCAAAAGAACGACGTGAAAATACAACTTGTTCACGCCAGAGGCAACGTTGGTCCTTGATGACCTTTCTCTATCTCAGTGTATGTACCTTGCCTTCCAATATTTACACTTAGCAAGTCCAAGCCGACATCAATTATCCCAGGTGCGCTATGCTGGAATAGCATATGTTGTGTACGTTTTGAAGTTTAATTCATTGATGTTGCGCTCATTACCCATCTCTCACAATCAGGATGTACATGTTGAGTATGTAGCCTATCGCATAGATCCTCTTTCTTTCTTTTCACAGACGGCATACAGGCAATGTTCCAACTATTTCGATGACAGATGCAGTGAGTATCCCACACCGATTCCTTCCATTGCTGTTAAAACAACTGAACTACCATGCAGAGGTGAGTGAGATTCTCGAACAACTTGTTGATCCAACGTAACGACTCCCACAGTTGTGAGTTTCTTTCGATCCCGTGGTCCTCAAAAACTAATAACCAATGTTGCTGGATTTTTCAGGCCTCATCGTGTTCGACACATATGATTGGATGGGTGATGTTGTAGAGGTGATATTGGGCGGTGAGCTATACACCTCTGTGATATCGACTTAACTGAAGCATCATGCAAGTCATCATGATCGCTCGATTATATGCAATGTATCAGCGCTCCAGAAAGGTGCTGATATTTCTCGTTGTCGTCTTTCTGGCCATCGGAATCGCCAACGCAGCGATGGTCGCATTAATGACGATGCAGATGTCAGGGGGTAAGCTTTAATTATGTTTGAAATGTTCAAACACATCGGGCTTATTGACAAATATCAGAGGAATTCGTTCTCTCTGGCACCTATCAGTGCACGATCAACTACGCGGGAGATTCCACGTTTCTGGCGTCCATGACTTGGGTACTTGGGACTGTATGGGAGGTCCTTACACTGTGTCTCGCAGTCTGGATTGCTGTGAAGCACTTCCGCGATGTACGACGACACTCAACCAGAGATATGATCGGGGACTGTTTCACGGTATTAGTACAAAGCCACGTTAGCTTCTTTGCAAGGTGAGCTCATAACGTAAGTGTAGTTCTCTTGTTCCGCTGAAATTTTGCATGTGCTAGCTTTTTGGCCATCTCTTGCTTTGAGATCGGTTTATTCTCTCCAGCACTCTCAGAGGTATGCCAATCTGTCACTGACCCCTACATGCGACCATGATTCATCATTTCTATAGGGAATGTATTCCCTACATACTCAGATTTATCTTGGTCTCGCTCAGATATTCCTGGTCGTGCAGTCGTTTGTACTAGGACCACGCCTGATTCTCGGTGTTCGAGAACATCATGCTAAGCTTGTGGCCAACTCTGATACAGCAACCGATATGACTTCAATTGCCTTTGAGGAGCGCGTCCATGTGTCAACCAGCAGTAGTGTGTAGTGCACGGGGTGCGCGATGTGATTGGGGGGTAGTGTACAGGGAGTGGGAGAATTTATTCTAGGTTTCGTCATTGTACTTATTTATGTAAATTGCGAAGTGGATAAAAGTCATACAAGGAGCTTTGGTGGATTATGAGTAGAGAGATTTCTCCCCGACGCCGAGGTTCACGCACCTGGTAGTGTTGTCGCGACATACCGGCTGGTGGAAGCTCATGCCATCGGTGAAAGATGGCCGCTTTCAGGATCTCAGAAAAGTACTCGACTGCTCAAGTAGCCCTTTCAGCACTCCTATTCATCCAGGGTTACGCACTGAGTATCCGTAGCAAGAATTTGGCTTGTTGATCAGACTACCTCATGTAGATCCGGTGCTGCAGGTACCATTAACCGCGTTCGAATTAGGATGACAAAGGCAAATAGCGAGAAACGTGCACGCGCAGACGATCCGACTGAACTCACATTTGTGCAGATGATTGTGCTTACGGAGCAGGTTCCGAGTATTGGAGTACTTTGGACGGAGGAGTAAATGTCATTAATATGGGTTTATACACAGGAATGCAGAGGAGGAATTGATGTAGGCACTAGGAGGCAAAGTGTTGAGCTTGCGAGTACTAAGGTGATGAGTGGATGGGATCTTTAAAAACATATGAGCAACGATCCGGAGACCCGAATCACAACGAGACTCAGTGACTAGTGACCCCTTCTTGCACCATAGGTATTATGGGCATGGAGCAATAAAAAGTCGACAAGAATCGAAATGAGTGAGTGACTGGAGGTACCAGTCAACCACGGAAGAAGCGCAGACTTGACCTGCCAAGGCTTCCTTCTGGCCAGGTGAAATGCAGCTATCATAAGTCTAATGATAGACTCACTTTGCCGATTTCAAGTCTCGATGCTCTGGGAGCGCACTATAGAACAAAGACAGACACTCACTTCTGTCACAATCGCTCACCGCCGCTCTTTTCCCCCACAAAACTCCCACACGAAAATCTCGCCTGCATCCCCTGAGAGACGATCTACAAGCATTTTCGCCCCTCGCGCGTACTTCTGTCTCGAAGACTCATTCACCTCGCCACCCTTCGCCGAGTCCATCATCGACACCAACGAAGCCCATCCCGACACGTGCACGCGCGACCTACATGTACTTCTTCGCTGCGGCCCATCATCCGACACGTTCTCTCATATGTACTAGATTGAGCTCAGGGACACCACCACCACCTGGAGGTGCAAACGTGAATTAGGGGTTGGGTATTTAGTAAATCGTGTGGCCAGAATATGTGCATCGAACATTCCTCTATCTAAGAATGTGATGCAAATTGACTTTTTGTTAGTAGAAATTGAAGGTATTGAGCTAGTGTTGCTTACATCAAGCACTATCCTTGTTTACGCGAGTCTGGCTTTCGGCATGAGAGACGGGTGGACACCACGAATGGGTGAAAAGGATATATCTACGACATGTTAGTACTAGACATGCATGAATGTAAAGCATACTACTTACAGACGGGTTAGTCTCTACGATCAAGCAGTTCCTGCTCAATATTTCAAGTTTGCTGGTGACTTTTCCACGCCAGCATCCGGTCAACCTCGAAAGACGCCATGGATATCCAGGTGAGTCGTTTGGCAATCTGTAAAGGAACGATGAGTATCGAAAAGACGTCCGCAAGTCTCTAGAAGTATTCACAAGGCCATGGTATCGCCTCACGTCAGACGATAGGACAGGGACAGGTGACTTACGGTGTCTACATCGATGGGCGCATAAAGTCCTGAGAGTGTGCGGAAGGAGGAAACTTTGTTATTCTGTCCGCTGATGACTGAAGATAGAGCGATAATATCATGAGATGAATGCCAATATCATATGGAATTAGTTGCCCACCTTGAAGCTCGTTATGTTGGTTAGTGGTGCGTTGAAGCAAACAGATCATGGTACACTGAGTGGGGCAAAATGAGTGGTAGGATAAGACGGGAGCAGGGAAAATTTTTGGGGAACTTGAATAAAGCTGAAGTGAGCAATATAATATCATAGCTAGTTATATCAGCGAAAGTGACACGCCCAGGTTGCTCGAAGGGATATGCGAGCCTCAGACCCGCGTCAGGCCAATCTCATGGAGGCTGTTCACCACTGAGTACTGAGTACTGAAACATAAAGCTTAATTAAGTGAACACTGGAGCAACGATGGAGTGCTGATCATATAATAGCGCTGAAGCGATGTTGAATGACATGGTAGAAAAAAATCATTGTTTCGCCATGCAAACTCGAGTGAGTCCAGACTTGCAGCTAATGGCGGAGTTTGAAAGCAAACCGGTGAGGTTGCGCTGAGGAAAAGCCTCAACGCCGAGTCAACGGCGCAAATGATTCTATTCAATTTCCGCCTCCAAAGCTTCTTGACAACATAGTACTGCAAGATTCTAACGACTGAATAGAACCTTTCTGTAACAACACTGTACACCATCTGCACCAGCACTTACTCACTTTCGTCGATCGCTCAATGTATTACAGACCCGTATTCAAAGTTTTCCAATTCCAACTCGGCATTCGCCACACCCGTCTCTCCCTCTTGCTGTTGTCTTTTTGAATGCTGACCTGGTTTCGGTATTTTGTTCCCATTTTTTCCTCCTGTTCGCTTCCACCCCTTCCCTCCTATTTCTTGCGTCTATCTCATCACCACCCATACCTTCGCTCTTTTTCGTTGACCAACTTATGTGTTGAGTAGCCGCATCACCTTGTACATACATGCTAACAATCCGTATTTCATTCTTTATTTCTTAGGACTCCCACACACTCGCTCATTTGTACACCATGATGCATAATAATCCACGCCTGCACACTCCTTCGTTCCCTTCTTTAAGCGCTTACTTTTGATCACTCGTCTCATGAAATGCGCAGTTAACATTGCCTATTTTTCAGTTTCTCCATCTCATTTGCATCTCTCGGGGATGG
>Ga0310811_10014422_pt1 | contig 10308 bp, 8 predicted proteins | sample YCmetagenome_FD_207642 | JGI IMG/M metagenome (GOLD analysis project Ga0310811, IMG submission 207642) | Soil microbial communities from experimental microcosm in Duke University, North Carolina, United States - YC | ecosystem: Engineered > Artificial ecosystem > Soil microcosm > Unclassified ... | reverse complement strand
GTGACGATCACGACCGTCGCGCCGTCGGCGGTCCCGCGCAGCGACCGCAGCACGCTCTGCGCGGTGTACGGGTCGAGCGCGCCGGTCGGCTCGTCCGCGAAGATCACCTCCGGGTGCACGACCAGCGCCCGGGCGATCGCGGCCCGCTGCTGCTGGCCGCCGGACAGCTCGGACGGAAGCCGGCGCAGCTGTCCCGCGTCCAGGCCCACCCGCGCCGCCGCCTCAGCGATCGCGGCCCGCTCCACCCGGCGCCGGCCGAGCCGCAGCGGGAGCGCGATGTTCTCGGCGACGGTCAGTTCGGGGATCAGATTCAGGTCCTGGAACACGAAACCGATCCGCTCGCGGCGCAGCACCGTCTGGCGGCGGTCGGAGAGCGAGGACAGGTCGCTCCCGCACAGCCGCACCGTCCCCGCGCTCGGCCGTTCCAGGCCGGCGGCGCACTGCAGCAGCGTCGACTTGCCGGATCCGGAGGCGCCGAGCACCGCGGTGAACGAGCCTGCCGGGAACGCCAGCGAGACCCCGTCCAGCGCGGTCACCCGGCCGCGCCCGCGCCCGTAGCGCTTGCGGACTCCGTCGAGGATGACGGGTGCGGACGAGGCGGCGGAGCCCGCGGGGCCGGCCAGGTCCGGGAAGGAGGAAGTGGTGAGGCTCATGTACTCCAGCATCATCGGCGCAGCTCACCGGTCCCATCCGGCGCACCCCCGAACCCGGGGTGGGGCTGTCCCCCGCATCGGTCCTGATATGCGGCCTCGGAGACGGCGGCGGCGGACCGGGCGAGGCGCTGCGCACCGACGAGTCCGGCCCCGTCTCCCTGCGCGTGGGAGGCGGGGCCGAACGGTCAGCCGGCGGCGCCGGCTGACCGTTCGGCCCGGTGCAGCAGCCGCATGGTGCGGTCCGCGGCGATCAGGGCGTTGACGGCGGCGGTCTCCCCGGCCTTCGGCCTGCGGGCGACGTCGCGGTAGTTCGGATGCAGGTCCACCCAGCGGTGTGCGAAGGGGCACAGCGCGAGGACGGTGTGCCCTTCGGCGCGGGCGTCGTCGAGGATCCGGCGCATCAGCAGGGAGCCGATGCCCAGGTCGTGCCTGTCGGCGTCGACCTCGATGTGCGGGATGAGCACCGTCTCGCGCACGATGATGGCGCTGACCCGCCCACCCGTCTGCCGTCGAGATAGGCGGCGTAGCGGTTCTCGTGTTCGCGTTCGTCCTCGATCACGAAGTCGGTCATCTCGACTACCGCCTCCTCACGCCTCGGGTCCACGTCCGTTCAAGTCCTGTCCTGCGCCCTCGTCAGCCGGCGCGCAGTCAACCGGCGCGCCGTCACCGGAGAGCCGTCAACCGGTGAGCACGGCCCCGCAGTTGCTGCACGTCCTGTCGACCGCGGCCTCGCCGGGAGCCCCGCAGCGGGGGCACAGCCGCGGCAGCCCGCTCGCGCCACTGCCGTCCCGATGCGCCGCTCGTTCCCGACCGCTCGCCTCGAGCCGCTGCGGCACCTCGGGATCGCCCGCCAGCCTGATGCTCAGCCCGGCCCGTCTGCGGTGCACGGTGACGTACGCCAGCCCTTCGGGTCCGGCCACCAGCGCGCGGCGCGACCCGCGAGGCAGCCACATCAGCGCGTGCGGCACCAGCGGCTCCTGGCCGGCGTCGGTGTGCAGCGTCCCGCCGCCGATCAGCGGCAGCAGCAGCACGTCCACGTCGGGCTCGCGATGCAGCTCGATCCGCTCGTCCGCGGGCAGCCGCACCAGGTTGGCGTCCAGCTGCCGCTCCGGCTCCTGCAGCCGCCAGACCGCGCCGGCGCTGGAGGGCGCGCACTGCGCGAGCATCCAGTCGAGGTCGGCGAGCAGGCGGGCCTCGGTCACAACGCCACCGATCCCTTCGCCCCCGCCGCGACCGCGTCCCCGGCGAGCAGGACGAACCGCGTCGCCGCTTCGGCGGCCCGCTCCCGCTCCTCCGGGGACATCGCGTCGAGCACCGTCTCGAGCAGCACGTGCCGGCGCGCCAGCACGGCGCTGACCACGTCGCGGCCGGCCGGGGTCACCTCGACGGTGACGATGCTGCGGCTGTGCGGATCGGTCCCGCGGGCCACGTAGCCGGCCGACTCGAGCTTGTCGACGAGCCGGGTGACCGAGGACGCGGCCGAGCCCACCGCGGCCGCCAGGGTCGAGGAGGAGACCCGGCCGAGGCCGTCCAGCGTGCGCAGCAGCCGGAGCTGCGAGACGGTCACCGTCCCCTCGAGCGCGTCCAGGCTCTGCGCGGTGATGCCCACCAGCGCCTGGGTGAGCCGCTCGAACGCGGCCACGTCCGCGCGGGGTTCCGTCCTCTGTGTCGCCGACGCCATACTCTTCACCCTCACAATATTTGCACTACGCAAACCTTGCAGTCAACAACTCACGTGCGGCCGACACTGCGCCGGCCCGTGCCGAGGCCCCGCGGGGGCCGGCTCCGCAGTCCCAGGAGACTCGCGGCGGCCCGGGAATTGTCAGTGGCCTCTGCCAGGATCCTGCCACTGGACGGAATCGGTGTGGAGGAGGCGCGGACGGCGTGGTCACGGAAGCATCCTGGGCAGGGGACCCGCTGGCGCGGGTGCTGCCCGCGGTCAAGCCCCGCAAGCTGGCGAAGGTGCCCTTCGTCGAGCTCGCCGAGGGGCGGCTGCAGGGCGTGGTCTCGAGCGGCTCGGACATCGACCGCGTCTATGTGTCGTCCATCGCGGCCGGCAGCCACGGCCGCCACGGCAGGAGCTGCAGCACCAACAACAACCGGCCGTGCGGCGGCCTCAACGGCCCCTACATGTGCAAGCACCTGCAGGCGCTGGTGGCGGAGGCGGTGATGCAGTACGGCCAGGACCGGGTCGCCCGGTACCTCGGGGCCGAGGTGCCGGAGGGCGGTGCGCTGGCCTCGTGGCTGCGCGGGAGCAAGGAACCCGCGCCGGCCGCCGCGGTGTTCAGCAGGTTCCTGCGGCATCTGGCCTACCTCGAGGTCCCGGCGAGCACCGCCGTGGAGCCGGAGATGCAGTGGTTCCGCGGCGCGGGGGCGGCCTGATGCGCGGGGCGCAGACGGCCGAACTGCTCGGCGGGCCCCCGCCCGGGGTGCCGGAGAGCATGGGTCTGATATCCGGGTTCGACGAGGCGCTGGAGCACGGGCTGGCCCGGCTGGGCGCGCAGCGCGCCGCGGCGCTGGCCGGGCTCGCCGGGGCGCTGGGCGGCACCGCCGTCGGCGGTCCGGCCCGGGAGGCGGTGGCGAAGCTGAGCGCCGGCTCGGTGGCGCGCGAGCACCTCGTCGCGCTCGCGGGAGCCCGCTCGGCGCTGCTGGGCGCGGTGCACGACGCGCTGCTCGGACAGTGCGACGCGGCGCTCGGGCGCAAGCGGGCCGCATGGGATCGGGAGCCCGAGCCGGCCACGCCGACCGGCCCCGGCGAGGCCGCCCAGGCCTGGCTGCAGGAGCTGGCCGTGGCCGGCTGGCGCGGGCTCGACCAGGGGCACGTCGACGGCGCGGACCGGCCGGTCGAGGCGCTGCTCGCGGACCCGGCGGCCGGACGCGGGCTCGCCGTGCTGCTGGACGGTCTGGCCGCGGAACTGCGGGCGTGCGCACCGATCGGGCCGGGCGAGCAGGTGCCGACGCGGCGCTGGGCGGACCTGTGGAGCCGCGCGATGCTGCTCGCCCGGCAGCCGGCGCCGGCCGCTGCGATCGCCGAGCAGGTGACGGGCCGTCTGTTACCACTGGGCGTCGACGTGCTCGAACACGGCACCGCGGTGCAGGTTCTGGTGTACGGGCTGCTGGAGGTCGCGGGGGCGGCGCCTCGGCTGGTGCGCGCGGGCGTGACGGCGGCGAAGACGGACACGATCTCCGGCCCGGCCGTCTGGCGACTGCTGACCGCGTTCCCGCTGCTGCTCACCGCGCTGGCCCAGCACCGCAGCCTGGAGGTGCGGGAGATGCCGGCGAGCGCCGACGGAAAGCTGGTGTGGGAGGAGGAGCGGGCCGCGCTCGGCGAGCCGGCCGATCCGTTCGCCACGGCCCGGGTCCTGCTGCCGGAAGCCCTCGCGCCGGCCACGGCGCCGCTGGACCGGCATCCGGTGCAGCTGAACGAGTTGGTGCTGCTCGAGAGCTACAAGACGCAAGGCGAGAGCTGGGCGGTGGACGGGCAGAGCCTGCGCGTCGAGACCGACCGGCTGCCCGCGGCCGGGCCGCTCACGCCGGCGCTGCTCAAGGCGTCCACGGCGTGCATCGGCCTGCTGCGGCACGACGGCGCGGGCTGGCTGCTGCGGCCGCTGGCGGTGCAGGCGAAGAGCAAGGGCGCGATCACGGCGTACCACGGCGGCGACTGGGCGCTCGGCCCGACCGACCCGAAGGTGGTCAAGGCGGAATCCAAGTCGGGCGATCCGGTCGCGGTGCTGCGCGAACGGGCGGGAAGGCTGCTGCGGCGATGAGCATCACGGAACTCGGCGGGACGACCGGCCCGGAGCCCGGCGTCCGCCTCGACCCGGCCGAGGAGCACCGGCGTCAGGTGCTGTACTGGCGGCTGCTGGCCCGGCTGTTCGGCACCGAGGAGCAGCCGGCCCTGGAGACCTCGAGCGTCGCGGTGGTCGATGAGCTCGGCCTGCCCCCGGGCCTGCTCGATCCGCGCGTGTCGGTGGACAACCTGGTGCAGCGCCACCCCGCCCTGGGCCCCGAATTCAGAGGCCTGACGCGCGCCGCGGAGGAGGCGCCGGCCGACGCGGACAAGGCCGATACGGACACGGACTCGAACGCGGACGCGGACGCCGCCTCGAACGCAGCGGCAGAGGCAGCCGCAGACGCCGACACCGCCGCAGCGGCGGAGCCGGACGACGGGGAGAGCGCCGTCGCGCCCACCGATCCGGTGCGCAGCGCCGCGCTGGTGTCCAAACTGCTGCTCAACGTCTTCGCCACCGGCACCGGCAGCATCTCCGCGACTCAGCTGGCCGGCTGGCAGCAGGACTGCGGCTGGCTGAAGACGGCGCTCGGCGGCACCGGGGCGGGCATGGACCCGTTCTTCGCCGAGATGGAGGGCGAGCTGGTCAAGCGGATGCAGCTGCGCGAGGTGCTCGCCGACCCGAAGCTGGCCAGGCAGCTCACGCCCAGCATGTCGCTGATCGAGCAGCTGCTGCGGGACAAGCACAACCTCGACGGCGTCGCCCTCGCCAACGCCAAGGCCCTGATACGCCGGTACATCGACGAGGTGGCGGCGGTGCTGCGCACCCAGGTGCAGCAGACCAGCGTCGGCACGCTGGACCGCTCGGTGCCGCCCAAGCGCGTGTTCCGCAACCTCGACCTCGAGCGCACGATCTGGAAGAACCTGGTCAACTGGAGCCCGGAGGACCAGCGGCTCTACGTAGACCGGCTCTACTACCGGCACACCGCCAAGCGCACCGTGCCGGCCCGGATGATCGTGGTCGTCGACCAGTCGGGCTCCATGGTGGACTCGATGGTCAACTGCACCATCCTGGCCTCGATCTTCGCCGGGCTGCCCAAGGTGGAGGTGCAGCTGATCGCCTACGACACCCGCGCGATCGACCTCTCGCCCTGGGTGCACGACCCGTTCGAGGTGCTGCTGCGCACGAAACTCGGCGGCGGCACCGACGGCACCACGGCGATGGCGCTGGCCCGGCCGAAGATCGCCGATCCGCGCAACACCGTGCTGGTGTGGATCTCCGACTTCTACGAATACCGCGTCCAGGAGCTGTACGAGAGCTTCGAGTCCGTCCACCGGTCCGGGGCGAAGCTCATCCCGGTGGGCTCGGTCAACAGCTCGGGCCGGCAGAGCGTCAACCCGTGGTTCCGCGAGCGGTTCGCGAGCCTCGGCACACCGGTGATCTCCGGCCGCATCCAGAAACTCGTCCACGAACTCAAGACCTTCCTCGACTAGGAGTGCCACCGATGACCGAAGATCTGCTCCGCGCCCCCGCCGAGGTCAAGTACGCCGAGGAACTGGACTGGCTGGAGTCCGTCGACGACGCGCCCAAGCCGTTCTCCTGGCGGCTGAGCCCCGCCATGGTCCGCACCTTCGTCCTCGGCTCCGAGCGCTCGGACAAGCTGGACCGGGAGATAGCGCCGAAGTGGTTCGGGGACCGCAGCTTCGTCGAGCGCAGCATCGTCACGCTCGCCTCGGACCGCGGCCTGCTGCTGATCGGCGACCCGGGCACGGGCAAGAGCTGGCTGGCCGAACTGCTGTCCGCGGCGATCTGCCGCAACTCGACGCTGGTGGTGCAGGGCACGGCGGGCACCACCGAGGACCATATCAAGTACTCCTGGAACGTCTCGATGGTCATCGCGAAGGGGCAGTCGCGCGAGTCGATGATCCCCTCGCCGATCATGACGGCGATGGAGAACGGCGTGGTCGGCCGCTTCGAGGAGCTGACCCGCTCGACCAGCGACGTGCAGGACGCGCTGATCTCGATCCTGTCCGAGAAGTACGTCTCGATCCCCGAGCTGGACGAGGACAACATCGTCTTCGCCAAGCCGGGCTTCTCGATCATCGCCACGGCCAACAGCCGCGACCGCGGCGTGAACGACCTGTCCTCGGCGCTCAAGCGGCGCTTCAACTTCGTGCGCATCCCGATGGTGACGAACAAGAAGAGCGAGGCGGAGATCGTGCGCTTCCGCACCGCCGAGCTGATGCGCCGGCACGAGATCGAGCTCGAGGTCCCGCCGACGCTGCTGGACATCCTGCTGCAGAGCTTCGCCGACCTGCGCGCCGCGTCCGCCGCGGCGGCGAGCGACGACGAGAAGCTGGAGTCCGCGCTCTCGACCGCGGAGCAGATCGGCGTGCTGGAGGACGCGATCCTGCACAGCCAGTTCTTCGGCGACCGGACGCTGCGCGCGGAGACGCTGGCCGCCTCCATGGTCGGCTCGCTCGCCCGGCGCAGCCCGGAGGACCTGAGCATCCTCAACAAGTTCTGGCACGGCGTGGTCGAGCCGCGCAGCAAGCAGGAGGAGGGCACGCCGTGGCAGGGCTTCCTGGAGGGCGGCCGCAAGGCGATCGCGACGCTCTCGTGAGCGCGGCGGTGAGTACTGCGGCGGTGAGCGCTGCGGCAGAGGCTGCCGCTTCCGTCGGCTCCGGGCCCGGCTCCGGCCCCTTCGCCGCGTTGCGCGATCAGCTGCTGGCGGCGGCGACGGAGTTCGGCGGCGGCACGGACGCGCTGGCCGGCATCCTCGGCGGCATGGTCGAGGACGTCGACCGCGCGCTGCACGAGGAGCTGGAGATCTTCCCGGTCTGCCACCACTCCCCTGCCTCTGCTCTGGCCATGGTGCGGCGGCTGCGGGAGAAGCAGCCCTCTGTGATCTACGTGGAGCTGTGCGAGGACTTCGCGCCGCTGCTCGAGGAGCTGCGCAACTGCAAGCTGCCGGTGGCGCTGCAGGCGTTCGCCGGCGAGACCGACGGCTTCCCGCCCGAGTGGTCGCCGCTCAGCGTCGTCGCGCCGCTCACGCAGGCGTCGGCCGAGTACCAGGCCATCGCGTACGCGCTGGACACCGAGGGCGTCGAACTGGTGATGGTGGACCGGTCGACCGACCACGTCTTCCAATGGATGCCGCGCGAGCAGCCGGAGCCCGCGGCCGAATCAGAGGCCGGCGACGCGTCGGAGGCCGAGAAAGCCGAGGAGTCGGCCCTGCACGGTGACGCCGTGGGCGTCGGCATGGGCGATCTGCGCCCGCATTTCCGCGAGCTCGAGGAGCACCTGCTCCACCACGGCCGGGTGCGGCACTGGTCGGAATGGTGGGATCAGTACGTCGAACAGCCGCTGGCGACGGCGGATTACGCGACCTACCGCCAGGTCATGGTGATGATCGGCAGCCTGTTCCGCCAGCTGCGGCGGGACCGCGAGGAGTCCGTGGACGAGGAGCGCGAGCGCTACATGTGGACGCGGATGCGCGAGCATCTGGCGGCCACCGGCACGGATCCGGCGCGCTGCCTGTACGTGTGCGGCGCCTTCCACGCGGCCAGCCGGGTCGAGCAGTTCGGCCTCGCGTCGCAGGCCCCTTACGAGATCGGGCAGCGGACGAAGACCCGCTGGCAGTACGGCATGATCCCGTCGAGCCACAGCGCGATCGAGGCGCAGTTCGGCCTCGCTCCCGGCTCGGTCTCGATAGCCGCCGCTACCTGGGCCAAGGCGCTCAAGCGCAATGGCGACAAGCCCTTCGCGCTGCGCGGCACAGAGGAGTCGGGGCAGGCCAAGCCCGCCGCCAACGCTAAGACGGAAAAAACAGCCAAGACGGCCAAGACGGCTAAAAAGAAGCAGCCCGCTTCGGGCGATTCCGAGTCCACATCCACGTCCACGGAACCGGCGCCATCTTCGCCGATGGTGGATCGTCTGAGCACTTACATCGGCACGCCGCCGCGCCCGGACACCCTGGACGAGGAGGAGTTGCTCGGCTGGTGCGTCGACATCGTCGCGCTCGCGCGGCGCAACGGGTACCTGGCGAGCACCGCGGACGCGATCGCCGTCTACGACACCTCGATCCTGCTCGCCGGGATGCGCGGCCGGAAGCGTCCGACGCCGTACGACTTCCAGGACGCGGCGGTCACCTGCATCGAGAAGGACACGGTGCCCGGGCGGCGGGATGTGAGCCGGCTGTGCGAGATCCTGCTCGGCGGGGACCGCGTCGGCCGGGTCGGTTACGCGTCGTTGCCGCCGCTCGCGCGTGACGTGCTCGACCGGCTCGAGCCGCTCGGCCTCGACCTGGAGCGACGCACCGTGCAGCGGGCGCTACTCGACTTCGGCGCGCGGCCGGAGCTGCGGCCGTGCTCGGACGTGCTGTGGATTCTCAGGAGGCTGCTTCCGCAGGACGCGGCCCGGCCCATCATGGGCTCGCGAGAGCTGGGTGAGCGGCCGATCCAGGAGAGCTGGGATCTGGCGCTGGGCAAGCATCAGCGAGAGCTGGTGGAGTTGGGATACGAGGGCGTCTCGGTCGAGCAGGTGCTCGAGCAACGGCTGCGCAAGGCCGTGTACGCCCCGGACGCCGATCCGGCGGTGGCGCTGCGTGCGGTCGAGGAGGCGCTGGTGTTCCTCGGCGGCCAACGGCTGGCCGACGACCTCGGAGCGCGGGCGGTGGAGCTGCTGGCGGCCGAGCGCACGGCGGACCGCGCGCCGGAGGTGTTGCGGCGGATCAGGAAGCTGCTGGCGCACTTCCGGACGGAGGGGCAGCGGCTGCCGCAGTGGTGCGAGGACTTCGCGACGAGGGGATACGCGCACTACTGCACGCTGCTGCCGACGGCGTTCGCGGACGAGAACGCGAACGTGCGGCAGGTCGGCGCGATGCTCAGCTTCCTGTTCAGCATGGAGGGGCTGGCGCTCTCGCTCGGCTGCGATCACGCGCAGCTCGAGATCGCGGTCAAGCAGGGCCATCCGGAGGCGCCCGGCAAGGTCGCGCTGCTGTGGGCGGCGCGCTTCCAGCTCGGCGAGCTGACCATGGCCGAGTTGCGCCAGAAGGTCGCCGATCTGGTCGAGAACCCGCTGATCGTGCCGGCGCTGCCGCAATACCTCAGTGGCCTGATCCAGGCGCTGGACCTCGCCCCCGCGCTGGCACCGCTGGTGGTCGAGACGCTCTCTCGCGCCTTCGGCACTCTGCCGGACAGCGTGCTGCTGCCCTGGCTGCCGCGCCTGATCAGCACACTGAAGGAGCAGGCTGCCGAATACGCGCCGCTGCTGGTGCGTGAAGCGGGCCGCACGTTCCCCGGTGCCCTCGCCGATCTGGACGCCTGGGTCGCCCCCTGGGACCCGGGCGCGCAGGAGGCCGCCGCAGAGCTCGACAAGGCGCTCGAGGCCCTCGAGGCCGTCGAAACGGAAGCCGGCACCGGCCCCACCGCCGACCTCCTGCGCCGCTACCCAGATGCAGCCACAGCCATCGCCGTGTTGCTGTGATTGCGATGGTTCGAGTTTCAAGCTGAAAAGCGGGCGCCTCCGGCGGGCCGCTCCTCGGAGAGATGGACGGTAGGTCGGGCTGCGGTCGGCGGGGTGGTTGGGCGTGGGGTGGGTTCGGGGTGGTTCTCTCGTCGTCGGCCGACCAGAGGCAATCAGGAACCCGGAGGGAGGTAAACCGGCGGGCGGTTTCCGTCGGCTGAAGCAGGATTTTACGTTCGCCGGTTGACCTCCCTCCGGAACCCTGATCGTGCTGCGCATCGCCCGACGACGTGAGAACCACCCCTCAGGGGACACCCTTGAGATGATCGGCTATCTACGGGTTCTGGGATTTGCGAATTTTCGCAGCTGAAGGCGGTCCCCTAGCCTAGGTCTCGTGACCTCCCAGTTCAGCCCCATGCTCACTGAGATACGCGACGCCATGCGTCAAGGTAAGGACT
>Ga0310811_10014421_pt1 | contig 10308 bp, 10 predicted proteins | sample YCmetagenome_FD_207642 | JGI IMG/M metagenome (GOLD analysis project Ga0310811, IMG submission 207642) | Soil microbial communities from experimental microcosm in Duke University, North Carolina, United States - YC | ecosystem: Engineered > Artificial ecosystem > Soil microcosm > Unclassified ... | reverse complement strand
ATGATGATGCGCTGACCAGATCGGTGCTGACCTATATGCGTGACCTGTCCGTGGGGCGGCCGGACCTGCGCGCGGTGGATGCCGACGTCGGCCTTCCCTCACGCCCGCAGGAATTCGCCGCGATGCTAAATGAGGCGTTGCGTCAGGACCGGCTCAAGGAAATGCTGGAAAGCCTTTCTCCCAAACATGCAGGTTATCTGGCGCTGAAGGCTGCATTGCCCAACAGCGGCGACAAATTCGTAACCTTCGGCGCCAACATGGAGCGCTGGCGTTGGCTGCCCCCGGTCCTGGAGGCTGATCGCATCATGGTCAATGCCGCTGACAGTCAACTGGAATTGTGGCTAAACGGGAAGCTGATGCTGACATCCCGGGTGATCGTCGGACGTCCTTCAAATCGGACCCCGATCCTTCGGGCGGAAGGCGCCGGCATAACCATCAACCCACCCTGGACGGTGCCACGTTCCATTGCGGCAAAGGAAATCCTGCCCAAGCTCAAGCGCAATCATGCTTGGCTAGCTAGCCACGACATGGTGCTGCTGGACGGCCCCGCCGGCGATCCGCAAGGTTTGAAGATCAATTGGCGGGCCATCCCCGCCGGCACATTTCCCTACCAGATTCGCCAGTATCCCGGCCCACACAACCCATTGGGACAGATCAAACTGGAATTGCCCAACCGGTTTGATGTCTATCTGCACGACACGCCCGATAAGGCTCTTTTTCAACGGTCGAACAGGCACCTCAGCCATGGATGTGTGCGGGTGGAGCAGATTCTGCCTTTGGCATCCTATGCCCTGGCTGCAGACCTTTCTGCAGTACAGCGGATAACCGAAGCAATCCAAGTTGGACAAACCACATACATGCCGCTGCGGAAAAAATTGCCTGTCTATTTTCTCTATTGGACCGCCGCAATCGGCTCAGGAAAAGAGCTGAAATACAGTCCCGACGTATATGGCCGCGACCGGCGGCTAATCGCCGCGATGCGGACAAAACAACTCCGCATAGCGAGCATCGATCCACCCTGCATGAAAGGATAGGACTTGCGCCTGATATCTCATCCGGCCGTACCTTTGGTCGTGGCGGAACGGCGTTCCGTGCTGGGACGCAGGCCCTTTCTGGCGGCGGCGGCTAGCCTGTTCGCTCCGCGGCCTCTTCATGCCCGTGTTCCGGAAGCGCGAGAGCTTTCCTTCGACAATATCCATACGGGCGAAAGGCTGAAGGTGGAATACTGGGTGAAAGGCCAGTATATGCCGGAGGCATTGGCGGAGGTTAACCGGTTGCTGCGTGACTTTCGCAGTGGTCAGGTTCATCCGATTTCCCCGCAATTGCTGGACCTGCTTGCGCATTTGCGCACCCGACTGGAAACCAACCAACCCATAAACGTCATTTCCGGCTTCCGGTCTCCGGCCACCAACGCCCTGTTGCGGGCAGAGCATGAGCATTCCGGGGTTGCATCCCAAAGTCTCCATATGCAGGGCATGGCGATCGACATCCGGATTCCGGGCCGTGAACTCGCGGACCTTCATGCGGTGGCATTGGCTCAGCGGGCGGGTGGTGTCGGCTATTATCCTAAGTCCGATTTTGTTCATGTTGATGTGGGCCGGGTCAGAAGCTGGTAGCTTTGACTTCGCGCAAGGACAGGGCAGTGCGGTCGTCTAGACTCTTACTATGTTTCAGAACCTTGCGGCCGGTTCAGCCTTGGTGGCGCTTACCGTCCTGATCCATACCGGTGGACTGATCCTGATCGCAGGCGTCACTCCACCCTTGGCGCGCTGGCTCGGTTTTCACAATCATGATGTCGGTCGCACTTTGGTCATGACCGGTACAGTTTTGGGCATTTTGGGGATTCTGACTTTGGAGATCTGGAGTTGGGCCGTGGCGTATGCCTGGCTTGGCGTCACGGCAGACTTCAGTGACGCGCTCAGTCTCTCTACCGACATGTTCTCGACCATCGGCTATGGCGATATCCCCGTTACGCCGGATTGGCGCCTGACCACTGCGCTGGAAGGCATCAATGGTTTCCTGATGATTGGCTGGTCCACAGCCTATCTGGTGGCAGCCGCCACGCGGCATGGTCCCTTCCGTCGGGGCGATCACTTCTGACGCGCCGCCAGCTTGTGGCTGTTGGCAAAATGGGCTGTGCGGGGACTTTCCGCTGGGAGTCGAATTCGTGTCTCCCCAATAGCGGCTTCTTGTGTGATATTGCCTTTGTTCTGTGCTTTGGTCTGAGTATCATTCTTGTGTTCCTCACTCTCCTTCCTAGGAGTGGCGGTTTCTTCACGCGAGGGTGTTGATAGTCAGCGATGCGCGCCATGATCCTCAGACGTCCGGGAAGCCCGCTGGAGCCGGCGGTATTGCCGGAGCGAAATCCCGGTCCCGGGGAAATTTGCATCCGTGTAACCGCCTGTGGCGTCTGCCGCACCGACCTGCATGTTGTCGACGGCGAACTTAATGGAGCCGCGCTGCCCATCATCCCGGGCCATGAAATCGTTGGCCGCGTGGACGCTTTGGGGGACGGCGTCAAACATCTGAAACTGGGCCAGCGTGTCGGTGTTCCATGGCTGGGTTACACCTGCGGCACCTGTTCGTATTGCTGTATGGGCCGGGAGAATCTCTGCGAGCGGCCTCTCTTCACCGGCTATACCCGAGATGGCGGTTTTGCCTCCGCAGCCATCGCCGACGCTCGCTATGCCTTCGACTTGGGCGAGGAGGGGGAAGATGTCAGCCTGGCGCCGTTGCTCTGTGCCGGCCTGATAGGCTGGCGGTCCCTGGTCATGGCGAGGGAGGCCAACTTGCTGGGTCTATACGGCTTCGGCGCGGCGGCGCATATCATCGCCCAGGTAGCGGTGGAGCAGGGCCGGCGCGTTTTCGCCTTCACAAAGCCGGGCGACGAAAAAGGACAGGCTTTCGCCCGCAGCCTGGGTGCTGAATGGGCGGGCAGCTCCGCGGAAATGCCTCCGGTGAAGCTGGATGCCGCGATCTTGTATGCTCCCAATGGGCGTCTGGTGCCGTTGGCATTGGCGGCGGTACGCAAAGGTGGCCGGGTGGTGTGTGCCGGTATCCACATGAGCGACATCCCGGCCTTCTCTTACGATCTTCTCTGGGGTGAGCGTGAACTCGTATCGGTCGCCAACCTCACCCGTCAGGACGGGCATGACTTTTTGGCTCAGGCAGCAAAGCTAAAAATCAGGACGCATACGACAGTCTATCCGCTCTCCGGCGCAAATCAGGCGCTGGCGGACCTGCGTGCCGGATCGTTCGAGGGTGCTGCCGTTCTGGTTCCCTGAATTTCGCGGCTTATGTAACCGATCACACTCCCGGGCTCCACCACGGCATTTGTTTTGGTGCGAATGTGCAGCCGACCCTTGGCAGGTGCCATAATGTCATGCAACGCGGACTCGATACGGACCACGGCAACAGGATCGCCCACATCGACAGGCCGTCCTTCTGCAAATATCCATCGCTCAAGAATGCCCTCCGGCAAAATGCTTGTGGCCCACAATTCCGGGGCAACGGAAATGGCGCGTTTCAGCTCAATATCTTTCATGCTCTTCTCCTTCCCATCTGGTGAACCTTCCTGATCAGTTTCTCGCAGTTCGGCGGCATAATGTCCGAGCCGCCAAAACACGAGATTCTGACGGGAGAAAGTCCAGCAAGACGCAGAATGCCTTGAGTAAAGGCTTTGACACCGCGGGCGCGAAAAAGGATCCGATATAGCGCAGGCGGCATGCCCATGGTGACGATCACGCTGGCTGAGCGCCCTTTCAGACCGCCCAAGGGAAAACCGCGCTTGCGCTCGCGCAGCAGAAATTGGCCTCGCCCCACTTGCTCCAGGAAAGCCTTCAGCAGAGCCGGTGGGCCGCCGAGCCACAAGGGAAAAATGAAAACGACATGGTCAGCTTTCAGGAAGGCGTCTTGCGCGTCAATAATCGCCTCGTCAACGGCGTTGCTGGTAAATTCCGCTGCATTTCGAAGAATCGGGAAATGGACCTTCCCGATATCAATCCGGCGAACGATGCAACCGGCCGCCTCGGCGCCCTGCTGATAAGCGGTTGCCAAGGCGGCTGACAGCCGTTCCGGCGAGGGATCGGGATGCCCGTTTATTACCAGTATGTTTTTCATGCGCCGCTCATGAGCGAGGTGGTCGCATGCGATCGGTCTGCCGGAAGAACAGGCTGGCAAAAGTTTGCAAATCTCCCCGATCGCATTTGTCCATTGGCTCGACGCCGACGATGCGTTTGGCCAGCAGAGGGAAATTCTGGGCGATATATTCCTTTAGCGCGTGCTTCGCGTCCGCCGGACCGACGATGAGGATCTCCGGCGCGTCCTTGAGTGCGGCAGCTACATTTCCGAGAAACTCCGTGGAAAGGCCAACATGGCCGGGACCCATGGTGCCGGCCTTGTGGTGAATATGCCCCCTACCGTCATCCAGAGCCTGGATCACGGCCAAATCGCTCAAGTCATGGTGTGTGACACCATAAAGCCTGGCTGACCGGTGGTCGATCCAGACTACCTGGTGGAAAGACTTGGCTGACTGCGTCATTGGCACCTCCATTCTGAAGAATAGGGTGGCCAAGCCACGAGTGCTTTGCGCCGGATCAATAGCCGGAAACTGCGGTGGCTCTAGTGTTCAAGCAAGAATTTTGAGGAGAGCTCCATGAATCGGCTGGCTGGTAAGGTAGCGATCGTAACCGGTGGATCGCTTGGGATCGGCAAGGCGATCGCCGTGCGCATGGCGCAGGAGGGTGCCAAAATCGCTATTCTCGATATGCTCGACGCGGAAGGCGAAGAGCTAGAAGGAGAACTTCGTGCTGCGGGGCTGGCTGCAAAATATTGGCGTTGCGACGTCGCCCGGGAAAGCCAGGTGGCCAGCATCTTCAATTCGGTCGCGCAGGAATTCGGACGACTCGATGTCATCGTAAACAATGCGGGGGTTGCCGGCGCAAGCAAACCCACACATGAAATCACCGAGGCGGAGTGGGATTTCGTTCAGTCCGTCAACGTCAAGGGCGTGTTCTTCGGAACCAAGCACGCGATATCGCACTTGAAGGCGGCCGGCGGAGGCTCAATCATCAATCTTTCGTCCATTTACGGCATCGTTGGCGCGCCAGACGTTCCCCCCTATCACGCCTCGAAAGGGGCGGTTCGCCTTATGACCAAGACTGATGCGCTTTTCTACGCACCCGATCGTATTCGCGTGAATTCCATCCATCCGGGCTTTATCTGGACGCCGATGGTCGAAAAACACCTGGCCGGCTTGGGTGATGTTGCCGCCGGACAGAAGGCCGTTGATGCGCTGCATCCCTTGGGGCACATGGGGGTGCCTGACGATATTGCCTGGGCGGCGGTTTATCTGGCCTCAGATGAGGCAAAGTTCGTGACCGGCATTGAGCTGGTCGTGGACGGTGGGTATACGGCGCGTTAGGTCGGAACCTGTTGGTATGGCGATTTCCAACAGGAGCTTTGCGGAGCGTCCTTGCAGCCCGATGCAGGGACCCGAACGCGTGCGCTAGGCGCTGCCGGTACTTCTGCGAACCCTTGAATGTGCAGCTTTGGCGGATGAGATGGACCGCCGTTTAGGGCGATTCTTGCGCGGACTACGTGTTAGACTCATACCTCCCTATGAATGAAGCCGCGCATCCGTCTCAATTGGACTTTGGGCCAGTGGGGCTCCGCCGGCGCTAGATGCAGTTCGGGTTTTTGGGCGGCGCCATTTTGGCCCTGAGCTACAATCTTAGCATCCGGCCGGAACGCGCACCCCGACAAGGCAACGGCCTGTGCACTATTCATTTCCTTCAACGGTTCCCCCAAACGAAAAGCGTAATAAGGCGTTCCACCTTTTGCCGGTTGAATTGATCTGCCGCAAAGCGACGAGCGCAGACCAGACCATTATTGCGGTTGCTGGCAATAATGCCCGCCGCAACTGGTGAGGATTGCAATGACGAAGATTTTCGCTTTGGCAGTAGTTGCCGTTCTGACGACAGGCTTTTCGGTGTTGGCCGCCGAGCCCGCAGCTACGACGCCGCCGACCCAGGCCCCTAACCACACCACCCAGGCGATGACTGAAGGTCATCATGTGATGCCGGGTAACAAACAAAATCACATGAGCAACAAGATGATGCCGGGCATGAATCCCAAATGCTCAGATGAAGCGGCGCTCGCCAAAATGCCCTCTGATCACCGCGCCGCTTGCCACAAGGATTGAGCGGGCAAGACTAGCACTGCACTGTTGGCATAATACCCGGCCGGGGTATGACTCTGCCGGGAACCCTTGCGATGCCTGAGGGCTACTAAACGTTCGCCTCGCGACTAGGCGCGACCGATGGCGGCTCCAGAGTTGTTGCTTCGACCGGTTCACCCGGTCGCTGAACGATTTCGCAAAGCTGGTGAACCTGTTCCTGGTAGTGCTGGTTTTGCGCTGCTCTCCTGCTCCGCTGATGTGGTTGTTCCTTGGCTGTCGCTCTTCAGGCTGTTCAAACACTGTGCGTTTACTGTTTGTGTCGCGATAGGAATCGTGAAGAAGAACGTGGTGCCCCGGCCTGGCGAGCTTTCTACCCAAACACGTCCGCGATGAGCCTGGACTACACCCTCGACAATGGGAAGCCCGAGCCCTACGCCCTGCCGCTTGGCCTCCGGCGCCTGCCAGAATCGCTCGAACACGTGGGGCAGTTGATCGCTCGTGATCCCGCATCCCGTGTCTGCCACCCAGAACAACACCTCGTTTGTTCCAGCTGAGGCGCCAAGAGTGATCCGGCCATCGGGCTTCGTGAACTTGATCGCATTGCCCACAAGGTTCTCGAAAACTTGGAGTAACCTATGGTGGTCGGCCCAGAGGTCGGGAAGGCTTGGGGGAGCGTCAAGCCGAAGCGTGAGCGACGCAGAGGTCGCGAGCAGCGCTTGAGAATCAAGCACTTCGCGAAGCACGTCGTGCGTGGGAATCCGTTCCTGCTTAATCTCCAATGTTCCAGCCTCTAATCGGGTCGCATCGACGAGATCGCGGATCAAATAGCTCATGCGATTTGCCGCACGCGCAATCTCCTCTCCTACCTCGCGCTGAGAGTCCATCTTTCTCAAGATCGCCGAAAGCGTCAAAATGGTCGTAAGCGGATTGCGTAGATCGTGTGCGACGATGGCAAGTATGTCATCCCGTGCTCTGGTGGCCCGTCGCGCGGCAGCCTCAGAAAGGCGAAGCGCCTCCTCGTGGCGCTTGCGCTCGCTTATGTCACGAACAATGGCTTGCCACCGGCCATCCGGAAGTATCTTCGCGCTGACCTCCACGGGAAAACGTGATGCATCCTTTCTTACTGCAATCCACTCCTCAACGTCAGCATTGCCTTCAAGTAGCTGCTTCCTGTGATTCCAGAGCCGTTGCTCGTCTTCCGGCGGTATAAGGTCAACAATGCTCTTAGTGAGCATCTCCTCACGAGAGTAACCATGCAGGCGACAGCCTACTTCATTGACGTCCGTTAACCGCCCGTCGAGATCTGCGATGACAATACCGTCAGAAGCGAGTTCGATAAGCTCGCGGGCCTGCTTGCGCGCATGTTCAAGGGCATCGTGCCCATGGTTGATCCGCTGGGCAGTTATCCCGAGAAAGGCCAGACTTAGAATCGAGGTCGCGTCCGTCATGGCGGCAAGCACGACAGGGTTATCTCCAGTGCCCGGAAGTCGTGAAGCGATGATTCCAAATCCTACCGGCACCAGGACTGCGATCGGCACCAGACGTCGCAGCAGCAACCCTCCCGGACCAGGCCCGGTGACAATGCGCATGGTTACCCAATCCGGTCGTCCGAGGAACAGGCCTGCCGAAATCAATAGCAGGCTCACCGCCGTGGAAAACGAGACGCCTACGAGAAGGATCTCACCGGCAAACCTTATCACTCTCATTGACGTCATTGTAACGCCGGCGGGCGGCGGCCCGGTAAGGCGAAAGGCCGATGAGGCGCCGTACAGGTATCCTAGCAGGGCGGTGATCGCAATCAGTGCTGTGCCCAGAATGAGCCATTCGGATGGGCGGAACCGTTTGCGGGAGCCGGAGTCGAAAAAAAGAACTCCCGCAGCGAGCAACGCGAAAGCAATAGCTGACGGCGGTGACGAAGGGCTCGGGTAATAGGATCCCATGCGGCCGCGAACAAACTGGTTCAAAAATAGTTGGCTACCCAGCACATATTCCGCAATGGTTCCAAGACTGATAACAAGCACGGCTATGACTGCAGACGTCATCAGCCATCGCTCTGAATGTCTGAGTTGCCCTCGAAGAACTATCGCTCCGGCACCGCCCAACAAGAGGAGCGCAAAGGCGCTGTTCGGCATCATAGGCGGCAGACTTGGATCGGTGGTGAGCACCCTTTCCATCCGAAAGAGCCACGCAAAGACGCCTACCGCCCCGAGGCTGGCGCCTATGAGACAAAGGGCGCACCCCGACCGACTGTAGCGAGACGCGCCTATCGGAAGGCCGGTCGCCGACACGAGCCATAACCTAACAAAAGGTTTCGTATGGAACTTATCCCCAATCGAAGTCTAAAGAGATTGGACTTTGTGCTCTAATTGCCACCTAAGTACCCCCTGTGAGTAGTCCAGTAGGCAAATCTGGGACACTGACCTTGCCCCCGATACGACCTTGGTCAGAGCGGTATGGGCATTCCGAGGTTGGTGCGAGAATGGCTGGTGTTGGCGCAAAGCGGACATTGATCCATTTACCACCCATACAGTGTCTTCTAGACGGCGTCAGCTCGTGGATCGGTTGCGAACCGCGTAATGTCGCGGATTTCGCACCCGGCGAGCTCGCCGTTGAGAAGAAGGCTTTGGGCAACGACTTCGACTGCAGTCCAGACCTCATCTCCATGGATGAGGCGGTATACTTGTCGCCATAACGATCGAATTAATGATGGGCTGTCCCTTGAAATTCTTCCTGCCAGCGCGATTGCATGCCATACCGCCTCATGCTCAAGCATTTCGCGGTCGGCGAGATCGAAGTCGGGCAAGGGATCATCTGGAGGAAGGGTGCCAAAGCTGTATCGTGATTGCGCCGCGGGCCCTGCCAATAGAGCACGAATGACCGACTTGGCGCCGGAACGCGCTGTCTCAGACGTGCTGAGGCGCAATTGGTTGAGGTCAGGATAGGTCACATCAATCCAACAACAGTTGGTGTCCTGGATGGAAACTTGGATCACTTCAAGGGATTCGCGAAGGGCGATCACAGCATGTCCTGCCTGGTAATAGGCGTCGCGCCTTTTGGAAGGTGAGATGTCAGGCCAAATGTCTTCCATAGTTATCCTTTGGGTAAAGTCGTCAAAGCGATGCCCCGTGGGTGGGCGCATGTCGTTCAATGAAGGCGGATGGTTATTTCGTCGGTTGCATAAGCGCAGCCAGCCTGTTGGATGTACGGTTGGCCGAATCCAATATTGGCTGCATGGCCAGGTGCGCATATCGTTGCGTCGTGGAAGTGGTGCGGTGGCCAAGAACAGCTCCGACCAGGTAAAGACTCTCTCCGTGCGCGACGGCAGTGGAGGCAAAGCAATGGCGCAAGTCGTGAATTCGGACATCGGGAAGGCCGGCCTTTAATCGAATCCGCTGCCAAGGCTTTTGAATCCCAGTGAAGTAAGTACCGCTCCGTGCCCCGGGAAACACAAATTTGCTTGGGCGGCCATGTTCCTCAGAAATTTTGCGCAACACTTCGAGTGCCGGCTGGGGCAGGGGGAGGTTCTTGGTACCGGTCTTGCTGTCGGGGAGCCGAGCAAACCCACCCTCCCAATGGATCCAGTTCCACTGCAGAGTCAGGATCTCGCTGAGGCGCGCGCCGGTATAGACCAGCAGCCGTAAGATGTTCACGGCACGCCAGTCCTCATGCGTGTCGCCCGCCAGACCGTCCACGTCCGCCAGAACTCGACCAAGCGAAACCACTTCTTCCGCGGAGAGGAAGCGTTCCCGGATGCGCTCCTTGAACCTCTTGACACCCCGGCATGGATTGACGCCGACGGGGATGGCTCCCCATTTGGCGCCGATCGAGAAGATATGGGACAGCAGTGCCAGACAGCGGTTGGCGTTGGAGGGATAGGGCGCCTTCCCAAGTTGGGCATTCGGCGACGGCTGGATGGATTGAGGGCCGAAGTCGATATCCATAGGCGATAGAATTGGGGGAAATGCGGACGAGGCGGCAATGACATCGGCAAGCCGCAAGCCAGGCTTATCGAGCAAGCCGATGCGATAGTCGGCCACATAGTCCTGCGATATTCGCATGAGCCCTGAGCTCATGAGATTTGTCGCGTTGAAATTAAAGCGGGGCTCCGGGGGCAAGTCCTTCAGCGTCGC
>Ga0310811_10014420_pt1 | contig 10308 bp, 10 predicted proteins | sample YCmetagenome_FD_207642 | JGI IMG/M metagenome (GOLD analysis project Ga0310811, IMG submission 207642) | Soil microbial communities from experimental microcosm in Duke University, North Carolina, United States - YC | ecosystem: Engineered > Artificial ecosystem > Soil microcosm > Unclassified ... | reverse complement strand
ACTGGCTGCAGACCCACAAAGGACAACACTGGCTGCAGACCTGGGCAGGACGAGAGTGGCTGCAGATGCAGGGAGGACGAGATTGGCTGCAGACCCAAGGTGGACGAGACTGGCTGCAGACCCAGGGTGGACGAGACTGGCTGCAGACCCAGAGAGGACGAGACTGGCTGCAGACCCAAGGTGGACGAGACTGGCTGCAGACCCAGGGTGGACGAGACTGGCTGCAGACCCAGAGAGGACGAGACTGGCTGCAGACCCAAGGAGGACGAGACTGGTTGCAGACCCAGGAAGGACGAGCCTGGCTGCAGACCCAGGCAGGACAAGACTGGCTGCAGACCCAGGAAGGACGTGACTGGCTGCAGACACCGTGTGGTCGCGACTGGCTGCAGACTCCCCATGGTCAAGCATGGCAGTCCACTCCTGCGGCTTCCGTCTGGGTGACAATGGAAGAATTCTCGAGGACATCGGAAGCAATCAAGGACTTTATCGTCGTCAGTGATATGCAATCATTGCCAGCTTGTCAAGTCATCCAGCAGTTCAAGATCTTGCCAGATTTCCTGATGTTTCCAGTTTTCCTGGCATTAAGACACCACCATCATTCCACTTCGGCATTAACGAACATTCTTCTACCAGACATAGAGATAATCCATGCTATGAATGCCCTCAAGAGTTTCGCAAACGAAGCACTGGAGCGTAGTCGAACAGCTTCCGACGCTCTCAAGTACGCTTGTCACAACTGGGTCGTACATCTTTCGCGTGCTCCCTGTCCATGGGATGATACGCTCAATCGCATATTCCAGGCTTTTTGGAATGATCATATGATATCTTGGCTGGAAATGGAATGGTGTTTGAAGGGTCTGCGGTCTTGCCTTGGTATTTTATCCGAAGGGCAGAAACTTGCAAAGGTATGCATCTTTCTGATGATTCTTGATCCACCCACGAGCTGATATTACCTTATTTCATGTTCGGTTTTTACTTGATGTCATGACACCCCTTGTAATTTACTCTTTTGCTCAGTTTGAACCCGTTAACGCGCAGCCTAATAAAGTGCTGTCAGCCATCAATCCTGATTTCCACCACTCGCCAGGGGAAGCTTCGGTACCCGCGTCTATATCTGAAATGTCGGCCAGAGGACCGTCGGCTCCAGCAGCTATACTCCTCACCGAAGAGCCTGTCGTTACCTCACATGTGATGTCTGTTCCTAATACCCGCCCATCGATCCACTCGCACACCCCTGGTCCATCAAAGCTACACCGGCTGCTGCTCAAGTTTAGGCCGAACAGAACTGTCTGAGACTGGGGCAATGAGTCTGTCACGCACACATTAGCGCCCGATTATTAAACTTGGGTTTGCTTCGTACGAGCTCTGACCAAGTACTTTCTGTATTGTAGTCAATAATAATAAAAGCGAATATAGAAGTGTAAAGGAGTCAATAAACAAAGGCACATAATTCATGATCAGTAACTTTCTGCGAATTATCAGAGCCTCGTCCAGAGGCCGGAATATTAATGATCACTTGCGGATGAGAGAGTCCAATTATGGCCTGGGATCCAATGTAGTACATCATGGATGAAATAATTAAAGACATTAAATAATCGCTAAGAGAACCTCAGCTTGATGCAAGAAGCATTTTCCGAGGATCCTCAATGTAGTCGCGGACCTTCACTACAAACGGCGTCAGATAACGGTCACGTGACATAATGGAGGAGAGAGAACGAACCTAGGAAGGTGACTGCTTCTCGACCATCAAGTAATCTGTGGTCATAGGTGAGGGCGACGACCATAATGGGTCGGATGACGATCTGGCCGTTTACAACTACAGGTTTGTCCTGGATCGCGTGCATACCGAGCACGGCAGACTGTGGCAGGTTGATGATGGGCGTTCCGTACAAAGAGCCAAACACACCACCATTGGAACTAAGTGCACGAAATTAGTATTGGTTTGTATTGAGAATCAAAGAAGCTCACATGGTGAAGGTGCCTCCTGCCATGTCCTCGAGACTCAATTTACCGTCCCTAGCCTGAACACAATAGGTAAACTCCAGGAGAATGCAATCTATACAGTGCTTGCCTTGGTTCCGAGAGCAGCAATCTCCTTCTCGATCTCGACAAAACCCATGTCCTCAACATTCCTCACTACTGGGGTGACCAAGCCCTTGGGCGTCGCGACAGCGACGCTCAAGTCAACGAAATCATGGTAGACAATCTCGTCACCCTCGATGGACGCATTCGCAGCAGGAATCTCCTTCAGTGCTAGTGTGCACGCACGAGCGAACGCGCTCATAAAGCCGAGCTTGACATCGTGTTCTTTGAGTACTTCGTCCTTGTATTTCTTCCGCATCTCGATGAGAGAGGACATATCGATCTCATTGAAGGTCGTAAGCGAAGCGGCAGCGTTTTGAGATTCCTTCAGACGCTCGGCAATGCGCAGGCGCATACGGTTCATCTTGACCTAAGGGACAAAACGCGTCAACACTGCTGAGAGAAACATAGTAATGCTGCATACTCTTGTCTCGCCCCGATTGCCGGTGACCTTTGGCGCAGGAGGAGGTGCTTTAGACTTGTCCTGCTTTGGGCTCGAATCCTGCTTCTTCACTTCCTTCTTGGACTCTTTGGGTCCTTCTGAAGGGATGCCGCCACTCGGCTTGCCAGCAGTTGATGGTGCGCGTGGCTCTGGTTTCGTATTTTCCAGTTGTTGGTCTTTAGGTTCTTCGGGATCCGTCTTCTGCTCCTCAGGGGCAGTAGATGCTAAAGACATGAGAAAATGTGATGTGAAAGAGCGTGTCACGTAAGTTACACCAGGCTTACCACCACCTTCGCCAGGTTGGATTACGAAGAGGTCCTGGCCAACGCTGACGGTGTCTTCCTCCTTTGCAAGCAACTCCACAATCTTCCCTGCTGTAGGCGCATTGACACTGACGTCAATCTGGCGAGAGGGAGGATTAGTGTTTTCAGAGGCGCCAATGAGCTAATACCCACCTTATCCGTCTCGATGGTAGCAACCTCCTCATCAACCTCGACGGTGTCCCCAACCTGTTTTGACCATGATCGGAGTGTGCCCTCGGAGATGGATTCGGCCATTTGTGGGACCTTTACGGTCTTTGAATGAAACTGTGCACGTCTGATATGCGAGTCGGCGAGTTTCCTGTACATACAAGAAAGCGGCCGTTCGTCAGCGACGCCAACAGCAGAAAAAAAAACTCAGAAAACACGCACCATCCTTTCGACAATGAGACAGCAGTGTATTGAGCACCTCTGCTAGCGAAAAATGCACGACTGCGAGCGACAGCAATAATTTGTTTCGATAGCATTTCTATGAAGCAAGTGATACTAGAAAATACCTAGATAATGGAGGCAGACAACGCTTCTGCACTGTGCTAGACGATGAGTACGGAACAAATTGGGTGGTGATGATAATATTAATACGTGACAGCTCGCTTACTATAAGTAGGTTGCCATGAACCTGGCAGGCTAATATATTGTGGACACAGCGCCACGGGTACTAGTTCATGCACATGGTCCAGGTGAGTAGCTGCACCAGCTACAGGCGTTTAACGTTGACGCAAGTTACGAAGTCGAAGGGTGGATTAATTCTTAATCTAGTAGATACTCGTCTTCGAAGTCGCTTGTGTCCTTCGCGAGAGAATAAAGTCTACATTTACAGCCGGTCACCAATATTAACCATGATAGGTACGGGCGCCGTGCTCACTCGGTCAATAGATATATTGCAGTACTGTTGGACATCTTTCATTACGGAAAGGAGTTTCGTCGTTCCACAGCTTCTAGGTTTACTAGGTTGGTTCTCGTAGTATAGTAATGATGAGGAGTCAGTGACTCGTTGCAAGGCCGCGCTGCTTGAAACTCCACAGCTCTATCGTATACTCGTCAAGGAGTCTGTTAAATAGTTTTCAGTGTCGAAAGCCTGATCACTGCTTCAGCCAGCGATAATTAAATAACTTCGTGCACGCCACAACGATTGAAGAGTGATCGTGCAGACGCTTCCGTTCTATGAGACAAGGTTTTCTGAATGTGTTGAATGATTTCTTATCACAGGGCATCACAGGGATATAACTTGCATCGTCGACGTCACTTTTGTCCCAGGCAATAGAGCCAACCTCATAGTTCACGGGTCACAGTTTCAAATTATTTGGGTAACTCTCCTCAACTCGAGGCTGAGTAGAACAAATAAAGAAGCGGTGATCAATGGATCAAGGCTACAGCTAGCACTCCTGCATACGTCTGATCAGTCCGTCTGTTGAATTCTTCCGAGGGACAGCGAGCACAAGTAAAAATCATAGCTGTTTTACTAGGATCCAAGCATATGTCAACTTTGGCTGTTGCCTTATGACTCTGTACAGGGGCGATCTCGGGATCTGAGGAATACGTTTCTTCCAACCACTTTATGCCCGAATTTGTCTTGACTTCGCCCTACGGTAACTGCTTGGCGAAGACACTCCTCTACCCTAAACAGAAGGAACGACTGTCTTTATTCGATAGGTTTGACTAGAAGAGAACTACTCCTCGATTCGCATTCGGATGGATCCGTCGATAAGTACGTGGACTCTCCAGTAGTGTTGCTGATGTCCGGTCCAGTCCCGTTCTTCCTGAAAGAAAAATTCATGAACACTGATCACACCTTCAGTACCGCGTTTGAGCTTGATCCATCGAACTCGAACTTATGCGGGGTTAACAAATAAAATAAATACACAAATGTAGCGGTGGGATCTGGTTAGATACAGAACACCAGAATGGGAAAAAAATAATGCAAGGGCATCCTGAGGGTGTCGTAAGGCAGCGGCGTTGAATAAGAAGCCGATGACAGAAGATTCATCCCTGCGGCGGTTAAATAAACTGTCCAAGACAATACTATTGTGCAAGATGATCTGCCGGGAGGTCGTCAGAACCCAGCATTAACGCCAGAGTATGTACAGCGAAACAGAAGGACCGGCAGCCGGTAGCATCGATCGTTGCGCTGGCAGATTTTCATAAGTCGTCAGAAGCCTCATTCTAGCAAGACGCCGAACACCACAGCTGGCAAAGATAATTAACTCGATACGTCAAGCTGTATCAGCTGAGGGGGCATTGACTAAATTGTGTACCTTATAGAGCAGGAGGAGAAGGGTTGATCTTTCAAATGCACGGTCAAACTCCGTCAAGAAGTGCATTGCGATATAGAATCATATGTTGCTCCGTTGTTCGGTCCAGACGGAGATGAGTAGGACGTGCCATGCTTGCTACGGATAACTGCCGTGGTCTTGTCAAGCGCGCGGCAACAACAATAGGTTATATGTATCTAGGCATTTATTGCGCGCTGGAAGACAAATCAGCGTGGGGCACAGATTGCACGGTAAAAAGTTCACCTTGTATGTCATTCAGCCTAGACTGCCTCCGCAAATTTCTTGTGCAGCTTCGCTGAAGACGGGATAAAAAGTCGTAGTGTAACCAAAACATCTGGAGGAAGGCCTTGAGGGATGAAATAGTCCCCATTCACAATCGCACGACCTTCAGTCGGCCCTGAGTGGCGCAGGCTAGAAGGAAGAAATAGGCAGTCTAGTCTCGCCCACGGTATCAGTGAGCTGCAAATGAAATCTTCACCGGCTCGAGTAGCATCACTGACGTCACGGCTAGCCTTTACAAAGACTTTACAGAATTATCCCACCCTGAAAAGGTACCCAGACAACACGCAGAATGCGCTCAAAACATCTTGACACCCGTAAAGTGTCCATGAGGTACATTTGCGGTTTCAGGGATCACTTTCACTCGCGAAGATAGATAACCTGCATCCACATCACTCGGAGAGAAACATATTCACGGTAAGCGCATAAAACACCGAGGACTTTGTGGACTTACTTATCCGGCTGCCGAAGCAGGAGGTGACACTAGTGTAGGGTTCAAACTTCAAAGGAGTGTTAATAATGCTAGCGATAGCGTAGCGAGGGACATCATCTAGGAACCGTCAATCCAAACCTTCCAAACCACGGCATAATCCACGAATACCCATTTTTCTGCTGCCTTCTGTGGCAAACTCAATTTGTTATCAGCGGGCCCCACTGAGTGACCGAAGCTTCGTATTTCGAGTTCCTTGATGGATATGACGAACTGTACGTGTTGTACTGGAGCATACTATGTCACATCCATCGGAGGTTTTGTGTAGCGTTGCCAAACAAGTGACCAAAAAATGTTAAATGCCCTGAATATTGAATGATGCGAGACAGAAAACATAGAAGATGTCTTGGTAAATGGGGCAGAGTTGCAGGAATGCCTGAGAAAAAAAAAGCAAAAAATTGGTTGGAAGCACATCGTACTAGCACCAGTCGAAATTGAGTGGAAGCCATGGCACAGAAAGAAGAGGGGGATCACATTATTAACCAACATTTATCGCGACCAAATATCCATCCCGCTCAGTCTTCTCGCCTCCTTCGGCTGCTGCGATGCGTCGCTCGCATTGAACGGGTTCCGTTGAGCTGCCTGGGGCGGAGCTTGCACGGCCGAAGCCACACTTGGCCCATAGAAAGATTGTGGACCCGGTTGCGACGTCTGAGTAGCTTGCCTTGAGGACGACATAGCAGGTCCCTGAGTCGCACCACCTCCACCATAAGACTGATATTGCTCAGGCTGCATCGGAACATAAAGCGCCCCGATATCTGTCCGCTGAGTCAGCGGGTCGAAAGGTGGATTCGAGGCCTGCTGTTGTGAAGGGAATGCTGCGGAGTACCGCGTACCGGTACCAGCCGCGTTCCCTGCATATGCCTGCGTTGGGCTAGTCACCATAGCGTTGGGATTGTACCCACTCGCGCTCGTATCGCTACGTGCAGCAGTCCGGACATTCGACATGACAGCCTCTCTTCGATCGTCGTCCACTACAATTGTGGGCTGGTAGGAGTGCGATAGCTTGGAAGGCGGCGGCGGGTAACGGGTGGATACGCCCCACCCGGACATGCCATTTGCAGCAGCAAGCTCAGCCTGCTGTTGCAGATATTCGAGCTGGGGATATGGTTGCGCCGCGCTTGGCTTTCCCGCCTGCCGCCTTTCCCATTCGCGCATAGCATCATCCCGGTTGAGCACAGGTGTCAGCGCGTTTCGTCCGGCTATCACATCTTGGTTCATATGCTGCAGCCGCGCCAGCGCAGGAGGAATCATGTCGTTATGATTGATAGTATTGGCCCGTGCGCGCGCATGGGGTGGGGGGTAGTGTGAGGCAGCGGGCGGGTTGGGGTTGAGCATCCCAGTCACGCTGATTCCTGTCCCCTGCGAGTAGCTAGCGCTGGAAGGGTTGAGCCCACTAAGCTGTCCAGGCTGGGACGAGGAGAAGGTGTGCTGCTGCGGCTGTTGAGCCGGGAACGACGACGGCGCAGATGTATCCTGTGATGGCTGGTAGGACAATGGCGCAGGAGGCGGCTGTTGTTGAGGCTGCTGTGTCTGAGAAGCAGTCTGCTGCTGCTGCTGTGCGATATACGGATTGCGGAATACATTGTTGGCCGCTTGAGATGCGGCTTGCGCCTGCGCAGTGTAAGCTTGATGTTGAGCAAGCTGCTGGTTGTATGACGCCGCATCCTGGAATGCTCTGGTACCTTTCGGCTGCTGGGGAACAAGACCTCCGTATGGCCGCTTCGGGTCTGCATTGCCTGACGCGGACGACAACTGTGTAATCTGGGTAGTGGTGTGTCCATTGGGCTGTAACTATCTGTCAGTAAAAATTTTCAAGAAGATCGATGAACAAGATGACGAACTTGGAAAGGCTTAGTGAACTTTTCACCGGTGATAAAAGGGTGCATCCTGGCCTGCTGTGGTGACCATCGTTCTATAGGGTTCAAGTTGAGTAGACCCTGGCAGAAGTCGATGAATGACGCTCGATTATTTAATTCTGCAAGGCCACGTGAGAACAGGACAGGCAAACGCCGAGAACACTTAATCTTACCTTTTTCCACTTCGTGCCCCTGCCGAGATGATGACTTGAACGTCGGCATCGGTGCGGTATTTACAATCTCCGGAAGCGTGTTTGCCTTGAAGTAATGCTTCCCTGGCTGTTCTTTGGTGTTGTGCTCACGGGAGTACTGCTCCAAGGTTTTGAGGCGGTACTTCTTCTGGCCATACACATCTACGTAGGAGTCGAAAAACTGCTTCGTCTGCTTTCCTATGTCCAGCATGTATGTTGGAGGCATCCTGTGATCCAAGACTAGCGTATCAATAGATGTTGACCCAGGCAGTTAGACGAGATACGGACCCAAGCATTTCGACGATCCGGGTAATCTGATTATACTCACTCGTCCCGGGAAAGAGCGGTAGCCCCAAGAAAAGCTCCACAGCAATGCAACCCAACGACCACATGTCAATCGAAGATGTGTAAGGAATTCCGAGGATGACTTCTGGCGACCGATAAAATCGCGACTGGATATACGTGTACACCGTCTGTCGTTCATGACACGCTGATCCAAAATCAATAACCTTGATTTGGGGCGATTGGAGCCTGGTAAAAGGATTAAGTACGGGAAACGTATGGGAAAAGAAATAAGACTTTACGATTTGAGCAGGATGTTTTCTGGTTTCAGGTCACAGTGGATCAAACGTGCATCCTTGAGAACAGTCAAAGCATCTAGCAGCTGGGCAGTAAACACTTTCACAAGTTGCGTACTCAGTCCTTGGAATTGGTTTTGCTTGATCAGCTCATAGAGGTTAGATGAGAGGAGCTCAAATACAAGACACAAATGATTTCGATGAATGAACGAGTCACGAAGTCGCAATATATGATGCTCGTCGTGTGGATCGCATGAATTGTTGAGCTACGGGGATCAATGTAAACATCAGTCTGTCATTATTCGTAGAGAAACGTACCAGCTCCAGGATCGTGACTTCCATCATACTCTGATTGAAGTACGCAGGCTTATTTTTCACCACTTTCACTGCCACGATCTCGTGGGTCTTCATATTCTGACATTTCACCACCTGACCAAAGGTTCCTTGACCAAGAATGTCCAGAATGAGATATCGACTGTGAATAGTTCAGTATACCGCTGCTAAGAGCATGTAGCACCAACGCACTTGTGACCATCCTCGTTTCCCAGCCAATCGTTGACATAGAGAATATAATCGTAATCCTCGTTGTCGTAACCTTCATTGTGGGCGGGCTTACTCGGCTTGGTGAGCACCCTCCGCGGATTGTGCGCAGATTCGTATCTGAACTGCGGGTTGCAGATATGATACGTCTCGAGGATGTTGGTAGTCAATTGCCTCAATGGCTATGTCACTTGATGTCAGAGCTCGGCCGCGATCAAATTGAAAACACACGCACCGACAAAAATACCCCATTGGCATCCATTCGTCTGCCCGAAGGCTGGGGATTTACGTAAGGTCTGAGATCGCGCGTATCACGGATTCTTCTGAAACCAGAAGCTCGGCGTCGATGCGGCTGATCAACGACCATGGGCTGGTCTTGGTAGTACTGATTGGCCGGGCTCTGCGGGTGAGCAAATGAGAGAGGTGTATTTGGGGTAGAGATGGAACTTTTGATAGGTGTTTGGCTGGATAGATGACTCTGATTTTGATGTGGCGCGGGACTGGAGGAGTCCATCGCATATGCAGCATAAGCAGCCTGCGCAGCACTCTGCGGAGTGTACGGGGATGATATTGGTGGCGTCGAGGCTTCGACCTTGGTTTGAGAGGTGCTGCGGGCATGGGAATGATAGGCAGATGAAGTGTTGGGCCTCTGAGTATCAGATGATGAGCCGTACAGGTAAGGGGTGGTAGATGGTGAGTACTGGGCTTGTTGAGAGTATGGATCCAGGAGTGAGTTACCCGTACGCATTGGTGAACGCCCAGAGCGGGGGGTAGGATCATGCTGTGTAAGAGCTCGCTTTGGAACGTTCCCACTTGAACCATTATAATACATTTCTGAATATGGTTCGCTGGATGCACCTGTGGGAGAAGCGCTATTGTTGGGAGGAGGGGGACCTGGTTGAGATTGATGGAAGGCAATGCTGGATGGGTAGAGGGAATTTGGTGTTGCAGCCATGTGTCTCGAACTAGGAACGTTTTGAGCGTCAAGGTTGAAAGCGCCCTCAAGATCTTCTGGTTGATGGTGACGACGAGCCCTAGAAGATCCGTTACCAGCTCCACTACCACCACCCAATGACGCACTCCTCGAAAGCTGATTCAAACCTGTGGAAAGGAAAGATGAAGATGTGACGCCCGTTGGTTGATCGTGGTCGAGGATATGAGCCAGACGAGGTTGCCTGGATGAGCCAGGAGACTGATGTAAGGGCGGCAATCTCTGACCGACGGTTGTGAGAGACTGCGGTGGTGGTGGAGGCG
>Ga0310811_10014419_pt1 | contig 10308 bp, 11 predicted proteins | sample YCmetagenome_FD_207642 | JGI IMG/M metagenome (GOLD analysis project Ga0310811, IMG submission 207642) | Soil microbial communities from experimental microcosm in Duke University, North Carolina, United States - YC | ecosystem: Engineered > Artificial ecosystem > Soil microcosm > Unclassified ... | reverse complement strand
GTGCAACGGCGTGCCGTGCAGGCCGGACCGGCCGACGGTCCCTGGCACGACGTGCCGTCCCTCGAGCTCGATGACAGGGTCCTGTGTCCGTGGGACGAAGGGCTCGAAGAACGCGTGCACCTGACCGCGCCGGTCTCGCGGCTGCTCGAAGACGGACTCACCTTCGCGTTCGAGTGTCCGGCGGCAGCGCAGGAGGAGATCGTCACGGATCGTTCCGGTGCGGTGATCGGCCGGGTGCAGCGCACGTCCGCGCGGCTGACCGGCGTCATCGACCTCTGCGCCGAAGAGCTTTCTGTCCCGTACCGGACGCTGCGGCTGCGCGCCGAGGTGCGCAACACCACGCCCGCCACCGCCGAGGCGCACGGCGCGGCCGACCGGGACGGCGCGCTGGCCGACGCCCTGGTGTCCGCGCACCTGGTGCTGGGCCTCACCGCCGGATCGTTCCTGTCGCCCACCGACCCGCCCGAGTGGGCCGCGTCGGCCGCCGCGCAGTGCCGCAACGAGGGCGTCTGGCCGGTGCTCGCCGGCGCCGGCGGCGGCGCGGACGTGATCCTCGCCTCGCCGATCATTCTCGAGGACCATCCCGCGATCGCCCCGGAGAGCCCCGGCGCGATGTACGACCTCACCGAGATCGACGAGATCCTCGCGTTGCGTACCGCGGCGCTGACCGAGCAGGAGAAGCGCGAGGCGCGCGGCACGGATCCGCGGGCGGCGGCGGTCGTCGAACTCGCCGACACCCTTCCGGCCGAGATCCTCGACCGGCTGCACGGCGCGATCCGCGGCCTGCGCCGGATCGGCGACGGCGGCACGGACGGTCCCTTCCCCGGCGGCGGCGACTTCCCCGTGCTCCACGAACTCGCGGACGCAGGAGATCCGTTGACTGATTCAGACGATGATCCCCGGCACGGCGCGGCGCGGGACGAGGAGCCGGGAGCGATCTCGGCCACCCAGCCCTGGTGGGACCCGGGTGCCGACCGCAGCGTCGATCCGGCCACCGACCACGTCATCGTCGACGGCCACCGGGTGGCCCGGGGCAGCAGGGTTGTGCTGCGTCCCGGCCGGCGCCGTGCCGACGCGCAGGACATCTTCCTGCACGGCCACACCGCGTTCGTCGAGGCGGTGCTGCACGACGTCGACGGCGCGGTGCACATCGCGGTCACGCTGGAGAACGACCCGGGCGCCGACATGCAGCGGGCTCAGGGACGCTTCCTCTACTTCCAGCCCGACGAGATCGAGGTGCCGGAGGAGCCATGACAGAATCCGTACTCGATCTGGACGAATGCGCCGCCGGGCGGGGCGACGGGCGCGTGCTGATCGCGGGCGTGGGCAACATCTTCCTGTCCGACGACGGCTTCGGCGTGGAGGTCGCGCGGCGCCTGGCCCGCCTCGGACTGCCCGCGCACGTCGAGGTGGCGGACATCGGTGTGCGCGGCGTCGACCTCGCCTACCGGCTGCTCGACGGGTACGCCGCCTGCGTCCTCGTCGACGCCTGCGCGCGCGGCGGGCAGCCGGGCACGCTCTACCGCATCGACGCGTCCGGCGCGCGGGTGGACGAGTCCGCGAAGGCCGTCGGGTTCGACGGCCACCGGATGACGCCCGACGCGGTGTTCGCCCTGCTCGGGACACTGAGCGCGGGCACGGGCGCCCGGCCGCCCGAGGTGATCGAGGTCGTCGGGTGCGAGCCCGGCGACGTCGAGGAGGGGATGGGGCTGTCCGCGGCCGTCGCCGCCGCGGTCCCGGAGGCCGTCGAACTGGTTCTCCGGGTGATCGACGACCACCGGGCAAACCGGGGCCATGACCACACGAACGATCCGGCGCGGCACGCGTCCGCGCCGGACCAGACGGGAGCACACTGACATGAAGAAGCTGATCACCGCCACCGTCGCGACCGGCGCCGCCTGTGTCGCGGTCTGGCAGTTCCTGCCCGACATCCGGCGCTACCTGCGCATCCGCACGATGTAGGTGCGCCGGGGGCGGGGCGGTCCGGCCGCGGTACGCCGTCTTCCGGGCGTGCCGGGCCGGGCCACGCCGCTCGCAGCCGTGCCGGGCGGCCCGTGTACTGGGCCGAACGGGCGAACGCGTACGGCGGCGTCGGCGCGGCCCCCACCCGAGGGGGCGCGCGAGGCGTCGAATGGGGCCGGGCCGGCCCGGCAGGCGGCCGCCCCGGACCACCCGCGAACCACCGCGGACCATCGACCACCGCCGCGAACCGCCGGCCGAGGAGGGCGACGATGCACGAGACGTCCATCGCGCTGGCCGTCGTCGACCAGATCATCCGGCGTGCCCGGCAGGACGGGCGCACCGCGGTGCGCACCGTGGCGCTGCGCGTCGGCGAGCTGGCCGGCGTGGTGCCGGAGGCGCTCGAGTTCTGCTTCGCGCAGGCCTGCGAGGGCACGCTCGCGCAGGGCGCCACGCTGACCGTCGAGGCCGTGCCGGCCCGGGCGTGCTGCAGCGCGTGCTCGAGCCGCTGGCAGGTGGGGATGCCGCCCGATCTGTGCTGCCCGGTCTGCGGCGAAGCGGCCGCGCACCTGCTCTCCGGCCGCGAGCTGGAGATCTCAGCAGTCGAATGGGGCGGCGAAGCCGTCCGCGTCCCCGGCCCGGAGGAGCCCGACCCATGTGCCGCATGAGCGATCTGCAGCAGGCGGTTCTCGCCCAGAACGACACCGGCGCCGAAGTGCTGCGCGCCGAGCTGCGGGAGCGCGGTCTGCTCCTGGTCAACCTGCTCTCCAGCCCGGGCAGCGGCAAGACCGCCCTGCTCGAGGCGGAGCTCACCCTCGCCCGGGAGCGCGGCGTCCCGGTCGCCGCGCTCAGTGCCGACCTCGCCACCGAGAACGACGCGGCCCGCCTCGCCCGCTCCGGCGCCCCGGTCAAGCAGGCGCTGACCGACGGCCTGTGCCACCTCGAGACGCGCATGCTCGCGCGCCACCTCGTGCAGTGGCCGCCCGCCGGCACCCGGGTGCTGTTCGTGGAGAACGTCGGCAACCTCGTCTGCCCCGCCGCGTACGACCTGGGCGAGACGCTGCGGGTCACCCTGGCCTCGGTCACCGAGGGCGAGGACAAGCCGCTGAAATACCCGGTGGCCTTCGGCCTGGCCCAGCTCGTCGTGGTCACCAAGTACGACCTCGCCGACGCGGTCGACTTCGACGAAGGGGCCTTCTTCGCCAACGTCCGGCAGGTCAACCCGGGCGTGGAGGTCCTGCGCACCAGCGCGCGGGCCGGTACCGGCATCGGCGAGCTGCTCGAACGCGCCCTCGAGGCCGCCGCCGACCCCGCGGCCGTGCACGTGCCGGTCATGGCGCGCGAGGGCGGGCACCTGCACCACCACCATCACGACGGCGAGGTCGGCGGCGGCGACGGTGACGGCGCCGAGCACGGACTCGGGCATCGGCACGAGCACGGACACGAGCACCGGCACGGCGACCTCTTCCAGGCGATTCCGCGGTGACCGACCTCGTCGCCCCGGACACCCGCACCGCGCTGCGCCGCGAGGTCACCGTCCGCGGCATCGTGCAGGGCGTCGGCTTCCGGCCGTTCGTGTACGGTCTGGCCACCGGCCTCGGCCTGGCCGGGCACGTCACCAACACCGGCAGCGGCGTGCTGATCGAGGTCGAGGGCGCGCACGAGGCGGTGTATGACTTCTGCGACCGGGTCCGGCTCGACGCCCCCGCGCTTGCGCGGGTGGACACGGTGGAGCACCGCGAATTGCCCGCCTCGGGCTCCGCCGGATTCAGCATCCTGACCTCCCGGGGGGCCGCGGCCGGCACGCTGATCCCGCCGGACAGCGCCACCTGCGCCGAATGCCTGGTGCAGCTCGCCGACCCTGCCGACCGCAGATATCGGCATCCGTTCATCACGTGCACGAACTGCGGGCCGCGCTTCACCATCGTCACCGGCCAGCCGTACGACCGGGACCAGACGACGATGGCAGGCTTCCCGATGTGCGCCGCCTGCGCCCGCGAATACCACGAGCCAGCCGACCGGCGGTTCCACGCACAGCCGATCTCCTGCCACGACTGCGGTCCGAGGCTGCGCCTGCACATCGCCCGGCAGAACCCTGATGCCCACGCAGACGCGAACGGCCGCGAGCCCGCAGGCGCAAGCGATCCCGTCCCGCTCGCCCGGCGCATGCTCGCCGACGGCGCGATCCTCGCGGTGAAGGGAATCGGCGGCTACCACCTGGCCTGTGACGCCGCCAACCGTGACGCCGTGGCGCTGCTGCGCCGCCGCAAGTCCCGCGGCGACAAGCCGTTCGCCGTCATGGCACGCACCATCGACGACATCGCAGAACTCGCCGAGATCAGCGACGCGGAACGCGGCCTACTCGTCTCGACCGCGCGGCCGATCGTCCTGCTGCGCCGTCGCGCCGAAGCCCGCGGCGCCCTCGAGGCGGTCGCGCCGGGCTTGGCAGAGCTCGGATTCATGCTGCCCTACACGCCGCTGCACCATCTCCTGCTCGGCCTCGACGCGGACCCGCCCGGCCCGCGCCTGCTCGTGATGACCAGCGCGAACCTGTCCGGCGAGCCGCTCGCCTTCGAGGACGAGGACGCGCTCGCCCGCCTCGCCCCGCTCGTCGACGGCTGGCTCATGCACGACCGGCCGATCCACGTGCCCTGCGACGACTCCGTCCTGCGCGTGTGCGACGGCGAGCCGCTGCTCGTGCGCCGCTCCCGCGGATACGTCCCGCTGCCCGTCGACCTGCCCGAGCCGGTGCGCCGGCCCACACTCGCCGTCGGCGGGGACCTGAAGAACGTGCTCTGTGTCGCCTCGGGCAGCCGCGCATGGCTTTCCGCGCACGTCGGGGATATGGACGACATGGCGACCCAACGCGCCTTCGAACGCGCCGGGCAGCAACTGCTCGCCATCACCAACACGACGCCCGAGATGCTCGCCGCGGACCTGCACCCCGGGTACCGCTCGACGCAGTGGGCCCAGCGCGACCCCGCCCGCCCCCACGTTCCGGTGCAGCACCACCACGCGCACGTCGCCTCGGCGATGGCGGAACACGGATTCGACGGGCGCTCGCGCGTCATCGGCGTCGCGTTCGACGGGACCGGCTACGGTACCGACGGCGCGATCTGGGGCGGCGAGATCCTGCTCGCCGACTACGCCGGCTTCCACCGGTTCGCGCATCTGGCCTACGTTCCGCTGCCCGGCGGGGACACCGCTGTGCGCCGGCCCTATCGCATGGCCCTGTCTCACCTCGCCGCGGCGGGCATCGCCTGGTCGCCGGAGCTCCCGTGCACCCGCGCCTGCCCCGAGGACGAGCGCCACATCCTCGGCCGCCAGATCGAGCGCGGGCTCAACTGCGTCCCCACCTCCAGCATGGGCCGCCTGTTCGACGCGGTCTCGTCGCTGGCCGGCGTCTGTCAGTACGCCGGTTACGAGGCGCAGGCCGCGATGGAACTGGAGGCCGCGGCGGCCAGATGGCAGCGCGACGCGCCAGCCGCGGAAGAAGGACGGCGCTACCGGTTCGACCTGCGGGTGCCCGCGGACGCGCACGCGTCGCCGAGTACTGATACCGCGCCGTTGACCGCCGATCCGGCGCCGCTGTTCGCCGCGATCATCGAAGACCTCGCACACGAGACCCCGCCCGGCCGGATCGCGCTCGGCTTCCACGACGCCGTGGCCGACCTCGTCCGCGAGCTGTGCGCGGCGGCCCGCGAGCGGCACGGCCTGGAGACGGTCGTGCTCAGCGGCGGCGTCTTCGCGAACGCGGTGCTGTCCTCGGGCTGCGCGCGGCGGCTGCGGGAGGCCGGATTCCGCGTCTGCCGGCAGTGGCGCGTCCCGCCCAACGACGGCGGCCTCGCGCTGGGCCAGGCCGTGGTCGCCGCCGCGGTGCGGGACGGCGATGTCTGAGCGTTGACATCCATGGAGCAGAGCATGGGATCAAGGAGGAGCACATGTGCCTGGCGGTACCCGGCCGGGTCATCGAGGTCCGCGAGTCGGACGGCACACGCATGGCCGACCTCGACTTCGGCGGAGTCGTCAAGGAGGTCTGCCTCGAATACCTGCCCGACCTGCAGGTAGGCGACTACGCGATCGTCCACGTCGGCTTCGCCCTGCAGCGCCTCGACGAGGAGTCGGCGCTGCGCACGCTGAAGCTGTTCGAAGAGCTAGGCCTGCTCCAGGAGGAGTTCGGCGACCCGTGGGAGGCCGCCGCCGCGCAGGAGCGGATCACAGCGGAGCCGACCGTGCCCGAGCCGAGCATGCCCGAGCCGACCGTGCCCGAGCCGACCGCGTCGGAGCTCGCCGCGCCGCGGGTCGGCGCGCAGGGAGGAGCGCAGTGAAGTACGTCGAGGAGTTCCAGAACCCCGAGCTCGCGGCCCGGCTCTTCGAGCGCATCCGCGCCACCGTGACCCGGCCGTGGGCGCTGATGGAGGTGTGCGGCGGGCAGACCCACACGATCATCCGGCACGGCATCGACCAGCTGCTGCCCGACGAGGTCGAGCTCATCCACGGGCCCGGCTGCCCGGTGTGCGTCACCCCGCTCGAGATGATCGACAAGGCCCTCGAGATCGCCTCGCGTCCCGAGGTGATCTTCTGTTCCTTCGGCGACATGCTGCGCGTGCCGGGCACCGGGCGCGACCTGTTCCAGGTGCGCGGCGCCGGGGGCGACGTGCGAGTGGTCTACTCGCCGCTCGACGCGGTCCGGCTGGCCCAGCAGAATCCTGACAGGCAGGTCGTGTTCTTCGGCATCGGCTTCGAGACCACCGCCCCGCCCAACGCGATGACGGTCTACCAGGCGCGCAGGCTGGGCCTGAGGAACTTCAGTATGCTGGTCTCGCACGTGCGCGTGCCTCCGGCCATCGACGCGGTCATGGCCTCGCCCGACTGCCGGGTCCAGGGCTTCCTCGCCGCCGGGCACGTGTGCAGCGTCATGGGCGTCGAGGAGTATCCGGTGCTGGCCGACCGGCACCGCGTGCCGATCGTGGTCACCGGCTTCGAGCCGCTCGACATCCTCGAGGGGGTGCGCCGCACCGTCGAGCAGCTCGAGCGCGGCGAGCACACCGTCGAGAACGCCTACCCCAGGGTGGTGCGGCCGGAGGGAAACCCGGCGGCCAGAGCGATGCTGGCCGACGTGTTCGAGGTCACCGACCGGCCCTGGCGCGGCATCGGCGTGATCCCGGAAAGCGGCTGGCGGTTGGCCGCCCGCTACCGCGAGTTCGACGCCGAATACCGCTTCGACGTGCGGGACATCGCCACCGTCGAACCGGCCGAGTGCCGCAGCGGCGAGGTGCTGCAGGGCCAGCTCAAGCCGCACGAGTGCGAGGCCTTCGGCACGCTGTGCACCCCGCGCACCCCGCTCGGCGCGACCATGGTCTCCAGCGAGGGCGCCTGCGCCGCCTACTACCTCTACCGGCGCCTGGAAGCCGGACCGCGCCGATCGGAGGCGATCCCCGTTGCCTGAGACCGAATCCACCGCGGTGCTCACCGGACCGGCGACCGCCGGGCTGCCGCAGCCGACGGCTCCGGCCGCGGGCGAAGCCGCTCCGGCCGACGGCGCCGCGACCGAGGCCGTCACGACTGACGCCGCCTCGCCAAACGCCGCAACGACCGACTCCGCCCCCGACATGCTCGGCTGGACCTGCCCGGCGCCGCTGCGCGACCGGGGCCAGGTGGTCGCCGGGCACGGCGGCGGCGGGGTCATGTCCGCCGAGCTGGTGCGCGACCACTTCGCCCCCGCCTACGGCGGCGAACACCTGGCCGAACTCGGCGACGCGGCCACACTCAGCCTCGGCGGGGCCCGCCTGGCATTCTCCACCGACTCCTACGTCGTGCGGCCGCTGTTCTTCCCCGGAGGCAGCATCGGCGACCTCGCCGTCAACGGCACCGTCAACGACCTCGCCATGCACGGGGCGCGCCCCGCCTACCTCTCCTGTGGCTTCATCCTCGAGGAGGGCCTGGACCTCGGCGTGCTCGACCGCGTCGCCGCAGACCTCGGGAAGGCCGCGCGCGCGGCCGGGGTGGAGATCGCCACCGGCGACACGAAGGTGGTCGAGGCCGGGCACGGCGACGGCGTCTACATCAACACCGCCGGCATCGGCCTGATCAGGGACGGCGTCGACCTGCGCCCGCAGCGCGTGGCCCCGGGCGACGCCGTCCTGGTGAGCGGCCCGATCGGATTGCACGGGGTGGCGGTGCTCAGCGTCCGCGACGGACTCGAGTTCGACGTCGCGATCGAGAGCGACACGGCGCCGCTCGCGGACCTGGTCGCGGCCATGCTCGAGGTGTGCCCGGACATCCACGCCCTGCGCGATCCCACCCGCGGCGGGCTCGCCGCCGCGACCAACGAGATCGCCCAGGCCTCGCACACCGGCATCGAGCTGGTCGAGCGCGCGATCCCGGTGCCCCCGGCCGTGGCCGGCGCCTGCGGCTTCCTCGGCCTCGACCCGATGTACGTCGCCAACGAGGGCCGGCTGGTCGCGTTCGTCCCGCGCGCCCACGCCGACGAGGTGCTCGAGGCGATGCGCCGGCATCCGCAGGGGTCGGGCGCGTGCGTCATCGGCGAGGTCGTCGACGAGCACCCGGGCATGGTCGTCGCCCGCACCGCGTTCGGCGCCACCCGGGTCGTGGACCTGCCGATCGGCGAGCAGCTGCCGCGGATCTGCTGAGTCTGCCAGCCTGCCGAGACTGTCGAATCTGCCGAGCCCGCCCGGCCGGCGCCGCGGCCCGCCGCCACCACGTGACGGCGGGCCGCAGCGCTTTTCGCGCGGAGCCGCCCGCGTTGGCTCAGCCGCCCACGACGTGATCGAACACGTATACCGAGAGCGTCGGGTACTCGGTGTCCAGCTCCCCGGTCGGGCGGTACACGCACTGCTGGTCGCCGGTCTCGAGGGTCGCGGGCACCCAGTTGTGCACGTGCGTGCGGTATCCGTCGAGGGGGCCGCCGCGCAGCACGATGTTCGGTTCGGGATGTTCGACGAACTTCGGCCGGTCCATGCGTTCCATCGAACCAACGGCCGCGGCCGTCCGCGAGCCGGCCTCGGCCACACGGGTGCCGACCGCCGCCTCCTCCTCCGCCGACGCTTGACAAAGGTCTATACCAGCCCGAACGTAGGTGGCGGGGACGGGAACCCCGCACACGCCGGGAGGCGTACACCCGCATGCGTACTCTCACCCACCGGCTCGGCGTGTTCGGCGCCGCCGCGGCGTTCCTGTTCGCCCCGGCGCTCACGGCCCCGGCGCACGCGCTGGCCGGAGCGCAGTCCGGATCGCAGTCAAGATCGCAGACCCCTGTCGCCGGGCCGGACGCTGCCCGCACCGGGACCGCCACCGCGACCGGCGCCTCGACCGGTTCCGACCCGATCCAGGTCTACGGAAAGTTCACCGGCTCGGTATACGTCGGCGGGCAGAGCCAGGTGCTGCCCGAGTGCAACGATTTCGCCGCCTCGCTGCAGGATTCGACGAGCAGTTGGGTCGAGTCCGTCGCACCGGCCGGCGCGGGCGGCACGAACGGGATGCTCGGCTACATGTTCTGGGCCGCGGGCTCGCCGTCCGTGCGCGGCAAGAGCACGTTCCCGCCGAACACCTGCGCGGGCGGCGTCGGGGTCGGCGCCACCAGCCTCGGCGTGCCGGTGCCGATGCCCGCGCTGCGGCAGAACTGAGACACCGGCACCGACACCGGCATCGACACCGACGTATCAGTATCCGTAGCCGGTGCCTGACGTCCGTCGCGCTGCCGCCGCCCCGCCCCGCCCCGCCGCACTGCGGCACGGCGGGGCGCCGGATCAGCGCCCGCCATCCGTCAGACGGTCAGCCGCCCGAGCCGGCGCGAGACGCCGGCGAGCGGGGGCGGCGGAACGGTGAGCACCGGGCAGACCGCGTGTGCGATGCAGTACCGCGCGACGCGGCCGTGGCCGATGCGGCCCCACGAACCGCGGCGCCCGGCCCCGAGGACCAGCAGGTCGTCGGGACGGTCGGCCGCCGAGAGCAGCGCGCGTCCGATGGGGCCGCGCACGACCAGCGGCTTGCACGGCAGGTCGGCCGGGAGCAGGCCGAGGCCTTCCTCGAACGCGACGCGCAGCCGCCGGCGCGCACCGCGCTCCACCTCCCGGTCGTACTCGGGCGATTGCGCCTGCTGTGCCTGGATCTCGCCGCCGGGCGTCTGCCAGGCCAGCACGGGCACCAGTGTGGCGTGCAGCAACCGCGCCAGGTCCACCGCGTGGCGCAGTGCTTCGAGACTGCCGGGCGATCCGTCCACCCCGACGATCACCCGGCCGATGCTGTGCGGGATCATCACGGACTCCAGAGAGTGCGCGGGTGAACAACTGCCTCGCGCCGGGACGTGTGCGCGGGATAGCCCCAGTG
>Ga0310811_10014418_pt1 | contig 10308 bp, 8 predicted proteins | sample YCmetagenome_FD_207642 | JGI IMG/M metagenome (GOLD analysis project Ga0310811, IMG submission 207642) | Soil microbial communities from experimental microcosm in Duke University, North Carolina, United States - YC | ecosystem: Engineered > Artificial ecosystem > Soil microcosm > Unclassified ... | reverse complement strand
ACAAAGCTTCCATGTCCTTTGTGGCGCGACGCGAAGCCTTGGCTTTTGAGAGATTGCAGTGCCTGGCGCGAGGTCATGCGGCTGACACCGTAGATGCGGCTCAATTCCTCTTCGCTGGGCAGTGAGTCGCCGGGACGCAGGCGGCCGGAGTTAATCATCTCGAGGAGCTGCGTCTGGATCTGGAAATACATGGGCGTGAAGCTGTTCTTATCGAGAGGCTCGAAATTCCACTTCGTTCTGGTTGCCGGCTCAAGCGCGGAGGCTGGCATCCGCGTCTGTTTTTTCTTTTGCATTGGACTTCCCCATATCGATCAGTGCGACAACCCGCTCAGTAAAGTGAACGCATTCCGCCGAATCTCCGGATCAGAATAGCGTACATACGCCTAGATCAAGGTACTGCGACCGACTTCCCGAAGTGCGTTAAGAGCTGGCCCTGCTGAGTAGAACGATTGCCGCCAGGAGCACGGCGATGCCTGAATACATCCACGTTCGCGCGCGTGCCGAGGCCTGTTTCCATTCTCCGAGGCTGATTCCGATGACATTTGCCAACAACAACCCTACGGCCAGGCTGAGCGGCCATCCGATGGAAGTTCCCAGAGAGCCCAGGCGCGGAGTGGCGGCGCCGTAGACAAAAATGCTTCCGCCCCACAACAGCGCCATGAGGGCGGAGAGGCCGAACAGGCGCCATGCTCCCGGCTGGGCGAATTTCTTCAGGCTGCGATTCTTGGCGACCAGGAAGAAGCAGAAGCCCAGGTTGGCCACTGAACCTGCGCCCAACATGATTAACCAGATGAGGTTGGTGCTGGAGAACTGGCTCAATCCCGCGGCCCTTGCGTATTCGGCAATGGGCTGTGCCAATGAAAACCCGATGTTGAATACCGCCGACAAAACGCCGGCCCCCACCGCCATAAGCAGCGCTACTCCGACCGGACGCGCGTGGCCAACCATACTGCCCCGTTCCGCGCCCACGCCCGCGGCGCGCTCGCGCAGGCGGCCGGCCCAGCCGCAGAGCGCAATGCCGGCGAGTTCGACCGCCACGGCGCCCAGGATTTTTTCTCCGGTGGGCTCGAGCAGTTTGCGCGGTGCAAGGAGCAGAATCGGCAGTAAGGATCCCAGGGCAGAACTGATCGCCAGCACGAGCGTGTTGGCCAGCGAGATGCCGATCGCACTGACGCTCTGCCCGAAGAGCACGGCGCCGAACCCCCAGGCAAATCCGGTCAGAACTGCGATCCAGACCGCGCTCGCCGGGGCGTGAGCAAGAATTGCCCAGCTTTGCGGCGCGATTGCCGTAATGATGATTGCGGGCATCAGCAGGCAGGCAGCGAAAATGAACAAGCTCCAGACGTTTTCCCACTCCCAGCGGCCGAGGAAACGCATGGGCAAGGTAAAGCTTCCGTTCATCAGGCCGGACAAGATGGCCAGTAGGGCTCCCTCCATGACAAGGCTGTTCATCGCGATCTATCCCGCTCCTCTGGCTGACTGCAGCCTTCATTCGACCGAAAACCGGTCATCGAAAGGCGTGTGCCGGCTAATTTTCATCTTCAGTATTGCAATAGCATAGTTGGCTATACAATAATACAAATTCGCCAAAACCACAGGAGATATTTTCCCGGGCCGTTTTGCTGCGAACACGAAGGGGAATGATGACCACTCTATTTGACCAGTTAAAAGGCAGACTGATCGTCTCCTGTCAGGCTTCCCCCGGAGATCCTTTGGAAGATACGGAGGCGTTGCGGCGCATTGCTCTCGCGGCGGTGCAGGGAGGAGCATGCGGCCTTCGCCTCAATAGCGCCGCTCACATAGCCGCCGTACGCCGGGAGACACAGCTTCCCATTATTGGCATCGAGAAGAAGTACGGCCCCGCGGGGCTTCGCATCACGCCGGACTTTGCATCCGCCGCCGCTCTTGCAGAGGCGGGTGCTTCCATCATCGCCGTGGATTGTACTGATCGTGAGTGGCCGGGCGCGGAGCCCTGGCGGGAGTTGATCGGGCGGATCCACCGCGAATTGCGACTGCCCGTGATGGCGGACATTGCGACGATTGACGAGGCAGCCGCCGCGGCGACAGCGGGCGCGGACTGTGTGGGAACCACCCTCCTGGGGTATACGGAAGGCACGCGCAATCAGCACTCGTTCAGTTGGGCGCTTCTCGATGCAATGAGAAGGCAACTGGGTGTCCCGATCATGGCCGAAGGACATATCTCCACTCCCGAAGACGCGCGCCGCGCGATCGAGGGGGGCGCATGGGCGGTGATCGTGGGCTCCGCAATTACGCGTCCGGGTGAGATCGCGGCAAGGTTTGCTCAGGCATTGCGGAGACCGCCCTGCTCGGCGCCCGCGATCGGAGTGGATATCGGCGGAACCTCAATCAAGGCCGGGTTAGTGCGACCGGACGGAGAAGTGTGTTTTCCTACGCAGACACCGACGGAGGCAAGCGGCGGCCGCGATGTCATTACAGCGGGGCTGGTGCGGACAGTCCAGCAGACGCTGCGCGCTGCGCGCGACCAAAAGCTGGAGGTCGCGGGAATCGGCATCGCCACTGCGGGCGCAGTGGATGACCGCGATGGCAGCATCTTCGCTGCCACAGACAATCTTCCCGGCTGGGCGGGATTCGCGTTGCGTGCTTTCGCCCAGGAGCGCTTCCAGTTGCCGGTTTCGGTGGTCAACGATGCGCAGGCGGCAGTGCTCTCGGAATTACATTTCGGCCTGGGGCGGGGACTTTCTGATTTTGTGGTGATCACCCTGGGCACCGGCGTCGGAGGGGGAATCGTTTCAGGAGGCAGATTGATCCGTGGACAGCACGGATTTGCAGGCTCGATCGGCCACTCCGTCATTCATTCCGGCGGGCTCCCTTGCAATTGCGGAAGGAAGGGCTGCCTTGAAGCGTATGTATCGACCGCAGTGCTACTGCGGGCATTTCGAGAGAGTGGCGGCGTTGCACAGGAAGACGACAGCGATGATGCTGCGCTCGCGCTCCACATCAACCAGTTGGCGCGCAACGGCGACCGCGCAGCCCAACGCGCTTATGCGTACCTGGCAGAGAATCTGGCTGAGGGAGTTGCCAATCTATTCAACCTGTTCGATCCTCAGGCGATCATTGTTTCCGGCGGACTGATTGAAGGGTATGGAGCGTTTGCTGCGGATGTCCAAGAGAGGGTGACGAAGCTTCTCCACTTTGGAGTCAAGCGCCAACCCCAGGTGCGCAGCGCGACGACAGGACGATTCGCAGGCGTGCAGGGAGCGGCATCACTGATGTTTGCATCGGGCTGCTAGTTCGTACGCAAACGCGGGACTGTCGCGCCAGGACCCGCGAGAGTTCAGGAATGTGATGAAGCCGAGTCAGTGGATCTGTTCCACGATATTTTTATGCTTGAGCGGCACAGCGCTCGGACAGTTGCCTGCACCGCGCCTGGCGCTGATACCTCCCTCTCCGGTTACAGACAAGATCACTATCGACATTCGCGGCGCCGCAGAGAATCCTTCCGATCGGCGTCGTACGATTTTGCTCTCCCTGTATCTTGATCGCGTGTCTCCATCAAGCCTGGTGCGCACGCAGTCACGGCCAGTCGAGGCGCATGCAAGCATTGGGATTTCGTATCGCCGTTCCACGCAGGGCTGGGCGGGCAATCACCACGTGATTCTCGTATCCCGATGCGAAGGCGCGGAAACTCGGGTTGAGCGGGAGCTGCGCGTGGTGCAGTCATCGGTGCGATCGACGCGCACCATCGATGGCGCGTGGGCCGGGATCGTGCACTGGAGCGACGAAGAAGCGAAATACTGGAATGCCGATATCCGCAAACTGACGGAGGACGACTGGCGAGAGCAAATCCGGGGCATGCACGCAATCGGGATGGACACGGTGGTGATCCAGGAGGTCTTCCGCAACGAGGAGTACTACGGCAAGCACAATATGCCGGTAGCCGGATATCATGGGCGCGCTTATTATCCGTCGGATCTTTATACTGGACGCATCGCGATGACGGCACACGACCCGATCGAAGCCATCTTGTCAGAAGCGGACCGGCTGAACATGAATGTGTTTCTGGGTGTGGGCGCGTATGCCTGGTTCGACTTCAGCCCGGGCGCACTCGAGTGGAGCAAGAAGGTGGCGGCGGAGTTATGGCGGCGGTACGGTCATCATCCGTCTTTTTATGGTTGGTACGTCTCCGCGGAGGCCTACGGCAGTTTGGTTCCAGACCAGGGAGAAGTTGATAAGGATCACTACCGCAAGCAGGTAATCGAGTTCTTTCGCGCGTTCCAGCTATATTGCCGCTCGCTGGCGCCGGAGAAGCCGCTCATGCTCGCGCCCAATACCCATGGACTGATGAAGTCAAAGGAAGTCTGGCCGCTGGTGCTGAAGCACCTGGATATCATTTGCCCTTTTGGCTTTCATCGCATGCCCGAGGGTGACCTTACGGGGGAGCAGGCTGCGGAACTTTGGCAGGCAATGTGCGACAAAGCCGGCACGCATCTGTGGATGGATATGGAGGCGTTTCTTTTCGAAGGCAAGGCGCTTGTCCCGCGCCCTATCGATGGGCTGCTCCGAGATATGCAGCGGTTCCCGAATTTTGAAAAGATTCTCTGCTATCAGTATCCCGGAATGTTCAATGCTCCCGGCTCGCATATCACGCCCGGAGGCCCGGCTACGGTTGTTCTCTTTAACGACTATCGCCGTTACTTGCAGAGCACCGGACGCGGAGGGCCAAGCACGAAGCCCTGAGATGTGACCGCAGCCGGTTTCCGGCTACTTCCATGCCAGGATGGCGCCGTCGTATGGCCCTAATTGCAGCGGCCAGCCTGTCTGTTGGCGCTCGATTGAACTGCTTCCGCCGGCGCTGACGCGCTGCAACGATCCAACTGGCAACGATGTTTGAATCGACACGTTCTTCGCCGTCGCGGCGTGGTTGACGACCACAAGATATCCGTGGTCATTGGCACTCAAGGCCGACACTTCAACGGACGAGTCGTCGGTCCACGCAACCGGCTTGATCCCGGCCCATTCGCGGAGTGCCTGATAGATGCGGTACGTGGCGTCTTTTCCTTCGAAAGCCGCCGCCTGGTTTGCCAGGTACATTTCGATCGGGTACGCCGAAAGCAAGGTCTTACCTTTTCCCAAAGTGTGCGCCACCAGCGCCGGCCGGCCATCCTGATCGAGGGCGATGACTTGGCCGCCTTCCACTTGCAGCTTCGCCGGCCACTGGTTCATTGAACCGGACGAAGCGGAGTAAGTGAACGTGTCTCCCGGCTTGAGATTGCCGAAAGGCGCGACGAGTTTGATGGTGACATCTTGCGCCGGTGCGGAATCCACCAGGCGCGCGCCAAACACATCTTCCATGTCGGGAATAGCCGCATCGGCACTGACCGATGCATAAAGAACTCCGCCATTCTCAACGTACGTCTTTGCTTTGGCCCAAAAGTCCGTGTGCACGTGCACGAGCATGGTATTGGTGCTGGTGAGAGGCGAAGGCAGCAGAACGACAGGAAACTTTTTCCAGTCGTCATACTCGCGCGGAAAGGCGGCCTTCAAGCCGGCGCGCCTTGCCAGGATATAGGAGGATAGCCATGCACCGGTGAGGCGTGTGTTGTCCTCGGCGTAGCTTGTCGGTGCCTGTCCGTTGATCGCTCCGCCTTCAGCCGTGGAGGTATAAGGCGCGTACTCCGGCCCGGTCAGGCCGAAGTGCGATGCATCGCCATAGGGCTTCGACCATTCGTTGGGAACAAGGAGCGCCGCCTCCGCGGGGGCGGGTTCGATTCCGGCTAGATCCAACCTGTCCGCGACCTTGGAAAACTCAGTCAGCATTTTGGCGGCGGGCTTTTCTTTTCGGTCCCAGGTGACGATGCCAAAGCTAGTCTCATGCGGGGCGCGCAAATAGGGAACCTTGCGATATTGATCAGGCGCGGCGTCGGTGTAGCACCACAAGAGGAATCCATTTGCGCCTGCTCCAAGCGCTGAATACATGGCGGTGCGCTCGTAAGCAGCAACCGCCTCGGGGGTGTACTGAGCAGACGAGGCACCTAATTCCTGGATCATGACGGGATGGCCTGCGCCGCCGCTCAGTGAAGTCTCGAACGCCGCTCCGTATGTCTGCCGCTCGGAGAGCATGGGATCAGGAAACAGCTTCGGCGCATAGATGGTGTAGGGGTGAACGCTGAAAAAATCTACTTCGTTCTTCAGGATGTCGGGCCGGAATGGGCCGCGGCCTACATCTTCCATCGATGTGCCAACCACAAGCGGATGCATGGAATCGTAGCGGTGAATCGCTCCTGAGATGAGACGGGTCCAGTTGATGGCCATGGCATCGGTGGTCGAATCGGCAGCGATCCAGAATGGCGGTTCATCCGTCAGATCCCAGGAAAGGATAGCGCTCGACTTGCCGAAATGCCGTGCCAGTTCCTGCGCGAAGTCGGTCTCCAGGCGCAGCATATACGGGTCGGAGTGAGGATGCCTGCCCTGCCGGTAGGGAACATCCCAATACGCTTCGCCGACTTCGCCGCCGATGAGGAGTTGCGGCTGAAGATAGATCTTGTAGCGATTGGCGAGCGAGAGGAGGTAATCCAACTGGCGAAACGCTTCAGGGTTGTAGTCGTCGGGACGGGGCTCAAACCACGACCATACGAGGTCGAGGCGGATGGTATTCACTCCCATTGCGTGCATTTGCGCGAAGTCGGATTCGATCTCCTGCGGCGCCCACTGATAGGGCCATTGCATTGCGGCTTTGGCAGGAACCCAGTTCACACCGACGGGTAAGAAGCGTTTGCCGCCGGCGGAAAAGTAGGTACCGTCCAGTTTGACTGAGGCGAGAGAAGCGGCGGAGGGCTCTGGGCCCGGCTTTTGCGGCTGTTGACCCGAAAGCGGCGGCATGAGCGCGATCCAACAGGTCGCCCTCAGAAGTCGGTTGATGATAGGGCGAATGGTTTCTCGCATAGCAGCGCCTCCCGTGCAATCTTGCCTACGCACGCGTCGGTTTACCTCAACGTGAGGGCTCCAGAATAAAAGATTGTATAGACATCCTGTCAATATCGACCCGTATGCCGGAGATGGGGGAAAGCTGCGTCCGTGTTTTGGTGTGGATGGCCGCCTTGGCCGGAACGAGCTGCGTCCTGCCGCAAGCAGGAGCGTTCTCTTTGCGTGCGTGATGAATCAACCGCCTTTCCCTCGCATCGAATAGCCGGGAAGGGGCTGGCGGCGTCAGTCCGTCTGAAACGGGTTTTTGTGACCACAACCAATGATCGTGTTGACAGTAGAGGCGCGATAGCCTGAAGCATGAAAAGAAAGTGGACAATGCTGCTGGCTGGCGCAAGCGCTGTTGTGCTGGCGTTTGGTTTGACGATGTTGTGCCGGCGTACTGGCTGGTGCGTCACGATGTGTTGCGTGCCCGTGCGCATCTGAACTTTTCAGCGCTCGGCATGAATCCGAAGCCGGCTCAGCGGGCGGCTCTGTGTGAGGCGGTAAACATGGCCCAGTTCGGCGCTATGCCTCTGCCGAGTTTCACGGCATTGCATCCTGAGGCCCGGGTGAATCCGGCAGACCTGAATGAGCTGAAGGCGTTTCTTGCGCCCTGGGGCGATCTTCCTCCTGAACTTTCCGAGCCTGCCAAGCTTATCGCACCGATCAGCGCGGAGCCGGTTGTGTCGAGCCTGGACTTTGATCCGCAATTGACGGACTGGCGTCTGCTGAGCGTTACCGATCGCGGCGACAACAACTCGTTGCGCTTCATTCTTGGCAACGACAAGGCTGTTAAGGCTATGCGGGAAGGCAACACGAAGGTATGGCCCGATGGTGCGCGATTCGGCAAGATCGGCTGGCAGCAGCGCAGAAACGCTGATGTGGGTTAACGCCTATGATGAAATCATCGAAGCTGCAGAATCAATGGCTTTCAGCTCAGAACGACGTCATATGCTGAAAGTGAATCACCGAATAACCTGAAATTTCCACGCGGATTCCCGCAAAAGCTGAAATTTAAAACTGGGCAATTTGTCCACCACACTCCTTGTTTTTGGGATCCCGCAGCCCTCCCCAAGTGTCTCGAGATCGGGCGGCGCGGCGCGTTGAACATGGGTTCGATGAAACGCCGCTAGATCTTTCTGCTTATCCGGGAAAGCATCTTCTTCGCGTCACATCCTTTCAAGAGCCGATGCGACAATTTCGCATGTACGGATTGGTGCGCGGGGCGCCCCCCAAAGTTGGTTCCTACGACGACGAGTGAATTCGCTCTAGAGTTCGGTTATGCAGTACGTCATCGGGTTATCGGTGAGCTCGATGATTTGTGCGAACCTGAAGTGGAGACGGCGAGCCCTGAGCTCCAGTTGAAGTGAAAGATTCTCGGTGTCATCCGCATACAGGAAGAATTCGCCGTTCCCCAGGTCTAGGGCGCCGCAGTCCTCTTGGGCCTCATCCTCGGTGGCAACCGTCGCCAGCCAGCCTACATAGCCTTCGCAATCCTCGTGGCCTTTGATGTACACCACGGCTGTCTCTTCAGGATGGGATACATACACGCGACCGCTCACACAAGCAGTACGCAGCTTCCGCAGCGTCCGCGAACTCATTCGACGGATCGAAGAATTCGTCCAGCACTACAACCGCCACTCACGCCCATTAGTCTGGACTGCCACTGCCGATTCAATCTTCCAGAAACTCACGAGACTTTGTTCATGTATTTCGGGGACGGCACACTAGGAGCAGACGTATGAAGGCTCTCATGAAAGTCGCGCCCGGTGATGGAAACGTTGAAGGATGGATGTCGAAGAACCGAAGTGCGGTGACGACCAGGTAAAGATCGAGGTGGCGTACTGCGGAGTCTGTGGTACGGATATTCACGTACTGCATGATACGTTGCGTAATTGCCCACCGGTTGTACTTGGTCACGAGTTTGCGGGAACAGTGGTCGAGGTGGGTCGCAACGTTGTCGGCAGCGACGTTGGAGAGCGAGTGGCCGGGCTCGGCGCCACGGCTGTCATGTGCGGCCGCTGTGAATTCTGCCGCTCCGGGCATTTTATCTTTTGCAAGCATCGCCGCGGAATGGGACATGGTGTGCATGGCGCGTTTACAACGATTGCTGGATGCAAAAGGACCGCGACACTGCGGGGAATCTGAAGGTCGATCGCGAGGATGGGGCACTCTTATGACCGGTCCCCACATCGGGAGCGCACCGGCCCCCTTCACGCTGAGGCGGGCGGAGTCGCAGCATTTTCCATTTCGTATGAACGCTCATGGGACTGTTCGCTTAGTTCTTGACTACTGGGTCGGTTCGAAAGCGAATCCCTGCAAGCGTGGAATAGGTATGAAGAGCGCGACCTCCCGCGAGTTCTCTATTGAATAGCCGCATTCGTTGAGATTCCCGACGGATTACCGCGGACACTTCCGTAAAAAAACAATTCGGAGAGAACGACTCAATGGTCCCGTGCCGCGACTGGAAAGAATGGAAATAGCCTGCGAATCTCCTGCTCGCTGGGCTGAGAACCGTATTCAGTAATCTCAAAGGCCTCGGCATATCGGATCTTGCTCGCCGCCGGGCCGTATCTCTTTTCCAACGCCGGGCGCCATGCCTCTGGGACCTTCCTGACTGCCGACGGCTCAAAGGCCATGATCCATTGCTTTCGAGCGGCGGGATCGTTCGGTACATTGTCGAGTTGACCGTCGTGCCAGGGCAGCCACTCATAGAACTGCGAGACGTGCGCATCGAGCATATCGAGCTTCCTCTGATACACGTCGTCGATTGAAACCACAATATCCGGCTGGAAAGGCTGTGGGCGCTGAAAATGATCACTAAAATAGAGGAATACCGGGTTCTTATGTAGCGCGGGCACTTCCGGAACGATGTCCGGTACGGTGACCATATAGGAGGCGTCCTGCACCAGGATCCCAGTATTGCGATGATCGGGATGATAATCGTTGGGACGGGGAGCGATTACGACGTCTGCCTTCCAACTGCGAATCTCCCGGATAACCTGTTCGCGAACCCCCAGTGTCGGAAAGAGTTTCCCATCATGATTATCGAGAACATCGTATTCAATACCGATGCGTCGTGCGGCTTCCTGTGCTTCGGCACGACGGCGATTGGCTAGTTCATCACCGTGCTGCGTCTGATGTCCGGCGTCGCCATTGGTGAGCGAAACGAACTTCACCTTGTCGCCGTGAGCCGCATATTCGGCGGCGAGCCCGCCCGCACCGAGATCGCAGTCGTCAGGGTGTGCGCCAAAAGCGATGACATGTACGGGCTGATTTTGCGCTTGTGACGTGCAGGGAGGAAGACACAGCATTCCCAGAACGCACGTAAGCCAGGCCGCCCAACGATAAGAGAGCGCAATT
>Ga0310811_10014417_pt1 | contig 10308 bp, 9 predicted proteins | sample YCmetagenome_FD_207642 | JGI IMG/M metagenome (GOLD analysis project Ga0310811, IMG submission 207642) | Soil microbial communities from experimental microcosm in Duke University, North Carolina, United States - YC | ecosystem: Engineered > Artificial ecosystem > Soil microcosm > Unclassified ... | reverse complement strand
CGGCGCGTTAACCACCCCTAAACCATAAACGGCCTTTGATGGCGGCATGGCTCTGTATGCCGATTCCGACGCCGCACCGGCGCCGCCCAGGGGCGCGCGCGCGCTTGGCCTTACCAGCGCCGGGCTGGCTTGCCTGCTGATGGCGGCTGCCGCCGCCATCACGCTGCTGGGGCGCGGCCACGGCGCCCTGGCGCGGCTGGAGCTGTTGCCTCCGGCACAGGTCCACGCCGCCCAGCCCGTGCTGCGCAGCGTGGCGACGCCGGACATTCCAATGCCGCCCGTCACCCAGGTGCAGCGCGCCGGGCGCGCCCTGATCGCCGATCCCGCCCTGATCGAGAACACGCCGCTGGGTCCCTTGCCGCGCATCGCCGATGATGGCCGCAAACCCATGAGCGCCTATGCCGCGCCCGCGGCGGCGGGCAAGCTGAAGATCGCCATTGTGATGATGGGGCTGGGCCTTTCCGCCAAGGCGACCGACGCCGCGCTGGCGAAATTGCCGTCCGCCGTCACTGTCGGATTGTTGCCCTATGGTGCCGACGCCCCGCGCTGGCTTGCCGCGGCGCGCGGCCACGGCCATGAAGTGCTGCTGGAAGTCCCGATGGAGCCGTTCGATTTTCCCGACAGCGATCCGGGTCCGCACACGCTGCGCGCCGGCAGTGCTACCGCCACCAATGCCACGCGCCTGAACTGGGCGCTGACCCGTTTCACCGGCTATGCCGGCGTCACCAATCTTTTGGGCGACCGGCTGCTCTCCGACACCGAGGCGCTGGCGCCGGTTCTCACCACCCTGTCGCGGCGCGGGCTTTATTTCTATGACGCGGGCAACGCCACCCAGTCGGTGGCGCCGCAGGTGGCGCAAAGCCTGGCGGCGCCGTTCGCACGCGGCCAGGCCGAGATCGACGCCATCCAGACGGCGCTGGAGATCGACCGCCGCCTCTCCGATCTGGAGACCGCCGCCCGCGAACATGGCAGCGCCGTGGGAACGGCGTTTCTCTATCCCGTATCCGTGGATCGCATCGCTCAATGGGCGAAGGGATTGCAGGCGCGCGGCTTTGTTCTGGTGCCTGTTTCAGCGATAGTGACCGCGCCGAAGCCCTGAATGTCATGGCCCGCACCCCGGTCCGCGCTATGCGCGGCCGGAGTGTAAACTCCTGCGGGCCACCCAGGTGATACAGGCATTGCTTTCGACTTTTCGTATCTGGATGACCCGCTGTTGCGGGCCATGACGGATCATGTTTCCTTCGGTGGTCCGTTCATTCCATTCTTCAGGAATTTCAATGTCCAATCTCCCCTATCGCCCCTGCGTCGGGATCATGCTCGTCAACGGCGACGGCAAGGTCTTCGCGGGAAAACGCATCGACCAGACGCTGGAAGGCTGGCAGATGCCGCAGGGCGGTATCGACGCAGGCGAAAGCCCGCGCCAGGCGGCTTTGCGCGAATTGCTGGAAGAGGCCGGCACCGACAGGTGCGAGATCATCGCCGAACGCGACGACTGGCTGACCTATGACCTGCCGGCGCATCTGATCGGCGTTGCCCTGCATGGGAAATATCGCGGCCAGAAACAGAAATGGTTCCTGGCGCGCTTCACCGGTCAGGACAGCGACATCGACCTGCATACCCATGAGCCGGAATTCTGCGACTGGAAATGGTTCGGCCTCGACGAACTGCCCGGCCTGATCGTGCCGTTCAAGCGCGCGACGTATGAGACTGTGATCGAAGGGTTTCGCGATTTGGTGAAGGCGGCGGTGTGATTCACCCTGTCATGGCCCGCCGGAGTGCGGGCCACCCAGGTGACGCCTGCGCAGACGGTGCCGGATGAGATATCGAACGAACCTGCAATAGCCGGAATATGGCGGTCTGGGTGACCCGCATTCGCGGGCCATGACATCGGGAAGGCCCGTTCGCCTATGACGCCTTTACCGGTGTCGGGCCTGCGAACTTCTTCTGGAAGTCCCGCATGAAGCTCTTCAGCGTATCGACCGAGGCGATCTTCGCCGCCGCGTCGCGGAAGGCCAGGCCGTGCATGTCGATGGGCTGGATCAGCACGGCGAAAAGTGGGGCGTCGGGCGTGCCCTTCAATTTCGGCGCGAAGGCCGCGCCCAGCCGCTCCAGGCTTTTCTCGTCATCGGCCAGGGAATAGGCCACGGCGGCGCGCAGCGCATCCATCCGCTCGGGGCCGGTGAAGGGCGCGGCGCTGCTGCGGGCGTTCAGCATCTCCTCGATCTTCTGGCCCGCCACCGCCCAGTTGCCGCTTTCCCAATAGATGTCGGCGCGCAGCCGGCGCGTGTCGGCGCTGTCGTCGACCGCGATCAGGTCCAGGGCGTTGTCATACTGCTTCAGAGCGGCGAAGGCGCGCGCTTCCAGGATCAGCCGGGCATGGACCACATCGCCGGGCAGGCCGGTGATCTCGGAATCGCGCAAGGTGGCGATGGCGTCGCCCGGCTTGGCGGCCATCAGTTGCACCGCCGCCAGGCGGGTGGCGACCTGGGCCTTGGCGACACCATCCAGCCGCTTGTCGACCTGATAGGCCAGAAGCTTGGTGGCGGGCGCCAGCAGGTCCACCGCGATCAGCCGGTCGGCCATGCGGCGGATCATCTCGTCCCCGTCCGGCCCGATCGGCGTCAGGTCGATATTGTCGTAGAACATGGCCAGCGACTGCACCGCCGACAGCTTGTCGGCGCCGCCCTTGAGGTAAAGGCTGACAAAGGCACTGCGCATGTCGTCCTGCGCCGCCCGCGCCGCGTCGCCGCTGAAATTCTGCGTCGCCACGCGCAGCGTCTTCAGGCCGTCCTGCCAGTCGCCATCCTTGAAATAGAGCGAGGCCAGCTTGCGCAGCGTCTTCAATTCCAGTCCGTCGCCGCGCCAGCGGAAACGCAGTTTTTCCAACGTGCCGATGGCCTGTTTCGGCGCAATCGCCCCGGCGTGCAGCCCCGCCTCCGTGCGGTAGTAGATCGCGGCGGCCTGCAGCCGCTCGTCGCCGGTCTTTTCCACGGCGGCGAATTCCGGCACGGCGGCTTCATAGCGGCCTTCGGCGGCGGTGATGCGGGCCTTGCCCAGCCTTGCCTCGACCGCCATCGCGGACGGCAAGTCCTTGGGCAGGCGCAGCAGGACGGCGTCGGCAAGATCGAGCCGCGACAATTCCAGCGCCGCCTCGGCATCGGCCAGGATGGCGCGCGCGCGCCATTGCGTGGGATAGCGCGACAGCACCGCATCGGCGGCTTCCAGTTCGCCGTGCGCGGCTTTCCAGTTGTTCAGTCCCGCGTCGGCCAGGCCACGCCACAAGGCGGCATGACGGTCATTGTCGAATTGCGGCCCGGCCAGCTCGTTGCGGGCGTCGCGATAGCGGCCCATCTGCACATCGGCGGCCGCCCGCATGGTGGAAAGCTGGATGTCGCCCTTCAGCGCCGGATCGCTGCTCTGGATCAGGTTGACCAGGCCCAGCGCCTCGGCGCCGAAATTCTGCGCCAGATAGAAGCGCGCCAGGTGCAGGCGCGCGGAATTCATCTGGCTCGGCGGCACGGTGGCGATGTCGTGGTTCATCGCCCGCTCGGTGGCCAGGAAGCTGCCGCCGCTCTGTTTCCCCCATTTGGCGAAATCCAGGAAGCTGGGACCGCCCGCGATATGGGCCAGCGCCGCCGGCGAATTGGCCACCGGCGCTTGCGGCGGGGTCAACGCCATGCCGCCGGGGCGTGAGATGGTGACGCGCGTCCCCGCCACTCCGATCGCCAGATCGTCGGCATAGGGCGCGATCACCAGGCCCTGCGCGGTGGGCAGGGCGGCGAAGGCGGCGAAAGTCTTTTGCGCGGGCACGGCATAGCCCGCCGCCGACGGCACCACGGTCAGGGTGTCGCCGCTGGCCGGATCGACGATCTGGAATGTCTTGTCGGCGCGGGGCAGGGTGGTGATGAGCGAGGTGCGCTTCGGATCGGCCTGGTTGCGGGCAAAGCCGATGGCGGTGGCATCGCTGGCGACGTCGCCGCCGATGGTAACGCGCAAATTCGTGCCTTCGGCATGGGCGGCGATCTTCGCGGGGTTCTTCAGGCCGATGCGCAATATCGCGAGTCCAGGATTGGTGGAGGCCTCCACTGTGGTGGCGAAGCCGGTCAGCGCCTTCTGCAGGTTGGCGGCATCCGGCGCGGGCGCGTTCTCCAGCACCACCCAGGCGGTGGTGCCGCGCACGAAGACGGCGGCGGCACCGGCGCCGCGAAAGCTGAGACTGGCGCCGGTCTTGGTGAGCTGGCCCGTCGCGCTTTGCGGCGTGGTGGCAGCCGCCTGCGTGGCGGGCGGCGCGGCAGGCTTGGTGTCTTTCGCGTCCGCGACTTTGGTGTCTGTGGGCTTGGCCTCGGCCACTTTTGTGGCGGGCTTGCTCTCGATCTTCTCAGCCGTCTTGCTCTCGGCGGGCTTCTTGCCCGCAAGCTGCGCCGCCGCCTCGGTGATGGCTTTTGCCTGCGCCGCGCTGGCGCCGGCGGCCATTCTCGTCACTTGCGGCTTGGCGGTACCGGGCGGCACATAAGCCGCGGCATCGGTTTTGGGCGCCAGGATATCCAGCACCACATGATGGCCGTCGCGGAAATCGTGATAGCCGGAATCGGAATCGGTGCTGAACTCCACCAGCGTGGTGCTGCCGTCCAGATGCCAGGCGGCGTTCTTCACCCAGGCGGGCGGGAATTTGTTCAGGATGGAAAGGTCCATGCGCGCGGGCACGCCGAACTTCACCGTCAGCTTGCCCGCTCCGGCGAACACCGAATAGGGCACGTCCTTGCTCCAGTCGAAGACCAGGCGGGTGAAATTGCTGTAGCCACCGGCGCGCAGCTTGATCTGCGGCAGGCTGGCGGGATCGACCGGCTTGGGCGGTGCGGGTTTGGGCGGCGGCGGCAGGTCGGGCATCGCGCCGCTGAAATCGACGGGCGCCAGATCGACCACGGCCTTGAGGCCCTGCTGGCTGACATGCAGCCGGACCGGCTGGCTGAGAGCGAAGCGCAGCGTCCTGCCATCGCCATCGGCATGGCCCGAGGTGATGAGGCCGGGCGCGGCGGCGGTGAAAGCAGCGACATCGAGGTTGGGTTTGCGGTCGAAGGCGATGGCCAGCACGGCGCCGGTGGCGCTGGCGGTGACTTTCGCCGGACTGTCGAAGGTAAAGCTGAGGCGGCGATAGCCGCCTTGGGCATTGCCGGCGACCCGATCGGCGGCAACGGCGGATGTGGCGCAGAGCGCCAGCACCAAGATCGCCACAACCCTTGGGCCAAGCCGTTGAAAAGTCACAACTTACTCCCCCTCTGGCCTCAGTATGGCGGGGCGGCGTTAACCCGGGGTTAAGGCTGTTTTCCCGGCGGTGCCGCAGGCGCGGCGCTGGCGGTCTGGGTGGGAGCGGGGGCCGCCGCGACGGCGGGCGCCGCCGGGGCCGCAGCATCCGCCGTTTCCGGCAGGGCGAGCCGGTCGGCCAGCTTCACGGTCAGGGTCTTGGCGTTGTCGGCGCTCATCTTGGCCAGCACCAGCGAGAACACGTCGGCCTTCATCGCCTGCGCCACCGGCACCAGCACGCCATCGGGCAGGGCGTCGAAGATGCGGGCGGCGTCGGCGGGCTTCATCGCCGAATAGGTCTTCACCAGGGCGGTGATCTGCGCCTTCTGCGCGGCATCGCGGTCGGCCAGCAGGGCGGCGATCTTGTTCTGCAGCGTCTGGAGTTGGGCGATCTTGGCGTCCACCCGCTTCTCGGTGGCGGCCAGGATGTCGGCCTGCAGCTTGATCTTGGCGTCGCGCGCATCCAGCTCGCCGCGCCGGCGCGACAGACTGGTGAGAATGTCGGCCTCGGCGGCGGATGCGATCTGCTGGTCCGGCTCGGCGTAATCGGCGTTGGCGGGCTGCGGCGTCTCGGTCAGCGAGGCGGCGGCGGCCGAGATGGAAGTCTGGGCCAGGGCGGCGCCGTCGCGCACCAGGCCGGTGCCGTTCAGCACCAGAAGCGCGGCCAGGCCCAGCACCAGGCTGGGCAGCAGGCGGACAAGACGAGGCAGTTTGGTTTTCATCACTGGTTCACGCTGATCGGATTCCGGGCGGCGTTGAGACGGCTCATGATGCTGCTGGACGGCAGCGGCATGTCGGGGATTTCGCGCGCCACGCGCGGGCTTGCGGCCGCACTTTCCATGCGCTGCGCGATGCGCTCGCCCGAGACGGTGAGCACCGAAAGCTCGTCGATATGCAGGCGGGCGCGCTTGAGGCGTTCGTCCAGGGTGGCGGCGGATTCACCGGCGGCGGCCTTGAGCGCGCGCAACGAGGCGCCTGCCCCGGCGATCGCCATGTTGAGTTCGCCCACCAGGCGCCCCAACCCTTCCTGGCCCTTGCGCACGGCGGCCAGGCGCCGTTCCAGCAGGACGCAATAGCCCAGCGTGGCGGCCAGCAGCACTTCCAGGATCAGTTCGGCGATGAAGGTGAAGGTCATGGCGGTCTCTCTACTTGAAAAAGAGCGGGGGACTTTGCGGCTTCAAAGAAGCCGGGACGCATCGGTGCGTTCGATGGCTTCGTCGACCTTGACCGCCACCGAGGTGCCCACCCGGCCCATGCGGCCGGTGAGCAGCGGCACGCCGCCGCAGCGCAACTGGATTTTGGACTCGGGCGTTGCGCCCAGCATCAGGGTCTGGCCGACTTCCAGGTTCATCACCTGGTTCAGCGGCATGGCCTGCTCGTCCAGGATGGCCTGGATATCGACCTTGGTGGACCAGAGTTCGGTGGCCAGATGGCTTTCCCAGATCGAGTCGCGGCCGAATTTCTCGCCCATGAACTGCTGCAGCAGCAGCTTGCGGATCGGCTCCAGCGTGGCGTAAGGCAGCAGCATTTCGATGCGCCCGCCGCGGTCTTCCATATCGATGCGCAACTTGACCAGGATGGCGGCGTTGGCGGGCCGCGCGATGGCGGCGAAGCGGGGATTGGTCTCCAGGCGGTCCAGGGTGAAGCTGACCGGGGCCAGCGGTTCGAAGGCGGCGCGCATGTCGGCCAGGATCACTTCGACCATGCGCTGCACCAGCGTGCGTTCGATGGTGGTGTAGGGCCGCCCCTCGATGCGCATGGCGGACGAGCCGCGGCGCCCGCCCAGCAACACATCGACGATGGAATAGATCAGGTTGGAATCGACGGTGAAGAGGCCGTAATTGTCCAGTTCCTCGGCGTGGAAAACCGCCAGGATGGCGGGCAGGGGAATGGAGTTGAGATAGTCGCCGAAGCGGATCGAGGTGATGGAATCCAGGCTGACTTCGACATTGTCGCTGGTGAAATTGCGCAGAGAGGTGGTCATCAGCCGCACCAGGCGGTCGAAGACGATCTCCAGCATCGGCAGGCGTTCATAGGAAACCAGCGCCGAATTGATGATGGCGCGCACGCCCGACTTGTCCTGGCCCTGGTCAGCGTTGACGTCGAAGCCGAGAAGCGAATCGATCTCTTCCTGGTTCAGCACGCGTTCGGCGGTCCCGCCGGCGCCGGAAAGGGCACCTTCCGCCGGAAAAGTCTCGGCAGCTTCCGGTGCGGCTTGGATTTCGTCGGCCATGATCTGCTCTTCGATTTGTCGGCGTTGAAAGCGGCGTGACGCGGGTTACTGGACCAGCATTTCCTTCAGCAGCACGTCGCGCACATGATAGGGCGCGGCGGCCACGTTCACCCGGCGCAGCAATTCTTCCTTCAGGCGCATCACGCCGGAGGAGCCTTTGAGGTCTTCCAGCCGCAATTCGCGCAGGTAAGCCTGGAACTGGTCCTTGACGCGGGGCATCAGGACTTCCATCGCCTTCTTCTGGTCTTCATTCTCCAGCTCCAGAGACACCGAAAGCTGCAGATAGGCGGGGGTGGAATCGGCGCCCTGGATGTTGACGGTCAGCTTGTCGAGATCGCTGAAAGCCACTTGCGGCGGGGTCAGTGGCACGTCCTCGGCCTTGGCCTGCTTGGCGTTGTCGGTCTTGGAGAGAAAGAAGTAGGCGCCCGCGCCGCCGCCGCCCAGCACCAGCAGCAATGCCGGCACCGCGATCATCAGCATTTTCTTGGAAAGCAGCTTCTTCTTCGGCGCGCCTTCGGCGGCCTCGCCCTCCGGCTTGTCGCCTTCGGCTTCAGGAGCCGTCTCTTTCTTTTCTTTCTTCGCCATGGACAGCAGGCTTTCCGTATCTTGCGCGCCTCACCCTAGGCAAACGTGGTTAAGGAGCGGTTGAAATTGCCGCCTGCGGCGCATCCGCCCCGGCAGAATTTTCCGCACGTCCGGCATGGCGCGCGAAAAACTCAATGAAAATGGGCATTTTTCGCTGGCATGGCGGCTGCAACGGTCCTTCCGTCGGTCCAGAAAGGATCCGGAGGCGTCACATGGATAATTCACTTCTCGTTAGTCTTTCGCAGCAGATCGCGGCCTATCGTTCGATGGACGTGATCGCGAACAATATCGCCAACGCCTCCACGCCGGGCTTCAAGCGCGAAAGCGCCAAGTTCGAGGAGTATGTGAGCCAGGTGCGCCCGGCCGAAGGCCAGACCGGCCCGCAAACCATCAGCTTCGTCAAGGATGCCGGTACCACGCGCGACATCAGCCAGGGCAACATCACCGCCACCGGCGCCCCGCTGGACATGGCGCTGAGCGGCAAGGGCTTCTTCACTGTCGCCACGCCGCAGGGCGAGCGCTACACCCGCGACGGCCATTTCAGCCTCGACCAGGATGGCCGCATCGTCACCTCCGACGGCTATGCCGTGCAGGGTGAAGGCGGCGCCATCACCATCACGCCCACCGACGGCGACATTCATGTCGCCGCCGACGGCACCATCTCCAGCGTCGTCAACGGCACGCTCAACCAGTTGGGCAAGCTGCGCCTGACCGATTTCGCCGATGTGCGCGGCATGACCAAGGAAGGCGGCAATCTCTATTCCGCCAGCCAGCCCGGCATTCCCGCCACCGCCACGCTGGTACAGGGATCGCTGGAAAGCTCCAACGTCCAGCCGGTGCTGGAAATCAGCAAAATGATCGAAGTGATGCGGGCCTATGAGGCCACCGCCACGCTGTCCAAGTCGCAGTCCGATCTCAACCGCGACGCCGTCGCCAAACTCGGCGCGATGCCGAACTAAGGAACAGACACATGCGCGCCCTTTCCATCGCCTCCACCGGCATGCTGGCCCAGCAGACCAATGTCGAAGTCATCGCCAACAATCTGGCGAACATGAACACCACGGGCTTCAAGCAGCAGCGGGCCGAATTCCAGGACCTGCTCTACCAGAACATCCAGACCCCCGGCGCCCAGACCAGCGACACCGGCGCGGTCGCCCCCAACGGCATCCAGATCGGCGCCGGCGTCAAGACCGCCGCCATCTACCGCGTCACCACCCAGGGCGATCTCAAGAACACCTCCAATCCCTATGACGTCGCCGTCCAGGGCGCGGGCTATTTCCGCATCCAGATGGCCGACGGCACCGACGCCTATACCCGCGCCGGCAATTTCTCGCTCAGCCCGCAGGGCCAGCTGGTGACGCAGCAGGGTCTGGTGGTGCAGCCGGGTATCGCTATTCCGCAGAACACGATCAGCGTCTCGATCAACGCCCAGGGCCAGGTCAACGCCACGGTGGCGGGCAATGCGACGCCGCAGACCGTGGGTCAGCTCGAGCTCACCCGTTTTCCCAACGAGGCCGGCCTGAACGCGCAGGGCGACAACCTCTTCCTGGAAACGCCCGCTTCGGGCAGCCCGCAGGCGGGCGTGCCGGGCACGCCGGGCTACGGCACCATCCAGCAGGGCTTCCTGGAAACCTCGAACGTCAATTCGGTGGATGAGATCACCGCCCTGATCACCGCCCAGCGCGCCTATGAAATGAACTCCAAGGTGATCTCCGCGGCCGACCAGATGATGCAGAACACGGCGCGCCTCGGAGGTTGATGATCCATGACCGACGTAATCGCAGACGCGCCGATTCTTTTATGGTCGCCCCGGCTTTCGCCGACGCTCCACCGCTTGGGAGGTTGAACGCCATGACTCTCTATTCCGACGATGCCGACCTGTTTCCTCTGCTGGGCCGTCCCGGCTCGCGCCGCCGCGCCATCGGCCGGCTGTTGCTGGTCATCACCCTGTTCGCGCTGCCTTCGGCCGTGCTGCTGTTCGTGGGTACGGCTTTCGCCGCCGAAGCGCCGCAGATTCGTATCGTGGTCCCGGCCCGCGACATCATGCGCGGTGAGGTGATCGGCGAGAGCGATCTCACCTACGCCGAGGTCTCCACCACCGCCACGCCCGCCACCACCGTCACCAAGTTCGAGGCGCTGACCGGCATGCAGACCCGCCGGATGCTGCGCGCCGGCCAGAGCATCCGTCC
>Ga0310811_10014416_pt1 | contig 10309 bp, 9 predicted proteins | sample YCmetagenome_FD_207642 | JGI IMG/M metagenome (GOLD analysis project Ga0310811, IMG submission 207642) | Soil microbial communities from experimental microcosm in Duke University, North Carolina, United States - YC | ecosystem: Engineered > Artificial ecosystem > Soil microcosm > Unclassified ... | reverse complement strand
TTCAGCTTTGCCGACGACGTCGATCAAACGTTCGCAGAACGGGCCGAAGATGCGTTAGATGCGATCGATACGATGTCGGTGGTTGTGGAGGTTGTCGATAGCCGCTTCGCGGCTTGGCCCAATGTGGACCCGTTGCTGAAGCTCGCCGATTTCCAGAACAACGGCGCACTGATCATCGGCGATACGCGGCCATATGACCGCAGCTTCGATTTCATTACGCCGCAGGTGAATTTTCGCTGCGGCGAACATACGATTGCGTCCGGACGCGTGCACCATGGTGCCGGCGACCCGCGGCGACTTGTAGCGTGGCTGGTCTCGCGAATGCTGCAAACCGGGCGCTCGATTCCGGCACGAACGCTGCTTACGACAGGCTCTTACACGCCGCTTTACATGGCGAACGAGCCGGCCCTCGTGCAAGGCGAAATTGCAGGCTTTGGCGCGATTGAGTTCCACATCGCCTGATATGGGTTACCCGCCGCCCGCAGCTAGCCGTTTGTGCAGCAATGGAATCAATCGTTCGTCGGGTATGGCTGCCGCGGCGAGTGCGCTTACCTCCGGATACGTTGCAGCGGCAATCGAAGACAGGACTTGACCAGGCGGGGCTTCGACGATCAAGGTCGCGCCGAGTTCGACAATGACGGTGAGCGCATCGAACCATCGCACCGTGTGACGCATATTCGTGACGAGGTCGTCACGAATGGCATCGGCGGTCCTAAGCGGCCGTGCCGTCCGATTACCTACGTAGACGGCGCGCGGTGCACACACAGGGACGTCTGCAGCATAGGCGGTGAGTTCTTCGCACGCTGCGGCAAGCAGTTCGCAATGGGACGGCACACTCACAGCCAGCCGCTGCGCACGATGTGCGCCGAGCGAGAGAGCGCGCGCGTTGTAGCTATCGAGCGCTGCGTCCGAACCCGCAATCACGATTTGACGTGGCGCATTGACGTTGGCGATGTAGACCCGCGATTCGCTACCCGTGCTTTCGTTGGCCAGCCTTTGAACCTCGTGTTCAGTCAACCCCTCGATGGCGGACAGGCCATATCCACGGGGGTAAGCGCGCTCCATCAACTCGGCACGCTTTCGAATGAGATGCAGCGCATCGGTGAAGGCAAGGGCATTGCAAGTGACGGCAGCGGCATAGGCGCCTACGGACAAGCCCGCTGTGAGCGCAATGTCGAAACCTTCATCGGCAAGTCGTCGCGCCGTTGCCACTCCTGCGACGAGGAGCCCGATCTGCACCGCAACGCTCGATTGCAACGCCTCCGGCGTATCGAGCGTCAGAATGTCGAGCGATAGCACGTCGGCCGCTTCGGCGATCGTCGCCTCCACGATCGGATGCGACGGCAATCGATGGAGGAAGCCCGGCGATTGCGCACCTTGGCCAGGAAAAATACAAGCCAACATCAATCATCGCTCCCGCAATGCGCAAATTCGGCAGACCATGGATCAGCGATAAGACACGGGCCGTCCGCACGCTTCACGAGCGTGCGCGGTTTGTGCCTGGCCCACTCGGCGAGCGCAACACCGCCTGCTGGCGTTTCGAGTTGAACGTCGACGCGGATACCCGCCGTTTCGGCGCAAGATTCGAATTGGTGGAGCAATGCATGCGCCTCGTCGGCCGGAACTGGCGCCGGCGCACGCATGAGCACATCCAGATCGCTCGACGCATGAACGGTCGGAACGCCGGTGGCAAGCTCGAATGCCGTGCTGCCTGTCGGGCCCCAGGTCCAACCGACTAGGCACGCGCGCTCTAGCAATGCACGTAACAACACAAAAGGAGCCAGCATGGCACGACCCTCTGGGGGGCACCGGTGCAAGAGATGCTCCGGCGATATCAATGCTTCGATATCCTGGCTGTCGGCAAACGTCGCGTGGCGTTCGGCGCGCGTAGCGCCGCGCAGACCCACGGCAACGTGACCTGGCACGGCTCGCGCGCGGCGCACGACGGCAAACGGCGCGCGAGCAAACGCATCGTGAACCCAGGGCGGCGCGTCGGTATCAGCGGCCGCCACAGGACAGCGCCGCAGCTTCAGCAGATCGTGCGGACGGTAACGGGCATCGCTCATGACTTCGGCAGGCCGTGATGGGCGTCGAGGCGTGTCGCCTTCAGCAGGCGTTCCATTGTTCCGCGATCCGGCGGCGAACGTCGATCGATGCGGCACGCGTTGTCTTCGCGGCGTCGGACGCCAAGCGATGCGAGAGATCGCGTGGCCCCTGGCGAGCGCTCGCCACGGCCTCGATCAAGGCTTGGCGCACGCGTGCAATCTGCTCGTCGTTGGGCGAGTCGGCATCGACGTTGTCGATCAGACGATCAAGCAATCCCAGCTTGGCAATCGCCGACAATGAATAGGACATCGGCGTGATCGTCTCACCCAGTGCATCGAGCGCTTCGACCGAACGCCGGGTGACCCGTGCGGCTGCATCTTTGCCCATCGCGTGCACCATCGTGCCGGGCGCGTCGAGCGCAAGAATGCGATTAGCCTGATAGCCGTGTGCGAGAAAAGCGCCCGACATGGCAGGACCCACGATCAGCGCGACAACGGGGTGACCCGCTTGACGCGCGCATGCGTAGGCATCGACGGCAGCAGCGCAGGCGAGGTGAATGCCCAGCATCTCCTCTCGGTATCCGTACGCCTGACTCTTGACGTCGACGATCGCGACGATCGGCCGCCGACGCTCGCTCGCCGCATCGCTCTCAATGACTTCGCGCACGGCGCGCGCCAGTAGCCAGCCTTGCTCGAGACCGACAACATTCTCTCGTGCACGTGCAAAGCGGTTCTCGGCATCGGGCACGACGGCGATAAACCGCGCAAGGTCTCCCGCCAGCTGGGCATCGACGTGTGCGACAGGTGAGGACGAAGGTGTGCCACATGTGCCAGCCTCACCGGCTAGCGCGCGCAGCCAGCGCTGGCCGCGCGTAAGCGTTGCATCGTTCATCGCTTTTCCAACTCCTTAGTAATCCTCACGATTGGGTTTCGGCCGTCGAGCCGTCATCGGCACATGCGCGCAGCACGGTTCGCATCGACTCGGGCGTCACGCTTTGCGGGTCGATTTGCGCAAGGCGCGCAAGATAGGCGTCGACCTGCTGGCTGCGGTGCGCCGATGGCACGCCGCGTGCGAAGGCGGAATGCACGGCCGTCGCAATGGCGCTTGCATCGTCGTCGACGAGTGCGTCGGCGAACCCCGTTGCGACGCGCTGCGCTCCACCGATCAACTGCCAGACGAGACGCCGATCGCTCGCGTCGAGCTCGTCCACGCCGGCTTCCTGCTCGATGACTTCGGGACCGTTCATGCCCAGTCGCCCTTGACGCGTCATGATGAGGCGCGAGCAGAGCGCTGCGGCGAGCGACATGCCGCCGAAGCACCCGACCATGCCCGCGACAATGCCGACCACCGGTACATGCTGCCTGAGCGCCACAATGGCCGACTGGATCTCGGCGATTACGGCAAGGCCAAGGTTGGCTTCCTGCAGGCGCACGCCGCCTGTTTCGAACACGATGAGGGGCCGTACGGGATGTCCGTTTTCACAATCGCGCAAGGCGAGCTCGAGCGCCGCCGCGATCTTGCTGCCCGCCACCTCGCCAATGCTGCCGCCCTGAAAGGCGGATTCGATTGCAGCCACCACGGCAGGCTCGCCATCGATCGTCCCGCGTGCGATGACGACGCCGTCATCGGCTTGGCAGACGATGCCTTGCAAGGGCAGCCATGGCGAAGTGTGGTGATCGAAAGGGCCAGCCAGTTCGCGGAACGAGCCCTTGTCGAGCAACGCACGGGCACGCTCGCGGGCCGTCATCTCTATGAAGCTTTCGCGCGCGATGAAAGGGGGCGGCGAAGTGAGTTGCGAGGTCATTGCGCACCTCCTTGCGGTTGTGCGGTGCATGGTGGGGTGGGCGCAGCCGCTTCGGTCGCCTCGGCCGTCTCGATTGCTTCGGCGAGCCGCAGCGCGACCACGCCCGGCGTAGCGCCGAAATCGTTGATCTCGATGACGGCTGCACCGTCATAACGCGTGAAGAATCGATCGAGCACGCTTTTCCAGATGTGCGCATAACCGTCGACACTCGTGTTTACGATCACGCGTGCGCCCATTGCGTCGTGCGGCGACAACAGCACTTCGAGATCGCCCGAACCGACCACACCCACGTGTGCGCGTGCTTTGACGACGCGTTGTGCCGCGTAGTCGAACGTCAAATGTTCCATGAGTTGTCACTCCCGCCGGCGCCGTATCGCACCAGCTTATCGATAAAAAGCGTCGCGGCGAGCAGATCGGCCGCTCCGCCCGGCGATGCGTTCAATTTCAACAGAGCCCGATCGAGCCGATACAGGGCCGCGCGGCCGGGGAGGGTGGCACTGCCGCCGCACGAGAGCACCTCGCGCGCACCGCGCTGCGCCGTATCGAGCGCGGGGTGCCCGGCGCGGTGCAAAAGGCACGTGTCGTCGAGTGTCGTCATGATCGAAAGCAGTGCATCGATGCGTGCAGCAGTCTCTCCGTCACCGCGGCGCCGTGCAGCCTGCAATGCAGGTAGCCCGGCATCGAGCACATGCGGAAAACCACATTGGGCCTCCCGCCGCGCGCCGCCGACACCGTAGCGCGCACGCACGCGTGCTCCGTTGCTATCGGGCACGACGGCGGCGGTATCGGGAAAGCATGCGATGCGAGCGCCAAACTCACCCACTTGCTGAGGGTGCCAATCTCGTCCCACGTCATGACATAGGGTGGCGCCCGCAACCAAAAGGCCGACGATCCAGATGGCGCCGCGATGGGCATTGCTGCCTTCGGTTGCTCGCATCATGTCCAGCTCGCCGGCTCGGCCGATGGCGGCAAGCTCCGTGCGCAGCGCCGCAGAAGGCACTTTGCTGCGTGAAGCGCGTGCGAGCGCTTCGAACGTCGGCTCAAGGGCATGCGCCGAGCGCGTCATGACCGCAAGGCTCAGATCGCGATGCGCACCGCTGCCGCGCCGGTCCACAAGCGCGGGTTTCGGCGTGAGATGCGCTTCTTCGAGCAGGGCATCAACGGCAAAGCGCGCGAGCCGCGCGGGCAGGCCGTTGGCTCGCGCAGGCGACGCCAGGCGCACGACGTGCGTTGTCGTCGCGGCCATCGCCTACCAGCTCCTGAAGCGGGCCGGCGGCGCATAAAGCCCGCCTGACCACTCAACGAGATCGTCGATGTTGCGTGCCGCGAGAAGCGTGCGTTTGGCCTGCCCGCGTCGAATGCCGAGATCCTCCGGATACGCGACGATGCCTCGCTGCCGCAATTGCGCAGTTCTCGCCGGCTCTGCACGCAATCCAATGGGCGTGACGCCGGCTACGGCGGCGAGCGCCGCGCGGCGTTCCTCGATCCCCTGTGCCTTGTGAAGATAGGCGATGCCTTCTTCCGTCACGACATGGCTCACGTCGTCGCCATAGATCATGACAGGAGCGATCGGCATACCGCTTTTCGCACCGACGGCAACGGCATCGAGCTCGTCGACGAAAGTGGGTTCCCCCCCTTTCTTGTACGTTTCGGCGAGTTGCACCACGAGCTTGTGCCCGCGCGCGACTACTGAACCCGTCGTGCTCGCACCGCCTTCCGCTTTCAGCATCTTGAGCCATGCTTCGCTTGCATGGCGCCGCCCACGCGGATCATGGCCCATGTTGGGCGCGCCGCCGAATCCTGCCAGACGGCCGCGCGTGACCGTCGACGAGTTGGCATCCGCATCCATTTGCAGCGTCGAGCCGATAAACAGATCGACACCGTATTGGCCCGCGAGCTGGCAAAGTACGCGATTGGAGCGCAGACTTCCGTCGCTGCCCGTGAAGAAGATATCTGGACGTGCCGCGATATAGGCTTCCATGCCCACTTCGCTACCGAAGCAATGGATGCTTTCGACCCAACCCGACTCGATGGCCGGAATCATGGTGGGGTGGGGATTGAGCGTCCAGTTGCGGCAGATCTTGCCTTTGAGGCCGAGCTCGGCCCCGTACGTCGGCAGGATCAGCTCGATCGCGGCAGTGTCGAAGCCAATGCCATGATTGAGCGAGGTGACGCCATACGCTTCGTAGATACCCCGGATCACCATCATCGCGGTAAGCACCTGCAAATCGCCGATGTGACGCGGATCGCGGGTGAATAGCGGCTCGATGGCATACGGGCGATCGGATTGCACAACGACGTCAACCCACGATCCTGGTATGTCGACGCGCGGCAGGGTATCGACTATTTCGTTCACTTGAACAATAACGATGCCATGCCTAAACGCGGCGGCCTCGGCAATGGTCGGCGTATCTTCGGTATTCGGCCCGGTATAAAGGTTGCCGTGACGGTCGGCCTTTTCCGCGCATAGCAACGCAACGCGCGGCGCCAGGTCGACAAACATGCGTGCGTACAGTTCGACGTAGGTATGGATCGCACCGACTTCAAGCTGGCCGTCTTCGAGCAGTTGTGCAACGCGCAAGCTTTGTGGGCCGGCGAAAGAAAAATCGACCTTGCGTGCAATGTTGCGCTCGAAGAGCGTCAAGTGCTCGGGACGGCCGATGCTCGATATCAACAGATGGATTCCGTTGACCTTGCCCGGATCGACTTTCGCGAGCGAGCGCGACAGGAAGTCGGCCTGTTTTTGGTTGTCGCCTTCGAGCGCGACGCGGTCACCTGGGCGAATAAGCGCTTCCAGCGCGTCGACGATCCGCGCGGTAGGCAAGACGCCATCCTCGATCCATGGGGCAACGACGGCAAGACGCCGCGCCTTTTCGTCGCGCAGCGTCGTCCAACTGCGCGCGGCGGGATTATCGGCTGAATCAGTCATCGGTTGATCGAGTCTAGTTTGAGGTGTCTGTATGGTCTGGCGAAACGAACCCTGTCACGCGCGGCGTGACTTCGGCGCAGACCCGGAGGCACGCGCCTTGCCGAGGTCGGCACTGGAGGCCCGTTCGGGGTCGGTGTCGCGTTCGCTTTCGCTTTCGTTCAAGAGCGTATGGAGCAGTGCTCCGGTATCCAAAAGGTGCTCGGTAATCAATTTCTGCGCCGTGCTTACATCGCCGCGACGCACGGCGCGAAGCAGCGCGGCGTGCTCTCGGTCGGAGACGGCCTTATGATCGGCAAAACCCAGCTTGAGGCGCAAGTAGCGTTCGCCGCGGCGATGCAGCGTAACGATCAACTCCGTCAACTGCGGTCGATGTGCGGGCGCGTAAAGACATAGATGAAACGCTTCGTTACGCAAAACGTAGAGTGTGGGATCCGTTTCCGAGCGCGCTGCATCGTACAGCAACTTCGCCTCGCGCAGCGTTGTTGGGGTATGGGCGGGAATCGCGCAGGCGAGGGCAAGGCTTTCCAGCGAGGCGCGTATCTCATAGATTTCGCGCGCTTCATTGGCATTGAGCGGCGCGACCGTCGCACCTTTGTTCAGTTCGCCCTTGATCCAGCCTTCGCTTTCGAGTTGGCGCAATGCTTCGCGCACAGGGATCGCACTGATCGAGAAATGACGCGCGATTGCGTCCTGACGCAACGGCGCGCCCGGTGCCAACGCGCCGTCGATGATGGCCTCGCGCAAGGCATCGGCCACCATTCGGGAGGCGCTCATGCGCGGCGCAACAGAAACGGCCGCGAGCGGCATGGCGTTTCGCTCTACCCCGTTCGCCGCGGAACCTAGGGGAAAACGATTCGTTACATCGATCATGATAGTCGATATTATATACAAAATATTCGATATCAAATCGGGCAAACCCCGATGTGCTGCCAGGCCCTGAGCTTTACAGCACGCGCCGCTTGGCGTTCTTGAAAGAATAATGAAAGAAGTGGAAAAAACGTATTCCGGAGGAGATTCAGATGAGTTCAGTGACAGGCGGCGCGCGTACCACGCGAGGCCGAACGCCGCTTAATCGTTCGCAGATCGCGGGGTTCTGGGGTGCCTGGGCAGGGTGGACGCTCGATGGGATGGACTCGTTCATCTATGCGCTCATACTTACGCCGGCATTGACTGAGCTGCTGCCGCGCTCGGGCTATGCGGCGACTCCCGCCAACGTCGGTTTGGCGGGCTCAATTATGTTTGCGCTGTTCCTCGTGGGTTGGGGGCTCTCTTTTATATGGGGGCCGCTTGCAGATCGCTTCGGCCGCACGAAGGTTCTGGCGGGCACCATCTTCACCTTCGCGATCTTTACAGGGCTTGCCGCCACGGCGGAAAACGTGTGGCAGCTCGGCATCTATCGCTTCATCGCGGGTGTCGGCATCGGCGGCGAGTGGGCGCTTGCGGGTACCTACGTCGCCGAGGCCTGGCCGGAAGATCGCCGCAAGATGGGTGCCGGTTACCTACAGACTGGCTACTACGCGGGCTTTTTCCTGGCGGCCGCGCTCAACTACACCATCGGCGTGCACTTCGGCTGGCGGGCCATGTTCCTGACGGGGGCCATTCCTGTCGTCGTCGCCATTGTGGTGCTGCTGCGCGTGAAGGAGACCGATAAGTGGCAAAAGGCCGAAGCCGTCGTCTCGAAGGCCAAGCCCTTGCAAGAAATTTTCGGCTCGCATTATCGTCGCCGCACTTGGGTGGCGTGCGGACTGGTGACGATCGCCATCGTCGGCTTGTGGGCCGGTGCAGTCTATGAGCCCTCGGCCGTCATTCAGCTTTCGTTAAAGGCGGGCATGGACAAAAGCGCCGCCACCAAGACGGCATCGCTCGCCACGGGCTTGCTTTCCATCGGCACAGTTCTCGGCTGTCTGGCATTGCCACCGCTCGCCGAGCGGATTGGGCGCAAAAAGACGCTTGCCGTGTACTTCACCGGGATGGCCGTTGCCATCGCGGCAAGTTTCGGTTGGGCGTTCTACTTGCCTAACGGACTGGTGCCCTTCATCGCGTTGCTTTTTGTACTTGGCTTCTTTGGTGGAAATTTTGCGCTGTTCAGCCTTTGGCTGCCGGAACAGTTCGGGACGCGCGTGCGCGCAACAGCATTTGCGTTTTGCACGTCCTTCGGGCGTTTCGTCGGCGCAGGAGTCAACTTCGCGCTTGGCGCTGCCGTCTTGCATATGCACACGCTCGGCGTGCCCGTCGCGTTGACCGCTATCGCATTTGTGGTGGGGATTTTCCTCATTCCTTTGGCGCCGGAAACGCGCGGTCAGGCACTTCCAGAGTAACGCCGCACGTAGCACGCAGCGATGCCGAGAGGGGTATTGCTGCGTGCTGCGCTTATTCCGTTAGCTCGTCCTTTGCCCCTTGCCTCTTGTGTTTCGCGTTTTCGCATCAGCTGGCCGGATTTTCTGCGTCCGGCAAGGGCGCGGTTGGGTTCGGCTCACCGAGAATACTGATCTGGAAAATCGGCGTAGCGGCGAGCGACTGCAACGAGTGATCCTCAGGAATCCTGAGTTGCAATGGAAAGATCACCGATCCGCCGATGACCGATCGCCGGCTGTTGTCGTCCGGGCGAAGCCCCCAGATGTCCTGATAGACGAGCGGTAGAGTCTGCCCGTCACGTACTGTTGTACCGAGATAGAGCATCACATGTCCGCCGATGTAGACGAGCGTGCGCATCGGCTCACCGTGCCGCATGAGGTAGTCGATGCGCTCGGCGGGACTGGCAGCGGACAAGTCCGTGAACTGCCCCGCGCTCATCTGTGTCGACGAGTGACGCGGTAGCCAGACCCCGAATGCCGCAAAGATGCTCTGAAGTTCCGATGAGCAGTCGTTGTAGAGCCCTGTATTGCCCCACCCATAGGGGCGTCCGATCAGCGCTTTAATCAACATCGCCAGATGTCTGGGGGTTGCGGCGAGCGGCATGGGCGCGATCTGCCCGTCAGCAAGGTGCGCTTGGCGGATCACGGCGCGCCCGTCGATATCGCGTGCCGGCACGAGCACCGTTTGCGTGCCCGGCCGTGCATTCTGCGCTTGCGAGACTAGCGGCAACAGCGTGCCCGCGGGCGCGTTGAATCGGAACGATCCGCCATCGTCGCTCACGCTCGCCGATGCCACGATGACGGCACCCCATGAAGTGCGGGCGCGCTGCCTCCAGGTATCGACAAAAGCGTCGTCGACATTGGCAACCCCCGCCGACTGTACCCAGCCTTGAACGTCGGGCGTTTGCACGTATCGCCATGCCCCATCCCGGGTCTGCCCGAGGACATAGAGCGGCGTGCCCGGCTTGACCGCCGAGACCTGCAGATTATCGAACGGGTAGCCCTCACCCGCGAGTTCGTACGAAAAAAATGCTGGGTCCATGGTAGGCAACTCGCGCACAAGGAGATTGCCCGCGGCAATAGCGCGCGACCTTGCCACGTAATGCGGAGCTTGCGCGAATTGGTCGACATCCATATTTTGCGCAATAACGTCGATCCATTTCTGAGTGTGCGCCC
>Ga0310811_10014415_pt1 | contig 10310 bp, 8 predicted proteins | sample YCmetagenome_FD_207642 | JGI IMG/M metagenome (GOLD analysis project Ga0310811, IMG submission 207642) | Soil microbial communities from experimental microcosm in Duke University, North Carolina, United States - YC | ecosystem: Engineered > Artificial ecosystem > Soil microcosm > Unclassified ... | reverse complement strand
TCATTGTCAGCCGTATAGATCTGCGTCACCTTTACTCCATTTATCCACTGGACGAACTGATAATAGTGACCGGGGTCCGACGGATCGGTATACGCTACATTGGCGAGCACCCAGGTGTTGCCGAATATCTGGTCACTGGTAACAAACAGACTATCAAAAGGGACGGCCGCAGGCATCGTGGAGCTTCCCGTGACGGTATCCGTGCCGGAGATTATTTGCAGCTGATAGGTAACGCCGGTCATACCCAGCAGGTTCGAAGTATAAGTACCGGGAGAGGTCTCCTGCAGGACGGAAACATTTCCTCCATTATCAGTAATGCTAACCGACGCCCCGCTGACGGGAGGGAAGTCGTTGTCCGTCTGGAAATCGACGGTCCTGCTCAGCTGCACCTGACAGCCCCCGGCCAGGTTCGTAACATCGGCTTCTACCACCAGTTTGGGAGCTGCGCCGTGAAGTTCGAGCGAGATCACTTTGCGGCACGAAGCGGCGAAGACCATGATCGCGATGACAACAAAAAGGTTCTTTATTCTGAACAGCAACATAGGTTAAAATTTAAAATTATAGGAAATGGAAGGAATGAGCCCGAACAACGCCGTCCGAACAGCCTGCGTCTTCTGCGCATCGTCCGGATCCTGCTGGAACTCGATAGTATAGGCGTTCTGCCGCGCATACGCATTATAAACGCTGAACGCCAGCTCCGAAGAGAACCGCTTCTTCTGCTTCAGCTGACAGGTAGCTCCGAGGTCCAGCCGGTGATAGGCGGGCATGCGGTAGCCGTTGCGCTCGGTATAATAGAACAGCACCTGATCGCCGCTGCGATACTTACCCGCGGGGAAGGTGACGGCATTTCCGGTCGTATAGACCCAGTTGGCGGACAGCGACCATTTTTTGTTCAGCTTGTACATCGCCACGATCGCGACATCATGGGTCCTGTCCTGGGTCGCATTGTACCAGCGGTTATTGTTGATGCCATCGATCAGCTTTTCCGTTTTCGACAGCGTATAGCTTACCCAACCCGTCAGCCTGCCCACCCTTTTTCGCAGCAGCCACTCGATGCCATAGGCCCTTCCCTTGCCGAACGCCAGCTCCGACTCGATTGCATTGGTATTGCTGAACACATCGGCGCCGTCGCGATAGTCCACCTGGTGCTGCATCGTCTTATAATAGGTCTCCACTGTCAGCTCGTACACGTTGCCGGGCAGGTTCTTGTAATAGCCCAGCGATACCTGATCGGAAATCTCCGGCTTGATGATATTGGTGCTCGCTACCCATTTATCCGTGGGACTTGATGAGGTAGAATTGGCCAGCAGATGCAGATTCTGCACATTCCTCACATACGAAGCCTTTATAGACGTAGTGGCATTCAGCTGCAGCGCCGCCGCCAGCCGCGGCTCGAAATTCAGATAGGTCTTTACCACCTGTCCGTCGCTGTAGTGCAGGGTGTCCGTCACTTTTCCGCTGACGGGATCGATGTCGTAGAAATCACCCTTGCCAAGGATCGAAAATCCGGTCAGACGTCCGCCATAGGTAATGTTCAGGTTGTCCGTCGCCTTCCAGGTGTCGCTGACAAAGACGGCATTCTCCAGCGAATGTCTTCTTTGCAAAATACTTGCATTGATAGCCGAATTGGCAGAGGTCGGGGTCACCTCGCCGGGCCTGATCTCGTGGTAGATGGCGTTGACACCCATCCGGAGGGTATTTCTGCTATCCGCATACCACTGCAGCTCTTCTTTTATATTCCAGTCCCTGATCTGGGAGAAGATATTCAGGTCGTATCCCCCGCTGTTGATATGGATCTTGTAGTTGTAGTTGCTGAAGATGAGCGAGGTATTGGAGAAGAGCTTGTTGCTGAAAATATGGTTCCAGCGCAGGGTCCCCGTCCCATTGCCCCAGTCCAGACCGAATAGCTTGCCCACCCCGAGTTTGTCCTGCCCGAAATAACCCGACAGATAAAGCCGGTCCTTATCGCCCAGAATATAGTTGAGCTTGGCGTTGAGGTCATAAAAATAGAGGGTATTGCTATTGATCGTCGAATCGTTGGACAGCTTGAGGAATACGTCGGCATAGGTCCTTCTGGCAGAGAAGAGAAAGGACGAACGGTCTTTTTGGATCGGCCCTTCCACGTTCAGCTTGGCCGAGATCACCCCTACACCGCCGCTGACATTATAGTCCTGGTTATTCCCGTCATTCATCTTGATGTCGAGTACGGAAGACAGACGTCCCCCATACTGGGCCGGCATCCCTCCCTTGTACACGTTGATGTCTTTGATGGCGTCCGAATTGAAGGTGGAGAAGAAACCCAGCAGATGGGACGCATTGTACACGGGCGCCTCATCCAGCAGGATAAGATTCTGGTCGGCCGCGCCACCCCGGACATTAAAGCCGGTATTGCCCTCGCCCGCCGACTTGATACCCGGAAGCAGGGTGATCACCTTGATCGGGTCCCTTTCTCCCAAAAGCACCGGGATATTTTTTATTTCGCTGGTGCTGACATGATCCAGTCCCATTTGCGGGCTGCTGAGACTACGTCTTTTTGAAGAGGCGGTCACCGTCACCTCGTCGAGGGCCTTTGTGTCGTCGCTGAGAAAAATGTTGACGCTGGTATCCCGGGTAAGGCTAACCGTCAGGCTTTTGCTCAGCAGGCCGACGGCGCTGAACTCCAGCTCGTGGTTGCCTGCAGGTAAGCTTATGGAATAAAATCCATATTCGTTCGTGACACTCCCACCCGAGCCGTCGGCCCTGACGGTGGCGCCGATAAGTGTTTCCCCTTTCGAACGGGATTTGACGATACCCGAAATGGTGATTTTCCGCTGGGCAAAAGAAGAAAATGCTGATAAAAGGATGAGGACTAAAACAACTAGTTTATTCATAGAAGAAGAATATTGCCGCGAAAATATCGTCCCTGGGCATACGACGGGCATGAATTATAGCAAACGGTCAAATTGTTATATGAAACAGGCATTTTTAGCTGTCAACAGCAAATTGTTCCGGTTTTATCCCTGCTTTTCAGTAGCTGCCAGGCTCCTTCCCCCTGCCCCAAAAGACCCCTTTCCACCAAACTCTCCTCCCTTCACCCCAAAAGACCCACGCCCCCGTTATCTCAAAAAAAGATAAATTTGCTCCCATGGCAACAGAGATCAAATGTCCGAATTGTGGTCACTCCTTCCCTATGGAAGAAGCCGTAACGGAAGAATATAAAAAGGGGCTGCGTGAACAGATGCAGTCATTCATCAATAACAAGGAAAAAGAGTTTCTGAAGAAACAGGACGAATTTTCCCGTCGGGAAAAAGAGCTGCTTCAGCAGTCCCAGCGCCAGCAGACCGAAGCGCAGCAGACCATTCAGCAACAGGAAGCCGCATTCCTCCGCAGGCTCGAGGAAGAGAAACGCCAGGTCCAGACCTCGCTCGAACAATCCCTCCGCAAATCCATCTCGGACGACTTCGAACAAAAGCTCCGCCTGCTCGAAGACGCCAACAGGGATAGCGAAGAACGACTAAAAGCCGGTCGCCAGCGCGAGCTGGAATTTCTGAAAAAACAGCAGGAACTGGCCAATAAGGAGGCCGAGCTCGAGCTCAACGTCCAGCTCCTCCTGCAGGAAGAGAGAACAAAGCTCTCCAGAGAGATCCGCGAACTGGAAGAGCAAAAGATAGCCGCCCGCGAGACGGAACACCAGCTCCGCCATAAAGAACTGGAAAAACAACTCGCCGACCAAAAACAGCTGGCCATGGAAATGGAACGCCGGATCGAAGAAATGCGTCGCAAAGCCGAACAAGGCTCCATGCAGCTACAGGGAGAAGTTCAGGAGCTAGCCCTGGAAGAGCTATTGCGAAGCTCTTTCCCCTTCGACGAGGTCAGCGAGGTCGGCAAGGGCGTTAAAGGCGCCGACTGCATCCAGACGGTGCGCAATAATTTCGGCCAGGAATGCGGCCGGATCATCTATGAGAGCAAGCGGACCCAAACCTTTTCCCCGGACTGGATCGACAAGCTGAAAGCCGATATGCGCAGCCAGGGCGCCGTAGCCGCCGTCATCGTCACCCACGCGATGCCAAAGGACATGAATATGTTCGGAGAGAGAAATGGCGTCTGGATCTGCTCCTTCACCGAGGTAAAAGCCCTCGCCTGCGTCCTGCGCGACGGTATCGTCAAAACCTTCAACGCCGCTAAATCCCAGGAGAATAAGGGCGACAAGATGCAGCTGCTCTACGACTACCTGACCAGTTCCGAGTTCGGCGAACAATGGAAAGCCATCCGCGAAGGCTTCCTCTCCATGAAACAGTCGATCCAAAAAGAACGGGACACCATGGAACGACTCTGGAAAGCCCGCGAAAAACAGCTGGAAAAAGTCCTGCTCAACGCCGCCCACGTCCGCGGCTCCATCGAAGGCATCGCCGGTAAGGACGCCATCGACGTGGACCTCCTCGAAGACAGCGACGATCTGCTGACCGACTAGCGGTCCGGCGGCCCACCACCCCCGGACCGCGGTTCACGCCCCTCAGGTCAGCACCCACGCCAGCGTCAGAGACTGCTCCTCAAATATCCTCCCGGCAACCCCGAGATGAACAGGCCGCCCCTTGTCAAAAACAAAAGGCAACCCGATCCAGTCCCCGTCCAGATTGATATTACCCTCCAGCTTCATATGCTTCTTAAAATCCAGCTCCCCCTTCCCGTACCATTTGAAGATGGCTTCCTTGGCAGACCATATCAGCGTAAGGAATTCCTGGAACACCCGGCCCCGCAGTCCCCACTGCTCCAAAAATCGGGCGTAGTCATCGTTGAAGAAATGCGCCTCCTCATCATCGAGAAATTTATGCCCCACCCGCTCGATACGCGGAGATATCTGCTCTATATCCACTCCCACCCTGCTGCTCAGACTTACAATGGCAGCAGCGTAGTTGCCACAGTGGGAAATAGAAAAATGGAATCGCTGACTGGCTAAAAAGGGCTGACGGGTATCGGCGATCATTATCTCCTCCACCGGGAATTCCGGAAAAAGAAAAGACAGCAGATAACGCCCGGCCAGATGCTGTCGCCGCTTGAATGGATGTGAAACATCCCTTTTCAGGGGTACCTTCTGCAGAAAAAAGGACTCCGGCTCTTCTATATGCCAGATCGCAAGGCGGGTGTCCTGGTTGATATTATGTTGATAAAATAGAGGCATTTCTGTAATATATTCGCAATTCACAAACTTAACCAATTTCAACAATGATCCTATCCGATACTCGAATCCTGGAGGAAATAGAAAAGGGCACGATCAAGATCGAACCCTATGACCGGGAATGCCTGGGAAGCAATTCCTACGACGTGCATCTGGGGAAATGGCTGGCAACATACCGGGAACATATCCTCGACGCAAAAAAACACAACGAGATCGAATATTTTGAGATACCCGAAGATGGTTTTGTATTATACCCCCACATCTTCTACCTGGGGGTGACACACGAATACACCGAAACCCACGCCCATGTTCCCTTTCTCGAAGGCAAGTCTTCGACAGGAAGGCTCGGTATCGACATCCACGCCACGGCCGGCAAGGGCGACGTCGGCTTTTGCGGCAACTGGACCCTTGAAATATCGGTCAAACAGCCGGTAAAGATCTATAAAGGCATGCCCGTCGGACAGCTGATCTATTTCCCTGTGGAAGGCCCCATCGAAGTAAAATACAACCAGAAATCGAACGCCAAATACAACGGCCAGCCGAACAGACCGATCGAAAGTATGATGTGGAAGAATAAGTTTTAAATGGTCTCCCATCCATTTTTTTTCGCATAGGCGATCAACCAGGCCGTAACATCGGAGTACGTCACGATCCCCTGCGGCTGTCGGTTGGCCCGCAAATATCCCCCGTAAAGCCACCAGATATGCGTCTCCATGGGATTGGCATATTTCCGGTTATACTCCTTCAATTCCCGGAAATCCTGGCGGATGCCCGGGCGAAGCTGTTTCCGGAAGCCCGCTACCACACCCGAATCCCTCCGGTATAGCTCACCCGCCGCATACGAATACAATTCGAAATATGCAGAATACCTGTAGACAGGGTCGGCAGACGCGCGGGCGGAGAGATAGCCCGCAAAATTCGCCTCGTTCTCCTTCGCATATCCCAGTTGATGCCCCATCTCATGACAGGTCGTATACGGCTGCGTAAACGCCGGCGTCACCGTATTCACCTGCGCCTCACCGGTGAAAGGATTGTAGTAGCCGCTGAACCCAATATATGCGCCGAAATAGCTAAAAAGTGAGGACTTGACCGAAGGATGAGGATACGCGAACCGGGAATCGCTGTCGGCAAGCGCAGCATAAGCGCCGATCGCCCCGCTATAAACCGCGCGTGAAGCCGACAACTCGCCGCGACGCAGATGGGCCAGGCTGTCCAGCCCGTTCAGCCGGACAATGATCCGCTGCACCAGTGCGGTCAGTTCGGGCGTCGTGTAGGGTTTGACATCCAGTTGCAGCTGCGACGCAATCCCCTTACGGTCATAGTTGAGTCCCCAGAGTCCGTTGAACAATACGTAAACCAGCAGACAAAAAAAGACAAGCCTCCGCAAAGAACCCAGCAACCCATCCCTTGTAAGTTCTCTTTTGACCAACCTCCTGCTGAACCGGACCAGTCCAAGGATGAGCGCGATCAACAGGACCCCATAGAGGACATCCCCCACACTCACGGGCAACCAGCCAAACAAAATGCGCTGCATTCGGGAGAGTATCGGGTAAAGACCGTTGGAATAATATCTCTCGACTGCCTCCGGCCTGGCGGAAAATAATCTTATGATCAACGCCAGTACTATCAGGCATATCCATGTTATCTTTCGTCTTGTCCCCATAGCCGCTAAATTTACTCGAAATAATTACAGCATCCATGTTAAATTGCAGCCGAAATCGGACGGAGTAAAGCTCAAAAATTGCCTGCTATGAATTCCAACACACTGGATTTTAACAAGAACGAGGACGCAATGCGACAAGCCCTCAGCCAGCTGCGGACCAGGTTCGACAAGATAGCGCTGGGAGGGGGTAAAAAATCGATCGAAAAGCAACGGGAAAAGAACAAGCTGACCCCACGCGAACGCATCTCCTACCTCATCGACGAAGGCTCTTCCTTTATCGAGCTTGGCGCTTTCGCCGGCTACGAAATGTATGAAGAACAGGGTGGCTGTCCGGCGGGGGGAACCGTAGGAGGGCTCGGATACGTCAGCGGCCGCCAGTGCGTGATCGTCGCCAACGACCAAACTGTAAAAGCCGGGGCCTGGTTTCCCATCACCGGGAAAAAGAACCTTCGTCTCCAGGAGATAGCGATGGAGAATCACCTGCCCGTCGTCTACCTGGTGGACAGCGCCGGCGTATTCCTTCCCATGCAGGACGAGATATTCCCCGACAAAGAACATTTCGGCCGCGTCTTCCGCAACAACGCCCGTATGAGCGCAATGGGCATTACACAGATTGCCGCCGTCATGGGGCCCTGTGTCGCCGGCGGCGCGTACCTGCCGATCATGAGCGACGAGACCCTGATAGTGGAAGGCAACGGCTCCATATTTCTGGCAGGCCCGTACCTGGTAAAAGCCGCCATCGGCGAAGACATCGACGCCGAAACGCTCGGCGGCGCCGTCACCCATACAGAACTTTCCGGCATCGCCGACTACAGATTCGCCACCGAACAGCAATGCCTCGACCAGATAAAGAAGATAGTGAGCAAACTGGGTGCGCCCGGCCCCTCTCCTTTTGACCGCATCGCTCCGGTAGCGCCGGCCCAACCCGCCGGGGAGCTATACGGGATCCTGCCTGCAGACCCGACCAAACCCTATGACATGACCGATATCATCGGACATATCGTGGACGGCGGCAGCTACGAACAGTTCAAGGAAGACTATGGAAAAACTATCCTCTGCGGTTATGCGCGTATCGAAGGCTGGGCGGTGGGCATCGTCGCCAACCAGCGCAAGGTCGTAAAAAGTAAAAAGGGAGAGATGCAGATGGGCGGCGTCATCTACAATGATAGCGCGGACAAGGCGGCCCGCTTTATCCTCAACTGCAACCAGAAGAAAATACCCCTGGTCTTCCTCCAGGACGTCACCGGTTTTATGGTCGGTTCACGCAGCGAGCACGCCGGCATCATCAAGGACGGCGCCAAACTCGTCAACGCCGTCGCCAATTCGGTCGTCCCGAAGATCACCATCATCATCGGCAATTCATACGGAGCAGGCAATTATGCCATGTGCGGCAAAGCCTACGATCCCCGTTTCATATACGCCTGGCCGACGGCGCGGATAGCCGTCATGGGCGGCGAACAGGCCGCCAAAACCCTGCTGCAGATACAGGTGAGCGCGCTGAAAGCAAAGGGGGAGAACATCGACCCCGCCGAGGAAAAAAGGCTGCTGGACGAGATCAAGGGCCGCTATGACCGCCAGACTTCACCCTACTATGCCGCGGCACGTCTATGGGTAGACGCCATCATCGACCCCGCCGACACCCGCAGGGTCATCGCGGAAGGCCTTCGTGCGGCAGCACAGAACCCAAAGATCGAAGATTTTAAAACCGGAGTATTTCAGGTGTGAACCGGGCGGTTCACGCCACAAACTAACGGTCCACAAATCAACGGTTCACATCCAAAATCAAACCAGCGGTTCACAAAAAAACCGTACCATTTTATCTGAAGTATGAGCAACGAACTCACTATGTACACAGACGGCGCCGCCCGCGGCAACCCTGGCCCTGGCGGCTACGGCACCATTCTTTTCTGGGGCAGCCACCGCAAGGAGCTCTCCCACGGATACCGCCGCACGACCAATAACCGCATGGAACTCATGGCAGTTATCGCCGGCCTCGAAGCCCTGAAAAAAGAAGGTCTCAGGATCACCGTTTACTCCGACAGCCAGTACGTCGTCAAAGCCGTCGAACAGGGCTGGCTCAACAACTGGGTCGCCACCAACTTCAAGGGTGGAAAAAAGAACAAAGATCTCTGGATGCGCTACTACGAACTCGCCAAAAAGAGCAACATTCGCTTCGTCTGGGTAAAAGGTCATGCCGACAACCCCTACAACAACCGCTGCGACCAACTCGCCACCGCCGCCGCCGACGGCCACAACCTCGACGTGGATATTTTCTTCGAAAAAGAAATGGGTAGTTAGTTAAATTTACACTACACTTAATCTTACAACTATGGAAAGGAGTAGACGAGACCTGATAAGGGTCTTAAATCGAAGGATTGGTGAGGATACCACCGAGGCGCTGGTTGATTTTGTCCATCTGACGTTAAAAGATAATGAACGTATGTACAATACTCATTTAAAAAATCTCGCAACAAAAGACGACCTAGCCAAAGGATTGGCCAACTGCGCAACAAAAGACGACCTCGCCAAAGGATTGGCCAACTGCGCAACAAAAGACGACCTCGCCAAAGGATTGGCTAACTGCGCAACAAAAGACGACCTCGCCAAAGGATTGGCTAACTGCGCAACAAAAGACGACCTCGCCAAAGGATTGGCTAACTGCGCAACAAAAGACGACCTCGCCGGATTTGCCACGAAGATCGAATTGAAAAATGAAACATCCAGACTCGAACTCGCACTAAAAGACGAGACGTCCCGGCTCGAACTAAAAATCTCCGACTTCAAGTCCGACATCCTCCGCTGGATGTTCGCCCTCTTCCTCACCATGATGCTTGCCCTTCTCGGGCTCTATCTAAAAAAATAAGAGGTTCGCAAGAACCTCTTATTCTATCCAGGCCACGATACCAATCAAACCACCGGCACCGCCGCCTTATAGATCACAGCATCCTGCTGCGCCTTCAATTCAAACTTCGCCGAATCAAACGCCAGAAACACCTCCCCCTTCTTCCTCCCAAACGGCGCCCCGCCTTCCTCAATAACTCCAACATTCCCCTCCAGCACAATAAATATCTCCACAGAATGCGCCTTTATCGTCAGCGACTCGCCCTGCAGCAAGCTAATCTTACTCAACTCAAAATCCGGCGCCGGCGTCTTATAAACGGTAATATGACCAGGGGTATTCTCCTCTGAAATAATATGTGGCTCCGTCGCATCGAACCGGACATGCTTCAGCAGCTCGGGCACATCCACATGCTTCGGCGTCAGCCCCCCGCGAAGGACATTATCCGAGTTGGCCATGATCTCGACATTCTGCCCCTCCAGATAAGCGTGCGGCAAACCCGCATCCTGGAAGATCGCCTCTCCGGGGTGAAGATTCAACAGATTAAAGAAGTAGATCGAAAAAATGCCCCTGTCGATGTTTCCTTTCTGATCATAGGTCAACGCCGCCCGCGCCGCCCAAAAATCTTCGTCGGTCTTTTTCAGTTCCCCGGA
>Ga0310811_10014414_pt1 | contig 10310 bp, 17 predicted proteins | sample YCmetagenome_FD_207642 | JGI IMG/M metagenome (GOLD analysis project Ga0310811, IMG submission 207642) | Soil microbial communities from experimental microcosm in Duke University, North Carolina, United States - YC | ecosystem: Engineered > Artificial ecosystem > Soil microcosm > Unclassified ... | reverse complement strand
CGTCATCTTCGCTCCTGATTCGCAGCAAGAATCCTCGCCGCTGTCAGGCAGAAAATCCACTCAAGCTACTGTCCGAATTTGCGGGGCCAGCTCTCTCGATGGTCTTTTCCAAATCGAATTCAAGCAGCGGCGCCAGATCGATCTTGTTGATCACCACGAGGGATGAAGCAGCAAACATATCAGGACATTTGAGGGGCTTGTCTTCACCTTCCGTAATCGAGAACACCACGATCTTGCAGGCCTCGCCAAGATCGAAGGCAGCGGGACAGATCAGATTACCGACGTTCTCGATGAAGAGAATGCCGCCTGAAAGCAGGGGCAAGCGGCGATAAGCTCCGCCGATCATTGCAGCATCGAGATGACAATTCTTGCCGGTATTGATTTGAACGGCTGGCACGCCGACAGCCTGAATACGTTCAGCGTCGTTCGAGGTCTGCTGGTCGCTTCGATGACACCGACCGGGCGGCTGCGCTTGAGCTCGGACGCGGCACGGACCAGCAGCGTCGTTTTACCTGCACCGGGACTGGATAAAAGATTAAACACGAGAACGTCATCGGCAAGGAAGAGGGCCCGGTTGACCGCCGCAATCCCATTATTCTTGCCCAGGATATCGCGCTCGATCTCGATGACCTGCTTTCCGCTCATGCCCCCGACCCTTGAATCAGCCGAGCCGGCGCCGCCGCTCGGAAGCGGCTGTATGCCATGTGCCTGATGGTGGGCCGGCCGGCGAAGAGGAGAATGGCCATCGCAAGAGTCCCGCACATGGTCATTGTATCGCTCGTGGCTCTTCGCATCATTTGACCTCGAGTGTTTGGTCGTCGGTGTACCTTCCGTGCAGCCGCAAACGGTACACATCAATCGATCTCCAGCGCTTTCACGCGCATCTGTTCGCCCGCGGTTACCTGCAACTGATAACTGCCGCAGCAAGGACAGCAATCACCCCGGCGTGCAATTTCAACGCTCTTCGAACAGCTCATGCACCAGGCAACGCCCGGTAGTTCAACGATATTAAGCGCGGCGCCTTCGGCAACGGTCCGCATTGCAGCGACAGCAAAGCAGAACCTGATCGCTTCAGGCGCGGCATGACTCAGCGTTCCCAATTCCAAACAGACGCTCCGCACCCGCGAAGAGGATCGCTCCCGTACCTTCTCCTCGACGATCTGAATGATCCCCATGCAAATGGCCATTTCATGCATCGTGAAATTCACGAAAATTGAGAGTGAACCCGACGCACGGATCCAGCGACGCAATCACCGCGTGGACTGCATCACAGCGCCGCGGAGCTGTCAGCACGGCGCCCTGCAGGTTCCGTACAAGCGGTCCGCGCTTATGGAAATTCCACTCCGTCGGCGCCAGGAATTCGAAGCGAGATATCCGGCCGTGAGCGTCAAGCTCAACAGCGTGGTAGAGACGTCCCCTGGCGCATTCGACCGCGGCCGCTGCACGACCGGGCCCAAGCTTATATCTTTCGATAATCCCATGCTCTGCGGTATCCGGCTGAGCGCCGGCCTCAAGCCAGGCACATAGCCCGGACGATTTCAACTATTCTGGCCATCAGCCGCTCGGCCGCACCGAAGGGTCTCAGCAAGAACCGATCCCGGGTCATTGGCGCGCCCAAGGACCCGTCTCAGGCACATGTCCTTCCAGATCCGGACAATCGCAAAACGTCGAATCATCCCCGAGCAATCGCTTCGCGATGTTGAAGTCGTCAGCAGCGGACAGGAACGAGTATGCTGCCGGAGCCGACTTCAAGCCGGCCTCATGAAGCGCCGCGACGCGAAGCGACAGTGGGCTGCCGGACCTGAGCGCGCGTCCCTCATTCGGTACGCCCAGCGCGGCCAGCGCCGCCGCGATCCGCGCTGTTGCTTCCCGTTGAGGGGGGCACGAGGCTCGCTGGGCGGAGCGAACAAGCGCTGACAATTCCGACATCAGGGAGCGGATTGCTGCCGCACTGGCGACCTCTAGCGTGAGATGTCCGGCAAATAGGCCCCGTGCCAAATCCATGATGCGCTCGGTAACGATCAGCGCAATACGATGCTGTTTTTTTTTGCGAGGGTGATCACTTCGTCGCGCGCCGTTTCGATCGCGGTCAACAGTGCGGTTTGCTGCGCAGCGGCACATAACGCGAAGAGCCGCGGCACTGCGTTGAGCAGTGACGAGGCCTGCTTTCCGGCGAATATCCGACCCAGCGGCGGCCGGACTCGCGGCTGGATCTCGACCGAGGCGACTACGTCGGCAGCTAGCAATACGCGGACATGGATTTTGTTGCTTGCAGTGAGGTTCATGCGCAATGCTGCCCCCTCCCCCCGCGCAAGCTATGATCCATCCGAAGGCGCCGTCTGTGGGATCGCAACTGATGTCGAGTGCCCGAGCGCATCATGTGAAGTACGCCTCGAGAATTTCCTGCACGCGTCCGGCAGAGTCCTGGAAATCCTCGTCGGCAGCCAACGCAACAATCGGCACGCCCCCGACCTCCACCGTATCAAGGATGATGTTGTCCGTAGAATTGAAGAACTGCACGGACCAAACATTCCTAGTCCCGGTCGCCTGCACTCTGCAGGCACCGTAGCCCCGCAACATGAGTTGGACGGGTCCGTTGCCCAAGCTTTGCTGCAGGAATGTCAAGTCGACAACGCTCATTGGCAGTAACGTCAGATTGATGACATGCGCATTCATGCAAAATTGCCAGACGCTGGCCCGCTCGCGTATTTCGGCCAGCACCGGTTGAACGTTCATCGCGCCATCCGGCGGCGTGTCAATCAGAAGTTCGGTTGATGTCAGGTCAGTTGCGGCACGCCGGACAATCTGCGGAATCGCTCCAACCTCGACATATTCGTGCGCCGGTTCGGTTCCGATGCGCACGCGCCAGATTCCGGCATGCACGGACTCCCGGATTTGTGCCAAACTGCCGTCCGGCAACGCAACCACCCGGTCACCTCGCCTTCCCCGAGCAATTCGTCAATCAGCTTGCGCTCGGCATCGCTGAAATTTGCGAGTCCGTACAATTGTGTCGGATCACCGCTTCTCTGACCCCCAACAGCAGCAGCGACATTTGACATTAGCAGGGCAGCGTTCGGATACTTCCTTGCACATTCGTCGCAAACCCGCCAAACGCGATTGACAAGCGCACTTGTCGCGCCGCGATAGAATACATCGAGAGTTCCAGAACCTGTGGTAAAGCCGCTCGCCGCGCGGCCGGCGCCGCCAGATACAACGGGGATCGCTGCTTTCACGATGCGATGTTCCATTGTCTGTGTCGAGGGGTATTGCACTTGCCGGCGCCGGTGCTGCCGGCGAGTGCCCAAAGGATCGGTGAGGAGATGCGGTTGATCGTGAGCAAACGATCCGGTCTCTTGCCGATCAGGCAGAGTATATTGTTCCTCGGGGATAGGCGCGGCGTCGACAGTCTACGCTGGCCGGGCCGGCCGGTCAGTGTGCCACCAGGGCCGCGCGAGGGTGCTTCACTGATCCGCAGAATATGTAGGGGATCAGCCGCCGGCAGCGGCATCAAGGTCGCCTTCCTGGGAACGTGCGCGACCAGGCGCGCATCGGCGCTAACGCCCTCCACGTCGTCGGACGGAGCGGGCCGTGTCAGAGCATGCTGAGCCGGCTGCAACTTCATCACACTCCTCTCTGATCATGATCGGTTCTGCCAGCATGGCGGTTAGCAAGGCGCATGCCAATCATCTCTAGGTGCGCGAGTCGCGTTCGACCCAACGGCGTAGCGCCTGACGTTGTCCAAGCCGATGGTCCTGCGACTGGAATCCGGTCTATGAACCCCAGCCGGTGCAAGGGAGCGGAAGCGCTAGCGTAGGTGCTCCGGCAATTGCGGCTCGTGACCGATCAAGTCCGCAAAGAAGCGATCGCAGCTCTGACCGTTGAGGCTGGCCTCAAGCCCGTCAAGTGCTTTGCAGATCAGCCTTGCTTCGTTTTCGTCCAGGAGCCGCACTGCGCTGTCGATATGAACGAGCACCTTGGCGCCGGCCCGTACATCAGCGAGCAGCACGACGGAGATGCGCCGCTGCTCATTGCCATACTCGCATAACGCGGTGACACCGTCGGTCTCGACAATCGTCATTGGCAAGCCAAGGCACATGATCAGCCGCAGGCCGCTAGATCGGCTCTGCCTTTCATTTCATAATTCGCATGGTCAATATTGTTCGCCAACAGCCGTTCTGATGCAGGCAGCGGCGCACTCCGCGGTTTTGCCGGCGAGTCCCACTGCTCTAGGAGCTTACAGGCCAGTCTAATCGCGGGGGCAATCTGAAAGCGCACCGGCGCGGTCAGCGGACCGCCCCAATTCTCCAGATCCATCGGCTGGCAGCCGATAAGAGCGAGCTCTCGCGGGCGGCGGCCAAGCAAATCGGCCGCGCTCAAGACCTCCTGGAAGCCCATCTGATGCAGGCTCACCTTCTTGGCCCCCGTGAATTTTGGCACTTCGTCATCTCGTACAAGCTCCAACTGCCCGGGCAGCAATCCATAGTCGATGGCGTCGAACACGATCAGGCAGTCGGCCCCCTCAAGAAAACTAACGAGGTAGAGCCCCTGGGTGCCGCCATCGAGAACGGTGACGTATCATCGACCGCGTAGCTACGATGAAACTCCTCGACCGCACGCACACCGAATCCCTCATCGGCCCACAGAACATTGCCAATGCCGAGCACCAAAATCCGCTTTTTCTCTGTTGAATTGAGCATCCGCTTCCCAGTCAATCGCCAAACCAATGCTCACCTACTTGATAGAAGGGAAGCTGCGGCGCGACACGACGTCGTCCCAGAGCACCGCGTAGATGTGGACCAGCGCGAACATCACGATCACCCACAGGCCGAGATGATGCCAGGTGTGAAAGTCCTGGCTGTTCGGCCAGAGTGAAAACACCCAGCCGAACACCTTGTACTGCCAGCTGTCAGTACCGGCACCTTGCCCGTAAAGTGCAAAGCCGGTGACGACCATGAACGTGATCGTCTGCGTAAACATGAAGAACATTGCTAGCTGAGCAAGGCGGTTGTGCCCGAGGCCCCTTTCAGGCTCAACCGCAAGGAACGAATACCGGCGAATCTCGTGGTGCAACTCCCGCCAAAAGCACCGGCGCCAAAGCGGCACGCAAAAGATCTGCATGGCGTGCGCGTTTCCCATCAAGGCCCAGTAGATACGCAGAAGAAAGCCGGCGCTGAGTACATATCCCGCCGAGAAATGAGCAAAGCGGATATAGCCGAATAGAAAACCGCCGCTAACGATTCGCTTGCCGGAACGATCGAGATTGAACCCATTCGGCGTCTGGACGGCCACCGTCGTTACCTCCTCAACTCGGCTTGCCTTTGTGGGCAGGGCGATCCGGCCGGTGCCTCAACCGCTTCGCGGCGGTGACCGCCGCGTGGGCAGCGACCGCTAGCCCCACCACGCCGGCAGCGGCCATGCCGATCTCGTCGGCGTTCTGCTCGATGCCGAACTGCTTGATGGTCGTGAGTCGGTCGTAAAATGACCCTTTATCCCAGAAGCCATCTTCGGAGCAGCCGAGACAGCCGTGGCCGGATTGAATGGGAAATGAAACGCCGCCGTTCCACCGAAGGGCCGAACAGGCATTGTAGGTGGTTGGTCCCTTGCAGCCCAACTTGTACAAGCAATAGCCCTTGCGTGCGTTGGTGTCGTCCCACTCTTCGACGAATTGACCAGCGTCGAAATGGGACCGCCGGTAGCACTTATCGTGAATGCGCTCGGAATAAAACATACTTGGACGCCCTTGGTGATCAAGCTTTGGAAGCTTTCCGAACGTGGTAATGAAAGTCACGAGGCCGCTCATGACCTCTGCGATCGGCGGGCCCCCGGGCACCTTGATGAAGGGCCTGTTGGTGATTAACTTATCGATCGGCACCGCGCGAGTCGGATTTGGCTTGGCCGCCTGCACGCATCCCCAGGACGCACACGTGCCCCAAGCGACGATCGCCATGGACTCTTCCGCCATCGACGTGAGCTTTTCAACGAACGGCTTGCCGCCGTCAATGCAGAACATGCCACCCTCGTTCAAGGGCGGGTTACCTTCAACGGCAAGCACATATCCGCCTTTGTACCTGGCACGGGTTTCCTCCAGGATGGCCTCAGCCTGGTGTCCTGCCGCCGCCATGATCATATGGTCATAGTCGAGCGAAATCATCGACAGCAGCGCGTCCTTGATCAAGGGATGAGCCGAGCGGATAAAGCTTTCCGAGCAGCAGGTACACTCAAGCCCGTGCAGCCAGATGACGGGCACTCGCGGTTTGGTTTCCAGGGCGTGCGCAATACTGCTTGCACCAAGCCCCAAGCTCGCGGCCGTGAAACTGCAGAATTTAAGGAAACTGCGACGCGTGATACCCTGTCGTCTGATCACGCCGTAGAAGGTTTCCGTTGCATCACCCATGAAACCTTCCAAGCGAGTTGTCGCCAGCGTTACGATTGGTGATGTTCGGCAAGAAACAAGCCAGCAGAGCGAAACACCTGAAAGATAACAAGCCACCGCTTTAAGATTTTCGGCTTGTCGAATCCGGCCAGCGTCCCAGAAGCTAGGCCATTGATCTGCTACGCTATTGGTGTCCAGTTTTCGACGTCGATGTGAGCACTTTAACAAATCAAGCCGATCGTTCACCGCTGAAGGGAACTACGCTCCTGCAGGCGGCACTCATGATGCCGATTGTTGAATAGAATTGGTTCAGTCGACGGGCACCACATTGCCCGGCCTCAATCAGACTTGCCGATCGCTGACCAACGGTGCGTTAAAGCGCTCATAATCGAACCTAATGCAGGCAGCACGTACCAACGCGGTTGCCGAGCAAGGAACAGAGCCCGCAAGGGACTGAGAATGTGGTGCGCACGTTGGCTTGACTTTAGGTCTGATTTGATCCGATCTGCCCCTGGTTCCAAGGGGCTCCTCGCCTACGGGGCTGTGCGCGGCGACAGGCTGGACGTTTAGAGCGATCGCCCTGGCAAACCTAAGATGATTCGTTGCCTCGCCCGGTACAATGTCTGTCGATGATGGCTAAGGTGAAGATTGTCGCAAATGCGAACATCACCATACCAGCGGCAACCACACTTCCTCGTGCCAGCGCGGCTCTTGGACGTAGTCCACGACATAGGCCGACAACACCTTGGTGCGTCCAGGAATATTTCCGCCGATCATCATCACGACGCCGAATGTGCCTATCGTGTGAGAAAATCCAAGCACGGCCGCTTTAACGAGCTCCAGTCGCGCCAGCGGTGCGATGATAGCAACGAAGCCATACAATGGCGAAACACGCCCTGTCATTTCCAACGGGTGATCGCCAACCGCAAGAAAGGCGTTACGTATCGGCTGCACGACCAATGGCAGCGCCGAGAGCACCGATCCGACCACGATCCCGACGAAGGTAAGAGCGAGCGTGCGCTCGCCCCAGAAAGAGGCGAGAACGCCGCCGGGTCCGTCGGGGCCGAGCAGAACGAGTACGCAAAAGCCGAGAGCCGCTGGGGGTAGTACCAGCGGAAGGGCAATTAGCGCAGCGACAGCCTCGCTCAGAAAAGTCTTTGAACGCGCCAGCCACCAGGCGAGGGGCACACCAATCACGAGGAGGATCACGGTCGTCACGCTAGCGAGCTCTATCGTGAGCGCAATGGATTGCGAGATCTCTGACGAATCAAAATCCATGTGCGTCAGCCCGCCAACGAGCGCAGGTCGCCGTATCGCGATAGTGATTGCCTATACGTCGGGCTGCCCAGCGATGTGGTGCGAATAGCCATTTGTTCGTGCGGCAGCTCGCTCTGTCCCCCAAATTTACGCGCACCGTTTCTGCGAGCAAGAGCAGCATCGCAAGGCTCATCGGCAACTCCTGTGACAAGTCCGCTTCGTCCCACCCGACGGCGGCAGCTTCTCATTTGTCATCAGCAATTCGAGTGCCACGTGCGAACAGCGGCGGCGCTATGCTTATGTGAAAGCACTTTGCGTAGACGCCGACGTCACCGTGGAGTGGACCTAACGCTTTGTCAGGTTTCTGGCATCTTTGTTTCCAAGCGGACAGCAACAGCCGCCCAACGAAAACGGCAGACTCGACTCGAGAAATGCCTGTTTGGTTTGTCGGCGGCTCAAATCCCGTGCTCGCAGGGCCGGTAGCTGAACCGATCGCAAGAAGCCTGCCGGTCGGCAGCTACGCAAACGAAGTAGCTGAAAACTCGTCGTAAGGCTGGTTCGGCGACGCGGCAAAGGCGCGAGGGGCCGCGAGCGACGGCCGCTCCCCTGACCGGCTTAGCTTGCACATCGTCAGCACAGGCGTGGAGACAAACGCCGCGTCATCGACGAGATTGGCCGCTTGCGGAAAAACGCAGTCATCCATCAGAGGTCCTACCCGGGCAACGCAGCTCCTAGCCAGACTTCCATTCGGTAAATGCGTTCAATCCAAAATAGCAATTTTACCAACTGCACGTACTGCTGCACGATCTCAACACTCCAGCATTCCGCTAATGCGCGCTACGCTGCAGCCTAATGTTCGACCTTGCGAACACGGCTAAGAGCACTCAAGCCGATGCCACCGAAGGGAGGCCATTGTCCGCGACTTTTTAGTCCGCCGCAGTTTGGGATTTGGTGCATATCTTGCTTAGCGAGAAAGGACAACGCAACTAAACGCCTGCCTTTGGAAAGACGCGCCGGCTCTCGGACGCGTCTTCAATCGCGCAAGGCTATAATGATTAGTCTCGTATGACACTGTCGCCTCTCACCGAGCCGCGGCACACATTCGAGTATATTCGGGAAGGAAGCGTCATGACCACCATGGCAACCGCGGCGCCTGTGCGCGCGTCGCAAGCTTGGTATAAGATACTCTACGTCCAGGTGCTGATCGCAATCCTAATTGGCGCCATGGTTGGCTGCCTATGGCCGTCTGTCGCCACAAACGACTGGGTCAAGGCGCTCGGTGATGGGTTCATCAAGCTCATCAAGATGGTGATCGCGCCCATTATTTTCTGCACCGTCACGTCTGGCATTGCGCATATTCAAGATGCCAAGAAAGTCGGGTGCGTCGGCGTCAAGGCGCTGTTCTATTTCGAGATCGTCTCCAGCTTTGCCTTGCTGTTGGGCCTTGCCATGGGCAATCTGGTCCGGATTGGCCATGGCCTTGCGGTCAAACCGGATGCTGCGGCGGTCGCCAATTACGTCAAGCAGGCGGAAGCCTCGAAAACCGTCGACTTTATTCTCAACATCATTCCCGATAGCGTGGTCGGCGCCTTCGCTCGCGGCGATGTTCTGCAGGTTCTCCTGTTCGCGATCCTTTTTGGCTTCTCGCTGATGGCGTTGGGAAAGCGTGGCGAGCGTCTGCGCGGCATGATTGACGACGTCGCGCACGCGGTGTTCGGGGTAATAGCTATTGTAATGAAAGCGGCCCCGATCGGCGCCTTCGGCGCCATGGCTTTCACAGTCGGCAAGTTCGGGCCCGCAGCACTCGGCAATCTGATCGGTCTGATCGCGCTGTTTTACGTGACTGCTGCCCTATTCGTAGTAGTCGTGCTTGGTCTGATCGCCCGCCTCGTCGGCTTTTCAATCTTCAAGTTCCTTATCTATATTAAAGACGAGCTTCTGATCGTGCTCGGTACTTCATCCTCCGAAAGCGCGCTCCCTCAATTGATGGAGAAGCTCGAGCGGCTGGGCTGCTCCAAGCCGGTGGTCGGGCTGGTGGTGCCGACTGGCTACTCCTTCAACCTTGACGGCACCAATATCTATATGACACTTGCAACATTGTTCATTGCCCAGGCACTCGGTGTCGATCTCAGCTTTGGCCAGCAGCTCACGATCCTGCTAGTAGCAATGCTAACTTCGAAGGGAGCAAGCGGCGTCACCGGCGCAGGCTTTATCACGCTCGCTGCGACATTATCGGTAGTAAACCCAGCTCTGGTGCCGGGCATGGCAATCGTGTTTTCTATCGACAAGTTCATGAGCGAGGTGCGCGCCCTCACCAACATCATCGGCAATGGCATCGCGGCTGTGTTCGTATCCTGGTGGGAAAGCGAGCTCGATCACGTGACGCTGCAGACTCGGCTCAACAAGTCCACCGCTTCCACTACTATCGACACTACAAGCACATGAGGTAGGTCCCGGATCTGAACCGCCGCCATTCGGACACGAATACTCCCCCTGCGCTCTCCGGCGCACAGCATTATTCCGCGCCGCAGCCAGGGCAGCTGCCCCTGAGAGGCTAGGGTCCAGACTCAATTGAGCCAATATGCGACGAGAGCGGCGAGATGAACAGCGGCCAAAAAATTACGGGCGAGCTTGTCATATCGCGTGGCGATGCGCCGGAAGTCCTTGAGCCTGCAAAAGC